>OIYV01000114.1_pt1 | contig 56893 bp, 52 predicted proteins | sample 1588251 | NCBI WGS metagenome assembly OIYV01 (sample SAMN03283282) | human gut metagenome | biome: human-associated habitat; material: feces | host: Homo sapiens | place: Peru | collected 2012
TTTCCTCCTTTCTTCCTACTTAAGATCTATTCACTTAAATTATAGGCTTTATAATTGTTAAATGATTGATGTGATATTTTATAAATAAGCGGATTAATTAATAAACTTTGATATAGTAAAGATGCTAACATAACATTAGATATTAAATTACTATTACGAATAATATAATAACTATATATAAATAAAATTATTAACGTCGATACCTTAAAAAATAACCTTCTCTTAGAGGACACAATAGGTCTTTTTTTCGTATCAGCTGGTGCATATAAGCTATAAACAACTAGGCACATAACTAAAGTGATAATTTTAACATATAAAGAAATATTTAAAATAGAACATAAATAAGGTATTAAAATAAAAGCAGATATAGATATTATCCAGCACTCTTTAGATGTATTTGCGTGCCATCCAAAACTTAATAATCTAAGTGGTGCATAAAATAATATAAATAATAAATACTCATGAAATATTCCTAAAATATATGCTAACACTGTTATTACAATAATTTTTGTTCCAGTAAGATAAATACACTCTATTGCATATTTCATTACCTCGATTTCATCTTCGTTATAGTTTTTTTCTTTCTTTACTATACGTAAAATCATATTCATAAATCTTTTCTTCACTTCATCACTTCCGTCTTCATTTTAGCAAATAATATTACCGTACTTTATATTAGTGTCTAAAAAGTTAGTATTTAAGTCTAAAATCAAATTATTCTCATTAACTACTGAACTTTAGTAAATCCAGACATTAAATAAGATATTTAAAACAGTATATTATCAAATTTAATATATATTTGGTAAGATTAAGATGTCACACGGAAAACATTATGAAAGTACTTGTTTGTGATAGCAGTAAACGTGCACGCATTTGAAATACGATATAGAAGGAAGGTGTTCTGCTTGAGAGGTAAGGTCAAATGGTTTAATAACGAAAAAGGTTATGGCTTTATTGAATGTGGTGACTTAGAAGATATATTTGTTCATTACTCGGCAATCAAAAAAGACGGCTATAAGACTTTAAACGAAGGTGACATTGTTGATTTTCAATTAATTGAAACTGCTAAAGGTTTACAAGCAATTGAAGTAGTAGCAATCACTTTAACAACTACAATCTTGTAGTTTTTTCTTTTTTTGTGTTATAATTACCATAAGGAGATGATAATATGAAATTTACAATTAGAGGAGAAAAAATTCAGGTAACAGATTCAATAAAAAATTATATAGAATCAAAAATCGGCAAACTCGACAAGTACTTTGATAATCCAGAAAGTATAGAAGCCCATGCTTTAATAAAAGTGAAAGATAATAATCAAATAATTGAAGTAACAATTCCTGTAAACAAATTCACAATTCGTGCTGAAGAAAAAAATAAAGACCTTTATGCAGCTATTGATTTAGTTGTAGATAAATTAGAAAGACAAATCCGTAAAAATAAAACAAGAATTAAAGATAGATATAAAAAGGAAGAAAAGATAGATTTTATATTTAATTTTGAAATTGAAGAAGAAGAAAATAAAAATAATATCGTAAAAAGAAAAAATATTGAAATTAAACCAATGGACGAAGAAGAAGCAATTTTACAAATGGAATTATTAGGGCATGACTTTTATGTGTTTAATAATATTAATGAAGAGTGCATATCAGTTCTATACAAAAGAAAAGATGGTAATTACGGTATAATTAATACAAAATAGGATGTAAAAGTCCTTTTTTTTTGATATAATATCAAAATGAGAGGTGAATAATATGAGTTTACTAAGAAAACTTGTAGATACTGAATATAAAGAATTAAAAAGGTTTAATAAAATTGCCGACAAAATTGAAAGCTTAGATGAAACTTACTCTAAGATGAGCGATGAAGAATTAGCAGGAAAAACCGAAGAATTTAAAAAGGGACTAGCAAATGGAAAAACATTAGATGATATAATTGTAGATGCCTTTGCAACTGCAAGAGAAGCAGCATACCGTAAAATTGGGGAAAAACCATACCGCGTACAACTTATTGGTGGTCTAGCAATTCATTATGGAAATATCGCTGAAATGAAAACTGGTGAAGGAAAAACTTTAACTACAATCTTACCAGCATATTTAAATGCGCTAACTGGAAAAGGAGTTCATGTTGTAACTGTAAATGAATATTTAAGTGCTCGTAACGCTGAATGGATGGGACCAATATTTGAATTCTTAGGAATTAGTGTTGGTGTAAATTTAAGAGAACTATCTCCTGAAGAAAAAAGAAAAGTGTATAACCGTGATATTACATACTCAACTAACAATGAAATCGGCTTTGACTACTTAAGAGATAATATGGTGCAAAGAAAAGAAGATCGTACTCAGCGTGGTCTAAATTACTGTATTATAGATGAAGTAGACTCAATTTTAATAGATGAAGCAAGAACGCCATTAATTATATCTGGTGGGAAATTTAACGCTGCTAATTTATATATTGAAGCAGACAGCGCAGTAAAAAAATTAAAAGAAGACGAAGATTATAGCGTTGATGAAAAAACTAAAACTGTTATGCTAACTGCTGAGGGAAGCAAAAAAATAGAAAAATACTTTAAGATAAATAACTTATATGACGCAGAAAATACTGCGCTAGTTCATCACGTAAATCAAGCATTAAAAGCAAATTATGGAATGAAAGTAGACGTTGACTATGTTGTTCATGAAGGAGCAATCCTAATTGTCGATCAGTTTACTGGCCGTCTAATGCAAGGAAGACAATTTAGTGAAGGACTTCATCAAGCAATAGAAGCTAAAGAGGGCGTTAAAATTAATGAAGAAACAAAAACCCTAGCAACTATAACTTTCCAAAATTTATTTAGAATGTATAACAAAATATCAGGTATGACAGGTACAGCAAAAACTGAAGAAGAAGAATTTAGAGATATTTATAATATGTACGTAATTGAAATACCAACTAACAAGCCATGCATTAGAACTGATATGGCTGACTTAATGTTTGCAACTGAAAAAGGTAAATACAATGCAATTGTAAACTTCATTAAAGAAATTCATGAAAAAGGACAACCTATACTAGTTGGTACAATTTCAGTAGAATCAAACGAATTATTAAGTAGAATGCTTCAAAAGGAACACTTACCTCATGAAGTATTAAATGCTAAAAATCATGCTCGTGAAGCAGAAATAATAGCTAAAGCTGGACAAAAAGGCGCAATTACAATCGCAACAAATATGGCTGGCCGTGGAACCGATATTAAGTTAGGCGAAGGCGTAAAAGACCTAGGCGGTTTATGTGTAATTGGAACTGAAAGACATGAATCTCGTCGTATAGATAATCAGTTAAGAGGTCGTGCTGGACGTCAAGGAGACCCAGGTTATTCACAATTCTTTATCTCATTTGAAGATGAACTTATGCGTAGATTCGGAACTGACCGTATTAAAACAATGATTCAAAATATAGGCTATGATGAAACAACACCAATAAGATCAAAAATGTTCAGTAAAAGTATTGAATCAGCTCAGAAAAAAGTTGAAGGTAATAACTATGATATGCGTAAAAGTTTACTTGACTACGATAATATTGTTTCAGAACAAAGAAAAATTATCTATGCAAAAAGAAATGATATTCTAGATGCTGAAGATATGACTGAAATTTCTGAAGATACTATCAAGGATTACGTAGATGATTTTGTTGACAGTCACATCGCACCAGAAGGATATCTAACTGAAAAAGACTTAGAAGATATTAAAGAACATTTTAATAATTATTTAAGAAATAGTGAACTAACTACAGATGAGATCACATCTAAGAAAGAAGAACAAGTAAGTGAAACAATAAGCGGTAAGCTTTTAGAAGAATTTGAAAACAAGCTTAAAGATATTCCTGAAGAAATTACTAATAACTTTGAAAGATTTATAAATCTTAAAGTTATAGATGATGCTTGGATAGAACATATAAATGCTATGGAACATTTAAGAGAAGGAATTGGTTTAAGAGGATATGGCCAAGTAAATCCATTACAAGCATACGCTCTTGAAGGATACGAAATTTTTGATAAGATGTTAGATAACATTGAAGCTAACATCACAAACTTACTAATGAAAGTTGAAATTAAACAAAATATTACACCAAAACAAGGACCAAAAATTCAGACAAACGATGGAAAAGAAACTTTAAAAAGCAGTCCAAAAGTAAATGAAAAAAAGAAAATAGGTCGTAATGATCCATGTCCATGTGGAAGTGGTAAGAAGTACAAACAGTGTTGTGGCAAATAAATTATAAAATAGTAAAATCTTTATTTACTATTTTTTTTATAATAATCAAATCTAAAAGTGTTAATAAAATGTCTATTTAAAGCTAACATATTTACAGAATGAATAATATATGATATTTTCAAAACAGAGGTGATATATATGAAAACTTTTGAAAATTTTAAAGCTGAAACACTTGCTACGCAAGAAAGAATTAAAAATAATTTTGCAAGTAAACTTAACACTGAAGGGTTGCCAGATGATTATGCTAGGGCATGGACTATGGGCTTTAAGGAATACGAAAATAATATTAAAAATATTGATGAATTAGCTGTAATTAAATTAGGATCAACTACAAATGGTTTAATTTCTGCCATTAGGAGAAATTATAAGAATCATTTTAGTGAATATTGGGATACATTCGAAAATTTTATTAATAACTATATTATTGGAAAAACTCAAGATGGGCAAATAATACCTGGTTCAGATGCTTCTGCCGTAGATGCATGCAGAGAACTTGGAATAACTTTAGAAGATTTAATGTGTTTTAAAGGGCATGATCCGTTGAGTGATGAAATGTGCGACACTTTCAGACAATATATTAATATAAATTTTGGATCAAATATTCCATTATCTAGTGTTGAAAGAAAAGCAGAAGAGAATTATTTTTCTTTACCGTACAATGCGGATGAAGCTGAGAAAGATAAAGCATATTTACATTTTAAGGAAATTCAAAGAGATTCAGGACAGTTATGTAAATATGGCGACTACTATTTCTTAGCTGATAATAAATGTTATCAAGATGCTAAAGCTAGATGTGATGAAAGAAATATACAAATGTGATTTGAAGACTAGAAATAGTCTTTTTTTATGTATTAATACAAAGTGAAATTGTATACATTTATGAAGAAATATAGTGAAAAATATAAATTGTAAATATAGAAATTAGATTTAATTATATCAAAAAAAATTTTGTAAAAAATGTTTTATTTTCTAATTCAGATGAAAAAAAATAAAATTACTCTATAAATGATAAGTAAAATTATGGTCATGTAATGATTGTTTCCATAGAATTTAGAGTAAGCTTAAAAAAATTAATTAAATTTAGAACCAAATAAACTAAATAAAGATTTTTAAAAGCAAACTAATTATAAATACAATAGTATAAATAGCACAAAATAAAAACCTTTTTATTCTTAATTATGTTAATATAAATTTAGATAGGTAAGATATGAAAAGAAAAAAATTATTTATATTAATAACTGTATTTATAATCGTGCTAACTGCATCAATAACAATATATAGTGTTTTAAAACAGGGAAAAGATAATATTTCAGAAAATAAATATCGTACTTTTGAGTCAAGTTAAATCCAATATAAGACAGAATATAAAGTGAATAACAATAATATAAAATATATTATATTTACTATACCAAACGTTGATGAGTGCAGTGAGAATATAGAGAACACAAAAAAAGAAATTGACAAGAATAATAACTTAAATATTTACTTCGATATCAAGTATTCTTGTGGAGGCTGTGCAACATTAGTTAAAACATTTGAAATACCAATTGATGATAGTGCAAATATCAATGAAATAAAAGCATATTATAAAATTGTAAGTGAAGAGGAATGCAATTTGGACGTGGTAAAGAAACCAATTATATACATTTATCCAACCAAAGAAATAGATTTAAGCATTAAACTTAAAAATAATAAAAAGCTTACAACTTCATATCCGAAATACAATAATAGGTGGAATATTCACGTAGATACTAATGGAAATATTTATGACTATAATACTAAAAGAAATTACTATGCTTTGTATTGGGAAGCTCATGATAATACACATATTAATATGAATGAAGGATTTGTTGTCGAAGGAAAAGATACAGTTAAATTCTTAGAAGAAAAACTAGAATATCTTGGACTTAACGAAAAAGAAACTAATGAATTTATTATTTATTGGATAGATAAGCTAGAAAGCAACAAATATAATTTCATAAGATTTAGAAATACTGAAGAAGCAAACGAGTATATGCCTCTATAATGTAGTACGAATCCTGATACTTTAATAAGAATTATTATGGATTACAAACCACTTAATGAGAAGATTACAGTTAATGAGCAACCATTAGAAAAAATTTCAAGACATGGATTTACTGTTGTTGAATGGGCGGGCACGAAATAAATTAATTGCTAAAAATATCAAGAACTAGATAACAAAATTTAAAAATCGAAAGAAAGTATTATTATGAAGAAAATAAGTTATTTGAGTATGTTTTTAATTTTATGTATATGTGCTTGTACAAATAAATCCAAAGATAATTTTGGTAATAACGAAAAAAATTTAGAAAATATAATTATAGAAAACTTAACTCAAATTAGTAATGAGTTTAATATGACATCCTCAAATCCTTATAATTATACAAAAAACGAATATTACAAAAACAAAGTGATACTATGTAATGATGCAGTAAATGTATTAGAAAATATGTATAAAGATAAAAAACTTTCTGGTTTAAATGCTTATTTTTCAGCTTTAGCAATTCAAGCCATTACGAAATGTAGTTTGTATGAGGAATATAATTTAGATTGGTCAACAGCCGAAGAATTGTATAATTTATGGGAAGATCATAATTGCTCATTCAAAAAATAAACCTAATAACAGTGTCAATTTATGGCACTTTTATAGGTTCAACAATTTTTAATTTTCATAAAAATGATATAATAACGTTAGGAAAGTGATACTATGAAAGAAAATGAAGTTAATTTAAAAGGCTTATCCACAAAGGAAGTAAATGAGCAAATAGCTAAAAATTTAGTTAATTATGATACTCAGCCTAAAACAAAAACAACTAAAGAAATTATAACGGGGAACGTGTTTACTTACTTTAACCTCTTAAATATCGTGCTAGCTGCTTCAATTATTTTAGTAGGTATATTTAGTGATAAACTACTATATTCATTAAAGAACTGTCTATTTTTAGGTGTAATCATTTGTAATACAATAATTAGTACAATTCAGGAAATTACATCAAAAAAAATAATTGACAAGTTATCCTTTCTATCAGAAACAAAGACAACAGTTTTTCGTGATTCTAAAAAAGTAGAAATTGTAAATGAAGAAATTGTTAAAGATGATTTGGCATATTTTAAAATCGGTAATCAAATTCCCACAGATTCAGTAATTTTAGAAGGCGAAGTAGAAGTAAATGAATCGTTTTTAACAGGCGAAGTAATACCCGTTTTAAAAAAGAAGGGTGATAATCTTTTATCTGGTAGTTTTATTGTTAGTGGCTCATGTTATGCCAAAGTAGTAAACGTAGGAAAAGAAAATTACATATCTAAAATATCTTCTGAAGCTAGATATAATAAAGAAGTAAATTCTGTAATAAAAAATTCTTTTGATAAATTAATTAAAGTTTTATCGATCTTAATAGTGCCAGTAGGCATCTTATTTATGATAAATCAGTACAGTATCACTGGAAGCTTATCCGAATCCATTTTTTCAACAGTAGCAGCCTTAATAGGTATGATCCCAGAAGGCTTAATTCTTTTAACCAGTTCAGTAATGGCAGTAAGCGTCATAAGACTGTCAAAATATAAAGTTTTAGTTCAGCAATTATATTGTATAGAAACTCTAGCAAGAGTAAATGTTATTTGTTTAGATAAAACTGGAACAATCACTGAAGGAAAAATGAAAGTCAAAGAAGTAATTTTAGAAAAAGGCAAAAGCATTGCTGATATAAATGCTATTCTTGGAGAGATATGTTCTGCATCTGAAGAAAAAAATTCCACAATGGAAGCATTAAGTGCATATTTTCCACAAAAGCAAGAATGGAACTTACTAGAAAGCCTACCTTTCTCATCTGAAAGAAAATATTCTGCCTACGATTTTAAAGACAATGGCATCTATTTTTTAGGAGCTCCTGAATTTGTTTTAAAGTCAAATTATAAAAAATATGAAAATCAAATTAAAACATATCAAGAAAATTACCGCGTAATATTACTAGCAAGTGGTAATACAAATCTAAAAAAGCCAGAAAATGTAAAACCACTAGCGTTCATTCTAATAGAAGATATTATCAGAAAAAACGCTAAAGAAACTTTAGATTATTTTAAAAAGCAAGGAGTAGACATTAAAATTATATCTGGAGATAATTATAAGACAGTAGAAAAAGTAGCTAAAAATGCCGGTTTAGAAAATGTTTACGGTGTCGATGCTAGTACTCTCAATAATGAAGAAATAAAAGAAGCAGTAAAAAAATATAATGTATTTGGAAGAGTAACCCCAATCCAAAAAAAGTTAATCGTAAACGAATTAAAAAAACAAGGAAAAACCGTTGCGATGACTGGCGATGGTGTTAATGATGTTCTAGCTCTAAAAGAAGCAGATTGTAGTATTGCAATGGCAAGTGGAAGTGATGCAACTAGAAACGTGAGTCAGCTAGTTCTATTAAACTCAGACTTTGAAAGCATTCCCCACATAGTAGCAGAAGGAAGAAGAACTATCAACAATATTGAAAGAAGCGCATCATTATTATTAGTAAAAACTATTTTTACAATTCTTCTAATTTTGCTTTGTGTTATCTTATCAAGTAAATATTTCTTTATACCAATTCAGTTAACATTAATTACTGCATTTACAATTGGTATTCCATCATTTGTCTTAGCCTTAGAACCAAATGAAGAATTAGTAAGTGGAAATTTTTTTCTTAAAGTCATAAGTAAAAGCATACCAGCAGCTTTAACAGTTGTATTTAACGTAACAATTATTATGTTATTTAAAATAGCTTTTAACTTACCAGAAGATGTTGTATCAAGCCTAGTTGTATTTTTAACAGGAACTACTGGATTTATATTCCTATATAAGTTATGTACGCCATTTAACTATTTTAGACTGATATTATGGTGCTTACTAATTGACGGGTTTGTCTATTGTGCCGTCACTCAGTACTCATTCTTTAATATTAAATTAATTAATTTTGAAATAGCATTAATCTTTGGAGTATTACTAATATGTTCACTTTACATTTTTGATAAACTAACAAAATTAGTATCTTACATAACCAAAAAAATAGAAATTAAAAATAAGGCAATTTAATTTACTTTGACCTCTTAAGATGATATACTTTGACTAGGAGATGATAACATGAATATACCTTTTAAAAAAGGAAATATACTACTTCCAAAAGATACAGATATGACAAAATGGAGTGTAGTAGCTTGCGACCAATACACTAGTGAGCCAGACTATTGGAATGATGTCGCAAAAATAGTTGGAAATAGTCCATCTACTTTAAATCTTACTTTACCTGAGATTTATTTAGAGGATAACAATGTAGAAGAAAGAATAAACAATATTAACTCCAACATGAGTAAGTTAATTCAAGAAAATTTCTTTGTAGAATATCCTGATAGTATGATTTATCTTGAAAGAACTCAAAGTGATGGAAAAGTAAGAGAAGGAATAATGGGAATTGTTGACTTAGAAGCATATTCTTATGAGCAAGGCTCTCAAACACCAATTAGAGCAACTGAAAAAACAGTAATAGAGCGTATTCCACCAAGAGTAAAAATAAGAGAAAATGCTGAACTAGAACTTCCACATATTATGATTTTAATAGACGATGACAAAAAAGAAATAATTGAGTCTTTAAAAAATAAAGTATCTGAAAATGACAAAGTTTATGATTTTGATTTAATGAAAAATGGTGGACACATTAAAGGATACCTTTTAAATGAAGAAATAATTAATGAAATAACAAAAGGTTTAGAAAACTTAGCAAATGAAGAAAACTTTAATCAAAAATACGGAGTAACAGACAAAGGCGTTTTACTATTTGCAATGGGAGATGGTAATCACTCACTAGCAACTGCTAAAGCTTGTTATGAAAACTTAAAGAAAACTATGAAAGAAGAAGAATATCTAAATCATCCAGCAAGATATGCTCTAGTTGAACTTGTAAACCTACATAGTCCAGCACTAGAATTTGAAGCAATTAACCGTGTGATATTTGATACAGACAAAGAAAATTTAATTAAATCATTAAAAGAGTTTTATAATATTAATAAAGAAGGTAATGGTCAAAAAATTGAAATTATCACTGACGAAATTGATGAACTTTGGTACATTGAAAATCCAAAATCAAACATCGCCGTAGGCTCCATTCAAATGTTTTTAGATGAGTATTTAAAAAATCATGAAGGCAAAATAGATTACATTCATGGTGAAGATGTAACCAAGGAACTTGCACATAAACCAAATAACGTAGGATTTATTTTTGATGCTATGCCAAAAAATGAATTATTTAAAACTGTAATTTTAGATGGCTCATTACCTCGTAAAACATTCTCAATGGGTCATAGTTATGACAAACGTTACTATTTAGAAGCAAGAAAAATCAAATAATAAAGAGGATCAACAAGATCTTCTTTTTTTCAACCAACAGTTGAGTACATTCAACCAGCAATTTATTTAAATTTTACTTATTGCATTTTATAATTTTTTCAGAAAGGAGAAATAATGAAAAAGAATATTACCATTATAGTAATGACTATAGTAATAATTGTATTAGTAGCATTGCTATGTATCATTAATTTTAGAAAGGAAGAAGGAGTTTTAGAAAAGCCACTACCAGCTCCCGAATTATCAGAAGGCTTAAGAGGAACTTATGGTATTGATAAAAACATCAACGAAAAAACAATAGATAATTATTTGTTTAGAACCGACACAGTATATCGTGACGTTCGTATGCTAGTTGACAGTGCTGCATGGGAAAATAAAGGCGGTGACAGGTATCTTACCGGTTATATCAAAGGATTTGAAATCATTCCTTCACCATACTTAGCAGGCTTTAAAGAGGAATATATCAAACAAAAAGAAAAAGAAAATGTCAGCGGGCTTTATGTAGGTGATACTTTATTTAAACTAAACGATGATGACACTTATACACCAAATTATGAAGAATCTATGGACATATTAGAAGCTATATTTCCAAAAGACAAAAATATATTTATTATCTGTGGTGCAGGTGGTTATGCTGGACAAGTAAAAAATATGTTAGTATCTCTTGGCTGGGATCAAGACAAAGTACGTGACATTGGTGGTTACTGGTACTATGAAGGAAAAAATTCTATAAACGTAAAAGAAACTAAAGATGGTAAAGACTATTATAATTTTAGTAAAGTACCATACTACAACATAGATTTTAAAACACTTCACAAAATTAAAAAATGAAAAAATTCTTAATTATATTTATCTGCCTATTTAGTTTAACGGGTTGTAATAATAATAAACTATCTTTAGACAAGGAATTCTACAAAGAAAGTAAATTTATAGACGCAGACAGCAGTACTATTAATAATCTCCAAAATCAAGAATCCACATTTTTGGTTTTTACATATAATAATTATTGCACATTAGAAATACCCTGCGAAGATATTTTTAAAGAAGTAATGAACAAACATAAACTAAGCATGTACTATTTACCGTACGAAGAAATGGAAAAAACATTTATCCACAATACAGTTGCGTATGCTCCATCTATAATAATTATTTCAAATGGTAAAATCATCGCATACCTAGATAGCGAAAAAGATGAAGATTTACCAAAATATCAAGACAGCAAAGAATTTGAAAAATGGTTAAAAAAATATATTAATTTATAATCACTTTTGTTATAATATGTCTCACAAGGTGATAAGTATGACTACAAAAACTACTAACTCTTTTGGATATGATAGCTTCCAAACAAATTTTAAGGAAGGTAAATTTATAATAGCTTACGAAAACAACCTAGATTTATATTGGTATTTTTTTCCGAAGGATAGCATCAAAAACTTAAAAGAAAGCTATTCAGTAATCATAGATGAAACTAATCCCTATTTATTGGAAGGGCTAAGAAACTTATATAATGCTGTAATCAGTAACAAGCCGTATCAAAACAATGAACTTGCTGACGAAGAATTACAAAACAAAGAATATCAAGGAAGATTACCAAAAGAATTACTAGATGGCAAAGATATTGTTTGGTACTCAGATGACAATCCGATAGAAGAAGCAAGTTATGTTAGAATTAAAAAAGTAGACGAAGATACATTTATTTTAACATTCAATAAAAGTCACTCTAAACTTCAAATGGTAAGAATAACTAACAGTGGCAGTAGACATGCACCATTTAATTTCACATTTATGGGAATGTATTCATACTTAAGACAAGTTGATATTAATCAAATCACTATTAAAGAGTATCTAGCTCACAAAAAACACTATAACGTATAAAATGAAGATGTTTATTTTCTTCTTTTTTTTTGGTATAATTTCAATTGAGGTAATCTTATGAATAAAGAAAATATGCTAACAATGTTAAAACAATTAAAAGAAAAATTAGAATTAATTGGGAGGTCACTTTGACTTAGATGCCAAGCAAGCAAAAATAAATGAAATCAAAGAAGAACTAAATTCTCCAGATATTTGGTCTGATGTTACCAAAAGTAAAGAACTAAATAGCACCTTAGTAAATATTCAAAAAGAAGTGGATTCATATAAAAACTTAGTAAATGAACTAGAAGATAATATTGAATTAATTAACTTAATGACTGATGAAGAACTAAAAGAAATTGATATAGAAAAGATCAAGAGTGAAATAGAAGAACTAGAGATAAACACACTATTTACAGAAAAATATGATAATCTTAATTGCTTTCTAGAAATTCATCCTGGAGCTGGTGGCACCGAAAGTCAAGACTGGGCAAGCATGCTTCTTAGAATGTACAAAATGTTTTGTGACAAATACGGCTATACTTACGAAGAAATATATTATCAAAAAGGTGAAGAAGCAGGCATTAAAAATGCAACCCTAAAAATAAGTGGCAACTATGCTTATGGCTATTTTAAATCAGAACAAGGTGTTCACCGTCTAGTTCGCATTAGTCCATTTGATTCTAATAAAAGAAGACATACAAGCTTTGCCTCAGTATCAATAATTCCTGAGATAAGTCAGACAAAAGATGTAACTATTAATCCTGATGACATTAGAATAGATGTTTACCGTTCAAGTGGCAAAGGTGGCCAAGGCGTAAACACAACTGATAGTGCTGTGCGTATAACTCACTATCCATCTGGAATTGTAGTTACTTGTCAAAACGAAAGAAGTCAAATCAAAAACAAAGAAATTGCTCTAAATATCTTAAAAAGCAAGCTTCAAAAAATCTTAGATGAAAACAATGAAAAAGATATTAATAATCTAAAAAATCACATTAACATAGACTTTGGTAGTCAAATAAGAAATTATGTACTAGAGCCATACAAACTAGTAAAAGATTTAAGAACCGGTGAAGAAACATCTAACGCCGATGCCGTACTAAATGGCGAAATTAAAAATTTTATGGAAAGTTATTTAAGAATAAAGAGGTAGAAAATGAAAAAATTAGTAAATATTATAATTGGTTGTATTTTAATTGGCATAAGTTTTAACTTATTCATTATTCCCAACGATTTAATAACAAACAACATCTATGGACTGTCATGCTTATTATTTTACAAAACAAGCTACAACCCTGCCATATTTTTACTAATCATCAATTTAGCGATTCTCCTAATTAGTATAATTGTCAATAATCTTGAAAATACCAAAAAGTACATTATTCCAAGTTTGTTAATTCCCATAATAATATATTTTACTAAAGATATGACATCTTACATAGACATAAGTGGTCTAGACATGATCCTCATAACGATTGTTAGTGGGGTATTAATTGGTTTGGGACATGGCTTTATATTTAAGGAAGGCTATTCAGTAGGGGGCATCTACTTACTTCAAGATATTTTCAACTCAGCAAAAGTCTACCGCCGTAAAACATTTACTTACATTTTTGAAATGCTATTAATTGTCTTAACAATATACGTAGTTAACTTTGAAAACGCACTATATTCAGCAATCATCGTAATTATCATTGATTATATGACTGTAAAATCAAAAGTTGGCATAAGCTCTAGTAAGACCTTCTTTATTATTACAACCAAAGAAAAAGAAGTAAAAGACTATATAATTAATGAACTAAACCATGACTTAACAGAAATCAACATAAAAGGCGGATATACTAATCAAAAAAATAAAATTATCATGACCGCTGTGGATACTAAAGAATATTTTAAACTAAAAGAAGGCCTAAAAATTATAGACCCTAAAGTATTTATATCAATTGTGGATAGTTACGAAGTTGTTAACAAAAATCTTACAATCGGCGAAAACCAATCATTCAAATAGTTATCAAATTTTTATAAAAATAATATAATTAAAAGAAAAATAACAAAGGAAAGTGAAACACATGTTTGAAAAATTATATTTAAAAGCTCGTAATGCATATAGAAAAGTAAGCGTCAAAATAATTAATAAATGGATTTATCATCACAACAAATTACCTAAAAGCGTAAATTACTTTGAAGGCAGCCTTTATGATGCTGTCTATGAAAGTGCCTTAAAATATCCGTACAATACTGCAATAGAATATGAAAATAACCAAATTACCTATAAACAGTTAATTAAAAAAATAAATAAAGTAGCAAAATGTCTTAAATATTTAGGCGTTCAAAAAGGCGACAAAGTAACCATCTGTATGCCAAACACCCCAGAAGAAGTAGCCATGTTTTATGCCATAAATGAAATTGGCGCCGTTGCAAACATGATTCATCCACTATCAAGTGAAAAAGATATAGAATATTACCTTAATAAAAGCGACTCTAAAGTCATGCTATGTATTGATATAGCCTACAAAAAAGTAAATAACATCATTGATAATACAAACTTAGAAAAAGTTATCGTAACAAGCGCTACCAAATCTATGGAAAGAATAACTGCCCTTCTATATTGGCTAGTAAAGGGCCGAAAAATGAATATTAAAGAAAATGAAAAATTCATATTATGGGACCACTTTATGAACTATGCTAGTAAATATCAAGAAGATCCTTACGAAGCCGTAGATTCAAATGACCCCGCAGTAATCCTATATAGTGGTGGCACAACAGGTAAACCAAAAGGCGTAGTAATTAGTAACTATTCTTTTAATGCCCAAGCTCTGCAAAGCAAATACACTGAGCCCGAAGCCTTGCAACCCGAAAATGCTTTTTTAACATTTCTACCTAACTTTCATGCCTTTGGTATTGGAATCTGCACCCACACACCACTATATAACGGTATGAGAGCAATCCTTATTCCTCAATTTAATGCTAAAAAATTTAAAAAATACGTTAGAAAATATAAATTCAACATTCTCTGTGGAGTACCAACTCTCTATGATGCAATCTCTAAAATGAAATTTAGAAAAAATGAATTAAGTATTTTAAAACTAGTAGTATGTGGTGGAGACTCTATGAGTATAGACCTAAAGAAAAAAGTAAATAAATTCCTAAAAGATTACGGATGTGAAACAGAAATTAAAATTGGCTATGGCTTAACTGAATCAAGTGGAGTAGTCGCACTTTCTCCAAATGGCATCTTAAACGAATCTGATGTTATCGGTTATCCATTTCCAAATACGGAATTTAAAATAATAGATATTAACACAAAAAAAGAAGCACCACTTGGTGAAGATGGTGAACTAGTTATCAGTGGTCCAAATGTCATGATGGAATATTTAAACGAACCTGAAGAAACCAAAAACACATTATATAAAGAAGGTGGCAAAACTTGGCTTCATACGGGAGACATTGCCTGTGTTGATAAAAAGGGACTTTTCCACTACAAATCAAGACTAAAACGAATGATAATAACAAGTGGCTATAATGTTTATCCATCTCATGTAGAAGAAATTCTACTTAATCATGAAGCAATTGAAAAATGCGCAGTAATCGGAGTAAAAAGTGAATCTAAAGGCGAAATAGTTAAAGCATTCATAGTGTTAAAAGAAGATAATAATGGCTTACTAACTAAAAATAGCATTCAAAAATATATGAAAGAAAATTTAGCAAAATACGAAATTCCAAGAGAAATAAGATATATAGATGAAATACCATCAACTCTAGTCGGTAAAGTTGCATATAAAGAATTAGAAAAAATGGATTAACCGTTTGACAAAGAAAAAAAAACGCTATATAATATCATTAATTTGTTGGCAAAGAAGTTATCCAAGTAGTTAACTGAAACTCTACAAAAGAAATTTGTAGCCACCGGCTGAAAGCTACAATAGAAAGACAATTAATGAAATTCAGTAATGGAGCCAAATCGTGAAGAGCGTTATTCTATTGAGTGCTAATTATTAGAACAAAGGTGGTACCGCGGATTAATAGTGATTCGTCCTTTATGGATGGTCACTATTTTTTTAATTAAGAAAGGAATGAAAATAAATGAAAGAAAAACTAACTCAAATAAAAGAAGAAGGTTTGCAAAAAATTAACAATGCCAAAACCTTAGAAGAATTACAAGAAATAAACAAAGAATTAACTGGCAAAAAAAGTGCTTTAGCTGAAGTTTTAAAATCTCTAGGAAGCCTTACTGGTGACGAAAAAAAAGAAATCGGTATCCAAGCAACCGACATTAAAACATCATTTGCTGAAGCTCTAAAAACAAAAGAAGATGAAATCGTTGAATCCAAAAGTGTTGTAAGTGAAAACTTTGACCTAACCATCCCAGGAACAAAAGTCCTTGGAGGAACAATGCATCCAATCACCCAAATGTGCTACGACCTTAACGATGCATTCTTATCACTAGGTTTTGAAGTTTATAGTGAAGATGACATCAGCAGTGAAAAATTTGCATTTGACAACTTAAACTTCCCTGAAGATCACCCAGCAAGACAATCAATGGACACCTTTTGGTTAGAAGGAACTGAAGAAAAAAGTGGCAACGAAAGACTATGCCTAAGACCACACTTAACTGGTGGCTCAGTAAGATATCTACTAAAACATGGCGCTCCAGCTAGATTTGTTTATCCAGGAAGAGTTTATCGTAACGAAAATACTGACGCTAGACACGAAAGAGCATTCTTCCAATATGAAGCTCTTATCGTAGATAAAAATATTTCATTCTCATCAGGAATGGTCATGATTCAAACAATATTAGAAAAAGTATTCGGCCGTAAAGTAAATGTCCGTATGCGTGAAGGCTTCTTCCCATTTACAGAACCAGGATACGAAATAGATATGGAATGCCTAGTATGCGGTGGAAAAGGCTGCAAAGTATGTAATCACAATGGCTGGATTGAAGTTATGCCAGGTGGAGTAATTCATCCAAATGTTCTAAAATCAGCAAACTTAGACCCAGACGTATGGACAGGATTTTATATTAACATCGGATTAGATAGACTAGTAATGATGCGTTATGGAGTAGATGATGTTAGACTATTCCACAGTGCAGACTTAAGATTTTTAAATCAATTTAAATAGGAGGATAAAAATGAGAGTATCACTAAATTTAGTAAAAAAATATATAGATTTACCAAAAGAATTAACATCTAAACAAATAGCTTATGACTTAACACTAAGAACTGTAGAAGTAGAAAGCGTAGAAAATACCCGCGATAAATTTCATGACATTGTCGTAGGTAAAATTTTAGAAGTAAAAAAACATCCAAATGCTGATAGCTTAAAACTATGCTTAACTGACATTGGCGAAGAAGAACCAGTACAAATCGTTTGTGGAGGCTCAAACCTTTATGAAGATGAATTTGTAATTGTCTCTAAACCAGGATCAGAAGTTTACTGGCATGGCGAAGGCGAACTTGTCAAAATCAAAAAATCAAATTTAAGAGGAGAATCATCATTCGGAATGATTTGTGGTGCTACTGAAATATTCTTAAAAGAGATGTTTCCACCAAAAGATGAACGTGAAATAGTAGACTTAAAAGGAATTGATTGTAAGCCAGGACAAAATATCGCTGACGTTTTAGAACTTGCTGATACCATCTTAGAAATAGATAATAAGTCTCTAACTAATAGACCCGATTTATGGGGGCACTATGGAATAGCAAGAGAACTTTCAGCCATTTACCATCTTCCCTTAAAACCACTACCAAAATTTAAAATGCCAGAAAATATCAAAAAATATGATGTAGAAATTAAAGAACCTCAAAAATGTCAAAGATATGCAGCAGTAGAAATTGATAATGTTTCTGTTAAACCATCACCACTATGGATGCAAGCAATTTTAACAAATACTGGTAGTAGGCCAATAAATGCTATCGTAGATATCACAAACTTTGTTATGATAGCAGCCGGTCAGCCTGAACATGCCTTTGATAAAACTCACGTTGAAGGCGATAAAATAGTTGTCAGAAACGCTCAAAAAGGCGAAAAACTAGAACTATTAGATAAGAATTATATTGAGCTTACTGAAGATGACCTAGTAATCTGCGATACAAAAGAACCTATGGCTCTAGCAGGAATTCGTGGTGGTATCAAAGATTCAATTTTACCTGAAACAACAAGCATAGTCTTAGAAGTAGCAAACTTTACTGCTAAAAGCATCAGAAAAACCGGTAAAAGATTTGATGAAAAAACCGATGCTTCAATTAGATACGAAAAAAATATTGATACCCAAAGAATTGATGATGGTCTAAGCTTAGCTCTAGAACTATTTAAAGAAATCTTCCCTGAAAGCAAAATTACTGCTTATGTAGACAACTATCCAGTAAAAACCGAAAACGAAATAATAGATGTACCAGAAGAATTCTTAAATACTAGACTAGGTAAAACCCTATCAAAAGAAACAATTGAAAGAGTATTAACCGACCTAGGCTATAATGTAGAATATGCCAAAGGAAATTATCATGTAACAGTTCCTGTATGGCGTTCAACTGGTGACGTATATCTTAAAGATGACGTAATGGGCGATATAGCAAGACTGTTAAGCTTTGAAAGCTTTGAACCAGTACCAATTACTATGAGTGTTGACCACGCTGTTCTTCAAAGAGACTATACATTAGAAAGAAGAATTAAAGAGTATCTAGCACTAAGATGTGGCTTTAATGAAATATTTACCTATCCATGGATAGATGAAAAATATATTGATGCATCAGGAGCAAACAAAGAAGAAAATATAACTCTAGTAGCGCCTCCATCACCAAGTGAAAAATACTTACGTACATCACTTTTACCTGGATCATTAGAAGCAATTACTAACAACTTACGTTACTTCACTGAATTTAAAATGTTTGAAATTGCCGAAGTATTTAAAAAAGGTGAATATCATCCATCAACTGAAGAAGAAACTCTACCAATCCAAGAAAAGCATTTAATTGCTACAATAACTGGTAAAGACCCAAAAAAATTATTCTATGAACTAAAAGGTGTACTTGAATTGATGCCTGGCTATGTCCACATGGAAGACATTACCCTTAAACAAGGAGACAAACCATCATGGGCCGATATTAATGTTCATCTAGATATTTTACTTAAAAACAAAAAAATTGGTGAAATTGGTTTATTATCAATCAAAACTATGAACGCTGCAAAAATTAAACGTACTAATGTAGCCGTTCTAGAATTAAATTTAGATAAATTAGAACCATTAGACTCTAGAACTAATGACTTCAAACATATTCCAGTACTACCATCAGTTGAAAAAGACTTATCTGTTTTAGTTCCTGAAGAGATAACCTGGAAAGAAATTGAAAACGCTATAAAAAATAGAGTTGATGGCATTACATTTATCGAAGAATATCGTGGTAACCAAATACCTGAAGGCCAAAAGTCTATAAGCTTCAAATTTACAATAGACAACAAAGAAACAACAATGACTGCTGAACAAATAAATGAAAAAATGAACTCAATCATTAAAGAATTAAATCGTAAATGTAAAGCTACTTTAAGAGAGGAATAAAAAACTCTCTTTTCTTTTGCAAATAAAACCCAAAATCACATAAAATTTAATATGAGAAAAGTATTATATATATTATTAATTATTTGTTTTGTGTTCATTATAACGTTTTCCGTAAATGGCACAACTGCATCATTTCCCTTAATTGGCAAAACTATAATTTTAGATAGCGGACACGGAGGTAAGGATGGCGGAGCTATTGTCGAAAATATAAAGGAAAAAGATCTAAACTTACAAATAACCCTAAAAATAAAAGATGAACTAGTAAATCTAGGTGCAAACGTAATCTTAACAAGAAGTGACGACAACGATTTAAGTGATTTAAATGCTACAAGAAGAAAGAAAAGCGACTTTAATAACCGTATCAAAATTATTAATAACTCCCACGCAGACCTCTATTTATCAATACACTTAAATAGCTATGAAAACACCAAATATCGTGGACCGCAAGTTTTCTACACAAAAACCCCTAAACAAAATAAAGCTATCGCTGAAGTTTACCAAGAACACTTAAATAAATTTTCTAATTCCAAACGCAAAGTTAAAATAAACACAGGAAAATACATGTATGAAAAACTAAATGTTCCAGGTGTCTTAATTGAATGTGGCTTTCTAACCAACTATTTTGACCGTACTAATTTACAAAACTCAAAATATCAACAATCTCTAGCGACTGTCATCAGTGAAGCAACTATTTACTATTTTTATAATTAATTCATTAAATTTTCATATTATTGATATATGATTTACTCGTAATGTGTGATATAATTTAATAATAGGTGAGACCATGAGAATGAAAGTCTTTAAAACAATTGAAGAGCAAATTAGTATCTTAGAAAATAAAGGTCTAGTAATTGATGATTACCTTTTAGCAGAAGATATCTTAATTCGTGAAAATTACTTTTTTATTATGGGTTATAGACATTTATTCTTAAAGAGTAATAAAGAAAGACAATTCATTCCTGGTACCAACTTTCGTGAATTATATGCATTATTTAATTTTGATAGACAAATAAGAAACATAATATTTAAAAATTTACTAATTGTAGAAAATAACATGAAAAGTATTTTTTCTTATCAACTATCAAAAAAATATGGTTTTAGAGAAAAAGACTATTTAAGGCCAGGCAACTTTACTAAAGCGCCCGAAAAACAAAGGCAGCTTAATGACACTCTAAAAAAGATGAAACGCCAAATTAGAGTTAATGGTTCGCAGCACTCAGCTACCTGTCATTATCTAAAAAATTATGGATACATCCCTTTATGGGTAGTTGTTAAAGTATTATCATTTGGAATCGTTGGTGAGTTATTCACAGTCATGAAAAAAGAGGATCAAGCAGAAATAGCAGATATTTATAATCTATCTATTAACAATCTTCTAACATACTTACCGGTTCTATCAAATTATCGTAATCTGTGTGCTCATGAAGATATCTTATATGACCATCGTAGTCAAAAGATTATAAATGACACCAAATACCATGAAGGCTTGAATATCCCAACAACTGATGGCGAATATATTTATGGAAAAGATGACTTATTCGCACTAATTATTATTTTGAGGCAGTTGCTAAGACTAGAAGAATTTAGACTACTGATTAATGAACTTAGTTACGAAATAGACATCCTTTGTGGTAAATTAAAGGTAATAAATATCGGTAAAGTTCTAGACGAAATGGGTTTTCCACGAAACTTTAGAGATATATTAGAAATATAGGAGGAAAAAATGAAAAATAATAATGGAAAAATATTTATTTGGATAATCGTAATACTAGTATCTATTGGTGTAGGAAGTGTAGGCATGTACTACGGAATAAGATACTTTAAACCACTAAGCCAAACAGTGGTAAATAAACTAGAAAAAGAAGTAACCGTAAATGAAAATGGCATAGCTGATGCCGTAGAAAAACTATACGACGCAGTAGTCGTAGTTGAATCATATCAAAAAGGAACTCTAACAAGTAGTGGTACTGGTTTTGTTTATAAAACAGATGACAAAAATGCCTACATCTTAACAAATAACCACGTAATTTCAGGTGCTACCGAAGTTAAAGTAACATTCACAAATAACAAAACTGAAACTGTAAAAGTTGTTGGTAGTGATGAATATACTGATATCGGGCTTTTATCAGTAGCAAAAGATAAAGTAATTAAAGTAGCAGAAATTGGTAAAGCAGAAGATACAAGATTAGGAGATACAGCATTTGTAATCGGAACCCCTCTTGGCTCAGAATATTCATGGACAGTAACTAGAGGTATTATCAGTGGTAAAGATCGTTTAGTAGAAGTAAATGCTTCAAACTCAAGTGTTTCTTCTTGGGTAATGAAAGTATTACAAACAGACGCAGCAATCAACAGTGGTAACTCAGGTGGACCAATCGCTAACTCAAATGGAGAAGTTATAGGAATTACTAACATGAAACTAATAAGTAGTGGTGTAGAAGGTATGGGTTTTGCAATTCCAATTGAAGATGCTGTAACAGTAGCTGATGCACTAATGAATGGTGGTAAACTAGAAAGACCACTTTTAGGAGTTGGAACTTTAGATGTTACAAACACTACATCATTAATTCGTGATTATGGAATTAGTTTAGATAAAAATATAACTACTGGCGCCGTAGTTGGTTATGTTCAAAAAGGCTCACCAGCTGATAAAATAGGTTTGGAAAAAGGTGACGTAATTACTAAATTTGGTGATTATGACATTAAAAATTCATCATTCTTAAAATACTACTTATATAAATATAATGTCGGTGACAAAGTTGAAGTAACCTTTATTAGAGATAGTAAAACTCAAACTAAAACAATTACTTTAAGCAAAAAAGCAGAATAGACTTTATTTAAGGTCTATTTTTTTGTTATACTAAAGTGGGAGGCATCAAAATGAAAGTACAAATAATCGGATCAGGAAGCATGTGGACAAAGTATAACAGTGCTTGTTATTTAATAGATAAAGATATAATGGTAGACTTTCCAAATGGAACTTGTAAATATTTATATAGACAAAATATTGAACCAAGAACAATTAACTATGTTTTATTAACTCATTTTCATGGCGATCACTACTTTGACATGCCATTTTATATCTTAAATAAATCTAAATCTAGTTCTAAAAATATTATCGTATATTGCTCAAAAGAAGGCGAAAGCAAAATAAATACAATTGGGGATCTAGCTTTTCCAAATTCTTTCAAAGAAGCCTGCACCGCCACAAACATTAAATACATAAGTGATGATGAATTTAGTATTAATGACTATAAAATTACAAAATTATTAGTAGATCACGGCAGAATGAAACCAGCCTATGGTTATATATTTCAAAAAGATAACATATTTGTTGGCTTTACCGGTGATACTGCTCTATGCCAAAATGTAGAAATAATGGCCCAAAAATGTAGCTATCTCTTCTGTGACTGTATGCTGTTAACAGGAACAGTAAAACATCAAGGTATAGATAATTTAGAATACCTTGCATCAAAATATCAAAATTGTACATTTATCGTAAGTCATTTAGAAGATGTAACAAGAGACAAATTAAAAGAATTAAATATTTCTAATATCATTGTTCCCGAAGATTACCGAACTCTAATAATTGACAAATAAATGATAGAAATAGTCTAAAGGCTTTAATTAAAGTCTTTTTTTTGTTATACTCTAACTTAGGTGAACAAATTATGGGAATGATTAAATTTGCTTTAAAAGGTAGTTATAAACGCTACTATAAAAATTTAAAAAAATTAGCTAAAGAAAATCACAAAAACGCCAATTTGATGTTTATAGATACAGTTTTTTCCACAATATTTTTAAAATCCGGAATGCAAGATTATTTAAATTATAAATTTTACGATAAAAGCTATAAAGAAAGAAAAGAATATGCTACTATAGGCTATCAAAATGACTTCTATAAAATAGCAGCAAATATTAAATATGCACCGTTTTTTTCAAATAAAGTAAATTTCCACAAAAATTTTCATGACTACACAAAAAGAAAATATGTTTGTTATGAAGATGGATATTCAAAAGTAAAAGAATTTATAAAAGAGACAAAAGAATTTGTTCGTAAACCAATTAAAGGCCTTGGGGGCCAAGACGTAGAAAAAATAAATGCTAAAGATATTAAAGATATCAAAACATTCTACGAAAAACTAAAAGAAGAAGACTGTTTTTTAGAAGAATTAGTAATTCAAGATGAAACTTGGTCAAAATTAAATCCTAAAAGTATCAACACCATCAGAGTAGTTACTAAATGTATCAATGGGAAAAGTGAAATTTTATACGCTGTCGCCAGAGTAGGTAGTGGAGCATCTATCGCTGATAATTTCCACAAAGGTGGCGTAGGCATTAAAGTAAATATTACAAAAGGTTGCCTAGAAGGAAATGCCATAGATAAAAGTGGTAAAGAAAGCGAGCGACTAAAAGAAACCAATATCGTAGTCGATGGCTACCAAATACCATACTGGAAAGAAATAAAAAAGATGGTTAATAGTGCAGCAAAAGTTAATGATAATGTTAACATAATTGGCTGGGACATTGCCATTTCAAAAGATGGACCTGTAATAATTGAAGGAAATAGAGGCCCAGGAATGGATATAATCCAAATGTTATATAAAAGGGGCGTCAAAAAAGATTTAGAACAAATCAAACAAGAAATTTTAAACTCAAAATTAGAAAGTAGATGATAGTATGTTAAAAGCAGGAATCGTAGGACTACCAAATGTTGGTAAAAGTACCCTATTCAATGCAATAACTAAAAAAAATATTCTAGCTGCAAATTATCCCTTTGCAACTATTGACCCAAACGTTGGCGTTGTAACTGTACCAGACGAAAGATTAGCTTATTTAGAAAATCTTTATATGCCTGAAAGAACAATTCCCACAACTTACGAATTTACAGACATTGCTGGCTTAGTAAAAGGTGCATCAAAAGGCGAAGGCCTAGGAAATAAATTCTTAAGTCATATCCGTGAAGTAGATGCCATCGTTGAAGTTGTTAGATGCTTTGAAGAAGAAAATATTATCCATGTTGAAGGTGGCGTAGACCCAGTAAGAGATATAGAAATAATAAATGTAGAACTAATAATCTCAGATTTAGAAATAGTTCAAAATCGTTTATCTAAAATCGCCAAAAAGTGTGAAATGACAAAAGATAAACAAGAATTATTAGAATTCAACACTTTAAAAAAATGCGAAGAAGCACTTTTACAAAATATTCCGCTAAGAAGACTAGAACTAACTAAAGAAGAAAAGTTATCTCTAAAAGCCTTTTGTTTCATAACTTTAAAACCAATTATCTATATGGCAAATGTAAGTGAAGAAGATGCAATTATTGGCCATAATAAATATACTGATGAAGTATGCTCTTACGCTGCTAACGAAAATGCCAGTGTTATTGTAGTATGTGCAAAAATGGAAAGTGAACTAGCAGAACTAAACGAAGAAGACAAAGAACAATTTTTAAAAGAAATGGGTATATCATCATCTGGCCTAGACAAACTAATATATGCAACCTATGACTTACTTGGACTTCAAACATTCTTCACCTCAGGAAAAGATGAATGCCGTGCTTGGACATTTAAAAAAGGAATGAAAGCCCCTGAATGTGCTGGCATCATCCACAGTGACTTTGAACGTGGTTTTATCAAAGCTGAAGTAATGTCATTTGAAGACTTAAAAGAATATGGCACTGAAATAAAAGTAAAAGAAGCAGGAAAAATGCGCCTAGAAGGCAAAGAATATCTAATGCAAGATGGCGACATTGTCTACTTTAGATTTAACGTATAAAGGAGGAAAATATGTGTGGTTTTTGTGGTTTTGTAGATAAAACTAAAAAAGATAAAAATGCAAAAATAATTAAAGAAATGTCAAACAGGATTATTCACCGTGGACCAGACTCTGATGGATACCTAGTTGATGATAACGTAGCTCTAGGCTTTAGAAGGCTAGCTATAATAGATGTTCAAGGCGGTACCCAGCCGATTTATAATGAAGATAAAACCGTAGCAGTAATGTTTAACGGTGAAATTTACAACTTCCAAGAGCTAAGAGAAGAACTAAAAAAGAAGGGCCATAAATTCAAAACAAATACTGATACTGAAGTAATAGTTCATGGTTACGAAGAATATGATACTGATATCTTTAATCATCTTCGTGGTATGTTTGGTATAGTTCTATACGACATCAAAAAAGAAAAACTAATCGGTGCAAGAGATATCTTTGGAATCAAACCATATTACTACTATTATGACAAAAAAACATTCATGTTTGGTTCTGAAATCAAATCATTCTTATCACATCCAAACTTTAAAAAGGAATTAAATGAAAAAGTATTAAGCCTTTATCTAGCTTATGGAACAAATCATCTAGAAGAAACATTTTTTAAAAACACGAGCAAATTAAAACCAGGACACCTATTTATCTATGAAAAAGGAAAATTAACAATAAAACCATATTACGAATTAACTTACGCAAAAGAAAACAATACATTTGAATACTATCAAAAAACTTTAAAAGAAATCATAGAAAGCTCAATAAAATATCATCAAATTAGTGATGTTGAAGTTGGTTCTTACTTAAGCGGTGGTGTTGACTCATCTTACGTAGTTGCCGAAAGTAAACCAAATAAAACCTTCACAGTAGGTTTTGAAGGCAAAGGTTTCTCTGAAATAGAATATGCCAAAGAACTATCTGACCACTTTAAAATAAATCACTATTCTAAAATAATTTCGGCAGATGAATTTTTTGACATATTACCAACCGTAGAATACCATTTAGACGAACCAAGTGCTAATGTATCAGCGGTACCTTTATATTTTTTAAGCAAACTAGCAAGAGAACAAGTTAAAGTTGTATTATCAGGTGAAGGCGCCGACGAAATGTTTGGTGGCTACAACGAATATAACCTAGAAGGACTAGAAAAATATTATAATTATATTCCTTATTTCTTAAGAGCACTTAACCGCAAAATAGTCGCACCGTTACCATACTTTAAAGGCAAACACACCATTGAAAAATACGGGCATAAACTAGAAGATAGATATTACAATAAAACAGAAATGTTTAACTATAAGGAAATAAATAGTTATTTAAAACCTAAATATCAAACAAACTTAAACCCATTTGATCTATGCAAACCATACTATGATCAAACTAAAGGAAAAAATGACGTAGAAAGAAAAATGTTTATAGATTTAAACTTCTGGTTACCAAATGATATCCTACTAAAAGCTGACAAAATGAGCATGGCTAACTCAGTTGAACTAAGAGTACCATTTTTAGATAAAGAAGTATGGAAACAATCTAGAATAATACCTACAAAATATATGGTAAAAGATGGCCAAACTAAATACATATTTAGAACTATTGCTGATGAAAAAATTCCTAAAGAATGGTCTAACAGAAAGAAAAAAGGCTTCCCAGTTCCATTTGGAAAATGGATAAAAGAAGAAAAATATTATCAAAAAGTAAAAGAAACTTTCAATAGTAAAGAAGCAAAAGAATTCTTTGAACTAGATAAGATAAACAAACTACTAGAAGACCATTATCACAACAAAGCTGCAAACGGCAAACAAATCTACTGCGTATACACATTTTTAATTTGGTACAAGAGATATTTTATTACAGAAATTTTTTGATTTTTTGTTTAAAAAATTGACATCTTGTAATTTGTATGATATATAATGAATAGTATATTTTTTGGGAGGTGCTTGAATGATTAAATTTTTTAGAAGAGTTTTCAGCAAAAGAAGTGAATTAACTGACAAACAACTTCTTACAAATTGTTGTATTCATAGAAGTTAATAAAAAGCATTTCAAAGATGCTTTTTTGTATTAATAGGAGTAAAAAATGAAAATTGTTGAATTAAACAAAGCAAAAAACACTTGTGGCGGCAAAGCACAAGGATTATACAAATTAATTCAGTCTAATATTAAAGTACCTGAGGGCTTCGTAATCGAAGAATCTCAGTCATTTTCTAATGAACACATTCATGATTTAGAAATGCACTTAAAAAGATTTAATAAAAACGATAAACTGGCAATTAGATCATCAGCTAGCGAAGAAGATGGCGTAACAAGATCATTTGCTGGAATTTTTGAAACTGAGTTAAATGTTAATAACAATACAAAAGATGTTGTAGCAGCTATCAATAATGTTAATAGTAGTGCTAACTCTACCAAAACGAAAGTATATTCAGGCGACAAATTTAAAATGAATATTATTATTCAAAAAATGATAAATCCTAAAATATCAGGAATATGTTTTACAAATGCAATTGATTATAATGGAACAAAATGCGCGATTTTTGAATATGTGGAAGGAATTGGAGAAAAATTAGTTAGTGGTAAAAGTAACTCTAATAGAATTATTGTTAAATATAAAAATAAAAAACTGGACTATAATCATGTTAAATTAGATGGTAATCTATTAAACTTTAATGGGTTTAAAGATATATGTGATTTAATAAATAAAGCAATTATTAACTACAATGATAATTTAGATATAGAGTGGTGCATTGACAACACTGATGAGGCATATCTTTTACAAGCAAGACCAATAACAAAAGAAATATTAATTGAAAAAAGCAATAGCGAGGATTATACAAGTACAATAGTAGCATCAAAAGGCTGTGTAGAAGCAAAAACGTATGTGATTGATTCTAATTTACCATTTGATGAAATAAAAAGAGAAATAAAAAATTTTCCCAAAGACCGCATTCTAGTATGTGAATATACGGAAACATACTATTTGCCTGCAATGAAAAAAGCTAAAGGAATAATCACTAATACCGGCTCAGCATTATGTCATGCTGCAATAGTGTCAAGAGAATTAAATATTCCCTGTATCGTAGGCTATGAAAATGCTACTGAATTATTTCCAACTGGAACAACTATTAAACTAGATGCTAATAATAATTCTATTTTCCTAGAAAATGAAAATCTTCTTATATCAAAAGATTATAAATTAAATTTTGGAGAACTTGATTGTTTTGATAATTATTTTGAAATTATCGTTGAAAAGTCAAGGGTTTTTATAGAAAACACTTTTGATGGCATTTATATTCATAAACCAAACAAAATAACCAACTCTGGAATTCTTGAAATAGAAAAATTTGTAAGAACTACTTTTAAGCAACCACCAAAATTTTCTATTGATGAAAATAAGTATTTATGGATAAAAGAAATAGAAAGATTCCGTCAATTGCCATTATTCACAAATTATTATGAAAGAATAAAAAAGTGTTCAAAAGAATTTGATGAAAAAGAATTATTAAATATTCAAAATGAATTAATCAATATTGCTAAAAAGTATCTTTTATATAAAAAACATTCAAAAGACATAATACTAAATTATTTTATTGATGAAACAATTGCCTCAATAAATGAAATGCTTGATGGAATTATTCCGTTTGGCTATCCAATGTATGAGTCTTATGTTCAGTCGATACAAATATTAGCAAAAGAAGGAAAAACATATAATGACTTATATGATAATAATGATTTTAAAAATAAAAAATTGACAAAAATTCAAAAGTTTTTGCGTGTAGTTTCAAAAATAAAGAATGAAAGTTATCAAATTATATGGGATATGGGCGGAACTGATCCAGACTATTTTGAAAAAAGAGATATCAACATAAAAAGACTTTTAAACGAAAAGAATATTACCGAAGATTTTATGGATATATTCTACGAAAAATACCTACAAAAATATTACATGAAATTATTGGAGATATAAACAAAAAATGAAATATAATTTAACAAATTTAACTATAAAATACAAATATTCAAATTATAGATTTCCTATAACTGTATTTATTAAAATTACATCAAGGTGTATGTTTAAATGTCAGTTTTGTTCTCAAGGAAGAGCTTTTAACGAAGAAATGCCAATAAAAAAATTAAAAAAAATATTAAATATATTAAAGAAAAATGGTGTATTACGAATTTTTTATACCGGTGGAGAACCATTTTTATACAGCGAATTCTCAGAAATTGTAAAATATGGAAAAAAATTAGGTTTTTGTCAACTTGTTATAACAAATGGTTTTCTTCTAGATACACAACGAGCAAGACAAATTTTGAAATATATTGATTGCGTCTCAATTTCTATTCATGGCACTGAAAAATTTCATAACAAAATTGTGAGAAATGATAATAGTTACAAAAAAGTTATATCAGGAATAGAAATGATAAAAAAAGACTATTCTAATATAGTAATGGACATTTGTTTTACTGGAACACAAGAAAACGCAAATGAAGAAAATATAAAAGACGTTGCTGAATTATGTAAAAAACACGACCTTTTACTAACTATTACGAGAGCATACGCGATTGGTAATGAAAAAGAAAGTAGTTTTTCGTATATTGACCCTATGATAAAAGCAATTGATAAATTTAGAAAACAAGGATATCAAATAGAAATAGGGCATTGCTTAGTTCCTTGTGCAATGGATTATAAAAATAGCTATTTAGCATCTCCATGTAATGCTGGAATTGATTTTTGTGCGATTGACATTAATGGAAATGTTAAAATTTGCGCAAATTCAAATCAAGTCATAGGAAATATTTTGCATAATAATTTTAAAAGTATTTGGAAAAAAAATAATAAAATTTTAAATAAACATCTAAAAAAACTATCTATTAAATGTAAAAATTGTAATTACTTTATTAAATGTGTTGGTGGGTGTAAATGCGAAACTGGTAACATGGTTAATGGTAATAGTGACTTGCTTTACAATAAAGTTATAGAAGAAAGATGGAAAAAAATATGTAATCATTATATTAAATCACAAATTGCCTCAATTAAAAGAATAGGCTTTAATAAATATTTGTTGATTGGAAAATATAATTGTACAATAAATATTATAACGTTTAAAGAAATAAGAAAAATAGACTTTTCCAAAACATTGATAGAAAATCATCAACAACTTGGCGTTAATAAAATATTATTATTACAATTATTAAATGATGCATTTTTAAAGGTGGTAACAAATGAAAAAGTACATACTAAATGATAACAAAAAAATAATATTTTTAAAAAATAACGAAATATTAATAGAATCAGGACATGGTATCAGAATAGATGTAAGTGAAACAGATTATAAATCATTATCTAATATTTGCAGTAAATATACTATTTTTGAAAAAGAAAACATTTCAAAAGATTTATTTTTAAAATTGTATAAAAACAAAATTATAATAGAGGCAAATAAATATATTTCAGAGTCATATAAAACAAGATATGAAAGAAATGAATTATTTGCAAGTAACTTTTTTAAAAATAAATCATTTAAATTACTTTTCAATAAAACAATATTATTTGTAGGTGTAGGAGGAATTGCTTCAATAATCATAGATCAACTTATTTCGGTTGGTATAAAATATTATAGTATTATTGATTTTGATATAGTAGACTCATCAAATTTAAATAGACAATTTGTTTATAGTGAGGAAGATATTGGCAAATATAAAGTAGACCAATTTAAAAAATATATTTTATCAAAAAATAAAAATGCCTTAGTAAATGTTTATAATATAAAGATTAATTCTAGTAATCAAATCGAGACAATAATAAGCAAAGACAAAATAGATTTTATAATAAATTCTGCTGATATGCCTCCATGTTATTTGCAAAAATATATTATTGAATGTTCTATAAAGTCTAAAGTCCCTTGTATTTTTGGAGGCGTGGGAATAAATGAAGGAAGCTACGGACCGTTATTAGATAACAAACAGTCAAAAATAAATGAGTTAAAAAAAATAAATTCCATTCTAGAAAAAATAAATTATTACTTCCCATGTAAAAGTTCATTTGGTATAACCAATAGTTTAGTATCAAATTTTATGGCTTGGGATATAATAATGTATTTAATGAATGAAAAAAAACTTGTTAGAAGTTTAAACGAAGTAATAAATATAGACTTTAGAGGAAAAAACAATGTATAAGATAGCGATTGACCATATGCCACTAACAGCAGACCCACTAAATGCCAATGATTTTTGTAGTTATTATATATTTTCTTTAATTATGTTTCCATTATTTAAATATAATAATAATGGAATTTTAGAAAACTATGCATGTAAATCAGTGATTTTGAAAAATAAAACTTATTATATTGAATTAAAAGATAATGTTAAATTTTATAATGGACAAAGGGCAACAATTGAAGATTATTACAACGTTTTCACAAGAATAGTAGAAAGCAGTACTTTTCCTAAATATTTATTAGAAAATGTAAAGAAAATAAAACGAAATAATAATGAACTTATTATAACCTTAAAAAGAAAAGATATATATTTTTTACATAAGCTATCATATTATGCTTTTTCTCCTATTTATGATAAATTAACGTGTGGACCGTATTTTGTAGATATCATTGAACAACAATCTATAACTTTAAAAAGGAATCCACAATTCACATTTTTTGCAAAAAAAAATATAAATTGTTTAAAATTTGAAAAATTTAGCAATAAAGAAGATATAAAATCATTTTTGCATAACGAAATAAACATGACTAATATTACAACTTTTCCTTTAGAAAAAGTTCAAAAATTAAAACCGAAAATTCAAGAATCAAATTTAATGTTTGTTTTGAAATTTAATCCGAATTTATTAACAAGAAAATATAAAGCATTGCGTCAATTCATAGCAAAAGTAATTGACAAAAACAAAATAAATAAAGAATTAAATAATATGTTTACTATAAAAAATAATTTTTGCTTATATAATAATATTAATTTAGAACTTGATACGAAACAAAAAAAAGCAATAAAAATTATAGAACTTAAAAATATTAAACTTGGCTATACAAATTTTTATCCAAACAAAATTATTGCGAATGTAATCAAAAAAGAATTAACAAAAAATAATATTAAGGTAAAACTTAGCAAATATAATCTCTGTGAAATAAACAATTGTGATTTATATATTGATATTATTTTTTCTCCATTTTTTTATGATGAGTATTTTTATTTATCAAAATATTTTAGAATTATAAACGGTAGAAAATATAATAAACTTTGTAATGCGTATGAAAAAAATAAAAATGAAAAGGTTTATAAAAAAATAGTTAATATTTGCAATGATAAAGCAAACATTATTCCACTCTTAAAAAACAAGTACATATTTTTATGCAGTGATGAATTGAAAAATGTAGACCAAAATAGGGTGAATTATTATGAAATATAAAACAGTCAAAAAAACTTTGATAAATGCTAGCGATTATAACTACTCAAAAGAAATACTAGAATTAAATAATATGTATAATTACATTAATAAAGAGAAATATTTAACTAACAAAAATAAATATAATTTTATGTCAGGAGACCCAATAAAATATAAACCGTATCCACCAATAATAAAGCACTTGCGTCAAACCTTAAATCAAAGAAATTTACATGAATATCAATCAAGTAATGGAAATATTCAAGATAGAATAATAATAAATAGATATTTAAAAAACATTGGAATCAATACTTCAGCTAATAATATAACATTTACATATTCAACTACTCACGCGTTCAATTTGATATTTAATTGCCTAGGTAAAGCGGGAGACGCTATAATTATACCTTCTCCAAATTATGGTTTATTTGACTTCGTACCAGAACGTTACGGAATTAAAATTATTCCTCTTCCACTTAAGTCCGAAAATAATTGGCTTATAGATTGTGAAGAATTTGAAAGACTATTAAAGAATTATAATAAAAAAAATAAAAAATCAAAAGTAAGATTTTTTTATAATATGAATCCACATAATCCGACTGGAAAAGTCATGAGTAAAAAAGATATAGGGATAATGGAAAAAATAGGGAATCTGGCTATAAAATATGATTTTTATATAATTGATGATCTAATTTATAGAGATTTGACATATGATATTTCAAATATGCCAATCTCATTTGCTTCCTTTAATGCATACATTAATAATACAATAGCGCTATTTGGCATTTCAAAAAGCTATAATTTGGCATCTCTTAGGTCGGGTTTTATTATGTCTAATGCATCAGTGGCTAATATATTGCAAAATAAAATCTTTCAGCAAATGGATTCCGTATCTATAATCAATATTCAATCGCTTATTTCAGCTTTTAACATAAATAATAAAAAACAATATAAAAAGTATTTTTTAAATATTAAAAAAAAATATTTATTTAATTATGAAATATTGAAATATTTAGTTAGCGGCATAAATGAAAGTACAAATTCAAATTATATTTCAAAGAAAAAGTACATAAATTTAATAAAGAAGATTTTAAATTATGATGATTATAAATTTGCCTTAAATGCCTCATCTAAATTATCCTTTTTACCAGGACTTGACCAAATAGACTCTGGATTCTTTTCGCTACTAAAAATAAAAAGTAATAAGAACTATTATGATTTATTTGACTCATTATTTGAAGAAGCAAATGTTAAGATAATATGTGGAAATTCCATAATGTTTCCAAATAGTAATGAAAAAGTTATAAGAATAAATTTTGCGGTAGATTCAAAAACACTAATACTGGGAATAGTTAGTTTAAAAAAATATCTTGATAAAAACTAATAAAAGTTGTAGTATATACAAAAAAAGGAGAAACGATGTAAAATGTTATTATTAAATGTAAGCAAAGTGACAAAAAATTTCGGATACGGAAGTATTTTAAAAGATGTATCTTTTAATTTAAACTCCGGAGAAATTATTTCTATTGTTGGCCCAAACGGTTGTGGAAAATCAACGCTCATTAAGTTAATAGCAGGAGAAGAAAAAAGTGATAGTGGAAGTATAAGCATAAAAAAGAACACAAAAGTTGCATATCTTAGGCAGGTGCAAGAAGAAAACGATGATAGAACAGTTTATGACTACTTAAAAGATGCTTTTAGTGACATATATAAATTAGAGATACAAATAAAACAATATGAGCAATTAATAAGCGATACGGAAAATGAAAATTATGAAAAGTATTTAAAAAAATATTGTGATCTAATTGATGAATTCAATAATTTGGGTGGTTACGAAATTGATTCTAAAATAAGTGAAGTATGCTCCGGATTAAAAATTTCACAAACATTATTGACCCAACAATTCTCAACTTTAAGTGGTGGGGAAAAGACAATAATACAATTAGCAAAATGCTTATTACAAAACTCTGAACTATTTTTGCTTGATGAACCTACCAATCACTTAGATATTGAAAGAATAGAATGGCTGGAAAATTATTTAAAAAAATATAATGGAGCAATAGTTATTGTTTCACATGACAGATATTTTTTAGATAAAATGTCAACAAAGATACTAGATTTATCAGACCCAGAAGCAAAAGTTTACAACATGAACTATACAGCCTTTTTAGAAACTAAAGAAAAAGAGTTTGAAAAACAAATGAGTGACTATAAATTACAACAAGCTCAAATAAAAAAATTAGAACAAGAGGTAAATTATTTTATTCAAAAAGCCGACCAAACAAAGAGCTCTGCCATGTATGATAGAGCAAAACAATTAAAAGAAAAAATTCAAAGAATAAAGGATTATGGAGTAAAGAAACCAAAAAAACCCAAGAAAATAAATATTAATTTTAAAGAAGATAGTAAAATGAGTAAAACTGTTTTTGATGTACAAGATTTAACTGTATTTAAAGATGATGGCACAACCATACTTGAAGGTATAAATGCCACTATTGTTTATGGTGATAGAGTAGCTTTAATCGGCTCAAATGGAAGCGGTAAATCCACATTTATAAATACATTACTCGGTAACCAAGAATTAAAACATACAGGCACAATTACAGTTGGACCTAGTACAAAGATAGGATACTTACCCCAATTTATTGAATTTGATAATCCTAATTTAAAAGTTATAGAATATTTTCAGTTAGAAGCAAGAAAAGATTTTGAAACTTCTATGCAAATTCTTAGTAAATATCATTTTGATAGGGATAATGTTAATAAAAAAATTGGCAATTTATCAGAGGGCGAAAAAATAAGATTAGTTTTAGCAATATTACTACAAAATGCAGTAAACTGTATAATTTTTGACGAACCAACTAACCACATAGACATGGATACAAAAAAGGTATTAGAAGATAGCATTGAAAACTATGAAGGGACATTTATTTTTGTATCCCATGACAGGTATTTTATAAATAAATTTTCAAATAAAATTTTTGAGTTTAAAAATGGTAAAATCACTATATACTATGGAAATTATGATTATTATAAAGAAAAAAGTGTTTCAAATAAAAAAAACTTAATAACTAATTAAATTTGCTATTATCACAACCTTTTTAAACGACAAACAAATTATTCAAGATATATTGTAATTAAGTACACAATTAATTTCACTCTAATTGTGTATTTTTAAATTTAACTAACATTTAAAATAACCTACTGTATTACTGAAAAATAGTTTGCATATAATTATTTAGTATGCTATAATACTGCGTGAGCGAAAGCTCCTTGCTTATTTTAAATAAGCCAAATAGACCATAAGGAGGTAAAAAGATGAGAAACTATGAAATGATGTTTATCGTAAAAACAACTTTAGAAGAAGCTGCTGTAAAAAATACTGTTAAAGAATTATCAGATATTATTACTAGTAGAAATGGTAAAATCACTAATACTAAAGAAATGGGACAAAGAGAACTTGCTTATCCTATTAATAAAGAAGTTAGTGGATTTTATTATGTTTTCAATTTTGAAGCAAACAACGATATCATTAACGAATTAAATCGTAAGTCAAGAATTAATGAAAATATAATTAGACACATGATCATTAAGTTAGACGAGGAGTAAAAAATAATATGAATAATGTTACTTTAGTTGGAAGAATAACAAGAGACCCTGAACTTAGAACTATTGCCAGTGGACAAACAACTACAACTATTAATGTTGCTGTAAACCGTCCATTTACAAGTGCCAATGGTGAAAGAGAAGCAGACTTTATTAACGTTGTAGTTTGGCGTAAACAAGCTGAAAACGTATGCAAATATTGCACTAAAGGCTCTTTAGTAGGTGTCAGTGGTAGAATTCAAACTAGATCATACGATGGCCAAGACGGTCAAAAAAGATATGTTACCGAAGTGGTAGCAGATAATGTATCATTTTTAGGAAGTAAAAATGCAACTGGAACTAGTAACTTTAGCGAAGTTCCAAACAATAATAGTGTAAATCCAATTGAAACAACCGATGTAACTGAAGATCCATTTAAAGATTTTGGTTCAGAAGTAATTTTAAATGATGACGATTTACCATTTTAGAAAGGAATGTTAAAAATGGCTGAATTTTATCGTAAAAAAAAGAAAATTTGTCAAATGTGCGCTGGAAAAAGCGTTGATTATAAAGATGTAGCTATTGTTAGTAAATACATCAACGAAAAAGGCAAAATTATGCCAAGAAGAATGACTGGAGCTTGTGCAAAACACCAAAGATATATTGCAATGCAAATTAAAAGAGCTCGTTTCATGGCTTTAATACCTTTTGTAAAATAGAAGCATCAATCTTCTATTTTTTTTATATTTAGGAGGAAAAATGTTAGAATTTAACAACATAAGTATAACTTTAAATAAAGATAATAGACCAATAATCAAAAACTTTTCCTTTACACTTCGCCCTAAAGAAAAAATTGCGATTATCGGAGAAGAAGGTAATGGTAAAAGTACTTTATTAAAATTAGTTGTAAACAAAGAAGAAGTTGAAAAATATGCAACAATTCAAGGACAAATATTAACGCATAATTTAAATATTGGATATTTAGAGCAATCTCTTCAGGATAAGTGGAAAAATACAATTATAATGGACTATTTTCTAAAAGATGACCCTGACGAAGAAATAAACTTTGAAAACTACAATTTCTTAACAGATATTTACAATTATATCGCTAAATTTAATTTAGATAATAATCTCTTAGAAGAAGATAGATTAATTAGTACATTATCAGGTGGCGAAAAAGTTAAAATTGCACTTATAAAAATATTATGTAAAAAACCAGATGTATTATTGTTAGATGAGCCTACAAATGACATAGATATTGATACACTAGAGTGGTTAGAAAATTTTATTAACGAAACAAGCACACCGATATTATATGTATCTCACGATGAAACACTCTTAGAAAACACTGCAACAGGTATAATTCATTTAGAACAAATTAAGAAAAAAACCGAATGCAGACATACTATTTTAAGAGTCGGTTATAAAGAATATATAGAAAAGAGAACAAATGCTCTAGCTCATCAAGGAATGGTTGCCAAAAAACAACAAAGCGATTATAACAAACAAATGCAAGAATGGAAAACAGTATACCAAAAAGTTGATTACCAGCAAAAGACCATAACAAGAGCCGATCCTCATGGTGCTGCCCTTTTAAAGAAAAAAATGAAATCATTAAAGTCTCAAGAAAAACGATATGAAAAAGAAAAAGAAAACTTTTTAGAAATACCTGATGTTGAAGATGCAATACTTATAAAAAATACGGATATTAACGATATTCCAGCTTACAAAATGATATTAAATGTATCTAATCTAGAACTAAAAAATAATAATAAACTACTTGCAAGTAATATAAATTTACAGATTGCAGGAAATAAACACATCGCGATAATTGGTAAAAATGGTGTTGGAAAAACAACGCTAATAAAAAAGATTTATGAAACATTAAAAGATAGAACGGATATTAAAACTGGCTACATGCCACAAAATTATGAAGAACTTTTAAACCTAAATAAAACAGCAGTAAACTTTTTAACTGAAAATGATAAATCTAAAGAATTTGAGACAATCGTAAGAACATATTTAGCTAGTCTAAAATTTACAAGTGAAGAAGTAAATAATAAAATAGAATATTTATCAGGCGGCCAAAAAGCTAAATTATTACTAATAAAACTTATTTTAGATAAATCAAATGTGTTAATACTAGATGAACCGACAAGAAATCTTAGTCCTTTATCTAATCCAGTTATAAGAAAATTACTAAGAGAATTTAAAGGGACAATTATAAGTGTTAGTCACGATAGAAAATATATTAATGAAGTATGTGATGAAACTTATGAATTAACAAAAGAGGGCTTAACTCTAAAAAACTAGGTACCAAATATAAAGGTATCTTTTTTTTGTGATATTTGATATAATACTCAGTAGTTAGGTGGGTGTAATAATGAAAGTTATATTGACACAAGATGTAAAAAAACTAGGAAAAAAAGATGACATAGTAAATGTAAGTGATGGCTATGCTCAAAATTATATAATAAAAAATGGCTTAGGCGTAAAATACACCGAAGGCAGCAAAACAAGATTAGAAAAAGAAATAGATGTTCGTAATAAAAACGAAGAAGCCTTAATCGCTGAATGCGAAAAAATCAAAGAACAATTAGAAAAACAAAAAATAGTTTTCAAAGTTAAAACTGGTAAAGAAGGTAAAATATTTGGCACCATTTCAACAAAACAAATAGCTGACGAATTAAACAAAAAAGGTTTTAATATTGATAAAAAGAAAATAAAATCAGATATTACTATTGACTCATTAGGTGTTCATAACGTAGAAGTAGAGTTACATAAAAAAGTCATAGTAACCCTTAAAATTGAAGTAAAAGAGGTATAATTATGGCTGAGAGAAAACTCCCTCAAAATTTAGAAGCCGAAATGAATGTTTTAGGTTGCGCATTTTTAACAAAATATGCTCTAGAGAAAGTCTGCGAAGAGTTAAACGAAGATATGTTCTTTAGTGATGCAAACAAAAGAATTTTTGAAGCAATATCTTCTTTACATCAAAATAAAATACCACTAGATTCAGCAACTGTCAAAAACGAAATAGAAAAAAAAGGCTCAATTAATGCTATTGGTGGTATAGAGTATTTAAGCGAAGTAATAGACTCAGTTATAACTGCCGCAAATGTTGATTACTACATAGATATAGTAAGAGATAAAGCATTAAGAAGAAATTTAATTGACGTAACTACCAACATTACAACTAATGCATATAATGAAGACAGTGATACTAATGACATTATAGATGATGCTGAAAAACGTATCTTTAGTGTTACTAAAGCTCGTAAAGCTGGCGAATTTAAAAGTATAGGCGAAGTAATCAGAATGACTCAAGAAGAGTTAGAGCGCTTAGCTAAAAATACAACAGACATAACTGGTGTCCCATCAGGCTTTTATGAACTAGATAAAATGACTAGTGGATTCCACGCAAACGAACTAATAATTCTAGCAGCTCGTCCTGCCATGGGAAAAACTGCATTCGGCTTAAATCTAGCAGTAAATGCTGCAATAAACACTAAAAAAAGTGTCGCTATATTCAACATGGAAATGAACGCTGAACAATTAGCAATGCGTATGATTGCCTCAGCCGGTGGCATTGAACTAAATAGACTAAGAACTGGAAGACTTGAACACAATGACTGGAAAAAAGTAAACGAAGCCATGAGTGAACTAGGGGACACTCATCTATACATAGAAGACTCATCAGGTATGACAGTTTCTGAAATCAGAGCAAAATGTCGTAGACTAGCCACTAAAGAACCAGGCCTTGCAATGGTCGTTATTGACTACTTACAGCTAATTCAAGGTGGAGCAAGATACGAAGGCAATAGACAACAAGAAGTATCTGAAATATCTCGTTCCCTAAAAACAATGGCTATGGAATTAAAAATTCCAGTAATTGCTCTAGCTCAGTTATCTCGTAGTGTAGAACTTCGTGAAAACAAAAGGCCAATTATGAGTGACTTAAGAGAATCTGGATCAATAGAGCAAGATGCCGATATTGTCGCATTCCTATACCGCGATGACTACTATAACAAAGCCGCATCAGAACAAAGCAACGTATCAATTACTGAACTAATAATTGGCAAACATCGTAATGGTAGTACAGGAACTATTGAACTACTATTTGAAAGAGATATGTCCAATTTTAGAAACTATCTAAAAAAGCCAGAAGAAAAATAAAGGAAGGTTAAATGAAAGCAAAAGATATAACAATATCAATTTTATGTACATTAATATTTTCAGCATTCTTAATTTTTGTATGCTCTAATAAACTACAAAATGATAAACCTAAAGATGTTTATGAAGTCTTTTTAAATGGTAAATCAGTTGGTTTATTAGACTCTAAAGACAATTTTTTAGCACTAGTAGATAACAAACAAAAAGAAATCAAAACCAAATACAACGTTGAAAAGGTTTATCCACCATCAACACTAAAAACCGTAGAAAAAACAACTTATGAACAAAATGTCAAAACTGCTGATGAAATATATCGTACCATTGAGCATAATGAACCATTTACTATTGAAGGATATACTATCACAATAAAATACTTAGAAGAAGGTAAAGACCCCCTAGTAATTCAAGTTCTAAACAAAGATGATTTTACAAACGCATTTTATAATACAATCGCATCATTTATTGGTACAAAAAAATTAGCCGAATACAAAAACAAGACTCAAAGTGAAATTACAGAAACCGGTATGAAAATTACATCCATTTACTGGGATGAAGAAATAACAATTAAGAAAAACTTAATAAGTACAAGTGAATATATCTTCACCAATGAAAATGACATTAGTAAATACTTACTTTTTGGTACAATTGAAAAACAAAAAGAATACACAGTAAAAGAAAAAGACTCAATTGACGAGATCTTAAATGACAACCGCTTAAGTATTGAAGAATTTTTAATCGCAAACCCAAGTATTCCTAATGAAAATGCTCTTTTAACTCCAGGTCAAGTCGTATCTATTGGCTTAATTTCACCAGTTGTAACAATTGTTAACAAAAATATAGTTGTTGAAGATATCCCAAATAACTATGAAACTGAATACCAAGATGATAACTCATTATATAGAGGTCAAACTAAAGTAATTCAAAAAGGCTCAAATGGCTTAAACCGTGTTACTGAAGAAATAGTCTACAAAAATGGAGCTATTGAAAGCTTAGAAATAACTAAGAGAAAAGAAATAACTCCAACAGTAACCGAAATTATTGCTAAAGGAACTAAATCAAATGCAAGTACTATTTATATTCCTGGAAATGATTCATGGTACTGGCCAACAATGAGTCCATACGTAATTACTAGTCACGTTAAATATCGTTGGGGATCTTTCCACAAAGGAATAGATATCTCAGGTCCAGGATTTGGTTCACAAATCAAATCATCTACTGAAGGAGTAGTAGTTGCTGTAAACTCTTCATGTCCTAATTTCGGTAGTGGTGTAAAAGACATGTGTGGTGGCTCTTATGGAAACTACGTATTTGTTTCATATAATAATGGCGAATACATTATTAAGTATGCCCATTTAACCAAAGACGTAAAAGTGTCAGTAGGTTCAACCGTAAGCCGTGGTCAAACTATCGGCTACATGGGATCAAGTGGTTCATCAACTGGTACTCACCTTCACTTTGAAATTAGAAAAGGAGACATCTACAATGGTCAAATCATTAACCCTTGTGGATCAGTATTCAGATGTTAGTAAGTGTCTTAGCAAGTTCCTCTAAAGGAAACTCAGTTTACATCAAAACCACGCACCACGAACTACTAATAGATGCGGGAATGAACGCAAAATATTTAGAAGAAAAACTAAAAGAAAACGAGACTAGCTTAAAAAATATAGATTATATTTTAATTACCCACACTCACAGTGATCACGTAAGTGCACTAAATACTATAACTAAAAAATATAATCCAACACTAATTATGACTAGTTTAATGTTTCAAGACTTACCATACCTAGAAAAATACGACAATATTCAAATCTTATTTGATGACATTGATCTAGGAGATATTCAAATTCAAAATATTAAAACTAGTCATGATGCCAGTGATAGTAGAGGATACATCATAACAGAAGGCAATTCATCTATCGTAAATATTACCGACACTGGATATATAAATCAAAAAAACTTCTCTAAAATTAGTAATAAAAGTTTATATATAATGGAAAGTAATCATGATGTAGAAATGCTTATGCACGGACATTATCCGGGCTGGCTCAAAAAAAGAATGCTTAGTGATACAGGACACTTATCTAACGAAGCTTCATCATACTATCTAAGTAAAATAATTGGTAATAATACTAAAATGATAATTTTAGCCCACTTAAGTGAAGAAAACAATACTCCCGAACTGGCACTTAATCAGTTAAGAAACACCTTAAAAGAAAATAATATTGAGTTTTCAAACATCATTGCAGCTAAGCCAAAAGAAAAAACGGAGTTAATTGAAGTATGATAAAACTAATTGTAGTAGGCAAAATAAAAGAAAATTATCTAGTTAATATGATAGAAGATTATTTTAAAAGAATTAACAAGTATCATAAACTTGAAATAGTTGAAGTTGCTGACAGTACAACTTTAGAAGAGGAAGAAAGAATAATAAAAAAGTTTTCCACAAAATCATATAAGGTTGCACTAGACATTCATGGTAATACTCTATCATCCATAGAGTTTTCCACATTTATAGACAAAAATCTCATGAATTATGGCAATATTGACTTCATCATTGGTGGCTCTGATGGGTTATCCACAAAAGTTTTAGAATTAGTAAATTACAAATTATCTTTTAGTAAGCTTACATTTCCACATGGATTATTTAGAGCTATCTTACTTGAACAAATATACAGAGCTTTTAAAATTATTAATAATGAAACATATCATAAATAAGGAGTAATAATGGAAGAATTAATATATGTAGTTGGAACAGCTTTTATAAATGATGGTAAACTACTTATCAGCATGTCACAAAGAAGTTCTAAAAAAGGAAAATTTACATTAGTTGGGGGCGGAGTAGAAAAAGGTGAAACCTTTAAAGAAGCAGCAAGAAGAGAATGTCAAGAAGAAATCGGAGAAGGATTTGATATCTTAGAAACAGAGCTAGAAGAAATCTTATGTTTTCGAGAACCAGCTTTATCCGATCCATCACTTACAATTGAAATGCACATGATGTTATCGCACAAAGACATAAACGTAGAATTAAAACCAAACGATGAAATTATAGAATATAGATGGTTTAAATTAGGCGATGATGACTCTATTTTAGCAACCGCTATTAAAGATCATTTTATTCCATGGGCTATTGAAAATAACATAATGAGGTAGCTATGATTGGTAATGATTGGGATGAAAAATTAAGTATAATATGGAAAAGTGAAGGCTTTAAAAAATTTTGGAATATAATAATGCACGAATATGCAACTAAAGAGATTTATCCACCAAAAGAATATATATTTAATGCTCTAAAATTAACACCTTACGAAAACGTTAAAGTAGTAATCGTAGGTCAAGATCCATATCATGGTGAAAACGAGGCTCATGGGCTATCTTTCTCTGTACAAAAAGGAATAGCTTTACCACCATCACTAAAAAATATTTATAAAGAAATTTACGATGATTTAAACATCACTGAACCAAACTGTGGTGATTTAAGTAAATGGGCTAAAGAAGGTGTATTACTATTAAATTCATCACTTACAGTAGTAAAAGATACACCAAATTCTCATCAAAAAATAGGTTGGAGTAACTTAACAGATTATATTATTAAATTAATAAACAAAAAAGAAGAACCCGTTGTATTTATTCTTTGGGGTAACTTTGCAAGAAGTAAAAAGATTTATATTACTAATCCTAAACACTTAGTAATAGAATCTCCACATCCATCACCATTTAGTGCTAGATATGGATTTTTTGGAAGTCATCCTTTTTCAAGAACAAACCAATTTTTAAAAGAAAATGGTCAAAAAGAAATAGACTGGCAATTATAAAAGAACCTCGTGGGTTCTTTTTATAATTTAAAGTCTTTTATTTCTTCATCAAACATATCTTTTCCATCAAAATAAGCTTTAACTTTCATGTGATGAAAGCTTGCAATTATATTTGATGGAATTTTTTTAATAGCAGCATTTAACAAAGTAGTATACTTATTATAAAAACTCTTAGTAGCTTCTAATCTTTCATTAATTTCATAAACATCTTCAAAATAATTTGAAAAATCTTCATTATCCTCCAGCGCTTTATAATCATTTTTAATTTGTTCAATCAAGTTACCAATTTCCGTAAGCTTTCTATCTAATTCAAAACTTGAAATATTAACATTTTTAATCTTTTCAAAAATTTCAAATGTATTAGGTAACAAATCCGTTTCTTTTAAAATAATTACTTTCATATTATCTAAAGTATCATACTTTTTTCTTAATAAATCATCTATAATACTTTCAGCCTCGTTAATCTTAATATTGTAAGCCTGTAAATTATTATAAAGTAAAATATAGCCAACCACGGATATTACAATTAAAATTAAAATTGTTAATAAAACTGTTTCCACTACTCTTCAACTCTTTCTAGCAAAATAATTATATCATAAAAAACGTTATTAGCAAAAATAAATTTTATTAAAATTTTCTAGCGTGTTATAATATGATTGGTGATAAAAAATGAATATTAAAACTGTAAAAGTAGGCTACCTACAAACAAACTGTTATATAATTGAATATCAAAACAATACTTTAATAATTGATCCCGGAGACGAAGCTGAAAAAATTATTAAAGCCGTAGAAAAACCAGTAGTAGGAATTATTGTTACGCATCATCATTTTGACCATGTCGGTGCACTAGATGCCGTAAAAAACCACTTTCATACACAAATTTACGATATCCACAATTTAAAAGAAGGCGAAAATAAAATATCTGACTTTAACTTTGAAATAATATACACACCAGGACACAAAGAAGATTTAATAAGTATTTTAATGGATAATAATCTATTTTGTGGAGACTTTATATTTGAAAACGGTATTGGTAGATTTGACTTAGAAGGTGGAAACTTTAGTGATATGCAAAAAAGTATTTTAAAAATATTAAAATACGATCCAAGTATAACAATCTATCCCGGGCACGGAGACCCTACAACCTTAAAAAAAGAGATTTCCAATTTAAAAAATTATGTTTAGTTTTCAACATAATTTTTATTATAGTTAATAGGCTCATCAAACTCTACATAATTTAAATAGATAAGCAAAATTAACTGCCACTTGCCGTTTGCTGGATTGCTCATAATTAAATGATCTTTACCAGCTTCTTCAATAACTCCTTCAAAAACCTTATCTTTCCACATATTTGAGTCAGTAAAAGTAAAGTAGGCCTTACATTTCTTTCCTTTATTTTGCCTTAAAATATTTTCAATATAACTTTGTTCCATATCAACATTACCAATTGGTGCCGTACTTAAATTAAGTGGTTCTTGATAATTTGGACTTTTATAAAATGTTCCATTCATTAAAAATTCACCTCTAATTAAAAATATGCACAATAATTTGAAAATATCAAAAAGATTTATTATAATCGTAAAAAGAAGGGAAATTGCACCATGAAAATAGAAAACTTAAACTTATCATTTGGAACCCAAACAATATTTGAAGACTTAAATATCTCATTTGAAAGTACCGATAAAGTAGGAATTGTTGGTGTAAATGGTGCTGGAAAAACCACACTCTTTAGACTAATTATGAAAGAAATTGAACCAGCAAGTGGTACCATAAGCGTGCGAGACAAAATAGGCTATCTTCCACAAATTATTACTGATGAATATTTAAACAGTGATATTTCAGTATTTGATTATTTACTAACAGGTAGACCAATTAAAGAGTTACAAGACGAACTAACAAATCTTTACACAAAAATTTCCACTGAAGAAAATCAAAAACAATTAAATAAATTAATGAAACAAATAACCAAAATAGAAGATGAATTAAATTATTATGATGTCTATAAAGCTGAAAACATTCTCTTAAAAATCATAACTGGCATGAATATAGACGAAAACTTACTTGATTTAAAACTTAAAAATCTATCTGGTGGCCAAAAATCAAAAGTAGCTTTTGCACGATTACTTTATTCAAAACCTGAAATACTTCTCTTAGATGAACCAACTAATCACTTAGATTTAGATACGAAAGAATACATCACAAATTATCTAAAAAATTATAAAGGCTTAATATTAATTATTTCGCACGATACTGCTTTTTTAGATGAAATAACAACCAAAACTTTAGTTATTAATAAAATTTCTCATAAAGTGCAAATATATCCTGGCAATTATTCAAAATATCTAAAAATTAAACAAAATATAGATTTAGCTAGACAAAGACTTCATGATAAACAAGTAAAAGAAGAAGAAAAACTTAAAGATATTATTAGAAGATACATTGGTGGCAACGAAAAAAAAGCCAATATTGCTAAAGATAGAATTAAAAAATTAGAAAAACTAGAAAAAGAAAAAATAGTACTAGAAAAACAAAATAAGTATGCAAGATTTAAAATGGAAATAGAATATAAAAGCTACCTTGTTCCTATTTCTTGCAAAAACTTAACATTTGGTTATAATGAGGAAGAACTTCTATATGAAAATCTTTCATTTGACCTAACAAGAGGAGAAAAACTTTTGATAGTAGGAGAAAACGGAATTGGTAAAACTACACTTTTAAAACTAATTATGAATATTCTAAAACCTCTAGAAGGCGAAATTATCATTTCTCCAAAAACTAAAATCGGTTATTATGCTCAAGAACATGAAATTCTAAAGAAAGATAAAACCATTAAAGATAACTTTAACGATAGTGGCTTAACCGAATATGAATTAAGACGCTTTTTAGGCAGTTTTCTATTTACCGGTGAGGATATCTTTAAAAAAGTGGAAAACCTTTCACCAGGTGAAAGAGCGAGAATATCACTAGCAAAAATAGCCTTAACTAAAGCTAATACTTTTCTATTAGATGAACCTACTAACCACTTAGATCCAATGACTAGCATCATAATAGCAGATACCTTTAAAGAATATGAAGGCACTATGCTAGTAGTATCTCATAACCTGGAATTCGTAGATAACTTAAACATTAACCGTATGCTCTTACTTCCAAGTGGTAAAATTATAGATTATGACAAAGAAATAGTCATGCACTATGAATTAATAAACAGTGAAAAATAAAAAAGTGTTTGACAAACATCCAAAATTATAGTATCATCTAGGCATAAATCAATGAAAAGGACGAGTATTATTAGAAACTACTCAAAGAGAATTAACAAATGGTGAGATGTTAATAGTAAGCCTAATAAGAATAAAAACCTTGGAGAGATTATATATCCGGTTAATTACCGTTATCAAAGTAGAGAATCAGTTAATGATTGAAGAAGGGTGGTACCACGGCTAATCGTCCCTTTAATCATTAACTTTTTTTTATAAAAGAAAGAAGGAATAAAAATGAGAGAATTAACAGATCAAGAAATAGTACGTAGAGAAAAAGCAGAAAAGATTAGAGCCCTTGGTTTAGACCCTTATGGTCATCGTTTTGACCGTACTGCTTTTGCAAAGGACATCAAAGAAAAATACAAAGATACCCCTCATGAAGAATTTGAAAATATTAATGATGTATTTAAAGTAGCTGGCCGTATTATGTTTATTCGTAAAATGGGAAAAGCCTCATTCTTTACAATCCAAGATAAAACTGATAAAATCCAAATCTATATTTCTATAAATGACATTGGTGAAGAAGCATACACATTATTTAAATCAGCAGACATCGGTGATATCGTTGGTGTAACTGGTAAAGTAATGAAAACTATGACTGGCGAAGTAACTTTAAAATGCCAAGAGTATACTCACTTAGTAAAAGCCTTAAGACCACTACCTGAAAAGTTCCATGGCCTTACTGACGTAGAAGAAAGATATCGCCGTCGTTATGTTGACTTAATCATGAATGAAGAGTCAAGAAACACTGCATTTGCTCGTTCAAAAATTATTAGTTGTATTAGAAGATTCATGGACGGAAGAGGCTTCTTAGAAGTAGAAACTCCAGTTCTTACAACTTTATTAACCGGAGCAAGCGCAAGACCATTTATCACTCATCATAACACCCAGGACTTAGATATGTATCTTCGTATCGCTTTAGAGCTACCACTAAAAAGATTACTAGTAGGTGGAATGGAAGCTGTATATGAAATTGGTCGTCTATTTAGAAATGAAGGAATGGATACAACACATAACCCAGAATTTACTTCAATGGAAGCATATCTAGCATACTCAGACTTAGAAGGTATGATGGAAATGACTGAATCACTATACAAAACAATTGCTCATGAAGTATTTAATAAAGAGGAATTTAACTGGCGTGGAAACACTATCAGTTTAAGTGGCAACTTCAAAAGAATAACAATGGTTGAAGCAATCAAAGAACAAACAGGCATAGACTTTAGTAAAGAATACACTTTAGAAGAAATGCTAAAATTAGCTGAAGAACATCATATAGAACTAGAAGAACATGAAAAAGTCTTTGGCCATATTGTTAATAAATTCTTTGAAAAGTATGTAGAAGAAACTTTAATTCAACCAACATTCTTATGCGGACACCCAATTGAAATTAGTCCATTAACAAAGAAAGATCCTAACGACCCAAGATTCGTTCAAAGATTTGAATTATTTATTGGTGGTAAGGAAATGGCTAACGCATATACAGAACTTAATGACCCAATTGATCAGTTAGAAAGATTTGAAAACCAATTAAAAGAACAAGAACTAGGAAACGAAGAAGCAAACGACATTGATATGGACTTTGTAGAATCATTAGAGTATGGTATGCCACCAGCAGGTGGAATCGGTTATGGAATAGATCGTACTGTAATGTTCTTCACTGAAAGTGAATCAATCAGAGATGTAATTTTATTCCCAACAATGAAAGACAGGAAATAACCTGTTTTTTTCTGAAAAATTTTGTCAAAAACTATGGAAAACCCTAATCATCGTGTTATAATGGTAGTAGAGGAGGTTAAAAAATGAAAAAGTTTTGGGAAAAGCATGATTTAGTAAAAGCTGCTGGAATTATGGTATTAATAAGTGTAATTCTTACCTGGATAATTCCTCAAGGATATTTCTATGGTGGATCAATCCAAATCGGGGAAATTACTCGTGTTGGTATCTTTGATTTCTTTAACTACGGTTTACTTGGTATGTACTACTTCACAGTACTAGTAACATTCTTATTTGTACTTGGAGCATTTTATCAAGTACTTGCTAAATGTAGTGGTTATCAAAAATTAACTGATAAATTAGCAAAAGCTTTTAAAGGTAAAGAAATCGTATTTGTTCTTATTGTATCATTCCTAATTTCAGGTCTTGTAGCAGTAAGTAACGAATACTTTGTAATGTTAAGTGTAGTGCCATTTATTATTACTATTCTAAGAAAAATGGGACTAGACAAACTAACAGGTTTCTTAACAACATTCGGAGCAATTTTAGTAGGTATAATGGGTTCTGTTTACGATGCTAAAATAACAGGTACAACAGTATCAACTCTAAACACTACTTACACTGACTTCTTATGGGTTAAACTAGTAATCTTTGGTGTAACATTCCTAGTATTTAACTTATTTACTGTATTACACATTATTAAGATTAAAAAACAAAAAAGCGCTGATATTAATGCAATTGAAGAAACATACACTGCTGAAAAAACAACTGATAAAAAGACAGTTTGGCCAGTTGCTGTAATTCTAAGTTTACTTGCTATTGTAGGCATTTTAGCATACATGCCATGGACTACTTGGGGTGTAACTTTATTTGATGACGTAACAACAAAAATCTTAGAATGCAAAATATTTGATGCAACTATTTTCCGTTATATTTTAGGAAACGTTAAAGCATTTGGTAGTGAATGGGATATCTTTGGAATGCAAATTCTAATGCTTATGGCAACACTACTTATTAAATGGATCTACCATATTAGTTTCAATGATTTACTAGATGCTTTCGGAGAAGGCTTCAAAAAATCAGGAAAACTAGTAGTTATTTTACTAATGACATATTTAGTTCTAGAGTTTACTGTAATGTTCCCAGTTATGCCAACTATTGTAGACTGGTTCATGAAACTATCAGATAAATTCAATGTGTTCTTAGGAACTATTTCAGGACTATTTACATCACTATTCTCAGTAGAATACCAATACACTGTAAGTTTAATCGGTAACTATCTAACTAACTCATACACTGATTTCGTTAAACAAATCGGAGTTATGTTACAAGCAACTTACGGTCTAGCAAGTATGTTTACTCCATCATCAGCAATTCTAATGTTAGGTTTATCTTATCTTGGAATTACTTATAAAGAATGGTTCAAACATATTTGGAAATTCATTTTAATAATGCTTGTAGTAATTATTACATTAATGTTAATAATTTGCTAAGAAATAGACTTAAGTCTATTTTTTTTGACACAAAATTTTGCTAAAATAAAAATAGGTGATAACAATGAAAACTATAGAAGACGCCTATTTAAAAATAGATAGAGAACTATGGGACAAGTATCAAAGTGAAAATCTTAAAGAGTGTACAAATTTATGTACTTCATTTTTAAAAGACTGCCTAGAAAATGATGAATTCTATAATTATATACTTTCAAAGTTTTATAATCCAAACACTATAATTGGTTATAAATGCGATGAAACTAACGACTCATTCTCCATAGAAAAAACCAAAAAAGCCTATTTTTTCCGAAGACTATCAAACGCTATTGAAACAAGCTCTATCAAGTTATCAGAAGTTACTAAAAGTAGATTTGCTACATTAAAGACATTAATTGGACTAGAAAGTCTGCAATCAGCTTACGCAAACCATTCTCTTAATTATCAAGAGACTAAAGTAAGCATCAAAGATATGCTAGGGTTATTATCACTACCTAAAACAAAAATTCAAGAAATCTTTGCTAAACATGATTTTATTTATGGCATTCCAGCAGATATATTTCTAAAACTAACGACAGAATTTTTTATAAAATATCAAATAGAAAACAATTACATTTTACCTCAAGAAATCATTGAAAATTTACATTTTATTAGAGCTTATGAATTGTTAGATTTTGAGCATTTAATGAAAGATTTTGACAATAACCCGATTATAGAGGAAGTCACTTTAGATGAGGGTTTAGCTAGACAGGTTTTAAATAGTGTTGATAAAAACGCAACAGATATAGAAAAAGTCGTACAAGTATACTTAAAATTATGCGAAACGCTATCTTATGATGATGAATATTTTGCCGTAGACCAGCACGGGCCACTATCCGAAAAGCATCGTAATTTATCAAATGTTTCAAAAATAAATTTAGCAAATAAAGAAGTAGTATGTTACGAATTTGCTGTAATTTTTTCAAAGTTATTACAGTTACTTGGTATTAAAAGCAAAGTAGCATATCACGGTGAATATGGTCAAAGCCACACTAATGTTTTAGTAAATATTGGCAAGTATATCATAGAAGCAGACCCCGTTACAAATATTTTAGGTGGTGATCTTTATAGGGCTAAAATAAAAAAAGAATTAACCGGCTTAGCAAGTAAAAACCTAAATAGTGATACAGCTAAAGAACTAAATCTCTTACTAATAAAAGCTTACAAAGATTATTACCATCTAAAATACGACGAACCATTTAAAACCTTCAAAGAACTAGAACTAGCAGATATCATAGAAAAATATGAAAAAATAGCAAATCCTAAAATAAGAATATCTTTAGAGCAACGACTAAATATTCTAATAAAAAAAGTAACTAAATCTACAATGCAAGGTGTAGATGCCATGAGTTACATTTTAGACTTGCTAAAAGTTTTATTTAGTTACAGTGAGAGAGGTTCTAACATCGATTTTCTTATATTAAGAAATAATGAAAGCGAAGAAAAAGCATCATCCATCGGCATATTCACAATTAATGAAAAAGGCTTTGTAAAACACCCAAAAGCAAGCAAATATTACGTATACATTCCTCAAAAAGCGTTTACCGAAATACCAAAAGGATATTTATCTACTTTAATAGATACTAAAAGAATAGAATACCGAAAACCAGAGCCAAAAATAATTGGCTTATAGGAGGATCAAATGATAGAAAAATTAATTACAATGAACGAAAATTTAATTAAAATATACAAAAACCAACCAGAAAGTCTTAAAAGACAAGAACTAATTAAAAAAATTCTAGCAGAACCAAATGTCTTTTTAAAAATTAACATCGCAACAGCCTATAAAATCCTAGAAGACTTAGAAATAAACCCACCTGACATTCCAAAAGTTTATGATGAACTCATAGACATAACTAACTATCACCAAAATGAAAACTCACAATAAATAATGTGAGCTTTTTTATACACAAACAGGTTTTAGTTTTTCTTCAGCCTTAGCTCTAGATAAATTTTTATCCAAAGTAAAGCCAACGCTTTCATCTAAGTCATTAACACTTTTAACCGTAACCACAACTCTATTACCAATTTTATACTTTCTTTTAGTTCTTCTACCAACTAAGTAGTAATTATTATCTCTAAACTCAAAAGTATCTCCTAAAATATCTTTATATTTTATTGTGCCACTTATTCCATTAGCTGTCGTAATGCTAACTTCCTTAGAACTAATCATATCAATAGTAGCTTCAAAACTAGTACCAATTAAACCTTTTAAATACATTAAAACTTTTAATCTCTCAGCTTCATACTCAGCATGCTTAGCTTCTCTTTCTTTTATAGAAGCAAGTTCACATATCTTAGATAGTTCCTTCTTTCTTTCATCTACTCTAAACTTATCCACATCACCAGGTCTAAATTCAAAATTTCCAAATTCATCTAAATTAAAATGATTCTCTAAATCAGTGACTCTTCTAATCGGACTAGTAACTTGTCCATAATAAGCCACAGCTAATGCAAAATGTCCAATATTTACAACTGAATACTTTGCTTTATTCATACTTCCCAAAAGTAACTTAGATAAAACAGGATATATCTCTTCATTTTTAAACCTATCTAAAACATATTTGATTAATTTAGGAGAGCACAAAATTTCTGATTCATTAATTCTATATCCAAGAGACTCTATAATATGATATGCTTCTTTAAGTTTTCTCACTTGTGGTCCTTCTAAAACCCTATAAGAAAATGGAAAATCGTTTCTAAATGCCAGTCCAGCAACCATAACATTCGGCGTAATCATAAATCTTTCTATTAATTTTTCAGCTTTTCCACAACTTCTTTTATCAACACTTACAATATTACCATCATCATCAAAATCACAAATAAAATCTTTACCAAAAAAGTCTAGTGCTCCTTCTTTTCTCATCTTTTCGCCAAGAATTTTACTTAAATTTTCCATTTCAAAAAGAATATCCACAAATTTTTCATAACCAGCTGGAATAATATTTTCTTCAAGAATCTTATTAACATCAAGTTTATTCATCTTTTTAGCTGACTTAATAACTCCATCACAAATTTTAATTCTTACAACATTACCATCTTTATCAATTTCCATAATAAAACTTTTAGTAAGTCTATCTACTCCAGGATTTAAAGAACATATTCCATTTGACAATTTCTCAGGTAGCATCGGAATAACTGTATTAAGCATATACAAACTAGTGCATCTAAGCCTAGCTTCTTCTCTTAAATGCGGACAGTTTCTTAAATAATAGGAAACATTCGCAATATGCACACCAAGTTCATAATTACCATTTGGTAAAGTCTTTAAACTAACAGCATCATCCAAATCCTTAGTTCCTGGACCATCAATCGTAAACACTAGATCATTTCTAAAGTCGTTATCTTTCCGTTTAGCAATCTCTTCTTGACTTGGTTCATCAGGAATACTCTCAGCTTCCAGCATCGCTTCTTTGGAAAATTCCACATCAAAATTATTAGCAAAAGCAATCATTGCTAGTTGATCATCAATTTCACCATCTAAATTAATCTGCTTAGTAATCTCACCATCAAAAGCTCCAAGCCTCATCTTATTAGAAACTTTAGCAAGCACATACTTACCAGCACCTATTTTAGCAAGCGTATCTTGAGAAACTCTAATATTTAAATTACCCTTTATTCTTTTAGGTTCAAGTATATACTTACCAAATTCATCTTGTTTTATTTCACAAAAAACATTTGGCATTCTTCTTTTTAAAATCTTTAAAACTTCAGCCTTATTATCTTTAATAACAAACACAACATTATCATAAGGAAGAGCACCATTTAATTTTTCGGTATTAACACTATATCTAATTCCTTCATAAGAAATATAATAATTACCTCTATAAGATTTTTCTACAATACCTTTCATCGCATCATTAGGCATTAACTTATAAACACCATTTTCACTAGTAATATAACCTTCTTCTTCTAACTTATAAATAATTTCGTCATAATTACTAGGAAAGTACTTTTCCACAAATCTACATAAAGTTATATAATTAAAAAGATTATAACCTCTTTCTAAGGTATAATTTCTTAAGTCTTCTATTATCATTTCCATAAATAAACCCCACAAGTCATATTTTCTCTACATTTTAAGAATATCGTAATTTCCAAATTAAGTAAATACAATTGCCAAAATTTACCAAAATTTATTGATTTTTTTTAGTTAAAGAGTTAGAATTATCTTAAGAAAATATTAACGAGGTGATTGCATGAAAAAAACTGTTGGTGATAATCTGAAAATGTATAGAATCAAATCAGGACTATCTATGGAGAAGGCTGGTAAACTATTAAACATCTCTGCACCAGCTATTTTAAAGTATGAAAAAAATAAAATCATGGCATCTTTAACAAGATTAGAAGAATTTGCTAAAATATATAATACAACTTTAGAAGAAATTCTAAACGTAGATGCTACCACAAATGTTAAATTCACAAATATCATGCTAAAAGAAAAAACTCCAAAAGTAAAAGAAGAAAATATTAAAAATTACATAAGTACTAAAATAGACAATTATTTTAATTTATTAAATTTATCAGGAATAACCCTTCAAAATAAATTTGGCGTACACATTATTAACAGTGAACTAGAAGCTAAATCTCTAGCAACCAAACTAAGAATCTTCTTTCAAATTCCAATTGATGCATCTATCCCAAACCTAATTCATTTACTTGAAAATCAAAATATTATTATATTAACTGTTCCTAAAAAAATTGGCGAAAACTATTTTCAAGGCTTTTACGAAATAATTGAAAACATTCCAGTTATAGTAGTACCAGAAGAAGATAACGGGTATGATCAAAGAATGATGGTCGCACTATACTTAGGCCACTTACTTATAATGTCTAACAAAAATAAAAATACACTAGCAGAAGAATTTGCTTTATCTCTTTTAATACCAACAAAATCTTTAGTAAACGAATTTGGCACTAAAAGAACTAAAATTCACTTTAACGAAATAATCATCTTTAGTAATATCTACAAAGTATCTTACAAAAACGTTATAAAAAGACTTTTAGAAGAAGAGATAATAACCCCATCAAATGCTAAATACACAAATATTTACATTAACAAAAATAATATTAAAGAAGAAACATTTAACGAAAAACCTTATAACTATGAAAAAATGCTATACAAACTAATTGCTCAAGGCCTAATTCAAGACGATAAAAAATACTTATAGCATCTTGCAAGTATAGTTAATATAAATTATAATATTAATAGAATAGAGGGAAAAAATGAAAGAGCAGCACAACCAAAAAAAATTATCAATATATGTAACTTTATTAATAGTAGTAATCTGTTTATTCGGAATATCTTTCGCACTATTTAAATTTAACGCATCCCAAGCAACTCAAAACGACATCACTACCTTAAACTGCTTTGAAGTAGAATACTCTGATGTAACAGATGCAATATCAATAACAAATGATTATCCAATATCCGATGCAGAAGGATTAAAAAGAACACCATATACTTTCAAAATAAAAAACAAATGTAGCCAGCTTCTAAATGTCCAAATAGGAGTAGAAACTCTATCTACATCACAAATTCAGCCAAATCTAATCAAAGGAGTAATAACAAAAAAGGGAGAAACACCTACAAGTGCTAAACTCTTATCAGCTGGTATTCC
>OIYV01000115.1_pt1 | contig 56864 bp, 38 predicted proteins | sample 1588251 | NCBI WGS metagenome assembly OIYV01 (sample SAMN03283282) | human gut metagenome | biome: human-associated habitat; material: feces | host: Homo sapiens | place: Peru | collected 2012
TCAATCTTTCCTTAATACAACAAAGGTAAGAATTACCGTTCTATTTTCTTTTTTTTCTTCTCTTAAAGATTGATGTCGCAAAGTTAGGGTGTTGATGTATGCATTTTATCGAATTGTAAATTACTATAACACAGAAGACGATTACAATATGACGCATCCAAAATTCTCGTTTAAAGGAATAACAGGTGGTGGAGAAACCATGTTTTGAGATGCTATCACCACCTCATTGATTACTGACATCAATAAATTACAAAATATCATTATATTTCACGGTAAAAAATACAAAACTATGAAGCAATTTTTATTTCTTTTTCTGACTTGCGTATGCGCCGTGGTTTGCGCGCAAGCTCAAACCGACGCGACTTCAGACTCTATCATCTATAACAGCTGTGATGTGATGCCTGAATTTCCGGGTGGCAATGCAGCTATGATGCGCTATATCGGCGAGCACTTGCAATATCCTGAGGCGGCGTTGAAAAGCGGCAAACAAGGAAAATGCGTTTTGCGGTTCGTTATTACCAAGGATGGTAATGTGGGAGAAGTGAAAGTGCTTCGGTCGGTAAGCCCAGAATGTGACGCAGAAGCCGCACGAGTGGCGCGCACGCTCAAATTTTCGCCAGGCAAGCAAGACGGCGTTCTCGTGAATGTGTGGTACACACTGCCCATATCATTTAAGCTTGCATCAAGCGCCCCAGTATCTTCGATGCCTTGCTTTGTGGATTCGGCAGGAAACGTTGAAATAATGCCAGAATTTCCAGGCGGCAATGCGGCACTGATGAAGTTTCTTGCCGACAATATGGTTTATCCAGAAATATCTGCAAAGATTAAGGTGAGTGGACGGTGTGTGGTGCGTTTTCTCGTCACCAAAACTGGCGATGTCGACTCGATACAAATTGAGCAGTCTCTATTCCGACCATTCGACGAGGCTGTGATTAGTGTGGTGAAACGCTTGCCTAAATTCAAACCTGGCACAAGAAACGGCGAGCCAGTGGATGTGTGGTACACGCTTCCCGTAACGTTTAGAGCTCCACAACCCGACCCGATGGAAGAATACAACAGGCCCGACCCCACCGACCCTCGCAACATCGACCCTGGTTTCGTTCGCTAAACGATTATGGCGAGTGTGCGCCTTTTTGAAAGAAGAATACAATTTATGACCACATTTTGCGTTATAATAAATAATGTGCGATTTATTTTCGCGCATCAATCAAATATGCACGCAAATGAATACAAATAATATCTTCAACAAAATATTCCTCTTTTTTCTTCTGCTGCTCACTGCCATCACCACAATGGCTCAGGTGAAAATCACTGGTGCTGTGGTGGATGAGAAGGGGCAGCCTATCGAGTTTGCCACCGTGAAAATCGCAGGCACGGCTATCGGAGTGAACACCGACACCAAAGGTAGGTATGAAATCAGCGCACCCACGCGCGACACCGTGATGGTGGTGTTCTCCTGTCTGGGCTACAGCACCGTGCGCCGCCAGTTGCTCAAGCCCACAGGCACCGTGAGCATCAATCCCAAGCTCTACAGTTCATCCATTGAACTGGAGGGTGTGCAAATCACGGAATTTAAAAAGCAGACCAACACGCTGCAAAGTGTCGACATTGAGTCGATGCACATGGCACCCAATGCGTCGGGCAACAGCGTGGAAGCCATTATCGCCACACAGGCTGGCGTTAGTTCCAAGAATGAGATGAGTTCGCAATACATGGTGCGTGGTGGCAGCTATGACGAGAACAGCGTGTATATCAACGGCATAGAGGTGCATCGCCCACAGCTGGTGAGTTCGGGACAGCAAGAGGGCCTCAGCGTCATCAACCCCGATATGGTGCGCTCGGTGGCGTTCAGCACAGGTGGTTTCAACGCCGAATACAGCGACAAAATGTCGTCGGTGCTCGACATCACCTACAAGGAGCCAGAGGCATTTGAGGGCGCATTTTCCGCAAGTATGCAAGGCGGAAGTTTGGCGCTCGGCACTTCCACTAAAAAGTTTTCCATGCTCCACGGTGTGCGCTACAAGCGCAATTCCTCGCTTCTCGGCGGCACCGACACCAAGGGCGAATACGACCCACAATATTTCGACTATCAAACCCACATTGTGCTGAAACCCTCCAATAAGTTCAAGGTGTCGTTTCTCGGCAACGTGGCACTCAACGACTACAAATTCATTCCCAAGAACCGCGAGACAAGTTTCGGCACATCGACCAATGCCAAAACCTTCCTCGTGTATTTCGACGGTCAGGAGCACGACAAGTTCCAAACTTTCTTCGGAGCCATGTCGCTCGACTTCAAGCCCAACAAGGGTAACAGTTTCTCGCTCATCGGCTCGGCTTACCAGACCAACGAGCTGGTGGCTTACGACATTCATGGCGAATACTGGCTCGACCAGGCTGGCGGTGCCACCGACGGCAACCGTGGCGAACTCGGCGTGGGCAAATACCACGAGCACGCTCGCAACCGCCTCCGCATCAATGTGCTGAGCATCGGTTTGAAGGGCAATACCTCTATCAGCCACAACAATTTCAGCTACGGCTTCAATTATCGCCGCGACGACATCTACGAGCGCAGCCGCGAGTGGCAATGGCGCGACTCTGCCGGCTATTCACTTCCTCACTACCCTGGCGAGGTGAACGTGATTTACAGCATGGCGTCGAAAAACGACATTCACACCTCGCGCTTCGCAGCCTTTTTGCAAGACACCTACAAGCTGTATATGGGCAATGGCGTGCTTTCGGTCAACGCTGGTGTGAGAGTGTCGCATTGGGATTTCAATAAGGAAACGCTCATTTCGCCACGTTTCAGCGTGGGCTATGTGCCAGCACGCAACACACGCCTCACGCTCCGTTTGGCTGGTGGCGTGTATTATCAAGCGCCTTTCTACAAGGAATACCGCATTCAGAAGGTTGACTCGGTGGGCAACAGCTACATCGCCCTCAACCCCGACATCAAGTCGCAGCGAAGCACGCAAATCATTATCGGTGGCGACTACACTTTCCGTGCCATCAACCGCCCGTTTAAGTTCACCGCCGAACTCTATTATAAGAATCTCGCCAACCTCAACTCCTACGAGGTGGACAACCTGAAAGTGGTGTATGCTGGCAACAACGACGGCAAGGGCTACATCGCTGGTATCGACATGAAACTCTTCGGTCAGTTTGTGGAAGGCACCGACTCGTGGGTTTGCTTCTCACTGATGAAGGCAAACGAAACCCAGAAAGGAATCAGTGTGCCAATGCCTACCGACCAGCGATACAGTTTCTCGCTGTTTTTCACCGACTATTTTCCAAAGATTCCACGCCTGAAATTCAGTCTCAAGGGTGTGATTAGCGCAGGTTTGCCAACAGCCGCACCCAACCGCACACGCTCGGAAGGATTCTTCCGTCAGCCTGCCTACAAGCGCGTTGACGTGGGATTGAGCTACGAACTCGTGGGACGCGAAAACCGCCCAACAAGCGGATTCTTGAGCAAATTCAAGAGCATTTGGCTGGGAGTGGACGTGTTCAACCTCCTCGACATTTCCAACGTGAGCAGCTACTACTGGATTACCGACGTACACAACATTCAATACGCCGTGCCAAACTACCTCACCCGCCGCCAAATCTCCGCCCGCCTCTCCATGACCTTCTAACTAAATCCCATCGACAGGGACGATAGGCCCGATTTTATGATGAAGGGGAACGATTAAGGTAAAAAAAAAGTGGTTTCCAAACCATTATCTAAATAAAAATTAATAACTTTGTAATATTAAACAACTCATTAAATCATAAACTTATTATATAATTACAACGACATGGCAAAACCTTATGTAATTGGTATCGACATGGGTGGCACTAACACCGCATTCGGCCTGGTTGACGCTCGCGGTAATGTGATCGCAAGCAGTTCTATCAAAACAGCAAAACACTCCGACATTAACGATTATATCGACGAATTGTACGAAGCCATCACTCGCATTCTCGAAGAGAACAACGCAGTGGGCAAAGTGCAAGGTATCGGTATCGGCGCGCCTAACAGCAGTTATTACACCGGCATGATTGAAGACACCGCCAACTTGCCTTGGCCTTGCCCAATTCCACTGGCACAACTCATCACCGACAAGTTCGGCATTCAATGTATCGTGACCAACGATGCTAATGCCGCTGCAATCGGCGAAATGACCTACGGCGCAGCTCGTGGTATGAAGGACTTTATCATGATCACCCTCGGCACAGGTGTGGGTAGCGGTATCGTGGTAAACGGTCAGATGGTTTACGGTCACGACGGCTTCGCTGGCGAACTCGGTCACGTGATTATGAAGCGCACCAACGGTCGTATGTGTGGCTGCGGTCGCTGTGGCTGCCTGGAAGCATACTGCTCTGCAAATGGTGTGGCTCGCACCGCTCGTGAATTCCTCGAAATCCGCAAAGAAGATTCTCTCCTTCGCAGAATTCCTATCGACGAAATCACTTCCAAAGATGTGTACGACTGCGCAATCCAAGACGATGCCCTCGCTAAAGAAATTTTCGAATACACCGGCAACATTCTCGGTGAAGCACTTGCCGACTTCTGCACATTCTCAAGCCCAGAGGCATTCATTCTCTTCGGTGGCTTGACCAAGAGTGGCGAACTCATCATGAAGCCAGTGAGAGAATCTTATGACCGTAACATTCTCCGCAACTTCAAGGGCAAGACCAAGATTATCCTCAGCGAAATGAAAGATGCCGACGCAGCAATCCTCGGCGCATCAGCACTCGGCTGGGAAGCAAAAGACTAACCCCCACCCACCCTTCACATGATATTAAATGGAGGTGTGTCGTAATGCACGACACACCTCCATTTTTGTGGTTATATGGCAATTGTGCTCATTTGAGGCATTGTTGGTGGGAAGCCGCCGTTATTTGGTGATGGGGCGGTTGGTGGTGCGGGTGCGCACGTTGGTGATGCGGGTGTGGCGGCGGTCGGGCGATGTGGTGAACAGTTTGCTCACGCTTGCATCTACTGTGGTGTTGTCGATGCTGTGGCTGTAGTCTTTCACATTGGGCACGCCCACGAGGGTGTTGTATTTTCCAAGTCGGCCTGTGAAGGTGGTGCCTGTGATTTGCAGGCGTTTGGGCGCGTTGATGTAGTAGCCGTGGTAGTCGCAACCGCCGATTGAAATTTGTGAATTGCTGATGCTGACCGATTCCATTTGCTCGAAAAGGCTCCAATCAACCCTTGCCGTGCCGTGGATATTGCACTGTTCGAGGCTGACGGAATAGGATTTTGCCCCGATTTTGCTGAACAGGTAGGCAAATGGGTTGGAAATGCGTCCTGCGCTTGAAGATGCTGCGCCGTTGATTTCGATGTCGGTGTTCACCAGTTCCACTTTCGGACTGGTGGCTTTAGTGGCAAGAGCGGCAAAGATGCTCATGATGCAGTAGGGGCTGCTGCCGTCGGTCTGTTTCTTGAGGTTGATATTCAACTTGCAGTTTTCAAAGCGCACACGGTCGGCACAGGTGCGCACCACGAAAGTGCCGTAGGTGTCAGTGAAGAAGTTGAAAGTGGAGTTTCTGACGATAAATGTGTCGCCAACTTTGCCTTCAGCCGCATTCAGGGCGTAACTGTCCATGCCGATGAGGTGGTATTTCCTGTTGATGGTGAAACTGCTGTTCTCAATGCGGTTGTTGTACGACTGGCTGGCGTAGGCAGGTTCTGCCTCTTGCTTTGGCCCGTAGAAAAGGTCGGTGAACGAAGCACCACGCACCACCACATTGTGCGACAGGGTGGAGATGTCGATGGGCTGGAGCGCATAGTCGCCACTCACGTTTTCCACCACCACATTTTCGGAGTGCATACCTATTGGCTGGAAATAATGGTGCGAGAAAGTGCAGTTGGTGATTTTTGCGCCACTCACTTTGCCCACCTGGTTATAGTTGGTGCGCTTCATGCCGAGCACCACACCATTGAGCCGCATTTCAAAGTGGCAATCGTGCACATTGATGCCTGTGCAAGAGGTTTTTGGCGAACTGGTGTCGAAAATGATGCCTTCAGCCGCCAAACCGAGGTCTTTTGTGCCGTCGGTGCCGTAGTAGTAGCAGTTGTTAGCCCATTCGTATTTCCCGCCACGAGCCACGGAATATGCCACGCCGTTCACCTTGATTGCCTTCGCAGGACTGCCCGAAATGTGGATGGCAGGGAAGTCGTGACATTCGTGATAGCCCACAAAGCGCATGTCGCTCACCTCGATGTTGCTACAGTCGATAAAGCGGATGCCGCTAATCAGCGTGCCGCCGTGCATCGCCAAATTTTTACAACTCTCAATTCTGATAAAGGGTGGGGCATAGATGGCCGCCGATGGCTGATGGGCGGTGAAGAAACTGCCGTTCCATTCAAAATCCACATTAGTGCTACCGCTGAGGAATGTGGCAAGGCACGCCATAGCCTTGAAGTTGTCGGTGCCGGTGCGATATTTGAGCGTTTGCCGAGGCAAACCCTTGTAGGTCCAGTTGCTTTTGCTCAGCGTGCGCATATCCGCCTTGCAACCGAAGTTGGTGGCTTTCAGTTTGGAGTTGACGATATTGCCCGACAACCGACAGCCGTTGAAATACGTTTTGCCGTCGGGAACCACCACTTTCAAGTTGCGAGCCTTGATAGTGGCACCCGTGATGCGTCCGCCAGCGAAAATGATGGTAGAGCCATCGCCGATTTTGATATTGTTGGCTTTCAGTTCCTTAGTAATGCGGTAAGTGCCGGTACGCGTCATCGACGAAGCATTCTTCACCACCGTAGTCTTGGCTGCGCCCATCGTGCAGAAGCACAGAAGCAACGCAAGCAAAAAGTATAATCTTTTCGTCATAATTCCATATTCGTTTAACCAAAAACAAAGTTACGAATAATAACGACATTCAGGGCATATTTTGCCTCATTTCGTAACAATTAAAATAGATGATGGCGCATTATTTTGACACGCCATCATCCATCTTAACCGACAATTTCAGTCAATTACTTAATAAATATCAATGTTTAATATGAAACCGTGGCAGTTTCCCACTTTGACTGTGGAATTATAACGCCATCCTTTGCAGCCTTCGTTCTTATTGATTTCATCTGTTTTTGGGCTTCACGAAGCGACTTTTTCATAGAAACATAATTACCGCCATTCATGCTTCCCATTGTACTGCCAGCAGCAGCCTTCTTGCTTTCCACACTAAGTCCAATGTTTGTAAGCGAATTATAGTGACTCTCTGCTCTCTTTTCCCATTGTCGATACTGAGCCTCATAGTTCGTAGAGGAAGAACTATAGTTCGTAGAGGAAGAACTACTCATCATAGTTTCTGATGTGCTAGAATTGCCAGTGAAGGCACTGGCCACTTGGGTTGCACCTTCGAGTACAGCGCCTGCTACACTCAGTCCGTCCATGATTTTGTCCCAGTTTGGCTTGCGTCCTTTGAAGTTGATGCCAATGGTGACCGTGACTGAATTTCTGTGGTAGTCGTTCAGTCCGTTTTTGAATATTGGGTTCTGCCACGATACGCCGAAGCTCATGCACCTGTGTCTAAAAGCAACGGAAGCGTTGAGACCTGCGGAGAATGATGAATTATTAAAACATTCGGGTTTGTTAAATGCCAGCGACAAGTAAGGACCGAAGCCGAAGTCAAAGGCATTCTTCTCGTTGAGTTGCAGTTTGTAACCAGCCTTTATGGGCAGTTCGAGAAAATCGGCGAAGTCGCTGTCAAAGTCTTTGTAATTGTAATTGTCGGGGTCGAATTTGCAGTCTTCTGCTTGACAGAGCACGAGTTTGTGTCGCCAGCCTAAACCTGTTTCGATAAAGAACTGTTGCTTGACTGGAATTTGAAGCAGAATGGCTCCTGACAATTCTCCACAGCCGCTTTTTTCGTCAAGGCCATGCATACCGTATTTTTTTGAATACATACCGCCAATTTGAAACTGCCAGTTCACTTGTGCTGCGGCATTGATGCCCGTGAGCATAGCCACGCCGATAATCATTGAATTGATTAGTTTTTTGTAAGTTTTTCTCATTTTATTGTAGTTTGTCACTCACGCGCGCTCCTCCACCGTAGGTCGTAGTCATGTTAATAGTTTACCGAAAATAAAAAAGCGTGAGGAGCTGTACTGTTCTGCCCATTTCACAATTGGAGGCTCTGGAATTGCCCTTAGGAGTAAAAATGGACAAACTCGCAGAAGCCTCACGCAAATATGAGTATATGAACCAGTATTTAACCAATGGTTAAATGCCTGCATGATACTACATATCCAACAAGGCATCCACTGTCTGCCACATTCCTGCCTCCTAATGAAATTTTCCAGATTTCCAATTGCCAAGAATGAGCGTCGAGTAAACGCTTTCTGTTTATAATTATACACAGCCTCTTCCCACTTAGCCAGCTTTCGCTTTAGGCCTCTGTGATGTGGTCTGCGCTTTGACAAAGTTAGGAATTATATCTTGCGTATGCAAATAGTTATGTCTTATTTTCGTTTTTTTGTTTTTGAGTTGTTGTGGTTTGTGGCTTATTTTGTTGGGCGATTTTGAGGTTAATGGATTATATTGTAATTTTGGGGAAAAATATTTTAGATATGAAGAAGTTTGGATTTTTGATACTTGTGGCTGCTACCTGTGCGTTGGTGGCTTGTAATGAGAAGCCTAACAAGGGCGAGGCTGGCGACTATACGCTCTCGTGGGATTTGCAAACCGTGCTGACATCTGGCGGCACCGTCGATTCGGTGGTGATGGCTGTGAATGGCAAGTATGTGCAGACATTGACCGATGCGGCCGACGGCATCTATAAGTTTGAGGGTGTTGCCGAAGATGGCGCTGTGGCAAAGGTCACTGCCTACATCAATCACTCTGAGTTTGTGGCAAATGTGCTGGCGGCATTGGAGGCTGGCACCATTAGTGTGGACAACGATACGCAGTGTGCGGTGGGCACACCCATCAACGACGATGTGCGTGGCATGGTTTCGTCGTTTTTGAACGATCAGGCGGCTTCGGCACTTGCTTCCTACATTGCCGACAATGCCGCTGATTTGCGTGCGCTCTTGGTGTTGGGCAATGAGGCAGTGCGCAGTATGTCGGCACCAACCGATATGCAGAAACTGTTTGAGCAGATGAGCCCAAAGTTGAAAAACTCGGCTTACGGCAAAGAAATTAAGGTGGCGATTGACAAAACGTGCAGCACGCTTGTCGGCGCGAAATTTGTGGATTTCGCCGCCACTTACAACGGCAAAACCCAGCGTTTGAGCAACTATGTGGGCAAGGGCAAACTGGTGGTGGCTGACTTTTGGGCAAGTTGGTGCGGGCCATGTAGAAAAGAGATTCCGAATTTAATCAACATACACGAGAAGTATGGCGACAAGGTGCTGGTGCTCGGCATTGCCACTTGGGACAACCCCGAAGACACAGAGAAAGCCATTGCCGAACTAAAGATTCCATATCCGCAAATGCTCAACACGCAGAAGGCCGGCAGCGATGCCTATTCCATCACCGGCATTCCCGAAATCATCGTTTTCGCCCCCGACGGCACAATCCTTCACCGTGGTCTCCGCGGTCAAGAACTCGAAAACGCCGTAGTGGAATACCTCCAAACCCACCCATAAGGCAAGGCATACAGGAAATGCGTATAAAACAACGCTTAAGCGTTGTTTTTGTCAAGATTAAATTTGAGATAGGGGAACTAAAAAATTACAGCCTTGGCGCGGTAGATGATGTGGGATTTATGGAATTTGTTAATGAATAAATGTTTGTGACATGGAAAATAAACTTTTGGAATATTTGGAGAATCATCAGCCTGCCACTCCTTCAAATTGGAGGGAGAAAGCTGAGTGGCGAAGAGAAAATCGTGACTGGATTCGGCACAGTCAGGAAATAGCATTGGCAATGCTCAATAAAATGGTCAAACTTAAAATGTCGCAAACCGCATTGGCAAAGCAACTGGGATGCAGTCAGCAGTATGTGTCAAAATTGCTGAAAGGTGGAGAAAACCTTTCTTTGGAAACAATCAGCAAAATAGAGAAAGCGTTAAGCATCACTATCATTCAGCCTTTGTGTGGAGGGCAAACCGATAGCACCATTATGGGTGCAGCTGAACCAACAGAAGAATATAATCCCACATGTGATTCGGAATAAAGCCCTCTAAACGGCTTTCTTTGGAAGGAAATATAAAAAATTACAGCCTTGGCGCGGTGTGGCGTGCCAAGGCTGTGGATTTTTTTGGGAGCGGCTTATGGCTTATTTTAGAAGTGTGCGGCAAAAGTAAGATGAATACCATAAAAACTATATAAAATCTAAAGTGCTACTTTGCATTTTCCGATAAAATCTAAAGTGCTACTTTATAATTTCTTGTAAAATCTAAAGTAGCAATATTTATATATTGCTGTAAAACAAAAAAATAAATTATTTTTCAATAAAAATTTTAATTTTGATGAATTATTTATATCTTTGCACTTATTAAAGCAAAGAACTGATATGTTTAATAGAATTTGTAAACTTGGTAAAGAACTGGATGGAAGTGTGTTCCTGTTTGGAGCACGCCAGACAGGCAAGAGCACTTTTTTGCGTCAGTGTTTTCCGAAAGCGATGTTTATTGATTTGCTGAACACAGACTTGAGAAAACGCTTTTTCAAGCGTCCCGCATTGCTCTATGAAATGCTGAAGGACAAGCCAAGCGAAACGCTCGTGGTTGTGGACGAAATTCCCGAAGTGCCCGAATTGTTGAACGAAGTTCATCGCCTTATTTCTGAAAAAGGAATCATATTCATTTTGTGCGGGTCAAGTGCTCGGAAACTGCGAAGGAAAGGCTACAATACTTTAGGAGGACGGGCTTATCCAGAATATTTCTATCCACTGGTGAGCGCCGAAATCCCGGATTTTGACATTGATAGAGCCGTGAATCAGGGAATGATGCCTACGCACTACTTATCTAAAAATCCCTTGCGCCTTCTTTCTGCTTACGTTGATGTGTATCTGAAGGAGGAAATCAAGGAAGAGGCACTCGTGCGAAACTTGGGTGCATTCCAGCGCTTTTTGGAAGTGGCAGCCTTGTGCGATGGCGAAATGGTTAATTATAACAATGTGGCGCAGGATTGTGGCGTGAGCGCAATGACGGTGAAAAGTTATTTTGAAATCCTACAAGATTCTTTGGTGGGATATATGATTCCGGCCTACACAAAAGCAATGAAACGCCGTTTGGTTCAGACTCCTCGTTTCTATTATTTTGATGTGGGTGTGACCAATCATTTGCTTCATCGCAAGGATTTGGTGCGCGGAACAATTGAATATGGACATGCCTTTGAGCACTTTGTGGTGCAAGAATTGGTGGCATATCTTGGACTGAACCACTGTGAAGATAAATTGTCGTATTGGCGCACATATTCAGGTTTGGAAGTTGATGCCGTACTTGGAGATGCCCGTGTGGCAATTGAGATCAAGTCGGCTGAAGAAGTGCAACGCAAACATCTTAAAGGACTGAAAGCCTTTGGCGAAGAATATCCTGATTGCCGAAAAATAATTGTTTCGCTCGATATGATTAATCGAAAAAGTGACGACATAGAATTAATCTACATTCTCGATTTCTTGAAGATGCTTTGGAGAAGAGAAATAGTGTGAAATAGAAAATATAATAAATCACAGCCTTGGCGCGGTGTGGCGTGCCAAGGCTGTGGATTTTTTGGGGGGCGGCTCTTTTGGAGCGGCTTATTTTTTGTTTTGCTTCGACCAGCTGTCTTTCAAACCGATGGTGCGGTTGAACACCAGTTTTTCAGCGGTGCTGTCTTGGTCGACGCAGAAGTAACCGATGCGTTGGAATTGGAATTTGTCGCCTTCCTTAGCGTTTTCAGCCAAGAACGGTTCAATCTTAGCGTTTTCAATCACCTTGAGCGATTCAGGGTTGAGCAAGTCGCGGAAATCGTGCTCGGTGTCGGCGCTTGGGTTCTCAACGGCGAACAGGCGGTCGTAAACGCGCACTTCTGCATCTTTGCAGTGGCGAGCCGATACCCAGTGGAGCGTGCCCTTCACCTTGCGGTTTGCACCTTCCATACCGCTGAGGGTGTCGGGGTCGTAGGTGCATTGAATTTCGGTGATATTGCCGTCGGCATCTTTAGTGCAGCCGGTGCACATGATGATGTAGGCACCTTTCAAGCGCACTTCCTTGCCTGGTGTCATGCGGAAGAACTTCTTAGGAGCGTCTTCCATAAAGTCGTCGCGCTCAATGAAGATTTCGCGACAGAAAGGCATCTGGTGAGTGCCAGCGTTTTCTTGCTCTGGGTTGTTGTCCATCTCCATCATCTCCACCTTATCTTCAGGATAGTTGGTGATTACCACCTTCACAGGGTTGAGCACGGCGCACACACGGTTAGCCTTCTTGTTGAGGTCTTCACGAATTGAGTGTTCGAGAAGGCTGATGTCGTTGAGCGCTTCAAACTTGGTATAGCCAATATTGTTGATGAAGTTTTTGATTGATTCAGGGGTGAAGCCACGACGGCGCAGGCCGCAGAGTGTAGGCATACGAGGGTCGTCCCAACCGTTTACCAAACCTTCCTTCACCAACTGGAGCAATTTACGCTTACTCATCACGGTGTAGGTGAGGTTGAGGCGGTTAAACTCAATTTGTCGTGGGCAGTATTCGTCCACCTTGTTGCCAGCCAACTCCTTCACGAATTTCTCGTAAAGCGGACGGTGAGGCACAAATTCGAGGGTGCAGATAGAGTGTGTCACGCCCTCGAAGTAGTCGCTCTGACCGTGTGCGAAGTCGTACATAGGATACACCTTCCACTTGTCGCCTGTGCGCCAGTGTGGGGTCAGGATAATGCGATAGATGATAGGGTCGCGGAAGTGCATATTGTCGCTCGCCATATCTATTTTTGCGCGAAGCACATGGCTGCCTTCTGGAAATTCGCCAGCATTCATGCGAGTGAAGAGGTCGAGGTTTTCCTCCACAGAGCGGTTGCGGAACGGACTTTCCTGTCCAGGAGTGGTAGGAGTGCCCTTTTGAGCCGCAATTTGCTCGCTGGTTTGGTCGTCGACGTATGCCTTGCCCTCCTTAATCAAGCGGATAGCGAAATCGTAGAGCTGCTGGAAATAGTCGCTTGCGTAGTACAGACGGTCGCCCCAGTCGTAGCCCAGCCACTTGATGTCGCGCATAATGGCTTGCTCATATTCTGTGTCTTCTTTAGCAGGGTTGGTGTCGTCGAAACGCAAGTTGCAGGTGCCGCCAAACATTTCAGCCACCCCGAAGTCCATGCAGAAAGCCTTAGCGTGGCCAATGTGCAGGTATCCATTTGGTTCGGGTGGGAAACGAGTGCTAAGTCGTCCACCATTCTTGCCAGCTGCCAAGTCGTCGGCAACAATTTGCTGAACAAAGTTCAGGCTCTTTTTCTCTTCTTGTTCGTTGAGTTGAATGTTGTTTTCAGCCATATCTTATAGATGTTGAGATTGCTAATGATTTCAAATCGTAATGCGTGCGTATGTGCGCATGTGCATTATCAAACTGCAAAGTTAATAAAAAAATCAAAAAATTGAAAATCCCCCCTCTGTTCAATCCCCGTGCGTTGCTCGGCTTATTTCTTTTTTGTGCCGTCGCATTTGGGGTAGCCGGTGCACCCCCAGAAAGTCTCGCCTTGGCGCACACCTTTCTTTATGAGGCGCAGACGCATGGGAGCTCCGCATTTTGGACATTGGGGAGCATTATCTTTTTCTGCCTTTTCTTTCACAGTAGAGAGGCGCGCTTGTGTCATTTTTTCGGTAAATCCGCCTTCGTTTTTGAAATCCCCAAGGCGTTTGTTGATTTGAGCCGTGAGCAGTTGCTTCACGCGTTCGCACAAAACCACAATCACACATGCCGAGTGAATGGAGTCGTCTGTGCGCAGCAATGTGGCGAACCGGGCATATTCGGCAAGGAGATATTCGCTGATTTCTGCCAGATAATTTTGAGTAAGGGTGGGCGCATCGTTAAATTGGTGGTTACGCACCTGCGTATAGCGCTGGTCATCGGTATGCCACATTGAAGCCCCATGACGCATCAGCCAGTTGAGGAAATCGCCTTCAAGCTCGCTGACACTGGCGCGTGCCACATCCAGCAAGCGCAACTCCGTTTCATAGCTCGTTTGATGCCGCGATGAGCCTTCAGCAATGTTGGCTGGCACGGTGCGGGCTGCCATTTCCATCTGGTCGCGAAGTCGGCCGCAGGGGTCAATTTTGTGGTCAACGAACCGCCTGCAGAAACTTTGGGTGGCAAGTTGCAGAATGTTGCCAAGGCGCCAAGTGAGGAGCCGCATATAGCCATTCACGGAGTGGATTTGAATCATTTTTTTGGGGTTTTGGTTGGGGATTAGTAATTATTTTTCGAAATCTCGAAATCTCGAATTTTCGAATTTTCGAATTTTCGAATTTTCGAAGAATCGAGATTTCGAATATATTTATTCTTTGCTTTGGTAGGGGGTGGGGTGGTCGGCTGCCAGTTTGCTTTGGGGCGCGATGCTGAATAAGCCCTCGTTGCCGTCGTCATACATCACCAGCTTTGGTTGGCTGAAATTTGTGTCGTCGTCAGCCCAGTGGTCGCACTGGCGCATCACCGTTTCGAGCGCTTCTTCTGCGCCCTTTGGTGGATATTTGTATTTTTTCAGCAGTCGCTTAATCATCACGCGCATCTTCGCTCTTGCCGATTCCTTGTGGTTCCAGTCGATGGTGCGATTGCGGTGCAGCACCTCCGTCAGTTCCTTCGTCATCGCCAAAAATTCCTCGTCGCTGAACGCGCTTTTCACGCCCTCAGGCTTGCTCAGCGCATCGTAGAACGCCTTTTCCTCGTCATTCAGCCCAAGCTCATTGCCTTCCTGCTCCTCGGCTTTGATTTGTTGAGCCATCTTCAGCAGTTCCTCAATCACCTCTTGGTTGGTGAGCAGCCCTTTCAGGTAATTGCTCAATGCCATGCTCAGCATGTCGCTGAATTTCTCGCTTTGCACCACATTCACGCTGTGTGAGCGCAATTTCTCTTTCAGCAGTTTAGTAAGCAGTTCCACCGCCAGGTTCTTCTCCTTCATGTTGCGAATTTCAGCCATGAAAGCCTCGTCGAAAAGCGAGAAGTCGGTTTCGTGGTCGGCAAACAGATTAATCACGCCCTCGCTCTTCACGCTCTGTCGGAGCAGTGCGCCAATGCGGTCGTTGATTTCCGCTTTCGTCACTTTTGCCCTGCTGCCGTCGAGCTTTGCCAAGAGCACACGCACCGTGTCGAACAGTGCCACTTCCTGCTTCTGATCATTGGTGAGCAGTGAGCGGCACAGAGTGGTGGCATTGTGCAATCGGCGGCTGTGCTCCACAAATTCTGGTCTGTCGGTATCTCTTTTCTTCGGGTCGGCAAGGAAGTTGACCGCCATTTTAATGATGTCGGCTTTCACGGCATCGCTTCCGCTGAAGAAGTCGCCGTAATAGAAATTGTGCAGCATGTCGCGGCATATCTCCACCTCCTCTTGCCAAGTCACCCTTGCCGTGCGTGCGATGTCGGGGTCGCCGAAGCGGTTACGGTCGCGCTGGGTGTAGGCACTCATTGCCGACCGCAGTGCTTGCGCTATGCCTATGTAATCCACTATCAAGCCGCCTTCCTTTTCTGGAAACACACGGTTCACGCGCGCTATGGCTTGCATCAGATTGTGGCCGCGCATCGGTTTGTACACATACATGGTGGCAAGCGAAGGCACGTCGAAGCCTGTGAGCCACATGTCGCGCACGATGGCTATCTTCATTTCGCTCTTGTCGTCTTTGAATTTGCGTGCCAGTTCTTCCTTGTATTTCTCTTTGCCTATGATGTCGGCCCATTCTTCGGGGTCTTTGTTGCTGCTGCTCATCACCACCTTTACCTTTTCGGTCCATTCGGGGCGCAGCTCAAGCATCTTTTTGTAGAGCTTGATGGCTATCTGCCGTGAGTAAGCCACAATCATAGCCTTGCCGGTGAGTTCTTGCGCACGGTTTTCCTCGTAGTGCATGATGATGTCGCGCGCCAGCGAGTCGATGGTGTCGTCGTCGCCGAGCAGCACTTCCAGTCGGCTCAACTCTTGCTTGGCTTTGCGCAGCTGTGCCTCGGTGGCACCTTCAGCCTCTAATGTGTCAAATTCGGCATCGAGTTTGGCGAGGGTTTCCTCGTCGAGTGAGAGGTTCACCACACGGTTTTCGTAATACACCGGCCGGGTGGCGCCGTCGTCCACCGCCTGGCTCATGTCGTAGATGTCGATATAGTCGCCAAACACCTCTTGCGTGTCGCGGTCGCGGTCGCTGATGGGGGTGCCGGTGAAGCCGATAAACGAGGCGTGGGGCAGTGCTTCACGCATTTTCAGCGAAAAGCCTTTCTTCATCTTATTGCTCTTGACGTCCCAGTGCTCATCGCCATATTGCGAGCGGTGCGCCTCGTCGGTCATCACTATGATGTTTTTGCGGTTGGAGAGTGCGCCATCGCCCTCTTCAAACTTTTGAATGGTGGTGAATATGATGCCGCCAGCCTTGCGGTCGCGCAGCAGTTGTTGCAGATGCTCGCGACTCTCGGCGTTGACTGGCACTTGGCGCAGGAAGTCTTGGCAGCGGCAGAATTGACCGTAGAGCTGGTTGTCGAGGTCTTTGCGGTCGGTCACCACCACAAGCGTACATTCGGCAAACTCCTGAATAAGCTGGTGGGCGAAGAATATCATCGAAAAACTCTTGCCCGAACCCTGCGTGTGCCAGAACACGCCTATTTTGCCGTCGCCCTCCACGGCTTGGTGGGCGCGTGCCACGGCTTTCTCCACGGCGAAGTATTGGTGATAGGCGGTGAGGATTTTTGATTGGGCACCGTCGTTGAGGTCGAAGCAGATGTAGTTTTTCAAAATGTCGATAAGGCGCTCTCGCATGAACATGCCCTTGAAGAAGGTGGCGTAGTCGGCTATCAGCTTGGTTTCGTAGTTGCCGTCCTCCGACTTCCATTCCATGAATCGCTCATATTTCGAGGTGATGGTGCCAGCCTTGCTTTGAGCAAGGTCGGATATCACGCAGAAGGCATTGTAGCCGAATAGCGACGGGCACTTCTTCATATAGTTGCGTATCTGCAAATACGCATCTTCTATGGTCACATTCTCGTCGGAGGCGGTTTTCAGTTCCACCACCACCAGTGGCAGGCCGTTGATCATCACCACCATGTCGCAGCGGATTTTGCCCAATTCTTCCACGCTCCATTGGTTCACGATGCGGAAGTCGTTGGCAAGCGGTTGCTCGAAATCCACCAGGCGCAAGGTGGCGGTGCGGTTTTCGCCATTTTCCAAATATGGCACGGCAAATCCATTCTGAAGCATGTCGGTGAAGCGTCGGTTGTCTTGAATGAGGGTGCCTTCGTTGAGGTTGGTCACCATTTTTAGCCCCTCGGCTAAAATATCAGCGCTCACTCCCTTGTTGAGTCGCTTCAGCGATGCCTCAAGCACCTCTCTATAGAAGGGCTCACGGTAGTCGCGTTCCACATCGTAGCCGCACTCATAAGTGTAACCCAACTCCTGAAAAAGTGCTATCAACGCTTTTTCGTAACTGCTTTCTATGAATTTGTCGCCAGCCATAATCAATTATAATTTAATTTCACCAGACATCAGCTTGGGAAGCAATGTGTCACGGAGTTTTGCAAGGCAAGATACTTCATTCTTATTATGCTCAATGTCCTTATTAATTTTGCCAAGCATTTTAACTATTTCGTGTTTATCAATATTTTGTGGATATGCAACTTTAAAGTTTTGAATATCACCTTTTGTGATAAACTTAATTACCGAACCTCTTGCACCAATAGTAATCATATTTAAGTTATATTTTACTGCGTAGTAAAGCCATGATGTGAGAGTGGGGTTATATGGAATTAAAACATATGTTCTTTGATATGCTTCAAACTTGCCATTATACCATTTAACATTGAAATCTCCGTTTCCTGCAACTATTATTGCAAAACCATCAAAAGAATAGTCGTTTGTCCAAGAGATGTTTTGGGAGAAACTAAAAAAAGGATACTTACCACTTTTTGAAGAAATGTTGGCATCCTTTTTCCCCGTTACAATTGGGAAAAACTCTCCAAGCGTTCCGACTTTCCAGCCTTGGGGGATTGGACCTAATTCGGAATCAACGAAGGGTTGGTCTTTAAATGGCGTGAAATCTACAAACCATGATTTGAACAACGCTTGCGCTTGAGCCTCCAAATTAGCATTAATTTTATTGTTATTCTCAATCTTAGAATCCAAAGCAGACAAAATACCTGCTATCTTCCTCTGGTCAGAAAGTGAAGGTAAAGGAATCTCAAAGTCCCCAATCTGTTTCAACGAAACGTGAGGGATAGAAGTCCCTGTGTGTATAGCTTTAATGTATCGAACAAAATTATTAGAGAAAATCTGATAATACAGATAATCTTGAATAGAATTCGAGTTATTTCTAATGCATGCAACTCGTTGGGCAAGTAGAAGAGGTAAATCCTCATGTTTAATTTGTGCCCTATTCATGCCAATTCTTGAACCATCCATACCAATAACTATATCATTTTCATGCAGAGAATAATATTCAAATTGGTCGAAAGGCTCATTCCACCTCTTATCTTTTCCAATGGTCCATCTAAGGTGTCCAATTGTCACATTGTCACCTCTTACGACACGAACTCCTTTATCGGAATAATTATTGCCTTTAAATGGATAGCCTGCAAATAAGTTTGCTACTTCAGACAGTTTGACTTGTTTGAATTTCATGATGTTATGGGTGTATTTTAGCTGGTGTAAGTTGCTTTGCATGGATATCTCCTTTTGTTATTTCAAAAAGATTCCATCCTTTTGACTGACAAATACGATTGCATTGTTCACGAAAAATTGTTTGTTCTAAATCCGTGCATGACTCGTCAATTATAATTCGGACAATGATATCGCTCCAATTAATTTGTACTATTTTTGACCGATTTGCATCTTTTTTGCAATCAGTCATATCTTCAAGTAAAAATCTGATTTCATTTTCGTATTCAAAAGCTGGTCGTTTTAATAATAGCGCAAATAAATATTTTGATTTAGAGAAATTGTTAAAATAAAGATTGTGCAGAGTATTTATTGTTCCATTGGTTGAGGGCTTATGCATATTTTCAATTAAAAAACGGCTATATTTATAATTTACTTTTCCTTCGTAAAAAGTTGTAGAAGCCTGAGAAGAAGCATATTTTTCGAAGCATTTTCTTAATTTTTTGCGATGTAATACAAATTGTACACCTCTCGAAGCTAACCCAGTTTTATTGCCATAAGTGTATGTGTTCCAAGATGCTTCGCATTCTTTGCTTAGGGTAAAGCAACAAGCATAAATTTTTGGAGAAAATGTGCTTCCATTTGGTAATTGGCTATAATCGGCTTCATATAACCATTTTTCAAATCGATCTTCCCATTCAGAAGGAACTTGAAAATAGAGATAATTGTCTTGAAGTGAATTAAGCGCATTCTCCATATTCATATACTTATAGATATGTCTTTGACGAAGAAAAGATTTTTTGTCTTCGTTATTGTTTACGCCAATACACATACAATGTTTAAATTTTGAGATAGGAAAAAGTTCCATAATGCATCAGATTTTGTAGCCGATGGTGGCGAGTTGTTTTACAATTTCATCTTCCAGTTCGTGGCCTTTTTTGAAAAGGTCGGAAAGTTCGGTGGTGAGGCGGTTCATTTTTTCTTCAAATGGCTCGCCGTCGTCTTCCTGGTCGGCAATTCCCACAAAGCGGCCGGGGGTGAGGATATAGTCTTGCTTGGCAATATCTTCGGTGGTGACCACTGCGCAGAAGCCCTTCTCGTCGGCAAGCGTGCCGTTTTGGAACGCATGGAATGTGTCGGCTATTTTGGCAATGTCTTCCACAGGGCGGAGTTCGCGCACTTTTCGGCTCACCATTTCGCCCATGGAGCGGGCATCGATAAAGAGCGTTTTGCCCGGCTGTTTCTTCTCGCGCGAGAGAAACCACAGCGACACCGGTATGCCTGTGCTGTAAAATAACTGGTTGGGCAGCGCAATGATGCCTTCCACCAAGTCGGCTTCGATGATGGCTTTGCGAATGTCGCCTTCGGTGCCTGATTGGCTACTCAAAGCACCGTTGGCAAGCACCAGTCCGATTTTGCCAGTTGGCGAAAGGTGGTGAATCATGTGTTGCATCCAAGCAAAGTTGGCGTTGCCACTGGGTGGCACACCATACTGCCATCGCACATCACCTGTGAGCGCTGGCTGCCCCCAATCCGAGAGGTTGAACGGCGGGTTTGCCATAATGAAGTCGGCTTTGAGCGATGGGTGCTGGTCGTCGAAGAAAGTGTCGGCATACGATTTGCCCAAGTTGGCTTCAAGTCCACGGATAGCGATGTTCATGTGCGCCATCTTCCAAGTGGACGGGTTAGCCTCCTGGCCATAGATGCTGATGCGGCTCAAATCCCTCTGATGGCTGCTGATGAATTTGGCACTCTGCACAAACATACCACCCGACCCGCAGCAAGGGTCGTAAACACGCCCCTCGTAGGGCTGGAGAATCTCCACGATGGTGCGCACAATGCAGCTTGGCGTGTAGAATTCGCCAGCGTTCTTGCCCTCCATCGAGGCAAACTTCTGAAGGCAATATTCATAGGTGCGGCCCAGCAGGTCTTTCTCGTCGGCCGACGAGTGCATCTGAATGTTGGAAAACAGGTCCACCACATCGCCAAGGCGGCGCTTGTCGAGTTCGGGACGCGCGAAATTCTTGGGCAGAATGCCCTTCAGGCGAGGGTTTTCCTGCTCAATGGCAAGCATGGCATCGTCGATAGCGGTGCCCACCTGTGGCGTGTGGGCAGCAGCCGAAATCACGCTCCATCGCGCATTTTTAGGCACGAAAAACACATTGTCGGCGGTGTATTCGTCCTTGTCCTCCTCGTCGGCATATTCGTCGGCAGAGAGTTCGCTGAATTTATCTTCAAATTTATCAGAAATATATTTAAGGAAAATAAGTCCCAAAACCACGCCCTCGTATTCGGAGGCATTGAGGTTGCCACGGAGCACATCGGCAGCTTTCCAAATCTTATCTTCAAATCCAATAGAAGTGGTATCTTTCTTCGCCATAATAGTGTAGTCAGTTATTGAGTGTATTTTTTCGGGGTTTATTCATCAAAATGTAAAGTTACGCACTTTTTGCCTATTTCCCCACCATTTCCCCCAAAAAAAGCACCCCAATCCACCAGAAATATTTGTATCATCGTTTTTTTCATTTGTTTTATCTTGAAAGGTGAATTGATAGTTTATTAAATAAAGTTAAAAAATTTCTGTAAAATATTAGAAACTACGTGAAATTTATATAAATTTGTGAGTATTTTTATAATAATTACTATTAACTAAAAACAGGTTCCTTATGAGAAAAGTCACATTTTTCTTGACCTCGTTGCTTTTGACGGTGTGCTTGTTTACTTCTACGGCAAACACCATCGTCCGCAATGGGGTGACCCTATTAGGGGTTGACCGGGAGGTGATGAGCAAGTCGATTGGCACGACGAGGTTCGTGCAAGCGACCAGCGAGAAGTCGCCTTTACAGGTATCGGTGCCTAAAGCCGCCAAGCGTGCCCCCACGCTGGCGAGCCTTAAAGGCTATTACTACACTACCGACTTTGGTACGAGCGTGCCGCTATCAGTAGCGCGTCGCTACATGGTGCAAATCACACCATTTGCTACCGACTCGGTGGAAATCTTCAACTTGATGGGCGGCCAGCGTGCTGTGAAGGGCGTTTATAATGCCTCAACCGGCGTGATTAAGGTTAAGCCACAGGTTACTTATGTCGACAACAAGTATGGCTCGCTTTACTGCTGCCTCGTCGACCTCGACAAAAAGGCTTATTACTCCGATGCCGAGATTGAATTTAATGTGAGTGCTGATGGCAACATCAGCGTGGGCTCATGGGGTATTTTTGTGCTCAGTGGAGAGTATAAGGGGGTGCAGATTGTGAGTAGCAAATCCCGCTTCTACAAAGCCAATGCCATGATTACCGACCACAGCTTGTCGCAAACGGTCGACAGCATGAAGGTTCGCACCTATCCAGCTTGCTACACTCGTGAAAGCAAAACTCAAATTGCGGTGCGCAACTTCTACAACTGCGGTTCGGAAGTGGTGATGACTGTGGATAGCACAGGTGCAGTGTATATGCCTCACCAGGTGCTTGCCGTATCGGGCCTAACTAAATTCTATAACTACTGTATCACCAAATATACCAATGCCAGCGACGTAAAGCTGAAGGCATCGGGACTCAACGGCACATTTGCTGCCGACAGCATCACCTTTGGCGCATGGGCTATGTCTCGTAGCACCGTTAAGAGCCAGATTGTGGAATCGCTCGTCAAGAGTGTAATCAAGGTGCCAGATACATTCGCACCATTTACTGCTGCGCTTGGACTGAACGGCTCTGGTACGGAGGCTGACCCTTATTTGGTGACCAACGCTCAAGACCTTGAAGCGCTTGCAAATGCCGTTAACCATAATGCATCGTACAAAGATGCCAATGGCAATGTGTTCACAGGCGTTTACTTCAAGCAGACAGCCGACATTGATATGGCATCGGTGCTCAATCACGAGCCTATCGGTGTGGACAAAGTGGCATTCAATGGCCGCTATGATGGACAAAACCACACTATCAGCAACCTCACCCAAGACCGTCGCGATGAGTTCAACGCAGGTTTGTTCGGATCTACAGGCGAAAGTGCTGAGGTAATTAACATCAAGTTTGTAAACTCATCGGTGCGCACCAATAAATCGAGGATCGGCACCGTGGTGGGTGAAAACAGCGGCAAGGTGAGCGGCATTACCGTCACTGGCGGTTATGTTGGCTCCGACGCATTCTATAATGGTGGTATTGTGGGTATAAACGATGGCACTGGTGTGGTAGAAAACTCTGCATACTCCGGCACCGTGGAAGGCGAAAGCATGGACGGTGGTGTGGTAGGCGTGAACTACGGCACAGTGAGTTCGTCATGGAGCGATGCCACAATCAATGTCACTGCCAAGAAGGGTAGTGCTGGTGGCGTTTGCGGTTCGTCATCACGCGCCACTTCATCAATCAACGACTGCTACTTCACTGGCGTAATCACCGACACATACGGTGAAGGCGAAATCGGCGGCATTGTGGGCTACTTCTATTTGGGTACCATCAACCGCTGCTGGAATGGCGGTCAGGTGAATGCCTCATTCACACAAGCACACACTGGCGCCACTGGTGGTATTGTGGGTCGTGGTATAGGCATTAAGGTGAACGATTCCTACAATTCTGGTATCGTGCGCAGTTATAAGAGCGATGTTGTAGGTGGTTTGGCTGGTAAGTTCGAAATGGGCAAGGCTGGCACTACCACCGAAAGCGATGCGCCCGAATTTAACGGCTGTTTGAATACAGGCATGCTATTCTGCTCTCCATCAGCACAGAACAACGAACTTGCTGGCTCATTCGAGGGCGATACTGCCATTATCAGTAACACTTATTTCGACGGTCAGGTTTGCTTCAACGGCTCAACCGAGCACAGTTTGCCTACCGCCACCCTCGCATCAGGTGATGCGCCCGAAGGTTTCAACGCTTCGGCGTGGGCACTCGCAGCCGGCCACTATCCACAGTTGGCAAAATGCGTAGCTACAGAAAAGTCGAAACTCGATGCAGCGCCATTCACACTTGCTGCTGGCGAAACCGTGAAGCGCCTCAAGAGCGCATTCACTGTGTGCACCGACAATAATGTGAAATGGCAATTCTTCAACGGTGGCAAACTGACCTCAGCAGGTCATGGCTTGAAACTCAATGGCAACAACGTGACCGTGACTGCCACCGCAGCTGTGAGCGACACCCTCACCGCCACTTTGGGCAACGAGTTCCGTATTTATATCTTAAAGGTGGTTCCTGACGAGTTTGATGGTCAGGGTACTGCCGCCAGTCCTTATCTGATTAAGACCAAGGACGATATCCTCAAAATCAAGAATGCTGTGGATGTGCAGCTTTACGATTACACAGGCGTTTATTTCAAACTTGCCAACGACATTGATATGGGTGGCAAAACCGACTTCTTCGGCTTGAGCGTGCACGGAGTGGACTATGCGTTCAACGGCACCCTCGACGGCGACGGCTATGCTATCAAGAATTGGAAAGTGAACCGCAGTTTCGCTGCTGACGGTGGCTATGTCGCCGACATGGAGTCTGCTATGGCAGGTTTGATGATTTTCACTGGTCATAAGTCAGTTATCAAGAATTTGAATATCGCAGCCGACTGCCAAATCGAGGCAGGTAGTTATGTGGCAGGTGTGGCAAGTTATAATGGCGGCCGCATTGAGAATTGCCGCAACTATGCTTCTGTAAAGGCTGTGAAGACCGGTGCGGCTGGCGTTGTGGCTTACAATGCTGAAGGCTCTACCGTGGCTGGTTGCTACAATGCCGGCACAGTGCTCACTGGCCAGTCGGTGGCTGGTGGTGTTGTGGCTGCAAACTTCGGCACCGTTGACTGCTGCCAAAACGATGGCGTGGTGGGTGCTGCTGTGCTCACTTCTTTCGAATCCGACAGCACCAAACTTGAAAATGTGGGTGGTGTGATTGGTGTGAACAATGCCATCGTCACCAACTCGCTCAACCAGGGCTATGTGAGTGGCGGTAACAGCGTGGGTGGCGTGATTGGTTACAACAACTACCGCACCACTAACAAGCAACTGCTCTCTACTGGCGTGGTTTATTCATTTGCCAACCTCGACAAGTTAGGCACCGTATTCGGCAGTTACAATGCCAGCAACACGGTGACCGCAGATTGCTATTACGATTCACAACTTGCTGGCAAAAATGCTGGCAATGCCCTTGCCGTGGATGGCGTGAGCAAACTCCCAACGGCATCGCTCGTTTCGGGCGAAGCGCTTAAGGGACTTGATGCCGAGCAATGGGATTATGTGAAAGGTCAATATCCTGTTTTGAAGGCGTTTGCAAGCGAGCCTGCCGCACAATTCAACCGTGGCAACTACATTCTCTTTGCATCGGAAGGAAAAACCGATTCTCGATTCTCGGTGCGCTACGCTTCAGAAGTGGTGGCACAGAAGGGCGTGACTTTCGCGTTGAAGAATGCTAAAAACTTCACCCTTAGCGGCACCACTTTGAACATTGCTGCTATCACCGAGGTTGAGCGCGACACGCTCACTTTCACAAGTGGCAACTACACGAAGCAATACCCTCTGTTTGCCGCTCCAAAGATGCTCCCTAATGGCGAAGGCACCAAGACCAACCCATGGCGAATTGCATCTGTTGCCGACTGGCAAACTGTGGCACGCTACTCTAAGAATTATGAGGCTTCGTTCGACGGCGAATATCTGCTCTTGGTCAACGACCTCGACTTCGGTAGCGACGCCGAGGCATCGCTGATGCTCGTTGACGATGGTGCTACTCGTTTCCAAGGTCATTTCGACGGCAACGGCAAGACTATCGACGGCTTCAAGTACTACAACGAAGATCAGAAAACCGGTAGCAACAAGGGTCTGTTCGGACTCGTTGGCGACAATGGCGTGATTGAAAACCTCACTCTTGGCGCAAACAGTTCAATTGGCGGTTACTGGTACATTGGCGGTTTCGCTGGTCGTTCATCAGGCACTATGCGCAACTGTGTGAACCGTGCACAGGTGGCAACGCTGAAGATGGGCTTCGTGGGTGGCCTTGTGGGCACCGCTAATCCTAAGGCTCGCTTCATCAACTGCCGCAACTATGGTATGATTACCTCTGCTAATGGTCAGGCTGGTGGTATCGCTGGCTCTACTGATACTGATGTGGCATTCGACAGCTGCTATAATGCAGGTGCCATTGAAGGTAAGTATTCTAATGGCGGTATCGTGGGCTCAAGCAAGGGCAATATCACCAATTCGCTCAATGAGGGCACGGTATATTCAAACCAAAACTATTCAGGCGGTATCTCAGGCTTCCAGTCAAATGATGCTTGCGGAGTGACCGACTGTGTGAATCGCGCAAAAATCGTGGCCAACACCTATGCCGCAGGTGGTATTATCGGTAGTGTTTCTAAAGCCGATGCCATTAAGCGCAATGTGAACTATGGTGAAGTGGAGTCGGGCACATACGGTGCTGGCGGTATCGTAGGTAACTGCGGTGGCACTCCATTCAACCTGCTCGACAGCTGCTACAACTATGGTGCCGTGCTTGCCAAGACAAATGGCGCTGGCGGTATCGTGGGCATCGTGGGTCGTGGCACCGAAGAGATTCCTACTTTGATCACTAATTGCGCTAACTATGGCGAAGTGATTGCCACCAAGAACAACGCTGGTGGCGTCGTGGGTTCTACTGGCTCTGACGCAAATGTTGTGGCTGACGTGAACTACGGCCATGTAGTAGCCGACTATCAGGCTGGTGGCGTGGTTGGTAACCACTCTGGTAATGTGGTTGGCTGCTACAATGTGGGTAGCGTAGAGGCTCGTTACAATCTTGGTGGCGTGTGCGGCAATAGTGCCTCTGGCGCAATCATCAAAGAGAGTGGCAATGCCGGCGAAGTTTGGTCGTTAGGCACATCTGCTTCCACAGCCTACAATGTAGGTGGTGTGATGGGTACAGGTAAAGCCACCCTCACCAATGTGTTTAATCACGGTTTGGTGTATGGCTACAAGCAAGTGGGCGGTATTATTGGTCTGCCAGTGAAATATTACACTGAAGTGACCAACGCCTACAATACCGGTAATGTGGATTGTGCATCGACTGCCGATTCAGCATCTTGTGGTAATATTTATGGTGGCAAGGACATCGCAAGCACTGTGTACACCAACGTGTACTACGACCGTCAGACCGTGACATCTGTTTACGCCAACGATGCCGACAGCATGGCTCTGCCAACCGTGGCAATCACCACCTTGGACCTCGACAGCACATGGACCAAGCGCAGCAACTGCTATCCAGTGATGAGCGTGCTCGCCGATACTGCTGTGGTGAAGTTCTACTCGGCCGCTCTCGTGCTTGATTCTCTCGACACACGCAGTCAGGTGTCGAAGGGCTTCTATGTGGGAGTTCCTGAAGGCGTGACCTGGACAGTGTCAAGCAATCTGCTTTTGGGCAACGATGGTCAAGTGCTCTTGGCAAATGCCAATGGCGGCGAAACTGCCACCTTGAAGGTTGCGCTCGACGGCAACGATGCATTTAGCCGTGAATACGAAATCACGCTCATGCAGCCAAGCGGCACAGAGCAGATTGATGCAGAGAAGGAAATCGACCACGTTGACTACATCACCGTGAACGGTATGGTGCTCTCTCAACCAACAATGGGTGTAAACATCGTGCGCACCTACTACAAAGACGGCACCACCTCCACTCAAAAAGTGCTCATCAGCCCCAAACGCTGATTCCGTCCCCCTCACACCGCCCCTTAGGCGGTAAATAAACCCCAGCTGCGGAAGCATCCCCCTCGATGCTCCCGCAGCTTTTTTTCTCATCCCTCGCCCCCCAAAGAATTAAACCACGAATCCCACGAATCTCACGAATAATTTTTGTTGAATCCGTTGAATCTGTGTGAGCCTTTGGCACTCAGAGCACTCGGAGCACTCGGACAACCCCACACGCCCTTTCCACCAGCCTCCGTGAGATTTCCCACCCACAAAAAAATCAGTGAGATCTGTGGAATCTGTGTGAGGCAAGGAATAGCCTTTTTTGGGGGAATTATTTGCAGTTTGCGGTAGGTTTGATTAATTTTGTATGATAAAATTACTATTATGGACAACAAGGAACTTTTGGAAAAGGTTTCAGAAAATCTGGGACGAAGTAAAGGCGATGTGGCTAAACTGATGGAGGCATTCGCAGAAGTGGTGAAAGCCCGCTGCGGTGCGCTCGACAGCGTGGCAATACCGGGTTTCGGAAATTTTGAGGCTAAAAAGAAGAACGAACGTGTGGTGGTAAACCCCAGTAATGGAAAGCGTATGCTCGTTCCACCAAAAGTGGTGTTGGCCTTCAAGGTGAGTAACGTGTTGAAAAACCGCTTGAAGTAATTTCGTTGAACTTGAATATTCTGTAACGACATGAACAATAAGGTAACATTTCCCGAACTTGTTGAGCAAGTGGCACAATATGCCAATACTTCAAAGCGCATGAGCGAACTGTTTCTGAAAGAACTGTTTGCCACTATTTCACAGTCGCTTATCGATGGCGAGAGCGTGAAGGTGAAGGGTATTGGCACGTTTAAACTCACCGAAGTGAGTCCTCGAAAAAGCGTGGACGTGAACACGGGCGAAGAAATTGAGATACTGGGGCATAAAAAACTGTCGTTTGCCCCTGATAAAGATATGGCAGAGGCTATCAATCAGCCTTTTATGCACTTTGAAACTGAAATCCTCGACGATGATGTGACCGACGACCAACTCGCCGCCATCGATGCCGGTGTGCCAACCGAAGCACCAACCGATGCCGCCCCAGTCGAGGAAGAAACCGACGACACCACTGCCACCGAGCCACCAGCCGCTGAAGCACCCGTAGCCGCAGAGGAAGAAGTGGTGATGCCTCCTGTGTTCGTGGCTCCTGTGGAAGAACCTGAGTCAGAGGAAGCAGAAACAGAGGCTGAGGCTCCTGTTGAGCCATCGGAAGAAGTGCCAGCAGAGGAAGAGGTTCCTGCCGAAGTGCCTGTCCAAGAGCCTGCTGACGAGCCGGAAGAAGAAGCCGTTTCGGAAGAAAAAGCCGAAATAGAGGAAGAAGCCGAGCCAGAACCAGTAACGGAAGTTGAGCCATCTGCCGTGGCAGAGCCTGAAGATGAGGCGGAAGACGCCGAAGCAGAAGGTGAGTCCGAAGTAGAAGCCGAAGGTGAAATGGTGAGCGAGGAATTGGCAGATGAGCGTGTGGGACAAGAGATTGACAAACGCCGCATCACTCGCCGCTCGCTGTTGGAAGGCTTCGTTGTGGGTGTAGTTACCACGCTGATTGTTATGCTGTTTGCTTATCGTCTGTATTTGATGAAGGGCTACGAGGCTACACCAGCCGACGAGGAACCTTTCGTTGAAAATGTTTCAACCGATTCGGTGACAACTCCCGAACAAGCATTAGCTGAAAACTCTGACGCCGCTGATGCCGACAAGCAGAAGGCTGCCGAGGAACAAAAGAAGGCAGACGAAGATAAGAAAAAGGCGGAAGAGGAAAAGAAAAAAGCCGAGGAAGAAAAGCTAAAGGCCGAGGCTGCAAAACCAACCACGGCAAGTGTGGCTGCCGGTACCACCGACACCATTAAGCCGGGCACTAACCTCTATCGCATGAGCCGCAAACACTATGGCTCCGATAAATTCTGGGTTTACATCTACGAAGAAAACAAGGCGAAATATCCTAACCCCAACACCATTCCAGTGGGTGCAGTGCTCCACATTCCACAATTGGGAAAATACGGCGCAAAAGCAGGCGACCCAGCCAGCATTGCCGCCGCCAAGAAAAAACAAGGCGAAATCTTCAACCACCTAAACAAAAAGAAATAACAACAGCTCACACCGATTCAACAAGATTCAACAAAAAATATTCGTGAAAATTTGTGTTAATTTGTGGTTTAAGAAAACACACACGAATTAGCACAAATTTCCACGAATTTATTTTGTTTAGGGTATTGCGGTTCAGTGGGGAAGCTACTTTTTGAGGGTTACTTTTTCGTAGACGTTGGCGTCGATTACTGCCATGGTGGTGAGGTTTACGATGTCGCGTACCGAGGTGTCGATGCTGGTGAAGTGGATTGGCTTGTTCAAGCCGATTTGGATTGGGCCCACGATTTCGGCTGCGCCCATTTCAAGGAGCATCTGGAACACGGTGTTGGCAGCACTCAAGTTAGGGAATATGAGCGTGTTCACATCTTTACCCACGAGTTTGTTGAATGGGAATTGCTTGTCGCGCAACTGCTTGTTGAGGGCGTATTGCACTTGCATTTCGCCTTCCACCAGTATTTCGGGATAGTCGCGGTGCAAGATGTCGATGGCGTTGTGAATTTCGATAGGGCCGTGTTCGGGGTTTGAGCCGAAGTTGCTGTACGAAACCATAGCCATCACAGGATAGTGCGCGAAATATCTCACAGCGTCGTAGGTGAGGCGTGCGATGTCAACCAGTTCCTCGGTGGAGTTCTCGTGGTTGATAGAAGTGTCGGCAAGGAAGAAAGTGCCACGCTTGGTGTTGAGAATGTGGAGAGTGGCAAAATGCTTGAATCCGGGCTTGATGCCAATCACCTCTTTCGCAATCTTCACGGTGTTGCCGCTACCAGCGAAAGTGCCAGTGATGAAAGCGTCGGCCTCGCCGGTTTCCACCATCATCATACCGAAATAGTTGCGGTCGTACATCTTTTCGTAGGCTTCGGTAAGGTTGATGCCATCGCGCTGATGCTTATTCATGTGCAACTTGGCATAACGTGCGCGGCGGCGTTCCTCGCGGTCGTGGCGAGGGTTCACGATGGTGATGCCCTTCAGTTCGAGGTCGAGTTTCTTAGCACGCTTTGCAATCATTTCCTCGTTGCCCAGCAAAATAGGGAAGCAGATGCCGCTCTTGTAAGCCTCCACGGCTGCTTGGAGCATATTGTCGGTATTGGCTTGCGCAAACACCACACGCTTTGGCGAGTTCTTCGCCGTGTCGGTAAAGCGACGGAGCAACTTGTTGTCGTAGCCCAGCACCTTGCGCAGTTCGGAGCGGTAAGCGTCGAGGTCGTCGATAGGACGGCGCGCCACACCCGATTCCATGGCCGCTTTAGCCACGGCGGTAGATACGGTCTCGATTAAGCGAGGGTCGAGAGCCTTTGGAAGAATGTATTTCGGACCGAATTTCAAGTTGTTCATCTTGTAGGCGGCGTTCACCACAGGTGGCACGTTCTTTTTCGCCAAATCGGCAATAGCGCGCACAGCCGCCAACTCCATTGCAGAGTTGATTTCGGTGGCAGAGCAGTCGATAGCGCCACGGAAGATGTAGGGGAAGCCCAGCACATTGTTGATTTGGTTGGGGTAGTCGCTGCGTCCGGTGGCAAAAATGAGGTCGGAGCGTGAAGCCACGGCCTTGTCGTAGGCGATTTCGGGATCGGGGTTAGCCAGCGCAAACACGATAGGCTTGGCAGCCATCGACTTAATCATTTCGGGCGTAACCACATCTTTCACCGAAAGTCCCAGGAACACATCAGCGCCCACCATTGCCTCTTCAAGCGTGTTGATTTCGCGTTCGGTGGCAAATTCCTTCTTCTGCTCGGTGAGTTTATCGCGGCGATTGGAAATCACGCCACGGCTGTCGCACATCACGATATTTTCCTTCTTCACACCGAGTTGCATATACAGGCGTGTGCAGCAAATGGCGGCAGCGCCGGCACCATTGACCACGAGTTTCACATCTTCGGCTTTTTTGCCCTGAATTTCAAGCGCATTGATGAGTCCTGCGCCAGAGATGATGGCTGTACCGTGCTGGTCGTCGTGCATCACAGGAATGTCGCATTCCTCCTTCAGACGACGCTCGATTTCAAAACATTCAGGTGCTTTGATGTCCTCAAGGTTGATGCCGCCGAAAGTGGGGGCAATCGCCTTAACAGCAGCGATAAACTTTTCGGGGTCTTTTTCATCGAGTTCAATGTCGAAACTGTCGAGGCCTGCGAAAATCTTAAACAGCAACGCCTTACCTTCCATCACAGGCTTGCCAGCCAGCGGGCCGATGTCGCCCAGACCGAGCACAGCGGTGCAGTTTGAGATTACTGCCACAAGGTTGCCCTTGTTGGTGTATTTATACACATCGTCGGCGTTGTCTTTGATTTCGAGGCAGGGGAATCCCACGCCAGGAGAATATGCGAGTGAAAGGTCGGTTTGAGATTGGTATGGCTTGGTGGGTACCACGCAAATTTTTCCAGGCTTATCATCTAAATGGTGATAGTCGAGGGCCATTTTTTTCGTGATTTTTGACATAATTTTGTAATACTATAATATGTTAATGTTTTCAGATTTTTCGTGTCGTAAAAAGGCACACACAAAGTTAAACTATTTTTTCAGTCAATCCAAAATAGGGCACACCTTGTTAATGAGTTTTAATATTCAAACGATTGCATAAAGAGAAATTAGATGTTAGAGATTGGATTTTTTGGAAGTTAAGACGAATTTTTGGGAGGTTAAGACGATAGTTTTTAGGGGTGGTTTTTCGTGTAGTGTGGTTGATATTCAAAAAATTAGTGTATATTTGCAGTGGATTAGGATTAAACGATTTTTCGTTTCGCAAGTCATATTATTGATAGTGGAATTTAAAATTTTGTGACTATGAAAAAAACTTTACTCACTATATTATGTGGCTCATTATTGATGGGCTCTACCACCAGTTGTGGTTTGGCTGAGTGGGCAGTGATGTCCGACCCCGACGCAAGCAATTCTACTAAAGGAGCCGTGGTGGGTGCCACTTCGGGCGCAAGCGCAGGCTCTTTCATCGGTTCGCTGATGGGCAATGGTTACTACTCAAGCCGCAACAATTCGCTTATCGGTGCCGCAGTGGGTGCTGTGGCAGGCGCGGCTATCGGTTCGGCAATCGGGAGCGACATGGACAAAAAAGCTGAGCAAAGGCAGCAAAATGCAAGCGGAAACTACTATGGCGGTGATGAACTGTATGGTACTCAAACGCAATACACCTATCGCACGAGCGCTCCACGCCGTGGCGACAACTGCATTTACTACGCACAAAGCAAAACCAAACTCGACGGTGGCGCAAAGAAGGCACTCGACCGTGTGGCGCGCAAACTCATCAACGATCCAACGGCGTGCGCCGAAATCTACGGTTATACCGACAATACTGGCACCTACAATCAGCGTTGCCGCCTCTCGGTGGAGCGCGCCCAAGTGGTGAAAGCGTATTTGGTGAAGAAGGGTGTGCCGTCGAGCCAAATTTTCTGCAAAGGTATGGCTGACCAGCGTCCGGTGGGCGACAACCGCACAGCTGACGGGCGTGCGCTCAACCGCCGTGTGGAAGTGGTGATTACCCATAATGCAGACAGCGGGAATGACGCTTCGGCAAATGGATGGCACTTCAGCGCACCTCAATCTGGCACGCCACAGTCCTATGGCAACTCTAATGCGATAGAGTGACGAAAGTCGGAGCAATAAAACATGGTTATGTGTGCATGAAGTGGAGAAGTGGAGTTTTTCTGCAGGAATACAAGTTTTTTTGGCCAAAAAACTTGTATTTTTTTTTTTGAGTAATTTTGGGGCACTGATTAATAAAACCATTAAATGACTACGAACGATGCGTGATTCTCAAAAAAAGTTTAGGAAGTGGAATGTGGTGAAATCGCTTGGCGTAATGTTGGCTTGGGCTGTCCTTTTTGTGCCCTCGCAGGCTTTTGCCTATGTGATAAGAGGCACAATGGTAGACGGTGGCACCAATAAGCCAATAAGAAAAGTGCTTATAGTGGGGCGCAATGCTGAGAATAAGGTGCGTGTGGGCATAGAGACAGACCAAAATGGACAATTCGCATCGGCAAATGTGAGCGACACCACGCTCTCACTTGAAATCACGAAAGAAGGCTATGCGCCAGTGTACATGAGGGTAGATGGCACAATGGAGTCTTTCCTCGACTTGGGCGTGGTGCGGCTTAGCCCAATGTCGGTCAGCTTAGATGAGGTCACCGTCACTGCGCAATCCGTCACGCAGACGGCAGACCGCTATATCATCATTCCCTCATCCAGAGAATTGGAGCAATCGACGAATGGCTTGTCGCTGCTGAATAGAATTCAATTTAAACTGCCTGGCCTGATGGTGAATGAGACACTGCGGTCGGTGTCGGTCGACAACAAGACGCCAGTGTTTAAAATCAACGGAAAGCCTACGGACATAAACCATGTGCTGTCGGTGAGTCCCGACAATGTGCTTCGCGTGGAGTATCACGACAATCCAGACATCAGATACGGCAACTGCCAGATTATCAACTTTATTTTGAAGCCCAGAGACGATGGCGGTTATGTGATAGCCAATTACCTGGGCGCAGTGACCACTGGCAACATCAATGCCGATGTGGGTGTGAACTATCATTACAAAAAGTCGGAATTTGAAGTGAACTACAGTGGAGGATGGCGTGACTACAACAAGCGCTCCAAATCTTCGGAAGAGCGATTTGTGAAGAGTGAAGCGCTTGGTGAAGACCCAATTGTGCGCAGCAGTGTGGGCATGCCGTGCGATTTCAATTATCTCTCAAACACCTTGTCGCTGGGCTACACTTATATGCACAGTGTGAACACTATGTTTGCGCTAAACACTGATGTGTCGTTTGAAAGTCAAAAGTTTGACGAAAATTCATGGAATACCGAAACCATAGGCAAGAATGTGAGAAAATTCAATCGTTTTCTTCATGGCGACATTGATTTCACCTCGCCCAAATTGGATTTGTTTTTCAGAAAACAGATAAACGAAAGCCAGAGTTTAGAGGTGAATGCTTACGGAAGATACTCGACTGGAGATTATGGCAGATTTTCGTCTGATGTGGCGGAAAATGTGGCGGAAAACCAAAGTTGGGACAATCAGACCAAAAACGAGGCGTGGCGTATTGGTGCTGAAGTGATGTACAGCAAGTCGTTCTCAAAGCACTTTGTGGCAAACTTTGGCGTTCAGGACTATTTCAACTCATTAAAGAATACCCAAGCGGAAAACGCGTCACTCAACTCCGACGAGATAAGCAAGAATATGGTGTCGGCGTACACCCAGCTTTACGGGCGCCACGGAAAATTCAACTATGGTGTGAATTTAGCGTATCAAAATAATCACAGCAGCAATAATGGCTATATTGTGAATGCCTCTCGCTTGAAAGTGAATGTGAGTATGAATTATGCTATATCAAGCCATTTAACGGCGAATTACCTATTTCTTTACGATCCGTCGATGCCATCGGCCTCGCAGCAGTCGGAACTGGTGCAGACCATCGACGGCATATCGGTTCGCCAAGGCAATCCGGATTTGAAGCCGTCGCAGTATTTACGAAACCGTGTGTATTTTAGGTATGTCTATCGGAAGTTCAACACTTCGCTGTGGGTGTCGCACAGCCGCACCAATAAGCCTATTTACTATGATTATAGCTATATCAGCGATGTGGAGAGCCCTTATTATGGCAAGTTTATGAGTAAGACCATCAACGGACGTCATGACGATTTGGTGAACTTGGAGTGGTATGTGACATTCGACAATCTGCTTGACCACTTCACACTGTGGGGGAAACTTGGTTGGGACAGCTATCGCGTGACTTTGCCAGAGCGAAAATTCAGCAAAAAGCGGCTGTATGGTTCGGTGAATGGCGCTTTCTGGTGGGGAAACTGGGTGGTGTCGGCAAACTATCAGATTAAGCCACGGCACAACTTGGTTGGCGGCACATTCACGTCGGAGAGCCGGTGGAACACCATACAGGTGCAATACCGCTATAAAAACTGGAATTTCGCTCTTACAGGTGTGAACCTATTCACCAAGCGGGGCAGCATAGACGAAGCACAGACGATTTCCGCCGTGCACCCGAATACAATGGTGCAGTGCATTAAAGACAACGCCAACATGGTGATGGTGAGCATCAACTATAGGCTTGACTTTGGCAAAAAATGGAATAAAACCAAACGCACACTCCGAAACGACGGCGTGGAGCGTGGTGTGGATGTGAACTATTGATGCGACAGGTGGGCTGACTTTTGATGCGGTCTGCTCTCTTCTCAAAAAAAATCATAGTGAGGCACAGATTGGGCGCTGCGGTGTGCGGCGGGCAATCTGTGCTTTTTTCTGCTTTTTATCAAGGAAAAAAGGGTAAATTGTGTTATATTTGCAAGTTGAAAGATAGTGGAAATACGTAAGCATTTCCGCAGAATTAAAATAAGCAAAACCACTTCGGTGTGCGGCTTTGGCAACGATGTGATTTAAAGTGGATTATCATTGTGTATGTCCATTTTCGGTCACAAGCCACGGCACTTCACCGATCATGATTTAATAAATAAGTAATGTCGGATAACGAATATATTAATCAGCACTTCCCTCTGCTCGCTACGATTGATAGCCCGGCAGATTTGCGCAAACTCGATGTGAAACAGTTGCCACAGGTGTGTGAAGAATTGCGCCGATTTATCGTGCATTTCCTCTCGTCGAATCCCGGACACTTCGCCTCAAGTATGGGCGCGGTGGAGATTAATGTGGCGCTGCACTATGTGTTTGACACGCCCAACGACAGACTGGTGTGGGACGTAGGCCATCAGGCGTATGCGCACAAGATACTCACAGGCCGCCGCGACCTTTTCTACGAAAACCGCACAATGGGCGGACTGAGCGGTTTCCCCAACCCCAGCGAGAGCGAATACGACACCTTTATGGCAGGCCACGCCAGCAACAGTATTTCTGCCGCATTGGGCATGTCGATAGCCTCGGAACTGACCGATAAGCAACGCAAGATTGTGGCTATCATCGGCGATGCCTCCATCAGTGGCGGTTTGGCGTTTGAGGGCTTGAACAATGTGTCGTCGCACCCCAACAACATGCTTATCGTGCTCAACGACAATGATATGTCGATTGATGAGAATGTGGGCGCACTGAGTGCCTACATGACCAAACTCACCACATCGAAGCGCTACAACAATCTGCGCTACAAAACATACCAGTTCTTGCGCCGCCACCACATCATCACCGATAAGGGCAAAGGACTGGTGCTTCGCTTCAATAATGCGATGAAATCGCTGCTGTCGGGGCAGCAAAACATTTTCGAGGGTCTGAACATTCGCTATTTCGGGCCGTTTGACGGACACGATGTGGTGCAACTGGTGAAGACATTCCGAGATGTGAAAGATATGACCGGTCCGAAGATTGTGCATCTGCACACACGCAAGGGCAAGGGATACAAGCCAGCGGAAGAAGCACCATCGGTATGGCACGCACCGGGCAAATTCAATGAGGAGACAGGCGAGCGCATCGTGAGCGACACCACAGGCAAGCCATTGAAGTATCAAGACGTGTTTGGCCACACTTTGGTGGAACTGGCAGAGAAAAACGACAAGGTGGTGGGTATTACCGCCGCCATGCCATCGGGCACTTCGGTGTCGATGCTTCAAGAAGTGATGCCTGCGCGCACCTTCGATGTGGGCATCAGCGAGGGCCACGCCGTGACATTCTCTGGCGGTTTGGCAAAAGACGGGATGCACCCATTCTGCGCCATCTACAGCAGTTTCTTGCAGCGCGCCTACGACAATATCATTCACGATGTGGCTATCCAGCATTTGCCAGTCACCTTCTGCATCGACCGTGCCGGACTTGTGGGTGAAGATGGTGTGACGCACCACGGCACCTACGATTTGGCATATCTTCGCTGCATACCCGGCATGACCGTGTCGGCTCCAATGGATGAGCACTATTTGCGCCATTTGATGTACACCTCGCAACTCGAAGGCAAGGGGGCGTTTGCCATTCGCTATCCGCGTGGCGGAGGCGTGTATGCCGACTGGAAATGCGAAATGCAGGAATTGCCGATAGGCAAGGGCAGAAAACTCGCCGATGGTGATAGGCTTGCCGTGCTGAGCATTGGCACCATAGGCAACGAAGTGCAGAAAGCACTCGCAAAGTTGAAAGAAAAAGGCATTTCGGTGGCTCATTACGATATGATATTCCTTAAACCTATCGACGAGGCTATTTTGGCTGAAGTGAAAGATAAGTATGCCCATGTGGTGACTGTGGAAGACGGCACCATCGAGGGCGGCTTGGGAAGCGCCGTGTCGGAATGGCTTTCCGACAAGGAGAATGCGCCACGCCTCACACGCTTGGGCATACCCGACGAGTTTGTGCATCAAGGCACCGTGGCACAGTTGAAGCACCAGTGTGGCATTGATGCCGAATCGATAGCCGACACCATCTGTAAGATTCTAAATCAAAAATAACACAATGAGAATAGTTATTGCTGGAGCAGGAGAGGTTGGCTCGCACTTGGCGAAGATGCTGAGCGACGAAGACCGCGACATCATTGTGATTGACAACGATGAAAAAAAACTCTTTGCTCTTGATTCATACAATTTGAAAACTTGCTTAGGCGAGTGCACATCTTTCAAGACACTTCAAAACGACGGCGTGGGCAACTGCGGCTTGTTTATCGCCGTTACACCCTACGAAACGCGCAACATATTGGCTTGCTCTATCGCCAAGAGCATGGGTGCGGAAAAAACCGTGGCGCGAATCGACAATTATGAGTTTTTGCGCCCAGAATATTCCGAGTTTTTCAAGGGAATGGGCGTTGACACGCTGATTTACCCAGAACTTTTCGCAGCCGAGGAAATCGCCACAGCGCTGAAGCACAACTGGGTGCGCAACTGGTTTGAACTTTTCGACGGTCAACTGATTGTAGCGGCCGTGAAATTGAGAGGCGCCTCGCCTATGGTGGGCAAGCACCTTCGTGAAATAGGCGGCAGCAACACATTCATTCACTTGAATGCCATTCGCCGTAATGGTGAAATTCTGATTCCTCGTGGCGACGACATCGTGATGGACAACGATGTGGCATATATCACCACCACACGCGACCACTTGGACCAGGTGGTGGAGCTGTGCGGTAAGAAAAAGGTGCAAGTGAAAAAAATGCTCATTATGGGCGGCTCCGCCATTGCCGTGCAAGTGGCGAAAGAACTTGAAAAATATGATGTGAAAGTGAAAATCGTTGAGCCTGACGAAGACCGCTGCGCCTATCTCGTGGACGTGCTTCCACATTGCAAAATCGTGCATGGCGATGCCACCGACAGCGACATTATGGAAGAAGAGGCTGGCGGCATCGACGCTTTCGCCGCATTGAGCGACCGCTCCGAAACCAATATCTTGAGTTGCCTGATGTCGAAGGAATATGGTGTGTGCAAAACCATCGCCGAAGTGGAGAATATCCAGTTTGTGCACGAGGCTGAACGCCTGAATATTGGCACTATCATCAATAAAAAACTGCTCGCCTCAAGCCGCATATTCCAAATGCTGCTCGACAGCGAGGAAGACAACGCCCGCTGCCTTGCCCTTGCCGATGCCGAAGTGGCAGAGGTGGTGATAAAAGAAGGCAGCAAACTCTGCTCAAAAGACATTAAAGATTTCGACATACCAGCCGAAATTACCCTTGCAGGTTTGGTGAGAGATGGCGTGGGTATGCTTGTGAAAGGTAATACACGCTTGCAGCCTGGCGACCATGTGGTGGTGTTCTGTATGCACGGTTCGTTTCATAAAGTTGAAAAATTCTTTAAGAAATAGATATGAGTTTACATTGCCATCATATCAATTTTCCACTTGTGCTGCGAATCATAGGGCTTCTGCTGATGATAGAGGCAGGCTTTATGCTCATTCCGCTTGCCACATCGGTGGTATATGCCGAGGCAGATTGCTCAATGGCATTCCTGTGGTCGGCTGTAATCACCTTCGTGTGTGGCGCAGGACTGTATAAAGTGCCTATCAAGACCACCCAGATGCGCCGCCGTGAGGGCTTTTTGCTCACGAGCGTGGTGTGGGTGTTTTTCTCGGCATTTTCTGTGATTCCATTCTATGCCACAGGTGTGCTCCCCAGCATTACCGACGCTTTTTTTGAGTCGATGTCGGGATTCACCACCACAGGCTTGACCATGATAGCCGATGTGGAGAAAGCACCACACGGCATACTCATGTGGCGTGCGCTCTCGCAGTGGATTGGCGGTATGGGTATCATTCTGTTTACCCTTGCCGTGATACCGATGCTCAACACCAAAGGCGGCATAGCCATGTTTAATGCCGAAGTGACTGGTATTTCGCACGAGCGTATGCGTCCGCGCGTGAGTGAAACGGCAATGTGGCTGTGGGGGCTGTATGTGTTCTACACCGTATTGCTGTGCGCATTGCTTGCTGTGGGTCCGATGAACATGTTCGATGCCATTTGCCACACCCTTTCCACCGTATCTACAGGTGGATTCTCCACGGTGAACGACTATTCAAAATATGCCGACATCTACAGCAACTGTATCATTATGCTGTTCATGTTTGTGTGTGGTATCAATTTTGCACTTGTGTTTGCTGTGGCTAAGCGCAACGGACTGAAGGCATTAAAGCACAGCACCACGCTGAAGTGGTACACGATGGTGGTGCTGATCACCTCATTGATTATCATGGGGCGTACGTTCTACTACGATACCACTGTCAATATCCACGCACAGTTGAGCGACAAAACATTGCTGGACCATGCTGTGGATGCTGCGTTCAACACCGTTTCGGCAATCACTTCCACAGGTTTTGCCGCCATCAATTTTGAAGCTTATGGCACGTTTGTGTCGTTCGTTATCATGGTGGTGATGTTTTTCGGTGGTATGGCAGGTTCTACTGCCGGTGGTGCGAAAATCGACCGCATGGTGGTGATGATAAAGAACATTCGCAACGAATTTTACAAGGTGATTCACCCCAATACCGTTACAGCCGTAAGAGTTGACGGTAGGGCAGTGCCTCAATATTTAGTGTCGCGCGTGGTGGCGTTCCTTTCCATCTTCATTTTCTATATGGTGGTGATGTCGCTTGCGTTCAACTTCTTGGGCATCAACGACCCATTCGAAGCATTCTTCACCTCAATGTCGTGCATCAGCAATGTGGGCTTGAATATCGTGACCGATTTAGATGCCGTTCACCCATTGGCAAAGTGGTTGATGTCGCTGGAAATGATGGTGGGCCGTCTGGAACTGTTCACGGTGTTGGTGCTGTTTACCAGAGATTTCTGGTTTGAGAGTTAATTTTAAAAATAAGATTTCGAAAAATATAAAGAATAACCTACAAAATGAGAAAAGACACAACATTTAACCCCGACCTTACGGGCGTTCAGAATGAGACTCGTCGCGAGCAGGAAGCCAAGAAGCAGGCGGAAGAGCAGCAACTCACATTCCGTCGGCGAGTTTCTTATTTCTTTAAAGATGGGCGCACCCGTCTGATTATTGGCTCACTGTTTTTCTTGGTCGGTATATTCCTGTGTGTGGCGTTCTTCTCGTTCTGCTTCGGAGCGGGCGATGTTGATCAAAGCATTACAGCCGATTCTGCCATTGCAAACGCACGTGAACATGTGCCCACACGCAATATCATGGGTACGCTGGGCGCATCAGCCGCCGAATTTTTCATTCGCCAAGGCTATGGCTTGGCATCGTTTGTGCTGGTGATTTGGTGCCTGTGTTTGGCATTCCGCTTCTTCAAGAAAGAGCGAAAAGTGCTTTTCTTCTCATTCTCGCTGATTTGCCTGTTCTCATTGTACGCATTTTCGCTGGTGATTAGCCTGTGCACTATGGAACTCAACCTCACCACCTATCCTTTAGGCGGCAATTTTGGTAAAGAGTTCAACGAACTGCTCACCGGACTGCTCGGATTCTATGGAATGGTGGGCGTGAATGTGTTTGTGATGTTTTTGTGGATTGTGATTACCTACAAAACCATCAAATCGATGTATAAAACGTTGAAAAATAAGATTATCCCTCATCGTAAATTCGATGGTGAAATAGTGGAACACACCGACGACAAGCCGACCACACACTCCAACTTCTTGGGTGACGACCACAACAACCAACCCAAGAAAGTGCAACCTGTGGTGGCACCTCGCCCCGAAAAGAAGCGCAAGCAGTCGCAAAAAGACACCACCGTGCTCAAGCAGGGCGGCGACCCAGCCACAGGCAATCTTTTCGGCACAGCAGAGGGTGAACTCAACAGTAACGACCCCACTTACGAATACGCGCATTACCGCTTCCCACCGCTCGATTTGCTCGCTCCTTCCACTATGGGTGTGAGTGTTGACGCATCGGAGCAGGAAGCCAATAAGCAGCGCATTACCGAAACGCTCAACAACTACGGCATCAAAATCAAGCATATAGAGGTGCATGTGGGCCCTACGGTCACATTGTTTGAAATCGTGCCAGAAGATGGTGTGCGTATTGCCAAGATTCGTGGTTTGGAAGACGACATCGCCTTGAGCCTTGCGGCACTGGGTATTCGTATCATTGCCCCAATGCCAGGACGCGGCACTATCGGTATTGAGGTGCCTAACCGCGACCCACAAGTGGTGCCTATTCGCCGTGCTTTGGAAGACCCAAAATTCCAGAAAACGAAATACAAGTTGCCGATGGCTATCGGTTGCACCGTGTCGAACGAGGTGTTTGTTGCCGACCTTACCAAGATGCCTCACTTGCTCGTGGCTGGTGCCACTGGTAAGGGTAAGTCGGTGGGCTTGAACACCATTATCGCTTCGCTACTCTACAAGAAAGGACCATCGGAACTGAAGTTGATTCTCGTTGACCCTAAGCGTGTGGAATTTAGCGTGTATGCCGATTTGGAGAAATACTACTTCGCTCGTGTGCCGGGCGAGGAACGCTGCATAGTCACCGACCCTGCAAAGGTGGTGAAAACACTCAACTGCCTCGTGCAGGAAATGGAGAACCGCTACACCGTGCTTGAAGAGGTGAAGGTGCGCAAACTGGAAGACTACAACGAAAAGTGGCGCAAGGAACTGCGTGAAGTGCTTGATGCCGACGGCAAGAAGAAATATAAATTCATGCCTTACATCGTGTGCATCATCGACGAGTTTGCCGATATGATTATGACATCGGGTAAGGAGGTGGAAACCCCAATCGTGCGTATCGCACAAAAGGCTCGTGCGGTGGGTATTCACCTGATTGTGGCCACACAACGCCCTGCGGCGAACGTGATTACCGGTAATATCAAGGCGAATATCCCTGGCCGTATGGCATTTGCCGTTTCGCAGATGATGGACAGCCGCATCATTCTCGACCGCCCAGGAGCCCAAAACCTGATTGGCCGTGGCGATATGCTGTTCTCCGTTGATGGCGACATCACCCGTTTGCAGTGTCCATTTATCGACACCCCCGAAATCATCAAGATTTGCGACTACATCAAGCAGCAAGAAGATGCCGACTTGGATGTGAACCACGAAGAGCCATACGAATTGCCAGAATACATTGGTGCTACTGAAGGCGAAGATGGTATGGGTGGCGGCGTAGGTTCGAACCTCAACGACCGTGACTCTCTCTTTGAGGAAGCGGCTCGCTGGGTGGTGACTGCAAACGTGGCTTCCACCTCATCGCTCCAGCGGCGATATGGCATCGGTTATAACCGCGCTGGTAGAATTATGGACCAGTTGGAGGCTGCCGGAATTGTTGGCCCGTCAAGTGGCGGTAAACCTCGCAACGTGTTGATGAGTCCAATGGATATAGATCAAATGTTTGCAACAAGTTTATAATAAGAAATTAAAGCGATGAAAAGATTATTCACAATGGCAATGTTGCTGCTGGCAGTGGTGTGCTGCCATGCTCAAAGTGCAACTCAAATTTTCGACCGCACAGTGGCTGCCTACAAGGCTGCAGGCGCTGTGAGTGCCAATTATAGAGCAGGTTCTTCACACGGTACGATTGTGATGAAGGGTAATCAGTTTCGAATCCTTGCCAACAACATAAAATCGTGGTACGATGGCAAAACGCAATGGACTTATTCCACTGCCACAGATGAAGTTAATGTGACCACGCCTACTGCTCAACAGTTGGTGATGATTCACCCATTGGCAGCGGCTCAATCGCTCAAATCGGGCTACAAAATGAGTGCGAAAAAAAGTGGTGCGGGCTATGTGCTCACCTTGAAGCCAAAGGCAAAAAGCAAGGTGGTTTCGGTCACCCTTTATGTGTCGAAAAACTATGTGCTCACCAAGGCAATTTACACCACAAAAAAGGGTAGCGAAACGCTCACTATCAGCAACTACAAAACCAAAGTTGCAACCAATGCAGCCACCTTCAAATTCAATAAAAAGATGGTTCCTGCAGGCACCGAAGTGGTGGATTTGCGATAAAAATTATTGTTTTAAAATTATTTAACCAACAACGTCCAACAGTCCCGAAATCTCGAAATCTCGAAATCTCGAAAACCTCGTTGACTTGTTGACCCGTTGACTTGTTGACCCCCAAAATTATGGAAACAACTAAATGTCTTATCATAGGTTCTGGTCCGGCTGGCTATACAGCAGCCATTTATCTCTCTCGTGCAGGAATTAGCAGCGTGCTTTATTCAGGTATTCAGCCCGGTGGACAACTCACTCAGACCACCACCATCGAGAATTACCCAGGTTTTCCACAAGGCGTGGAAGGCTTCGACTTGATGGAGAATATGCGCCAGCAAGCCGTGAATGTGGGTGCTGAAGTGCGCAATGGCATCATCACTGACATCGACCTGTCGAAACGCCCATTTGTGGCAACGGTTGACGGCACCAGCACCATTTCTGCCGACGCTGTGATTATTGCCACTGGTGCATCAGCCAAGTATCTCGGTCTTGCCGATGAGCAGAAATATGCAGGTATGGGCGTGTCGGCTTGTGCCACTTGCGACGGTTTCTTCTACCGCAAGAAAGTGGTGGCAGTAGTGGGCGGTGGCGACACCGCTTGCGAAGAGGCTTACTATTTGAGCAACCTTGCCAAGAAGGTGTATATGATTGTGCGTAAACCTTATTTGCGCGCGTCGGCCGCTATGCAGCAGCGTGTGAACGAAAAAGAAAACATTGAAATTCTCTACAACACCAACACCGTGGGGCTTTTCGGTGAGCAATTTGTGGAAGGCGCTCACTTGGTGCAGTTTAAGGGCACAGATAAGGAACAAATGCTCGACCTCGACATCGACGGCTTTTTTCTTGCCATCGGTCACAAGCCTAACACCGACTTTCTGAAAGGTCAGGTTGCACTCGATGAGCAGGGCTATATCGCTCTTGGTGGCATCACCACCGAAACAAGCGTGAAAGGCGTATTTGCCGCTGGCGATGTTGCCGACCCACATTACCGTCAGGCTATTGTGGCAGCAGGTTCGGGTTGCCGTGCCGCCCTCGATGCGAAATCATATCTCGACGCATTATAATATTTTAAACTGATTAATTATGAAATCTTTAAGAATTTGTTTAGGATTGTGTGCTGTGGCAATATGTCTTTCGGCATTTGCGCAGCGTCCGCCAAAGGGCTATAACTATGCTTATGGCGATTTTAATGGCGATGGTAAGAAAGAATATGTGTATTTCATTCCACCCAAAAATGCTGACCGGTGGGAAGAACTCGACGATTTTGAGTCGCTTTACGGTGTGCTGAAATTCACCAACCCCTCCATTCCGTCGATTAAGGTGAAGCAATGCGTGAGCGGTGTGCCTCGCAACCTTGGCGACCTCAATGGCGACGGAAAAGACGAGATAGGCATTCAGCCGGGGTGGGTGACTTCAAGTTGGCAGGTTTACCGCATTTTCACCCTCAAGCGCACCGGATGGATAGATGCAGTGCCACCATTCACCGTGTGGCTTGGCGATGAGTCCACCAATTTCGACACCAATCCACAAGTAAAGAAACTCGGCAACGGAAAAGTGCGCATCACCACCTACGAGTGGCAAGGCGACGATGTGAAGAAAAAATACAAAACCGTAAAGGTGAAATAAACCGACGAATAAAGGCAGCGAAACTCAAAAATTCGCTGCCTTTTGGTTTCGTCACTTCATAGGTGGCATGAAAAAATAGGCGTATTGTAAAAGAAAGATTCTGATGCCATAAATTCGGTTTCGAAGACATGGTGATTCTTATTGCTTGTGGAACACACAACTTCAGAATCAGTTACAAAATGAGTCATATAACTATTTAATCGATATAATGTCTGATATATATAACAACAGTCTGCCGGTATTTTTGTATTTTTGCAATCTATTTAGATTAGAACAGTTGGGAATAAATGAACGATCTATTATTATATAACTACTCGCTTTGTATTGCTCTGCCGTTGATTCTGTTCTTCGGCTTTTATTTCTTGTTTGCCAAGGCACCAGAGAAAGGCATATTCGAGAACTACTTACGATCCCGACGGATTATGGGCATAGCTCTGCTGCTGCTTGCCACAAACTATTCAGTGCATTTCTTTTTCGGAATCAGGTTCAAGAATGCCGATGTGGCTATTCTGATGAATCTTTCCACCTATTTCTTGTGCTACTGGCTATTCAGCTCGGCTTTTACTACGCTGCTCGACCGCTTTTACATCACAAAGCGTCGGTTATGGACTCATATCAGTCTTTGGGTATTTTTTTCCATTCTTTCATGCATCGTACTTCTGTTATTACCGGCAGGAGTCTTGCTGACAATCGCACAGTTTGCTCTGGCTGCATGGTTGGTTATTTATGGATTTTTTCGGTCTCGCAGAGTTATTTTGGCATATAACCGAGCCATCAGGATTTTCAACGAAACCTATTCAGATGATATAGGTGCGTATATCAAATGGCTTTCCTTTTTTACATGGTGGGCTATTATATTCGGTATGGGATGCGGTTTACTGACTTTCCTGCCTGACGATCACGTTTATATCTGGATCCTTTCGTCCGTACCGTTTTACATATATCTCTTTTGTTGTTATCTGAACTATCTGTTGTTTTACGAGCGGGTTGAGTGTGCAATAGAAAGTGAAATAACTTCGGAAGGAGAGGATATCCAGCGTGCAATGGCACAATCAAAGACATCGGAACAGGAAACACCGTCTTATCATGCTCAAATAGCGGAGAAAATCAAGGAATGGATTGAAGCTGGCTCATACGTGCGTACCGGGCTTACCATCATGGAACTTTCCGACCTCTTGCATACCAACCGCACCTATCTTTCGGAATACATCAAGACCACCTACAACATGACGTTCCGCGACTGGATTACCATTCTGCGTATCGACTACGCGAAACGCCTGCTTGTGGAAAATCCCAGGCTGACGATTGCAGAAATATCAGAAAAGTCGGGCTTCCTGTCTCCAAGTCATTTCAACAGACTGTTCAAGGAAAATGCAGGTTGTACACCTATGAAATGGAGGAAAAGAGAAGCCAAATGATTGGCTATTCCACCGATTGAAAAATAACCTAAACGACAAAAAATAGCCTAAACGACAAGACTAAAATTACCCAAACAGCAAAGATGTGTGATTCTGACAATTGAAGTGTTTTTTATGATTGGAAATCGGTGCAGAATAGATTCTTTTTGCTACTTTTATAAGTGAATTTTGTGTATGTATAGGCACATCTACACCTTCTGTTTCGTGAAATGGCGCGACAACGGCAAGGAATTCAGAATCGCTACATCAACAATTCAGGAAGCGTTATGCTTATTTTGTTGTGACTTCACTCAAAATGCGGTGTTCCGGTTTCACGCTTCCAAGTATTATCAGGTTCTTCCAAGAAACCTGGAAGGCGTAATATAATCCATATTTATGAAGATGAAGCAGTATTGGTCTTTTTTCAAATCGGGAAAGTTTGCATTCCTTGCCTTGTTCCTCGTATCATTTATGGTAATATCTTGTGATAACGATGATAACAACAATGTTTCTCCCGACCCGCCTATAGAGAAAGGCGAAATTGAATTTGCGGAAAATGCCCAAGCCCTCAACTATTTTGATTTTATCAATCCGGGCGACGTGGAAATCTTGAATGCTGACACGACACTGATTCGTGTGAGCCAGGCATACTTGGATAAGATAAAGACAAAGATAAACAAGAATGATGTGTTGTCTATTTGGACCAGCATTGACACGCCACCTTTCATTCGGAAGGTATCGAGTGTATCGGCAAATGGAAAGGATGCCATTCTGACCACAACCCAAGGCACATTGGCTGACCTGATAGAGCATGGCGACTTCAAACTGAGTACGGAATTGTTTGTTAACTACGCCGAGGAAAGCTTTAAGAACCGTTATTCCAAGAATGGCGTATATCATCCCAGCGTGGTTCTCTTCAGCGGTACAGAAGCCAATGGCAAAAAGTATGCAACAGCTGAAGAGCTGCTTGCTCAAGAAGCTACATGGCACATTTTCAACAAAGATGGAATAACCAATTATTCATACGAAGAAAAAGGCCTACGCATTGGACTGAAGGACGTACAGACCCATACTGCATTAGACCTTGAAATTGGCATCAACATTTCCTGGTTCAGATTACGTAACTTTGATTGCTATTTCACAGGTGAGTACAAACTGGATGGTCCTCTGTTCGTTGAATGGGATGTGAAGGATAAATCAAGCGGTGGTGAAGTGACATTAGTCTATTATCCTCCTATCGTAGTTATATTCCCGATAGCAGGTCCCATTCACATTCCGATCATGGTTATGCCCACTTTGACTATGGACTGTAATGCACATGCAAAAGGCACGATAGGCATCACCCTTCCCATGACATTTGATTCTTCCTTTAAGCTGGGTCCTTCCTATGCAAGAAACAGAGGTTGGGTGTTTTATAAAGAATTCAACCATTCGTTTAACTGCTTTGTAGATCGAACCAATATCACTTATTCTGGTGAAGTGGCTGCAAACCTGGGTGTATATTTCAAGACGGAAGTCAATATAGCCTCTTGCGGAGGTCCTTTCGTTAAAGTAGGTCCCTCTGTTTCAACAAACTTGTCAGCAAGCGTAGTAACGGGTTCCGACTATCAATTCAAGGTCAACACCAATGGCAAGTTTAAGTTGGCCGGTAAGGCTGGAGCCGAATTACATATAGTGGGGTATTCGTTAGGCAAGTGGGAAACGGAATATGTTTTAGCGGAGAAAAATGTCTGGAATAAAGATTTTATAGTAGATATGTGGCCTAAGTAGGGCTTTTAGCAGATAAACACCGATTTGGGATAAAGGCAGCGAAATTCAAAAATTCGCTGCCTTTTATATTATCGCTCCCTTCCACCAGATGCTAAGTATGGCAGATAGTTTTGGGTTAAAATCACAAATCCTCAAATGGCAACTTGTTGTTGTTATTGTATTTGTCGAAGTCTGATTGAAAGAGTTTGTCTTGTATAACTCGATATTTTTCAAACTCTGATTCAGCAAATGATTTTGCAAATTCAGCAGTAATCCTGCCTGAGTCTTGAAGAATATTGTCGCCTCCAGCTTCAAGGATGATATCAATACGTTTTGCCCAATCCTCCATAGTCATTGGAATATGCCTATTGGCCATACGTTCTGCCATATCTAAAACAGCATTGACAAGTCTTCCCATATCTTGTAATTCCGTTTCTTTCAAATAGTTTTTTGCTACACTCACATCGGGTTTCACTATTTTTCCTTTAGGAGCCTTTTCCCATGTGGTCAATCCCATATTTTCTTTTTGAGCATTGGCACGCTCAACAATCAGCTCTGCAGCCGTATGTCCATGCACTGCATAATGCATTTTGTTCTGCACTTTTTTGAAGAACAAAATGGTGGTTGGTGCATCTTTGTTGTAGTCTATGGCTGTTGCATATATGTCGGTTAATTTTTGGTAAAAACGTCGTTCGCTAAGACGTATTTCTCTAATCTCGGCAAGCAAGTGTTCAAAATAGTCCTCACCAATGAACGAGCCATTTTCCATTCGTTTTTTGTCAATAACATATCCACGAATGGAGTATTGCCTTAAAATATAGGTGCACCATTGACGGAATTGTGTTGCTCTAATTGATGATATTCGATAGCCAACAGAAATAATTGCGTCAAGGTTGTAGAATTGTGGTTCACGTTCCACTTGACGATTTCCTTCCTGTTGAACTATTCGGATTTTCCGAATAGTTGGCTCTTCTTGCAGCTCTCCTTCTCTGAAAATGTTTTTAAGATGTTCGTTTACAGTAGAGACTTTAACATCAAACAATTCTGCAATAGCTTTTTGGGTAGCCCAAATCGTTTCATCTTGATACACGACTTGCACACCATTCTCTTGTCCTTCTGCTTGGAATATGAGAAACTCGGCTGTACTATTTCTTATTTCAAACTTTTTGCTCATAATATGATATTTAGAAATAAGTGGGTAAGTTATTTGCAGGAGGCTTTGTGGCAGCGGAGGAGTTGGTCGAAATCGTAGTCGGCTTTCATTTTTTCGAGCATCGATTTCACCAGACGGTAGATTTCGCCGCCTTCGCTGTAATCGGCTTTGGCAATGAAGTCCACACGGTTGTGCTCAATGAGTTTTCGGGCTTGGTCTTTGTGGCACTCGTCGTCGGCGAAAACGGCGATAGAGTGGCCGCCAAAGTAGCGCACAAGCACCATGCTTGGCACGTCGGTCATACCGTCGCCAAAGTAAATCATGTGCTGGTATTGCACTGGTCGTTCATCGTGGGGCATGTATTCGTTCACCTTCAAATTGTCGCTCAATTCCTTGATGCCTCGCGAAATCTTGAAGATGAATTGCGTTTTGGCTGTGGAATCTACTGCCACACCAGGCCAGTAAGCCACACCGTCGGCATCGTAAAGATAGGTGCTGCTGTAAATGGCTTCAAACTCGTGGTAGATAGATGTGCCCTCAATCATTTCGCGCAAACCAGAGGAATTGATGTAGTGCTTGATGTCGAGGCCGAGTTCATCGCCCACCTTGTTGATGACCGAGAACCACTCCTGCACACCGGGAAACAACTTCACCATGGAACCGAATTTCTGAAAACTCTCACGCCTGAGCGAGATGCCGTCGGCGCGCGCTTCTTTCAGCATGGTGTACATATAGGTGAGGATGTGGTTGGCATCGTTGTTGCTGGCAAGGTTGTTGCACTTTTCCCAAAACTGGTCGATGTCGTCGCCAATGGCTTGAATGAAGCCAAATTCCTGCATATTGCCGGGTGCGAGTGTGCCATCAAAATCGTAGATGAGTGCTATTTGAGGTCGTTTGTAGTTAGTCATAGGAGTAATGGTTTAATAGAATGCAAATATAGCGAATTAAATCCAATTTCAAAGCAAATTGGCGATGGATTCGGCTTTTGCGCGGGCTGGCTTTCCTGTTTCGGTCAGCGGTATTTCTTCCACATGGAAAATGTGGCGTGGCTGGTGATATTTTGGGAGCGCACGATGGCAGATATTGCGCACGGCTTCGGTGTCGGCTTCTTCGGTGAGCAGCGTCAATGCTTCTCCTAAATCCTTGTCTTTTCGCTTGGTGATGATGAACCGCTTGTGAATGTGAGGTTTGAGCGATTGCTCCACTTCCTCGATTTGAATCTTGATGCCACCACTGCACACCACATTGTCGATGCGTCCGAGAATACGGAATTTGCCATCGCGGATTTCGGCGCAGTCGTTGGTCGCAAGGGTGGTGCCGCACACATGTGGCGCATCAATCACGAGGCAGCCACGACTGTCGAGACTCACCGTCACACCATCGAAAGGCGTGTACCACAAACTCGCTTCGCTGCCGCTGATGCGGCGCAAAGCAATGTGCGAGAGCGTTTCGGTCATGCCGTAGGTGCTCCATACAGCGTTGGGGAAATCACGCAACTCACGCTCCAAATCATCATCAATTGCGCCTCCACCAATAATCAAGTGCTTGATAGCCATGAGCCTTTGGCGTTCGTCTGCCACCTTTAGCGAATTTGCCACTTGCAGCGGCACCATAGCGGCAAAGTGGATAGGGGTGCACACCTCTGCCATCGGGTGGCTGCAAGGCTCGATGCGAATGAGCCGCAAACCGCAAGTGATGGCGCGCACCACCATCATTTTACCAGCAATGTAGTCGAGAGGCATACAGAGCAAAGCCGTGTCGCCACTCTGCAAGCCCAAAAAGGCACAGGTGATGCGTGCGCTTGCTTCCATGCGACGCTTCTCCACCATCATGGGCTTGGGTGCGCCCGTGGATCCGCTGGTGTGTACCAGTACACATGCTTCCGAGTTGTGCCACTCGTCTATGAACGCTTCGAAATCCATAGGCAGTCGTTTCTGATTTCCAAAGGCATGGGAATATTGTCGGTAAATAGCATACCAGTGCCCAAGCCTTGTGGCATGGTGATTTGTGGGCCGTAGATGTCGGCGGCGAGTTGGGCAACGGCATTGAGCCCGATGTTGCTTTCCAACGCACTTGTTATCCAACTGCCTATGCCACGCTCATTCGCCAGCGCAATCCATTCGCGAGTGCCAGCCACGCCACCGTGGAGCGATGGCTTGAGAATGATGTATTGTGGTTTGATGGTGTCGAGCAGGCGGATTTTCTCGTCGGTGGAGTTCACGCCAATCAGTTCCTCATCGAGGGCGATAGGCAGTGGCGACAGTTGGCAAAGTTGCGCCATTTCGCTCCACTGATGCGCCATGATGGGTTGCTCAATGCTGTGAATGTCGTAGCGAGCCAATTCTTGCAACCTTTCCAGAGCCACATCGGGCGTGAAACCGCCATTGGCATCAACACGGAGTTCCACTTCCTCACGGCTGAAATGCTTGCGTATGTGCTGAATCAGGTCGAGTTCTTTCGCAAAGTCGATAGCACCGATTTTTAGTTTCACGCAGCGGAAACCGAGTGCGAGTTTTTCCTTCAGGCGGCTGAGCATTTCATCGTGCGTGCCCATCCACACCAAGCCGTTGATAGGAATGCCTTCCTCGCCGTGGCTGAAAGGAGTGTCGTAGAGCAATCCATCAGTGCGAGAGAGTTGCGCAAGGGCGGTTTCCATGCCAAAGAGCATGGAGGGATAGTTGCGCATTTCATCGTATGGAATGGCGCCTGTAGTCTCGATAACGTCGCAAAATCGTCGCAAAACAGCCTCGTAATCGGGTATGTCGTCGCAACTCAACTGTGGCAATGGCGCACACTCGCCTATGGCGGTGCGTCCGTCGTGCTCCACCGTCAAAAGCCAGATTTTTCGTGTGGTATATACGCCGCGCGAAGTGCCAGCCGGCTGCTTGAAATGCAACAATTTCTCTTGAATCGAAAAAGTCATATATAGATATTAGAAATTAGAAGTTAGATGTTAGAAGTTAGAAGTTAGAAATTAGAAATTAGAGATTAGAGATTAGGGGGATAGGACGTCCTAAAAATCTAACTTCTAATTTCTAACCTCTAATTTCTAAAAGATTTTATGGCATTTTCGGGTATTTTTGGAAGTCGGGTTTGCGCTTTTCGAGGAACGCTTTGCCGCCTTCTTGGGCTTCGTCGAGGAAGTAGTAGAGCATGGTGGCGTCGCCAGCAAGTTCTTGAATACCAGCCTGTCCGTCGAGTTCGGCATTTAAGCCAGCCTTAATCATGCGCAGAGCCAAAGGAGAGCGCTGCATCATGATTTCTGCCCATTCCACGCAGGTGTCTTCGAGTTGGTCGAAAGGCACCACCTTGTTGACCATACCCATTTCCTCAGCCTCTTTCGCAGAGTATTGACGGCAGAGGAACCATATTTCGCGCGCCTTCTTCTGACCCACTATGCGCGCCAAATACGATGAACCGAAACCGGCATCGAATGAACCCACCTTTGGACCAGTTTGACCGAAAATGGCGTTTTCGCTTGCGATGGTCAAGTCGCACACCAAGTGAAGCACATGGCCGCCACCGATGGCGTAGCCGTTCACCATGGCGATAACAGGCTTAGGCAAGCGGCGAATCTGCATCTGCACGTCAAGCACATTGAGGCGTGGCACACCGTCTTCGCCCACATAACCGCCACGGCCCTTCACATTCATGTCGCCACCGCTACAGAATGCCATGTCGCCAGCACCGGTGAGAATCACCACGCTGATGCGGCTTGCCTCACGGCAGTAGGCAAACGCCTGGCTCATTTCCCAAGTGGTGCGGGGGGTGAACGCATTGCGATAACGAGGGCGGTTGATAGTGATTTTCGCTATACCGTTATATTCTTCAAAGAGGATTTCCTGAAAGTCGAATCCTTCAATTTTTTTCCATTCTCTCATAATTTAAAACTATTATAGATGTTTATAAGTTCTTGTTTATCGCTTTCGGCATCAGTGAACACTTCCATCACGATGGGGGCTTCTTCGTCAGTAAGTCTCTCTATTTGTTGATAAAGTTCGTCGATGTTGTGAATGGCAACGTAGGTCACGCCATTCTGGTGGCAAATGCCCTCGGCTGTGGCATGATGGAAGCCCTGTGCCATCGGGTTTTCGCCAAAACCTTTCACTTGCCGGAAAATGCCGCCTTCGCCATTGTTGAGCAAAAGAATGCCAATGTTTGCTGGCAGCGCCTCATTCCACAGGGCGTTGCTGTCGTAGAAAAACGCCAAATCGCCAGTCACCAGCACCAGTCGCTCGGTCTTTGGCACAGCCATCGCAAATCCCACGGCTGTGGAAACGCAGCCCTCTATGCCGTTGATGCCACGGTTGCACCACACATAGTGGCGCGCAAAGAGGTTGGCAAGGCGAATGGAAGTGCTGTTCGCATAATGGATATGAGGGGCGTAATCGCTGTAGTAGTACTGTTCTTCAAATGCCTTCACAGCCGCCGCCTGCGAGTATGCCGGCTCATAGTTGATGATATGTTGGTCGGCTTTTTCCAAAGCATCGTACCATAGGTCATAATATGTCTGTATGGAAAAAGGTGTCTTGAGATTACGCATTTTATAACCGACGGCAATCATCTTAAGAGTGTCGACTGTATCGCCATAAATCACATTTGTGATGTTTTTATAGGTGTCGGCGATTTCATCGTTTGGAGAGATGCGCCACACGGTTTCCGCCCTTTGGAGAAATGATTTCAAGCGTTTGCTCACCACTTCGCCTCCAATGTGAAGAACGAAATCTGGAACATATTTTTTGTCAACGCCCTCAATGGCATTGAGCACGAGGTCGATGCCAAACAATTCATCGTAGCCATTCAGTGCCTCGTGAATGATGATTGCCCTATCGGCAAGTAACTCTAAATAATCGAGTGTGTCGAAAGAGGTTTGTTCATCGACTTGTCCCACCACAATCATAGGGCGCTTTGCCGCAGTGAATTCGTCGACAAACGGTTCGGCTGAGCCAAAGGTGCTTTCCCAAAGCGTGATGACGCGCTCTTTTGGCAATTTCTTCACTGTGTATTCAAATAGCGGTTCGCTCAGTGGCACATTGATGTGCACGCTTGGACGATGATATTTTTTTGCCTCAATCAGTGCCTCGTTCACAAGGCGGTTGATGTGCCAACGGTCATCGTCGGTGTGTGGTTCTGGAATGTTGACGCATTTGCCCACAAAAGAGCCAAGCGCACCCGGCTGTGGAATCGTTTGACCTACATTTTGCCCAATCCATGCGGCAGGGCGGTCGGCAGAAATCACGATGATGCCTTGGTGCTGGTAGGTGGCCTCAGCCACGGCAGGAGCGGTGTTGAGCAAGGCTGATCCAGAAGTCACGCACACTACCACAGGTCGGCAAGTGGCTTGTGCCATACCCATTGCCACAAATGCCGCGCTGCGCTCATCGGTCACAGGGTGGCACTTGATTTTTGGACACTCCGCCAGATTGTGGATAATGGCGGCATTGCGCGAGCCAGGGCAAACCACAGCGTCGGTGATGCCGTGGCTCACGAGCAGGGCTGTGAGAATGTTGATATTTTCCTTGTTGCTATACATTCTTAAGCGATATAGAGTGATTTAATATTCGGTGTTGAGGCATCGGAGCATCGTGCCCATTTTAGCTTCGATTTCTTCCCATTCCTGCTGCTCGATGCTGTCGCTGATAAGTCCACCGCCAGCGAAAAGCGTGCAGCGGTTACCGTCAATCTTCATACAGCGAAGCGAAACGTAGAGGTCGGAATTGCCGCCCATGTTCAATGGCCCCATAAAGCCGCTGTAATAGTGGCGTGGCGCAGGTTCGTGGGCGCAGATAAACTCCCTGGTGGCATCTTTTGGAATGCCGCAAACGGCAGGCGTGGGGTAGAGTTCGTCAATCAAGTTGCCCACCTTTGAGGCATCGTTGAGTTTGAAGGTGAATTCACTTTTCAGATGCACCAGTGCGCCAGCGTGGGCGGTCATCGGTCCACGCAAGTCGATGTCGTGGGCGTGCGAAGCGAGGCATTTGCTGATGTAGGTCGATACCAGGCGTTGCTCGCGAATGTTCTTCACACTCCAGCCCTGCTGCTCATCACACGCCTTCATCGTGCCTGCCAGCGCCATTGTGCGCCACAGGTCGCCATGCCCTTGAAGCAGAATTTCGGGTGTAGCCATCAGCCAAGTGCCACATTCTTCAGCGCACACCAGCGCAATCATTTGGAGCGGATAGAGTTTGCACGCACGGTTAAACAGGCGTATGGTATCGACTTCGCCACCACATTCCACCGTTTTCTGTCGCGCCAGCACCACTTTGCGGAAAGTGTTGTTGGTGAGCGTTTTGTGAAATGCGTGGAAAGTAGATGCGTAGGCGGCTCTGCTGCTCGACGACTCCACATCTTCGAAGGCGAAAGGCTCGCCACCATCGGCATCGGGCACGAATTTACTCACTTCCTCTGGCTCAATCAGCAGGATTGGCTCGTGTGGAGTGGGGGAGAAAGGGGAAATCACAAAGCCACTTCTGCCGTTAAGTTCGGCGCAACTGCTCACCACTGTGGCTTTTGCGGCAGTGATACGGGTAGCCAGCGCTTCCCCAGGCATACGGTAGAGTGCGAAAGGCTTCATTTCTTGTTCTTGAGGTCGAGCATATAATTGGTGACACGAGAGGTGAAGCACAGTTGTCCTTCCTCGTTAAAAATATCCACATTCCACACATGGGTGCTTTTTCCCTTGTGAAGGATTCTCGCCACAGCCTTGATGGTGTCACCGATAGGCACGGATCGTAGGTGGTTGGCAGTCACATTCAGTCCCATAGGGAAATGCTCCTCGTCTAAGAGCGTGCTGCCTATGCCAGCAAGATTCTCAGCCACAGCCAGCGATGTGCCACCGTTGAGATAGCCCGCAGGCTGGCTCACAGCCTTCGTCACCTTCAAAGTGCACACCGCCTCGTCGGGGTCGGGAGTGCTAACCAGTTGCATACCTATAGTGGTGGCAAGAAACTCCACCTTATCCGCCATATCAATAAATTTATCAAGATTCATCGTTGTTCAATTCTAATAATTGCTATCTTACAAATGTAATGAAATTTTTATGATTGCGCGCGCTTTTCCCACCACTATTTTTCCTGAATCCAAATTGGGTTTAAGGAAAAATAATGTGGGGATATGCCTTTGGTATATTTTTAGGAAATGATATATATATGTTGTTCCGAAGAAGATGCGATGAAATTCCGTTAGGAATTTGATGTGTGTAGG
>OIYV01000119.1_pt1 | contig 56597 bp, 66 predicted proteins | sample 1588251 | NCBI WGS metagenome assembly OIYV01 (sample SAMN03283282) | human gut metagenome | biome: human-associated habitat; material: feces | host: Homo sapiens | place: Peru | collected 2012
TGGTCTTAGGAACCAGTACTTCGGTGTGGGGGTTCAAGTCCCTTCATCCGCACCAATGACGTATCTGTTCGAACTAAAGAACAGATAGATACAAAAATCAATCAGAAAATAAATCTGGTTGATTTTTTTGTTGCCTAAAAACAATATTAAAATCATCCAATTGTTAATGATGTAGCAAGAAAAATTAGACCAACAGATGAACTTAATAATACTAATATTAAAAAGAAAAATAATATGGAATTAAAATAAGGAGTTTAATGAATGGAAAATGAAAAAGTTCAATATTTAATAAATATGATAAATGATATGGATATAAAAGATTTGTTTAATAATATTAAAGTATACTTAAAAATATTCTAAATTATTGTAAAAATTAAAAGTTATTGATATAATATTTTTGAATTAAACAATAGAAGGTGAAAAAATGCAAGAATTTTCATTAAAGTTAGAGAGTCCAATAAATGGAATTTATTTAAATTCAGAAACTATTGAATTATTAAGTATAATTCAATGTGAAAATATGGAAGAATTAAAAGATTTTGCAATTAATTGTTCTCAGTTAAATATTTCTGAAGAAGATTTAACTAGTTGGAATGGTAACGATATTGAGGCTATAAAAAGAATGCTTGTCGAACAATATAAGAGCACATTACTATCAATGGAACAAAGTATTAAAAACAGAAGAAATGTTTTGAAATCAGCATTAAAGCATTCGGGAATTACTGCTGATGAAGTAGATGCATACATTTCAGTATTTCAAAATGATGGTTATGAAGGTATTAAGAAAAAATTAAAAGCAGAGAACCCTAAAAGTTATGATATTTTTACAGAAAAAGCTCATAGATTTATTGGAACAGAAAGAGATCAAATGACAAGCATAACTTATGAAGAATTATCTGGATTAAATGATATTTTATCTAATCATAATACTATTCTAATAGGAGCAGGAAGGTATTATGATGTTACCAAAAAAATGTATGATGAACATATACCAAATATGGAAAAATATGATTTTTATTATGCTCAAAGAGGTCTAGATTTTTGCTATAAAAATGGAATGTATGCAAGATACCATACATTATTAGATAAACAAACAATGGAAGAACATTTAATAGGAAAGCCAAAAGAATATGTTTTAGGAGAACTGCAAAAATATGTAAAGAAATCTATAGATTTTATTTCAAAATATAATGAGGAGCATAAGATAAATGGAAAAGGATTAATATGTTCTGTAGATTTGTTTAATGAGATAATTTCTTTTGATGAACCATACAGAAATATGTGGCAAGAATTATATGGAATTTCTAACGAAGAATTAGTTAGCATTTTTCAGTATGCATTAGAAAACAAACCAGATGAAGTAACATATGTATATAATGAACCGTTTTTGGAAAATCCTGAAAGAAGAAAAGCTGTAATAGAACAGTTATCTCGACTTAACGAACTATCTCCTGGATTAATTGATACAATTGGTACTCAGATGCATATTGAGATGACACAAAATATAAATGATATTAGATATTGTTATGAGGATCTTAAAAGATTAGAACAATTAGGAATTGGAACTCAAATAACAGAATTTGATATGTGTTTACCAGAAAGATTTATGTTTGATGAAAACGGGAAAATACGTTCTGAGCAAGATTTGGTAGAACTTATTAATAGTAAAATAAGTAAAAGTGGTATTACTATTGGAAGTATAGCAGAGTTTAAATCAATGAGAATGGATGAAATTTCAAAAGCTATTGAAGAAACAGGAATACAGTTAGATGGAATAACATATTGGTCTATAAGTGATATATTAGATCATAATTTAGAAAGAACTAATAAAAAAACTTATGAACAAGGTTTACAAAGGGATATAGCTCAGACAAGGTATGCAGGATTATACTCTAAGTTAGAAAGAAGTAAAACTATTTCTACACAAAGATTAGGGCAAGAAACTTTAGAAGAACAAAAAGAAACGGCATTCTTAGATGAGATAGAACAAGAACAAGTAAGACAAGAAAAAACAATTACAAACCAAAGAAAGAGTCAAAAAAATGAACGAAATGTATAGGAGATTTATAATATGGTTGATATTGAATATGCAAATGCATATAGTGAAGTATTAGAAATATTAAAATATATTCCAATAGAAGATTATGATAAAATACCAAAAAACAGAATTAATTTGTTTAAAGCATATGCAAATAATGACCATGCTTTTTGCTATGACACTACCAAAACATTAGAGGAACAAAATGTATCAAAAACTGCAAAAGCAATTATTGCGATTTTATTTAGAGATTATTGGGCTACAGAATTACAAAAAGAAAAAATTATTGCTAAACAAAATTACGATAGAATGCAATTAGAAGAAAAAAGGAAAGAAAGATACAATTCTGATAATCTTTTTAAGAAAAATAAGAAAAAAAATATTTTAGATGGTACTGAACAAGAGCAGAAATTAGCTTTAATAGAAATAAATAATATTAAATGGTATAAAAAAGTATGGAAATTTATAATACGATATTTCAAAAAATAAAAAATTTATTTAAAAAAATAATTAAATAAATCCACAACAAAAAATCGACTTATATAGTCGATTTTTTGTATCTCAAATACAAAGTGAGCTTAAACTTCACTCCTTATTTGATTTATACAATTTTTAAATTTCTCAATGCTCATATATTTTATATCTTGTACATACTATTAAAGAGAGTGGAGGAAAGTATGAAAAAATTTAATAGAAGATATACTAGAAAGTATGGAAGTATTATTAGCACACATATTCAAAAAAACAGCAGAGAATATGCTATTGCTAGTATTATTTTTGTAATTGGGCTCTTATTAGGAATAGTTTTTGTTAATAATTTAGGTGAAGAACAGGTTACAGAGATAAGTACATATTTAACTAGTTCTATTACTTCATTAAAAGAGAATCGGAGAAATAAATGAATTAGTAATTTTAAAGGAATCTATAGAAAAAAACATACTAATTGTAGTATTATTGTGGCTTATAGGTTCAACGGTAATTGGACTGCTTCTAGTATATTTTATAGTGTGTTTTAAGGGATTTTGCTTTGGATTTACTACTTCTTCAATTATATATATATTAGGCACTAGTAAAGGGATGATTCTTTTTTTATCTACTATGTTATTAAAGAATATTATTGCAATTCCTTGTACTGTTGCATTAGCAGTTAGTGGAATGAAGCTATATAAATCCATTATGCAGGATAGAAGAAAAGAGAACATTAAACTTGAAGTTATTAGGCATACATTTTTTTCTCTTTTTATATTAATGTTGCTTATACTTTCCTCTTTTATAGATGTCTATATATCTCAAAACATTTTGAAATATTGCTTAAAATACCTATAAACAAGTTCTAAAAAGTCAAAACGTGAATATATATAATTAATATGAAAATGAAGAGAGGAGAGTAGTATATGAATATAGATGAAAGGAAACAAATGACAAGCAATACAATTCAAAATGTAATTTTGGAAAATAGAGAAAAACTGACAATTTCAGGTGTTTTAGATGTGCTTAGTTTTGATGACCAAATTGTAATACTTGAAACAGATCTTGGACTATTAACAGTTAAGGGAGAAAATTTAAGAATTAACAAATTAAGTCTTGACACGACCGAAGTTATTGTTGAAGGAACAATTATAAATTTGTCCTATTCAGAGAAAAATTTAGACAAGAAGTCGGGTGGCTCTATTATCGGCAAAATATTTAAATAAAATGGGGGTTCTATAAATGCAAAATCAAGCATATGCTTTCTTAATTTTTATCTTAAATGGACTTATAGTTGGTATTTTATTTGATGTATTTAGAATACTTAGGAAAGCATTTAAAACCTCAGATTTTATTACATATATTCAAGATATAATATTTTGGATTTCTAGTGGACTTATCTTATTATATTCAATATTCAAATTTAACAATGGAGAATTAAGACTATTTATACTATTAGGAATAATCCTTGGAATGTCAATACACCTACTAGTCTTTAGCAAAATATTTATTACGGTTACAGTCTATATAATTAATATAACAAAGAAAGCATTTAATTTTTTGATTATTATATCAATAAAATACTTATTTAAAATAATGAATAAGTTAATAATAAAGCCTGTTATATTTCTATATAAAAAAGCTTACAAGCTTATGAAGAAAATAATGTCGTTTTTTATAAATAAATTTAAAAAACTGTTTTTTAATAATAGAATTTATAAAAGCAAGAAGGATTTTGTGTGAATTTGTAGAATATTAATATAGATAGTGTTATGCTATATTTATTTGTAATGGATTTCAGGAGATACTAATGAAAATTAAGAAGATATATAAAAAGCTATTCTTTATAATAATAGCTGTGTATTTAATATATATATTTGTAAGTCAGCAAAAAACTATAAATTCTTATAAAACTGCACAAAGGTATTATTCAGAGCAAATCGTTGAAAAGACTGCATATAAAGAGGTTTTATGCAATAAGAAAAATAATACAAATTCAGAAGAATATATAGAAGAAGCGGCTCGAGAAAAATTAGATATGTATTTACCTAATGAAAGAGTTTATATAGATACTAGTAAATAAAGGTGGGGAAGGTGTTTACCTACCTTTAAATTTTAAATTATTTCTAAAAAATTTATTTCCAATAATTCCCAGATAATATTAATACAAATAAAAGGAGGATATATAATATGGAATTAGAAGAATTAACACTTATAGAATTACGTGAAAAAGCAAAAGATGAGGGAATAAAAAACCCCACAAAATTTAAAAAAGATGAACTTATATCTATTTTAAAAGAAAAAATGTCTGAAAACAATGTACAAGCTGTTACAGAAGTAAAAAGTGAATTTAAAGAGGTTATAACTGAAGAAGGATACAAACTTACAAGTGAAGGAGACGAAGTTGTTGAAGGTATTTTAGAGGTTTTGCCAGATGGTTATGGATTTTTAAGAGGAGATAACTATTTACCTACTGCAAAAGATGTTTATGTATCTCCAATTCAAATTAAAAGATTCAGATTAGATACTGGTGACAAAGTAAGAGGAATTAAGAGGACTCCAAAAGAGGGAGAAAAATTCCCAGCACTAATATTTGTAGGAGCAGTTAATGGTGAACATCCTGAAAATGCGATGAAGAGACGTTCTTTTGACGACTTAATACCAATCTATCCTAAAGATAGAATCAGATTAGAAACTATGCAGAACGAATATACAATGAGAATAATGGATTTATTGTGCCCAATAGGTAAAGGTCAAAGAGGTATGATTGTTGCACCTCCAAAGGCTGGTAAAACGACTATTCTAAAGAAAATTGCAAATAGTATAACTACAAATAATCCAGAAGCAGAATTAATAGTATTACTTATTGATGAGCGACCTGAAGAAGTTACTGATATGAAACGTTCCATAAAGGGGGATGTTATTTATTCTACCTTTGATGAATTACCAGAGCATCATGTAAAAGTTGCAGAAATGGTGTTAGAAAGAGGGAAGAGGTTAGTAGAGCAACACAAAGATGTAGTAATACTTTTAGATAGTATTACAAGACTTGCAAGAGCATATAACCTTGTTGTTCCAGCTTCAGGAAGAACTCTATCAGGAGGTTTAGATCCTGCTGCACTACACAAACCAAAAAGATTTTTTGGTGCTGCAAGAAATACAGAAGATGCAGGAAGTTTGACTATCTTAGCAACCGCACTTGTAGAAACAGGAAGTAGAATGGATGATGTTATATTTGAAGAGTTTAAAGGAACAGGTAATATGGAGGTTCACCTAGATAGAGCTTTATCAGAAAAACGTATATTCCCAGCAATTGACATAAATAAGTCTGGAACAAGAAAGGAAGAATTACTACTTTCAAAAGAAGAATTAGAAACAATATTTGCTTTAAGAAAGACAATGTCAAATATGAATACACAAGAAATGACTGAACAAATTATGGAACAAATTGTAACAACAAAATCAAATGCAGAATTTTTAGAAAGAGTAAATATATTTTTAAAAAATAATAAATAGATTAGCGAAGTTATACTTGTAAGTGAGTAGGGAAAGGAGAAAACAATACAAAATTTCTCTACTTGTTTACAATAAAACATTGCACAAAATCAAAGATTTAGGCAATATTTATATAATAATACTAGATAACAGTAGTTTATTCAAACTACTGTTTTTTTTACTCAATAATTATTAAAGGAGGAAGTTTAATGTCAAATGATTTAGTTTTTGTTGGTTATCGTGAAGGGGTAAGTAAAAAAGAAAAAAAATATTATGTTTTAAGTTTTATAACATACCCAACACCAACAAAAGATGGTAATTGTGTTTATTCTACTAATGTTGATATTTTCGTAGATTTTGATAAATATAATCAATTTATAAACGAAAATGATTTATTGTCTATCGTTACTGTTCCTTATATTATTTTTGGGGACAAAGTTCGTTATTATTTATAGTTACTAATTAGTAATATATACACTTTTGAAAGGAGTGATTTTGATGGGAGAGGGGGAAACTGTTGTGGAAACTATGACTACTACTTTAGAGCCTTTAAAAACTGCATTAACATCTTCTATAACACCTACTCAAATAGTTGCTGTTTTAGCTGGTATGATTGGCGTAGGTATGACTTTCGTTTTAATGTGGTTTGGTGTTAGAAAACTTATTAGCATATTTAAAAAAGCCGTTACAAAAGGCAAGATTTCTGTTTAATTAATGGGGCATAAAGCCCCTTTTTTTATAAAAAATTTAAAAATTAAGGAGTATTTATGAATATTTATTTAATTAAAAGATTTTTAAAAAGTTTTTTAAAATTTTTTTCTTATAAGATTAGAAGAATTTTTCGTGATATAAATTCTACATTAAAATTTTTTTTATTATGTCTAATTATTTTAGCAATTATAAGAGGTGTTGTAAATGGATATTGATTTATTGAGAGGCTCTTTAAATCCTAAAAATTTAATTGATATAGCTAAATACAAAAGACGTTTTAGAAAAGAAAACCCAGAATATTTTTATCCTGAAGGACTTTTGGTCTTTTGTGGTTCTCAAGGTTCAGGAAAAACCTTGTCGGCTGTTCAATATGTGAAAAAATTATGTATTGAATATCCACGAGCAATACTTGTAACAAATACAAAAATTGAAGGGTTACCAGGGCATACTGCAGTTATTCCTTATAATGGTATAAGAAGCTTAACTAAGCATACAAACGGTCTTAATGGTGTAATTTACTTTATTGATGAAATACATCTTGAATTTAATTCTTTAGAAAGCAAAAATGTACCTATTGAAGTAATGATTGAGGTTTCTCAGCAAAGAAAACAAAGAAAACATATTGTAGGTACATCTCAAGTTTATATGCGTATGGCTAAGCCTTTGAGAGAACAGATAAAAAATGTTGTTATTTGTAAGAATTTTTTTAAATGTGTTCAATTTAACAGGTTAATTGATGGCGAAAGTTCTTATGAAGAAAATGGCAAATTTAAATTTGATACTGTTAAAAATTTCTTATGGTTTCATTCTCCAAAACTTTACAATTCTTACGATACTTACGCAAAAATGAAACGTTATTCTAAGGAATGGAAAGGAGTTAAAAGATTAAAAATTTATGATAACACGTAAAAAAATTTGTAGATTTGATAGAGAAAAATTCAAAAAATTAAATTATAAAGATAAAGAAATTTATTATATTAATTTTTTACGCAAAAATTTTTCATTAATTTATAGAAAGGAGTTTGTTAAATATGGATTATAGTGAGATTATTTCATTAGTCGCAAAAGTTATTGAACAAGCTTTGCCTTTAGGCATAATATTTCTTTTAGCAGAGAGACTAATACAACTTTTTCTAACTTTTGCTTTTCCTAAAATATTCAAAGGGGGTATTTAAATGTATTATGATAGTTATTTTCATTCTTTAATTAATAATACAAATTCAATTATAAGTATTCAAAATTCAATTTTATTATATTTGCAAGTTTTAGTTTTTTTAGTTAGTTTAATTTTTGTTTATATTTTTTTAAATAATTCTTTAGAGAGGAGAAGTTAAATGAAAATTTTTAAAAAAATACTTATAACAATAATAATTTTACTTTTTTTATTTTTATTAAAATCAAACGTTTTAGCTGTTACTAATATTACGACTATTGATAATAAAACTTATCAAATACCTGACTTTGATTTTTCTACTTTAGGAAATAGACCATATTTTATTGATTATGAAAACTCTAATGGCTGGATAGAGATTTGCACTCCTTTTTTGTCAGGTAATAATTATTTATTTTATGTGAACGATAGTCAAGATAGAGTTTTTTGTTTAGTTGACGGCGTTTCTAGTCGTTGGGATACATATTATGTTAGAAAAGGTATAAATGACACTTTTACGTATTATGCTGGGAACAATATGGCAGTTATTTCTAAAAATAGACCTATTATTTATTCAACAATTAATGTTTATTGTAATGATAGAACTACCGTTTTTTTTGTTGCTAATTCTCTTGAAAGTGCTATTGAGCCTTATATTTTAGACACTGATAATAATTTAGCTACTTTAAATATTGAATTTCTTACTATCGATAGTGGTACTATTGATTATGACGAACTTAATTTTTTCATTTCTACAAATCAATTAGGCTCTAATAATGCTTCTATCGTTTATATTACTGATTTAGATAGTAATAGTCCTTTTTACAATTCTGGAGGTGTAAACGGAGATTATTTTGAAATTCCCGTTAGTGTTTTTAAATCTTCTTTAAATGTAGGTTATGAAGTTGATTTTGTTTTGCAGTATTGGAAAACTGGTGCTGATAGTTATTCTTATTCAAAACGTTCTGTTATATATAATTCTAGTTCAATAGTTGAAAGTGATACTGATAAAATTAATAATAATATAACTTCAAATTTTAATATTATACGTAATATTTTAAACAATTTAACCGAAGAACAAAAACAGCAAGCAAAAGCTGAATTTGAACGTAGTCAAGCTGAAGAAGAAACACGAAAAGGTATTTTAGCAACAATAAAAGAAGTTTTAAGTTATATTAACCCTCTTTCTGAAAATTTTTTTGCTTACAAGTTAGTAAATTTATTATTGCAAGGTTTAAAAAATTTATTTATTCCTGGAGATGAGTTTTTTAGTAATTTTTTTAATGATTTAAAAAATTGGTTTTCTGAAAGATTTGGGTTTTTAATGTATCCTTTTGAATTATTAATTGAAATTTTAAATAGAATTTTAAATATTAATTTAAGTGAACCTATTATTGATATTCCAGAAGTTGTTGAACCTGTTACAAATACAAAATTAATAAATTCTATTAATTTTAATTTTAATGATTTATTAGAAAACAATGTTTTAAATACAGTACATAATATTTATTTAATTATCCTTGATGCTTTTATAATTTTTGGTTTAGTTAATTTGGCAAAATCTAAGTTTGAGGAGGTAATTACAAAATGATTTTAGAAACTATATTGAATTTATTAAAAAATTTGCTTTTTTTGGTTTTTAATTGGATAAATTTACCTTCAATGCCAGAAACTTTTGTAAATAGTGTTAATTCATTTTTAAACTTAATTTTTAACAATTTGACAATTTTAGGTTTTTTTGTAAGAATTGAAACAATAAAAATTGCAATACCTATTTTGATAATTTTAATTAATTTTGATAAAATTTATAAATTAACTATTTGGATTTTAAGGAAAATCCCTTTTATAAATTTAAAATAGCAAAGAAAGGAGTATTTTATGAAAGAAAGTCGTACGAGAAATTGGACAATAGTAATATATCCAGAAAGTGCACCCGAAAATTGGCGTGAAATTTTAGACGATACTCACATTGAGTGGATTGAAAGCCCTTTGCACAACAGAGATTTAAATGCAACTGGAGAAGTTAAAAAAGCTCATTATCACGTTTTACTTTTATTTGGTGGAGTAAAATCTTATGAACAAGTAATTGAATTTATAAAACCTTTAAACTGTCCAATCCCAACGAGATGTCATAATGCTAGAGCTTTAGTTCGTTATATGGCTCATTTAGACAATCCAGACAAGGCTCAATATAGCATTTCTGATATAAAATCTCATGGTGGTGTTGATATAGCAGAATTATTGAAACCCTCTTCAAGCGAAAGGTACTGTATTATTAAAGATATGCTTGAGTTTATTAAAGAAAATGGTATTATAGAATTTCAAGATTTGATTGATTATTCTTTTTCTTATCATTTTGATGACTGGTTTCCTCTTTTATGCGATAATTCTTCGTTTATTATTGTGAACTATATTAAGTCTTGTCGACATCGTGGAAAACAAAAGATTAATTTTTCGACTGGCGAGATTATTAATTAGAAAAAAGTATTGATTTTATGCAAAATCAAAAAGTAAAGTGGAGGTAATTATATGAAAGATGTTACAGAAAAATATATAAATATGATATGTTCTTTTGAATGTGATTTTGTTTTAGCTATTAGTAAAGATAGTGATTTTGATTTAAATGAATTACAACAACAAATTGAAGAAAAATCTAATTATATTTTATTAAGAGATATTGAATTATTACAAGAATTAAGTTTTAATTTGCGACATAGAAAAATTAAGTTAATAGAGGAGTAGTAATACTCCTTTATTTTTAAATTTTTTATAAATAAAAAAATAACTTTACTATAAAATGCGGATATTTTGTCAATGAAGAAAACATATAAATTGAATATTCTTCTTAGAGTTGCTTCTTTATGCTGTTTTCGCAATTGTACAAAATTATAGTAAATTTATAATAGTAGAGGAGATGTATTAAATATTCTTTAGAGAAAAACTCTTTACATAAAATATTTTATACATCTCCTAGAAGATAAAAAAATTATTTGTATAGCTTGTAATAAAAAATATTTGGCTATTTGCTTTTAAGGAATACAGAGGTTTGTTGTCTGTAAAATACGGCCGAGGGGGTGCGACTAGAAAAAAAACTTGTTTTTTTTCGTCGCTGGTGGGGAAGTGTAGTCCCCAATAAAAAATAGGGGGGCGACTACGACCCCCCCTATTGTGTTCAGTGTTCATTATATATTTTCTTGAATTTTTTGTTTTAATTCCTCTAGATTATAAAAATTTTGAACAGGTATTCTTAATAATTTTATATCTAATTCTTTAAACATATCGTTTATAAAAGTATCTCTTTCAATTCTTTTATTAGTATTATGTGTTTTGTCGTCTAGTTCAATACATAACTTTATTTTACAGTTTTTTTCTGTTATAATAAAATCTATACTTTTACTTTTTATTTTATTAAAATTCTTAAAATTTTTACAATTTACAATCTCATATAATGCTATTTGTGTGAATAGAGTATAGTTTAATTCGTCTGTAATTGTTTTAAGCAATTTATAAAACTTTAATTCTGTTGGCGTAAGCAAGTATTCTTTCTTTTCGTAATCTTCTTTATAGTTGTTACTTTTTATTATTACTTCATTAGTAGAATTATTTGTTTGTATTTTCTTTTCTAAATAGGTTATTATACCAACTAATATTATTATAATTACTATATACATATAATCAACCCCTTTAGAATATTATACCACATTTGACATTTTATGTAAACCCTGTTATAATTAATACTGTCTAGTATTGATAGAGTAGGGGGGATATTATATATATTAAACAAACAAATATTACAAAAGATACAAAATTTTATTTATGTGAATATGGAATATTTTATGAAGGTCAAATGTTAGAAAAATATTGTTATGAAAAAGGTTCTTTAAAATTTGACGAATTTGTATATATAAAAAAATTTATTATACATTATAACAAAATAACAAAAAATCCTGAATTATATTTTAGGTTTGGTAATTTTTATAATAAAGTAGAGTATACAATACATACAAAGCAGTTAGGAATTTTATACAAAAAAAGAGGAATTTAAAAATTTTTATAGAATAATAATAGTAGAGTAGACTATTTTTATTTTATAAAAAACATTGCACAAAATCAAAGTTTTGCGCAATAAGAGATAGGAGTAAAATATATAGACTATGATTATAGTCCTACCCAGTCATCTCAGTACTTTCAAGCTTTTAGCTTCACTAATACTTACTTATTATTTAATTATTTTACTTTGCATATTATTTATTATTTTGTTTTATTCAATAACTTATATTTCTTTATAATTTTAACCTCTTAAAATCCATTTTAAGCTCTTTAAATATTTTATTTATATAATTTGATGTTCAATAATTTTTATCTTTAAATTTTAAATTTATACTTTAATATTTTTTTATAATTTCAGATCCGATCTCAAATTTTTTCTAAAATCTCCAAAATGCCTATTTCTCTATATTTGCCGTATTTTACAGACAACAAACTATATGCCTTAATTTTAAAAACAGCTTAAAATCGATTCTCGTGCGTCGTTATTTTGGGTTTTTTTGAACATTTTGGTATTACTATATAAATGTATAATTTTACTACTAAAAATTGCTAAACACTAGAATTGTTAGTATTTTGCTGAAATATCAGACAACAAACTATATGTCTAATTTATAAAAAACGCTTAAAACCGATTCTCGCAAGCCGTCATTTTAAAGGTTTTTGAGGTTTTGCAGCAGTTAATCAAATTTATAATTATAGTAATAAAATATGAAATTTTACCAAACAAAATTTAAAACTTAAATTTGAAATTTCAAAAATTTTAATTTATAAATTCAAAAATTAAATTTTAAAATTATTTTTATTAAATTTATATTTTTTCTTTTAAAATATTTTTGCAAAAAATTTTTATATAACATTGCACAAAATATTTTAATACCTATTTTCTTTTTTATTTATAAATTTTTTATTTTTTCTAAATGTACACATCTTGAAATACGGCTCTTCCCCCTACTCCACCTATTTTTCTGAATCTTTGGGCTACAAATTAATTTTTTTTGCTAAAAACTATTTTCAAAATTATAAAAATGTTGTATAAATATACGTGAGGTGTTATTTATGATAGACAGACAAGATAATCCAGAGTTTGTAAATTCATTTTTAGATTACACGATTACTATTCTTAACAAATCTCCTAATACTGTTAAAGAGTATAATTATGATATAGCAAACTTTTTAAAGTATATAAAAAAACAATTTGGATTAAGTAATGAAAAAGATATTAAAGATATAAAGATAAATGATATGGATATATCTGTACTAAAAAAGGTTTCTCTTCAAGATATTCATGGATATATATCATATATGGCAAGAGAGCTAAAAAGTAGTCCTGCTACTCGTGCAAGGAAGATTTCGTGCATTCGAGTATTTTTTAAGTATCTTTCTAGCAAAGCTAAATTAATAGAAATAAACCCTGCTCAAGATTTAGAAACTCCTAAGCTTGGTATAAGAATGCCAAAGTATTTATCTCTTGAAGAAAGCAAAAAGCTTTTAGAGGCTACTCAAAGTGAAGATAGTAGGAATAATGTTAGAGACTATGCAATTATAACATTGTTTTTAAATTGTGGTATGCGTTTGTCTGAATTAGTTAATATTAATATTAGTAATATTGATTTTTCAGAAAGTAAGATGACAGTAATTGGTAAAGGTAACAAGGAGCGCACTATTTACCTAAATAACGCGTGTATGAAGGTTATTAATGATTATTTATCTATTAGACCATATGATAGGGTTAAAACCGATTCTCGTGATGCATTATTTTTAAGTGAACGTAAAGAAAGAATTAGTAATAGATCTGTACAGGATATTGTAAAAAAGGAACTTAAAAATGCTGGTTTAGATACAAACAAGTATTCTGTTCATAAATTACGACATACTGCTGCAACACTTATGTATCAATATGGAGAGGTTGATATAAGAGCTTTGCAAGAACTATTAGGTCATGAAAGTATTTCAACTACAGAGATATATACACATGTAAATGATGAAAGAGTTAGAAATGCTGTAGAAAACAATCCTCTAGCTAATATATAATAAAAAGGAAACAATATGTTTTTTATACATTATTGTTTCCTTTTGCAGTAGCCTTAAATTACGGGAACCATTAATTCTTGATCAATATGTAAATTGCTTGATTCCAAATTATTTATATTCTTAATATCTGATATTATATATCTGATGTCTTTAGTTTTATAATAGTCATTACTTTTCTGTAAGTCACTTGCAATTTCCCATAATGTATCTCCTTTTGCAACATATATTAATTTGTATTCAATTTCTTTATGTGATAATGTACTTTTTGCACAAACTAGTGACAATACAAAAGCTACTATTAAAATTAAACATATACTTCTTATAAATTTCTTTAAATTAACTATTTTCATATAAATTCCTCCTACGAACATTGTTTCGCTTGTTTAAATAAATTATAAACGCTTGTTCGTACTTTGTCAATACTTTTTTGAAAAGTTTTTTAAATTTTTTACTTTCTGGAACAATAATAAAAAGGAGTAGCAATGGTTGCCCCTACGCAAAAATACAGTATGCTAAAATTAACATACTGTATTTATTTATATTTATTTCTTGTTTTATGCTCTTGGATGAGCTTTTCTATATATATCTTTTATACTATCATCTTGAAACTGCATATATACTTGTGTTGAAGATATATCTGAATGTCCAAGCATTGTTTGTATTGACTTTAAATCTGCTCCATTTTGCAATAAGTGAGTTGCAAATGAGTGTCTTAATACGTGTGGTGTAATGTCTTTAGTAATGTGGGCTTGTTCTTTATAATATTTTATTATTTTCCAAAAGCCTTGCCTAGTTAATCTTCTGCCATTTACATTTACAAATAGAGCTTGCTCTTTGTCATCTTTTATAATGTTTGGTCTAGCTGTTATTATATATTCTTTTAGAGCTTGTAAAGACATTTTTCCCAATGGAATTATTCTTTGTTTATTTTCGTTTTTACATATTACAGAAGAATTTTCTAAATCTATATCATCTATATTTAATGATATAATTTCAGTAACCCTCATTCCTGTAGCATAAGCAATTTCTAACATTGCTTTGTCACGTATACTTTTTAAATCTTCTCCACGTGGTTGTTCAAGTAATAATGAAACTTCTTGTGAAGATAGAACATTAGGGGCTTTTTTCTCTATTTTTGGTGATTGGATACCTCTTGTTGGATCTTCTTTTGCAATTTTATTTTTTACCAAATATTGACAAAACAATCTAATTGATGCCAAATGTCTTGAGATTGTGGATGCTTTTTTATTTAAACTATTTAAATATTCTAAATAATTTATTATATCTTCATGTTTTAAATTTGTATAATTTACATTATTTTCATTTAAATATTCTTTATATTGATAAATGTCTCTTTGATATGATTCTAAAGTATTTTTTGATAGTTTTTTATCTACTTCTATAAATTCTAAAAAGTTGTTAATATCTTTATCCATTTTTTGCTCCCTTTCGTAAACATAATTTATGTTATAGTTATATCAAATAAACATAAAAAAGTAAATAGATTTTATAAATATTTTAAAAAAATTTTTTCCCTTTTAAATACCATTTGTGTTCTGATATTATTTTCACTTCTATTACTTGGCCTATAAGGCTTTCATGCCCTTCGAAATTTACTACTTTGTTAGTATTGGTTCTTCCTGTAAGCATCTTTGAATTGCTTTTACTGAAACCTTCTACTAATATTTTTTGTATTGTTCCAATGTATTTTTTGTTGTTACTTTCAACTTGCTCTTCAAATAATTTTTTTAACCTATCAAATCTTGTGTGTTTAATTTCTTCTGGAATCTGCTCCTCCATTTTATCTGCAGGTGTTCCTTTTCGTTTTGAATATATAAACATAAATATTTGTTCAAAATTAACTTTTCTAACAACATCTAGAGTGTTTTCAAAGTCCTCTTCTGTCTCTCCTGGGAAGCCAACTATTATGTCTGTTGAAAATAAGGCTTCTGGTATTTCGTTTTTTATCTTATTAGCTAGATTTAAATACTGTTCTTTTGTATATTTTCTATTCATTTTCTTTAAAATCTGTGTACTTCCAGATTGTAAAGGCAGATGAATTAATCTAGATACTTTAGGGCTTTCCTTTATTGCTTGTATAACATCATTTGTAAAATCTTTGGGATGTGGAGATATAAATTTTATAACTTCAATTCCCTTGATTTCATTTACTGCTCGTAACAAATCTGCAAAAGAGGTTATAGAATTTGATTTGCCTTCTTCTTTTTCAATTTTCATATATGAGTTTACATTTTGACCTAGTAATGTTACTTCTTTATATCCTTCCCTTGCAAGCTCTTCTATTTCTTTAATTATGTCTTCTGGATTTCTGCTTCTCTCTCTTCCTCTTACATATGGAACTATACAATATGAGCAAAAATTGTTACAGCCATACATAATGGTTACAGAAGCGGATTTATTGCTATTTCTCTTTATTGGCAATCCTTCATATATTTCACCATCTATGTCTAAAATGTCTTTTACCTTGTTCTTCTCAAAAATAACTTCATATAAATCTTCTGGGAATTTATGTAGAGTGTGTGTTCCAAATATAATGTCTACATATGGATAGCTTTCTTTTATTTTCTCTTGCATATGTTTTTCCTGCATCATACAACCACATACTGCAATTATACTATTATTTTTTTGTTTTATTTTTTTTAGTTCTCCAACTTTTCCAAATAATTTTTCCTCGGCATTTTCCCTAACACAGCAAGTGTTTAGTACATAAATGTCGGCAACTTTATCATCTTTGGCTAATTTATAGCCCATATTTTCTAGCATACCTGCTATTTTTTCAGAATCATTTTCATTTAGTTGGCACCCCATTGTAAGTATATTATAATATTTTTCTTTACCTCTTAACAAATCTTTTACTTTTTCTATGTATTGTTTTTGTTTTTCTATTATTTCCTTGTTCAATTTTTAAACCTCCTAAAGTATAGCACTTAATAATTATTATAACATATTTATGTACATTTTTACAATAATTTGAATACATTAAGACTATTAAAGGAAGCATTTACTTGAAACTGGTGGGATTTAGACATTATTTAAAAATAATCTATAATGTATTTAAATTTTCTATTAGATTTTTATATTTTACAAAGAATAGCTCTTTGTCAGTGTAAAGTACCGCTTTTTGCAAATCTTTAATTAACATATATATCTTATTTATCTTAAATTCTTTGTTTTTAGAATATTCAGTATCGTTTAGTATAATTAGAAATGCATTTTCAGCTTCTGTAAGGCTTGTTATGCTACTATTCCAGTCATCTTGTGTAATAAAGGAATATGTAGCAAGTATGTGATATTTTGTGTTTTCCAAATTAAATTTTTGTTTTTCAGAAGATAATATATTTACAAATTTTGGTATATATGAATATAAATTTGTTAAATTTGTTAATGTTGTTGCCTTATCTTCGTTTTTGATGGATATTATTGTTTTATTAATTAAATCACTAGTAGATATTATATCGTCATTAGAAACATTACATTTGTATAACTCTAACATCATTACGCTCCACGAAGCATTTATTAATTCTATTTGGCTCTTCATAAAATCCCAGTCTATATCTTCTGTGTTAGATTTTAAGATACTGTTGGGTTGCATATTAGTCATGGCTATTTGTTTTTCTTCGTTATTTTTTTCTTGTGATTGCGATTCTCCTTCTTGTGATTTTGAAGAAGATTCTTGTGTGTTATTTTGCGAAGTTTTTGGTTGATTTGCTTTTTGTGGTGTTTTTATTTCTTCATACATAATTGAATAATTGTATAATGAGATGTTGTTTAATTTATTTACCATTTCTATTATTTTATAGCCGAAATATTCGACTTTATCAGTAATTTTGTCTTTATCATAATTATTATCTTCTGTAGAATTACTACATCCGAACTAAAAAGAGTATACATATTAAAATGATTAAAACTTTCTTCAAAACAATTCACCTGTATCTAGTATTTCCGAAAACTTACATCTTATTCTATGTATAACTTAAATGCTGTACACAAATAATATTTTATATGAAAGGATTTTGATATGGGTGTTATAATCAAGCTATATAGTAATAAAAAAAATGAAATACAAAAGTTCTTAAATGAGTTTTATAATGATAATATACCGTTAGATAATGATTTACTTTGGGAACATTGCTTTAATAACCCTATTGAGAGTACTGATATTATTGGAGTTTTTATTGATAATAATGAGACTTTTAATATTAATATGTGGGTTAGTTTGGATGAAGGTTTCTTTATAAATGTGACTGATTTTAACGCAGATAAAATAATAAGGTACCTTTTTGAAAGGTACCCATATTAAGTATTTGTTACTCTTCTTTATTTTCATTATCGTCTTTTATTTCTTCCTTTAAGTCCTTTTTTACATCTTCTGCAACTTCTTCTTTTCCAGGAGCCACCTCTCCGTTTTCTAACTTTTCCAATGCCTCTTTTTTAACATCAGTTTCTTGCTCTTGTTTTTCTCCACATTTTGGGCAGAAGACTGCTCCTCTTTCTATTTCTGCTCCACATTTACTACATAACCTTTTTTGATTTAATTTTAATATTTCTAATCTTGCATCTTCTATTTCTTTAGATAGTTCATCTATCTTTGAACATTCTTCTTCTAAATCTACTTCTATATCTATGTTTTCCTCTCTTATATGTTTTTCATATACCTTCTTTCCTATTTCTTCATACATATCCGTAATTTTACCTTTGTTTTCATTAATTTTTAATTTTAATTTTGTTTCCCTTGCTATTTTTCCTGTTGTTTCACTTGTTTTCCTACTTAAATCACTAAAAAAGCCCATATTAATTCCTTCCTTTCTAATTATATATCATTATTATATTCTATCCAAAGTGATTTGTAAATATTCTAGTCTTCAAATTTTGGATTTCTTGTCATTAAATCCAAAATTGCTTGTTTTGCATCTAATCCTTCAAACAAAACTTTATATACTGCGTTTACGATTGGCATTTCAACTTCATACTTCTGTGAAAGTTTATATGCAGTCCTTATATTATCAATACTTTCTATTGTCATTCCTATTTCTTGTTTTGCTTCTTCAATAGTTTTACCTTGACCAACAAGTATTCCTGCTTGTCTGTTTCTACTGTGATTGCTCATACAAGTTACTATCAAATCTCCAAGTCCTGTTAAACCATATATTGTTTTGGGTTGTCCACCCATTTTTATACTTAATTTAGCCATTTCTGAAAGTCCTCTTGTAAGTAATGCTGCAAATGTATTATCTCCTAATTTTAGCCCTGTTATTGCTCCTGCACAAAATGCTATTATATTTTTCAAAGCCCCGCCTAGTTCTGCTCCTTTTAGGTCGTATGATGTATAAATTCTAAGAGCCTCATTCATAAAAGTATTTTGAACATCTTCTAATAGTTTGTCATCTTTTGAAGCTATAACTAGTGCAGTTGGTATTTCAAGAGACACTTCTTCAGCATGACTTGGACCTGACAAGCCTCCTATTTTACAGTTTGGTAGTTCCTCTTCAACTACTTCGTTTAGAGTATATAACGTTGATTCTTCAAATCCTTTTGAGCATATAATAATTTGTTGACTTGTAACATATTGTTTGAATTTTTGAATCGTTTCTCTTACAAATTTTGATGGTGTTACTATAAGTAACATTTCTGTTCCTTCAATGGCTGTTTTGAAGTCTGTTGTACAAAGTACACCGTCTGGAATTGTTGCTAGAGGTAGAAATTTGCATTTTTTTTCATTATTTATTAAGTCTGCTTCTTCTTTAGAATATGACCACATTTTCACATTGTTCCCTAAATGAGCTAAATGTATTCCAAGAGCTGTTCCCCAACTCCCACTACCAATTATTGAAATATTTTTCATATACAAATTTTTCCTTTCCTATTTTTTAAGTGATAATTTATTCTCTGTTCCATTTTTTAGCCTTGAAATATTTGTTCTGTGATTAAATACTACAAGAGCTCCTATTAGTATACTTATAATTTTTGCGCCCATATTATCAACCATAAATATTGTTAAGATAGGAAATAGTATTGCTGCTAAAATTGACCCTAAAGATACCCATCTTGTAAATGCCATAATAGTTAGTGCAAACACTAAGCATATTAGACCAATTTGTGGGTTTACTATTAATAATACTCCAAGTGAAGTTGCAACACCCTTTCCACCTTTAAATCCATAGTATATTGGATATGTGTGACCTATTATAGCCATAAGACCTGCCAAGTATTTTAGAATTTCTAAATCTGTCTCAGTCCAAATTTTGGCTACAAGCATTGCCAATAAAACTGAAACAACACCCTTTAGCATGTCACAAATCAATGTTAAAATGGCTGCTTTTTTTCCTACTGTCCTTAGTACATTTGTCGTTCCTGCATTTTTACTTCCTCTTTCCCTTAAATCAAACCCTGCAAATTTTTTACTAAAGATTATTGCAAAATTTATACTTCCTATTAAATATGCTACTAATGCTACTAATATATATACTGCTGACATATCTTTTCCCTCCTTAAAATTAATCTAATAAATTATATTTCCTTTTCTCCTTTTTCTCTTGAAATTATTCTAACTGGTGTTCCTTCTAAATCAAAATTCCTTCTAATTTGATTTACCAAATATCTTTCATATGAAAAATGAAAAAGTTCTTTATTGTTTACAAATATTACAAACGTTGGTGGCTTTGTTTGTGCTTGTGTTGCATATAATATTTTTAATCTTTTTCCTTTGTCTGTTGGTGGTTGAACAACTGCTATTGCTTCATTTATTACTTGATTTAATGTTGCTGTTGGTATTCTCATTGCATTATTATTTGCCACCTTTTTTATCAAGTTAAATAATTTATCTACTCTTTGTCCAGTTTTTGCTGAAATAAATATTATTGGTGCATAAGTTAAATAACTTAGTTTATTATACACTTCTTTTTTATATTTTTCTAGTGTTCCGGTTTCCTTTTCATATTCATCCCATTTATTAACAACTAGTATAACACCTTTTCCTGCTTCGTGTGCTTCTCCTGCGATTTTTGCGTCTTGCTCTGTTACGCCCTCTGTTGCATCTATTAAAACTAAACATACATCTGCTCTTTCTACTGCTAATATTGAACGCATAATACTATATTTTTCTATGTTTTCATTTACTTTACTCTTTCTTCTTATTCCAGCAGTATCTATAAAGTTATATTTTCCAGTGTCATTTTCAAAGTATGAATCTATTGCATCTCTAGTAGTTCCTGCAACATTGCTTACTATTACTCTATTTTCTCCCAGAATTTTATTAACTAAAGAAGATTTTCCAACATTTGGTTTTCCTATAATTGCAACATTTATTATTTCATTATCTTCTTCGTCTTCTTTTTTTTCAGGGAAATACTCATAAACAGCATCTAAAACATCTCCAATTCCTAGAGCATTTGTTGAGGATACTGGATGTGGTTCTCCTATTCCTAGGTTATAAAATTCATATAATGCTGGGTCTGTTTCTCCAAAGTTATCTGCTTTATTGCATACTAAAACAATTGGTTTTTTTGATTTTCTAAGCATTGTCGCAATTTCTAGATCTGCTGCTGTAATGCCTTGTTTTAAGTCTGTTATAAAAATTATTACATCAGAAATATTAATTGCAATATTAGCTTGTTCACGCATACCTATGTGTATTTCATCTTCTAATTCAGGTTCTATTCCTCCTGTATCAATTAATGTAAATTTTCTTCCACGCCAATTGCTATCTGCGTATATTCTATCTCTTGTAACACCTGGAGTGTCTTCCACAATAGATAACCTTTTTCCAACTATATAATTAAAAAATGTTGATTTACCTACATTTGGTTTTCCTATAATTGCTATCATAGGTTTTGACATTACATATCACTTCCCTTCCTTAAGCATTGACATTGCGGCCTTCTTTCCTGTCGCAATTGCTCTACATACTGACGATTTTGCCTCTACCAAATCTCCTCCTGCATATACATTTGGGATGTTTGTTCTATAATTTTCATCAACAATACATAAACCATTTTCTGTTTTTATTCCCATACTATTTAGTAAATTTTCATCTGCTTTAGAGCCAATTGCAAATATAATTGTATTTGCCTTCATTATAAAATTAGAGCCTTCTATATCAATTACTTTTTTGTCTTCATTTCTAGTTTTTATACACTCAACTTCAGTTATTTTACCATTTTTTATATTTGCATTAATGACTTTTGTATTTTCTATTATTTGAACTCCATCGTTTATTGCATCTTCAATTTCTACCTTCCTTGCTGGCATTGATTTCAAATTTCTTCTATATAATATGTATACCTCTGTTGCTCCCATTCTAATAGCTACTCTTGCTACATCTGTTGCAACATTTCCTCCGCCAATTACAATTGTAATTCCTAGATTTTTAACAAATTTACCTTTGTTATAATCTTTTAAAAAAGTATCAGCATCATATATATTTTTTGCTTTTTCTTGTGTTAGTTCATATTTCGTTTGCTTTTGGGCTCCTAGTCCCAAGAAAATATCATCATATCCTTGTTTTTTTAAATCTTCAATTGTTATGTTTTTTCCAAGTTCGATACCTGTTTTAATAGTTATACCAATACTTTTAATTTTTTTTATTAATTCATCTACCGTTGTTTTAGATAATCTAAAGTCAGGTATTCCATAATGTAGTATTCCACCACATATATCCTCTTTTTCAAATATAGTTACATTGCAACCTGATTTTCTTAAATGAATAGCACAGGTCAACCCTGCTGGTCCTGAGCCAATAATAGCAATTTTCTTATTTGAAATATTTTCAATGTTAATTATATAATCTATATTATTTTGTTTAGCCCAATTATCTGTAAAGTTTTCTAAATTACTTATTTGTACAGCGTTTCCTTTTATACCTTTTACGCATTTACTCATACATTGTTCTTCTGTTGGGCATACTTTACTACAAATTTCACTCATCAAATTATTTTCTTGTAATATGCTATATGCCTGATGAAATTTTTTTTGTTTTATTTGATTAATAAACTCTGGAATATTTGTTGCTATTGGGCAACCTGTTCTACACATTGGTTTTTTGCAGTTTAAACATTCATTGGCTTGTTTTAATATTTCTTCTATATCTTCCAACTATTTAAATCTCCTCTTCATAGTTTTTAACATATATATTATATATTCTTTTGCATAAAAAAATCAAGATATTTTGGAAAATATCTTGTTCTTAGCCTAAATATATATTCCATTTTCAACTATATATTTTATTGTTTCTTTGCATAACCATTTATCAACATTTTGATGTTCTTGTATCATTTTTCTAATTTGTGTAGAGCTTATACTTTGCATCTTTTCTGGCATATAATATACTAAATTATCTAATTTTATATTTTTATCTGTTTTAAATCTTTGAATCACAATGAATTTGTATTTTTTTATAATTTGATTATACTCTTTCCAACTTGGCATCTTTTTGAAATTGTCTGAGCCCATTATGAAAAATATATTAGCAATTTTATCATATTTATCATATATTAACTTAAAAGTGTCAACTGCATATAGTGTATTAGTATGCATACAAGCAATATCTTCAACACCTAAAGCTTTTTGCCCTTTGCAAGCAATTGTTAGCATATTATATCTATGTATTGCTGGTACTAGGTTTTGCTTTTTGTAGTAATTGCCTACTGGAACAAAAATTACTTTGTCTACAATTCCACTTTCAATTAGATTTTTTGCAAGACTAATATGTATATTGGTTGGTGGATTAAAGCAACCACCAAAAAATCCTATTTTCTCTTTCTTCATAATACAAAATCCTTTGCCTTTTGCTCTAAATCCTTCAAAGTTCCATTGTTTTCTATTATATAGTCATATTTATAGTTATATACATTTCCATCTGATGTATTACTTTTAATTAGCTCTACTCGTGGATTTATTATTAATAATGTTTTAGCATTTAAAGCTTCTTTTATCTTTTTTATTTCGTCTATTTCTCTTATATGTATAAATAAATATTTTGAATTGCTCATAATAAATTCTTTATATTTTTTTTGTATATATTTGAAGGGTGCATCATTATAATCGATACTTATTTTCTTTAAGTCTACTAATAGTTTTCTGCTTTTTTCATCTTTTTCTCCATTCCAACCTACTAGAATTTTTGCAGCTTCTTTTACTTTATCTACTGATGATATATTTGTTACTTTTGCAAATTCTGAACAATATTCTACAAAAGTATCTTTACCAGAACCTCCGGTACCATTAATTATAATTACTTGTTTGTCCATCTTTATCAATCCTTATATCTTTTTACTAAATCAAAGTGGAACAATATGCTTGTCCCACTCTTTTGCTTTAAACTTTTTTCCAAAACCAGTCCAGACTGTTATCAATACTTTTCTTCTTGTAGAATTTGCTTGCTATATCGTCTACCCAAAGGTATGCAAAGAATGATATAAATATCATTACACAGTCAATTGCAATACAGTTAATTAGTGTATGATAGTATATTTCATATAGGTCTTCTGTTAAGTTTGCTAATTGTATACTGTGTACTGCTACAAGGATCAAGTAAGCAAATAAAGCAAATGCTGGAACATATGTCTTTTTTACCTCTTTACCTAAAAAAATCAATAATACTGTTGCAAGTGTAAGTAGCAATAGTGTAATTGGCTCAGATATATTAAAAACAAACATACTCTTCCCTCCTTTTCTTTTGTGGGTATCACCCTAAAATTAATTTAATTTTAATTTAATTAAATTTGCTAATTTTGTGGCTTTTTCTTCAATCATTTTTTGATTTTGACCTTCAATCATAACTCTAATAAGTGGTTCTGTTCCAGAAGGTCTTATTATAACTCTACCATTATCTTGAAGTTCGGCCTCAAGATTTTTTATTTCTTCTTGTATTTCTGTATCTTCTTTGTAAAGAGGTTTTTTATCATTATTTACTTTTACATTTATTAACACTTGAGGATATTTGTTTATTATTTTACATAGCTTTGATATCTTTATGTTCTCCTCTAATAATATTTGTATTAGCATTAATGATGTTAAAATTCCATCTCCTGTAGGATTGTAATCTAGTAATATTATATGACCTGATTGTTCTCCTCCAAGGTTATAGTCATTTTTTAGCATTTCCTCTAATACATATCTATCTCCAACTTTTGTTTGTTTTAAATCTAAATCTTGTTCTTTTGCAAATTTATTTAATCCTAGGTTACTCATTATTGTGGAAACTATAGTATTATTTTTTAATTTGTTTTTCTTCTTTAAGTATTCCCCAAATATTGCAAGCAATGTATCACCATCAATTTCGTTGCCCTCTTCATCAACAGCTAGACATCTGTCGCCATCTCCATCATAAGCAATTCCTAGACTCATTTTGTGGTTTACTACAAATTTTTTCAAATTTTCTAGATGTGTTGAGCCACAATTTTCATTGATATTTATGCCATCTGGATTGTTGTTAATAATTTCAAAATTAATTCCTAGCTTTGTAAACACTTTTTCTGCAACTTTATATGTTGCTCCATTTGCTACATCTATTGCTACAGAAAAATCAGATTTTAGATTCTTTTCTATATTTTCTTCAAATGTTTTTCTTAAGAAATATATGTATTCATCAACTAGGTCTTCTCTATATTCTGAAGTGCCTATTTTACTTGAATGTGCAGTTAATTCATCAAAATTTCCAGCTTCAAGAATTTCTTCTATTTGCTCTTCTACTTCATCTGGTATCTTCATCCCCTTGTTGCTGAAATATTTTATGCCATTAAATTCATACGTATTATGTGATGCAGATATTACAACACTTGCATCTGCTTTTAGCTTTTTAGTTAGATATGCAACTCCTGGTGTTGGAATAACTCCTAATAATTTTACTTTTGCGCCATAACTTAAAAAACCTGCCGTCATAGCACTTTCTATTAATGTTCCAGAAAGTCTGGTATCTCTACCTATTAATATAGTAGGTACATGGTTTAAGTTTTTAGATAAAACATATGCTCCTGCCTTTGCTACTTTATATACTAATTCTGGTGTAAGTTCTGTATTTGCAATTCTTCTAATTCCGTCTGTTCCAAAATATTTTCTCATTTATTAGTCATTCCTTTCTCCGTACAGTACAAATTATTATACGTTGCATTTATTACTATAATATATCCAAATTTCAACAGAAATGTTAAACTGTTTATATTCTATTATATATTTTTCTTTTTTTCAATAGTTTTTTAAAATTATTTTTACAATTTTGTAAATTGTCTGAATTTCTTTAAATAATCATAAAAATTTAACAAAAAAATAGAATAAAAGATTAAAATACGAATCTTTTATTCTAAAAATTTGGGGTGATATTTTAGGTACTATCTTTGATGTTTATATTATATATAATATTGTTTTTTTATTAAAAAAATATTAAAAATCTACAAATCTTTAATTTTTTAGAATGCATTTTTAATGGCAGACTGTTCTAAACTGCCTGCCATTAAGACTTTTATTTTGTTATCTTATTCAGCCTCTTCTGGTGCACTTACAGGGCATACACCTGCACAAGTTCCACATCCTATACAAGAATTTTTGTCTATAACATATGTAGTGTCCCCTTGTGATATGCATCCTACTGGACATTCTGCTGCACAAGCACCACAGCTTATACATTTATCTGTTATTTTATATGCCATTTTAGTTCCCTCCTTTTTTATATATTTATCAAAAGTATTACTTTTGTTGAAATCAATTCTTTGAATTTTTCTGGTCTTTCTTGTCTAATTCCTCCATTTTCTTTAGTTCTTCTAAATCTTCTTTATTAATATTTTCTTCCTCTTTTTCAATATTTTTAATTATTTTTATATCCTTTGTATTATATTTTTTAAAGAACGTTTCATCACCATCTTTAAATTTTACTTTTACTATTTCTTTTAGCGTTTCTAATCCACAAACTTCGCCTTGACCATCTTCAGTTTTTACTATTGCTCCAATCTTAGGTAACTTTTTTAACTTTTCTTCATATACATTTTGTTCATATTGCAAACAGCACATTAATCTTCCACAATTACCTGAAATTTTTGAAGGGTTTAATGAGACGTTTTGTTCTTTTGCCATTTTAATTGATACTGTCTCAAAATTTCCAAGGAAAGAACAGCAACATAATTCTCTACCACACACTCCATTTCCACCAAGTCTTTTTACTTCATCTCTTACTCCTATTTGTCTTAATTCAATTCTCGTTTTATAAATCGCAGCTAAATCTTTTACTAACTCTCTAAAGTCAATTCTGCCTTCAGCTGTAAAGAAAAATAAAATCTTACTTTTATCAAATTTAAATTCTACATCCATTAGTTTCATTGGCAAGTTATGTTCTTTAATTTTCTTTTCACATAATTTAAATGCTTCTTTCTCCTGCTTTTTGTTTTCTTCATTTTGTCTTGCATCTTGACGGTTTGCTACTCTTATAATTTTTTTTAATGGAGCAACTATTTTTTCTTGAGGTAATTGTCTGTTTGATATAACTACTTCACCATATTCCATCCCCATCGAGGTTTCAACTATTACATGTTCACCCCTTGATACTTGATTTCCTGCTGGGTCAAAGAAGTATATTTTTCCAGCCTTTTTGAATCGAACTCCTATTATATTAGCCATTTTTCTTTAAACTCCTCTCTAATGTCAATAATAAATTATCTATTGTCATATCATAATTACTATTTCTTTTTAATCTTAATTTTGATTCTTCAATAATTTCTATACATTTTTGATATTTATTAGCGGTTTTAATGTTCTCTAGTATTTTATCAAAAAATATTGTATTTATGTAATCTAAAATGGAAAATATTTCATCCTTATCTTTAAAAATTGTTTCTTTTAAATTTAAAATTTGTAATCCGCTTAAATTTTCTATATTTTTAAATATATTTTTTATGTTTTTGTATGTATCTAAGTTATCCTTAAGTTTTAATGCTTTTTCAATACTTCCACCAAATATTTTAATTATACTATCATCAATTACTTGATTTGCCATTCTAAAATACTGTTTTATTTCCTCATCTGATAGATTTTGAAATTGAAATTTAATACATCTTGATTTAATGGTATTTAGTAATAAATTCTCATTACTTGTTATAAGAATAACTATTACATATTCAGGAGGTTCCTCTAGTGTTTTTAGTAAGCTGTTTTGAGCTTCTCTTGTCATATTCTCTGAATTATTAATAATATATATTTTTTTTTCTCCTTGTATAGGTTTTTCAAGAACATTTTTTACAAGTTCTTTTATTTGCTCTGTTTTTATGCTCTCATCCTGTTCATCTATGATTATTATATCTGGATTGTTATTATTTTCAAAACTTTTACATGCTCTACAATTATTACAAGGTTTTTTTTCATTATCTAGACATAAAATTGCCTTTGCAAATTCTTTTGCAAACATAAACTTTCCAATTCCAGATATGCCTGAAAATATATAGCTATGAGATATATTGTTGTTTTTAACAATATATTCTAATTTTTTTTTATTTTCATCGTTTCCTATTATATCATTAAACATTTTACTTTATCTTTCCAAATTTATTTAGTGGCCAAAATCTAAATGCAACTTTGCTTTCAATCTTTCTTATTGGTATACATCCAAAATCTCTACAATCGGTGCTGTTTTCTCTATTGTCTCCCATTGCAAAGACACAATTTTCAGGTACAATAATATCAGAATATATCTTACTTTCTGTTCTTATATTTTCCTGTAAATATGGTTCGTCTAGTTGTTCACCATTCCTATATACCTTACCATCTTCAATTTTTATATGGTCACCAGCAACACCTATAATTCTCTTAATGTAACTTGTTTTATTTGTTTCAAGAATATAATATATAAATTTGCCAATTAATCCTTTAGGGTTATAGTCATATTTTGCAACTGGATTATCAAAATCTATATTTTCAAGTGATGGGTATGTTACACTTGGTGCTTCAAAAGTAATAATATCCCCTACTTTATATTCTCCTTTGGTAGTTCTTGTCCATCTATTTAACCAAAGTCTTTGACCTTCTTTTAAGGTCGTATCCATTGATTTTTGTTTTACCACAGTAGGTGTTCCTATAAAATATTTTACTGCTAATGCAATAATTATAGCAATAACTATGCAATACGTCCATTCTAACGTATTTTTTAATTTTGGATTCATTTATGTCTTCCTTTCTTAAGTTTCATTTTTCAATATAGTTGGTATTGTTATAACAACTTCTGTTCCTTTTCCAACCTTACTTTTAATATCAATTCTACCATTGTTTTTATCAAGGATTTCTTTCGCAATAGATAATCCTAATCCTGTACCACCCATTTTTCTGGTACGTGCTTTATCTACTCTATAGAATCTTTCAAATATTCTGTTCAGGTCTTTTTCTGGAATTCCTATTCCATTATCTATTATTTTAATGTATGCATCATTATACACAAAACCTACATATATCTTTATTGTTCCACCTTCTTCTGTATATTTGATGCTATTTGATAGAACATTTAAAACTACTCTTTCTATTCCATCTTTATCCGCACAGATTGTAGGTACGTTAGCTGTTACAAAGCATTCGATTTTTTGTTTTTTTCTATCTGCTTCAATTTGTAAATTATCTAAACATGATTTAACCAAGTTTCCTAAATTAAATTCTACCTTTTCCCATTTAACCTGTTCATTATCGTATTTTGATAGTGTTAATAAATCATTTACAAGTCTTGTCATTCTAATTGCTTCTGTATTTATTACCTTTAGAAATTTTTCTTGTAGCACTGGATCATATTCAGAATTTGCAAGCGTTTCTCCATATCCCATTATTGAAGTCAATGGCGTTTTTAGCTCATGAGAAACATCTGCGATAAATTCTTTTCTCATATTATCGAGTCTTACATGCTCCGTAATATCTTGTATTAATACTATTACTCCTGCAGGTCTATCTAATTCATCTTTAAAAGAAGCAAAAAATATTTTTAGATATTTATCATTAATGCTTATCCTTTTTTCTGATGTTGTCCAATTTTCTAAGTATATTATTTTTTCTAAATTAATATCTAAATCAATGTTTTTAAATATTTCATTAAAGTTTTTGTCTGTATTTGCTATTTCCAATAAATTGATTGCAGCAGAATTAATGTGAATTATATTTCCTTCTAAGTCACATGCTATTATTCCATCTGTCATATGTTGTAAAATTGTTTCTATTTGTTTCTTTTGTCTTGTTACTTTATTTAAATTTTCATTTAGTCCATCTGTCATTGCGTCAAATGCTTTTATAAGGCTATCAATTTCAGTATTCCTTTTTGAATTTTCAAATTTTATAGAATCTTTTACATCCTCTCCTTCTGCAATCTTTTCGGCACTTTTAATTAGTTTATATATTGGTCTTGTTATTATTCTTGATGTAAACCACATTACTACAGCAGAAATTATTATAAAAGAGCCTAATATTATCGAAAAGATTATTATGTTTTGGTTTGTTATTTTCTCTTGTAATTCTATTCTTCTCATTGTCTGTATTGTAAATATGCCATATCCTGAAAACATTAAAATAGCTAATATCATTATTATAAGTATTATCTTTACCTGTATACTCTTAAACATTTTAGTTGTCCTTTCCTGAGTTTTCATTAAGTTTTTCTGGTTTTAAGTAATAACCTATTCCTCTTTTTGTTGCAAGTATCCTAGGTTCTGCTATATCGTCATTCATTTTCTTTCTTAACCTTCTTACTAATACATCAACTGTTCTTTCATCTCCAATATAATCATATTCCCATACATTTTTTAGTAATTCTTCTCTTGTTACTGCTTGTCCTTCTTTTAATGCTAAGTATTTTAAGAATTCAAATTCTTTTAATGTAACATCTATATCTCTTCCATCTACTTTAACTTCAATCTTTTCCAAATTTAATTCTAAACTTCCTATGGTAATTTTTCTGTCATTGTTTATAAGTTTATTGTCTGGTATCTCAGGAAGTGAATATTCTAATTTAGGTTCAGTTTTACGTAAATTAGCCTTAATTCTAGCCATTAATTCACGCACGCTAAAAGGTTTTGTAATATAATCATCTGCTCCTAATTCTAATCCTAATATTTTATCAATTTCCTCATTTTTAGCTGTTAGCATTAATATAGGCATATTATATTTAGTTCTTATTTTTTTGCATACTGTTAGTCCATCTATTTTGGGAAGCATAATATCCAATAGAATCAAGTCTGGTTTGTAATTTAATGCCATTTCTACTGCTGTTACACCATCATAAGCTTCTAAAGTGTTATAACCTTCCTTCTTTAGATTATATACCAAAATATCTACAATTGGTGGTTCATCTTCTACTATTAAAATAGTTTTTTGATTGCTATCCACATTATTTTCCATAAAGTTTTTCTCCTTTACTTTTCACTTTTAGAATATACAAAATATGCAAAAACATTTTCATACATTAATTTATATCATATATCTTCAATTTATACAAGTTTTTTCACAATTTTTTCAAGATTTTTTGCAAGTTATTACTCTGTCATTTCCTCCTAAATCTTTATAAGTTTGTATATTTGTATATTTTCCATTGTACTGAATTTTTTTTATTATTTCGTTTTTCTGATTTTCACCTATTTCTAAACACAGATAACTATTTTGATTTAAATAACTATTGGCTTGTTTTATTATTTTTTCATAAAAATATAATCCATCTTGTCCACCATCCAGTGCCATTAATGGTTCATTTTGTACCTCCTTGCTTAAGGTTTTAATCTCTTCTGTTTTTATATATGGTGGATTTGATACTATGATATCAAATTTTTCATTTATATTCTCAAATAAATCTGATAATATAAATCTAATCTTTTTTGTTCTATCATTATTATTTGCAATTCTTAGTGCCTTTGAACTTAGGTCTGATGCAACAATCTCCGCTTCCGGTATATATTTTTTAATGGCAATGGCTATCGCTCCGCTTCCAGTACATAAATCTAATATTTTGGGTTTATCATATTGTTTGGCAACTTTTATAGTCTCCTCTACTAATATCTCTGTATCTGGTTGAGGAATAAGAACATCATTGGTTACAATTAAATCGATACCCATAAACTCTTGTTTGCCTATTATGTATTGTATAGGTTCTCCCTTTATCAATCTTTCTATACACTTTTTATATTTGACTTCTTGCTTTTTGTTTAGTTCTTTATTATCATTAATTATTAAAAACTCCTTGGGTACATTTAATACAAAGGCTAATAGTCTTTTTGCTTTATTATTTGGTTCTTCCACATTATTACTATTTAGTTGTTTTATTGTACTTGATAATATTTCCTGAATTTGCATAGTTAATTTAAGTCCTTTCATCATAAATATAGAGACCTATCCCTCTTTATTTTTTCATAATACCATATATTAAAATTTTTATCAAGGTTATTTACATACTTCATCTATTACATTTGCTAAACATTGCATACTTAACAAACATTCACCTAGTGTGTTAGCAGTAGCACCGACTTCAATTATGCTCGCTCCACTAGATATATGTTGGTTGTATCTTGAATTTCTAATTATTATTGACCTAAAAAGTCCCGGATACATTTTATTGGCTTGTTCTTGAATTTTTACAGCTGTTTTTAGATTCTGTACCCAATTAGGATGTTCTAATCCCCCACCATCTGTACCAATTACAAACATTAACTGTGCAACCCTTTGTCCATTAACCATTACTGTTGGTCCATATGTATCTCCATTACCTATTGCATCACGATGAATATCTATTACAAGACCTGCTGGTTTTTCCTCTAACAATCTAGTTGCAGTTTCCAATGCTCTTGCATATGAACCTGAATATGATGGATAATCATGATATGTTCCATCATGAATCACGTTAAATCCTTTTTGAGTTAAATAAGTTGATAACTCTGTTCCTACTCTTATTACATTATAATTATCATCTGTTGTTCTGTAATTACCTGTCATTTTGTAATTATATATGTCACAAGGAGTATAACTTTCACAAGTGTGTGTATGATATATTAATATATCTTTTTTGTTTAGAATTTCTACATCTGGAATAAGCATATCCTCTGTTATTATATAATTACTTTGATTATCTATTTTAGTAGTTCCGTATATATTTGTAACCTTTGAACTGAAATTTCTATCTGTTACTACTTCTGTATTTGCAATCTTGGATATTTCAATATCTGGTGATACTGTTTCTTTCGGTACATTTTTATTCTCCTCTGCAATTCTAGCCTCAGGTAAATCATTAGTGTTTTTTATTTCTAGTTTATTAAGAAGAGATATCTCTGCACCTAATAAATTAGTTAATTTAATTTCATTCTTTTTGTTATTTGTTTCTGTCTTAAGGGTTGGTATACTTAACTCTAAACAAGATACAAGAAATTCACTATTTACTTTATTAATTCTTCTTTGTTTTATGCTATAGTTTGGATTTGGAATTGCTTTAATAAGTAAAAAAAACACAAAAAATATAGAAATTACTTTTATTGCATATTTCCATATATCTTTTAGGTTTATTACTGCTACATTCATATACTATAAAATATTCCTTTCATTAAATCTCGTCTTCTTAATATATATTTATCCTAATATAAAAATATGCTAAAGGTTATATCCCTTAGCATATTTCATACTCAAATATATTAATTTTTAAGGCTTCTGGTTTAGGTAAGTCTTGTTTTATATTTATAATGTAGTTTTGCTTTTTCCCTTTTAGTTTTAAATCTAGTTTGTTTGTATCTATAAGTATTCCATCAGACACATTCATTCCAAGTGGTAATGTATGGTTTGTATTGTTATAGTACATTATATTAGTTAAAGGAATACAGTTTGTTTTTTCTTTTAGAATAATTCTATATAAATTGGTTTCTTTTCCTTCCGCAAACTTTAATGCATCTTCCGGATTTATGTAAAACACATTAAGTCCATCATCTAAATATTCTGCTTTATATATTGGTATTTCTATACTATTTCTATATTTTTCAATACTCTCCTGTATGCCTTTAGATATACATTTAATCTTCTCTACATATTCCTGCATTGTTGTGTTTTCTTTTAGCTTTAAAATTGCAAATTTATTTTTTTCATTCTCTCTATGTTTTATATTACCCAATGTCTTTACTTGATCACTAGAAGATAAAATACCTCCAAATATATCAAAAGTTACTACACCTTCTGTATTTTGCATTTCTTCTTTTAGAGTAATTAGATGTTCTTCTGGAATTTTTTCTTTGTTTATAATTCTATTTATATCGTTTATAATCGGAGTAGTTGCTATATATATACTATCTGTTTCTTCTTTTGTAAATATTGCTCTTTGTTCTTTATCCATTTGCTTAGATACATCTTCAAAGTCTAATTCGTAATTGAAAATTTTTTTCAGCTTTTTACTTGTATGAGTTTCTATTATACCTTCATTTAATTGTTGTGATTCATCCTTATTTGTAAATTTCCAAAATTCAAAAATGCTTTTTTTGTGATTGTCTATTTCTTTTATATATTTAGTAGCATTTTTGATTTTTATTTTTAATATATCAATTCTTTTATTTAGTGCATTTATATCCAATTCCAAGTCATTAATATTGTTTGTTTCTTGATCTAGTTTTGTATATAATGTTATTAATTCTTCTAAAGTATATACCTCTTTTATTTCTGTTCTTTCACAGTATTTTAACTTTGCTCCTTCTTCTTCTTCTGTTGTAGGAGTTTTACTTTCTCCTATTGTTTTTTTCTTGTATTTAATAAAATATTTTACTTTGCCGAAAAATGTTTTTTTACATTCTAGAAAAGTAGAAATTTGCTTTTCTTTTTCGAAATATTCTTCGTCCAAACTTTTTGAAACCTTCTTTAAATTTTTAAGCTTTTTATCAAGATTTATTTTTGTTTCCTTTGCTTTTATGATTTTCTCTAATCCATTTATATATTCTCTTTTTATAAATGGTATTAAATCTGCATAATCAATCTCTTTGTTTTTGAAATAGAAATGAATTGTTCCTTTTTTATCTAACTTTATATCAAATTTGTAATGATGAGAAAGTTGTGTTTCTAGTATAAACAGTACCTTTAATAATTTGTAATAGTTTTCAGCCTGTCCCTGTTCCTTTAATTCTATCTTATATTCACTTTTTAGTGTGTCATATATTGTTGCTTTTCCAAGTATTTGAATACTCATATTATTTTGTTTATCATATACTTCATATATTAATGGCCAATCCTTTGTAAAGAAACATAAAAACTTTTCTATTTCCTCTATTTCTGAACTGTTTAGGTATTTATTACTATATTCGGCATAGCATATTGGTACAAAAATTTTTTGCTCTTTGTTTTCCAGTTGTTTTTTTATTAAATATAATAATGTTGTAGCTTCTGTTTCTTTAATTGGAGCAATCATAAAGTATTTCTTTGATATTTCTGAATAATGTATTTGCCATAAGTAATCTTTGGGATAACTTATACTGTATGGTATGTTTTTGTTTAATTCTTTTTGTTCTATTTCCAAGTTTTCTAGTTCTTCAATTTGAAGTCCTTTAACAAGTTTTAAAAATTCTACATTTCTTTCTATATCCGCATCAGTATCTACACTTAAATATGCACCAATGGGCAATGCTTTTGCATATTTTTCCGTATAGTCTGTTAGTCTATGTGTTGGCGTTAGAAACAGCTCAACATCATTTATATCAACATACTTATATACTTTATAATTTTTCTCATTGTAATTTTTATGAACTCCAAAATTAATTGGTTGGAAGAAGTTTAATTTATCTGGTATATTTTCTAAATCTAATCCAATAAATTTTAATTTTTCGGTTAAATTTTCATTAGTTTTCAAATTATCTACCTCTCACATATTTTTTTGTAAGTATATCATAAATGTACTATTTATTCAATAATTATTCAATAAAAAAGATGCCTTATTCGGCATCTTTTTTTATTACTTCTTTACCATCATAATATCCACAATTTGAGCAAACTCTGTGTGGCATTATTGGTTCATTGCAATGTTTACATTTTGATATGTTTGGTTCTTCTAATTTCCATGTTGATCTTTTGGTTCTTGTTCTTTCTTTTGACCATCTTCTTTTTGGTTGTGCCATTTTTATTCCCTCCCTAACAGTACGATTATATATCTACAATATTTTAATTTTCAGCTACTAAACTAGTATACAAGGAATTTAGAGATTTGTCAAGTATTATGGTAAATTTTGTGAAAAAAATTGGCAGGTTTAACCCTGCCATTATATTTTTTTACTTGCACATTTCATTTTTATCTTCATTACATTCTTTACATGGTTTAAATTCTTTACATTCTAGTTTTACACCTTTTAGGCATCTACCATGTTTTTTGCAATCTACACATTGTTTACAATGCTTTACTCTATCTGCCCATATTTGAAGTTCATAGTCCTTGTCTGGACATAATGGTCCAAATACAAATTCTCCTTCTTTATCTGTAAATGTGTGTGATACTGGTTTTCTTTCTTCTTTTCCATATTCGTAACATACCTCTATTAATTTAACTACTGCGTCTTCTACTGGTTCTTTGTAACAATCTCTTATTACTCCAAATATTACGTCTCTGTTGTCCTCTGGTAAATTTATTTCTAAATCAAATTGTTTTCCTTTTTCTATAAAGCCATCTACCTTGATTTCACGACAGGGTTTCTTTTCTTCAAAATCCATTTTCTTCATCCACCTTTTTTATATTTTTATGCTTAAAGCATATCTAATATATTATATGAAGACGGGTGAAAATTGGTGACATATATTATATGTTGTAAAAATATGTTGTTTCCATATCTGCTTCATGTAACAATAATGCTAATGGATATTTTTTAAAGGCTTGACCAAGTGTTCCATACACTTCTTTTGGTTCAGAAAATCCCATATGCCAACGAATTGCGTACTTTTCTTCATTTGTTAATTTTATATATTCCGTAAGCATCATTACTGATTTTTCTCCATGTCCATATGGAATTGTATCCTCTATTGTGTAATATGGCACTTTCTCCCATTCACCTTTTGCATTTTTTGCATTTCTATAATCCTCTTTATAAAAGTTTACTTTGCATATATCATGCAATATTGTTACTATTGTTAATGTTTCTTCACTTACATCTAGTTTGTGAAATTCAACTTTCTTTTTTAGTATTTCATATACTTTGTAACTATGTTCTGCTAATCCACCTTTATATGCACCATGGAATTTTGTGCTTGCTGGTGCTGTAAAATAATCTGATTTTTCTAAAAATTCTATTAAATCAGTTATTCCTGGTCTATTTATTTTGTTTAATAATTCTTTTATTTTGACTTTTACTTCACTCATTTTATACCTCTTTCATTGAATAACCTTAAGGTTGTTACATTACTAAAATTAGGTGGGTTTAATTCCCACCACTATATAATTTTATGCTGTCTCTGTATTACGTGGAAGTTTTGCTTTTCTCTTTCTAATTATTCCTCTTCTAGGATCAACTTCCTCTTCTTTACATAGTTCTAGTATTGGTGGTGCCTTTTTTTCTACTGTATCATGAGTTATTACACATTTTTCAATTCTTAAATTGCTTGGCACATCAAACATTATGTCTCTCATTATCTCTTCAATAATTGCTCTTAGTCCTCTTGCTCCTGTATTTCTTTCTATTGCTTTGTCTACTATTGCATCTAGAGCTTTTGGTTCAAATTCTAACTCTACTCCATCTAATTCTAACAATTTTTTATATTGTTTTATTAACGCATTTTTTGGTTTTGTTACAATTTCTTTTAGGGCTTCCTTATCTAATTCTTGAAGTGTTGCTATAATTGGTAATCTTCCTACAAATTCTGGGATTAAACCAAATTTTAATAAATCTTGAGGTAATAATTGTTCAAATATTTTATATTTATCATATAAATCCTTCTTGCTTTCTATTTGTGCTCCAAATCCCAATGATTTCTTATTTGTTCTATCTTTAATAATCTTTTCTAATCCTTCAAAAGCTCCTCCACATATAAATAATATGTTTGAGGTGTCTATTTGAATAAATTCTTGATGTGGATGTTTTCTTCCTCCTTGTGGTGGAACTGATGCTACTGTTCCTTCAACTATTTTTAGTAATGCTTGTTGTACTCCTTCACCACTTACATCCCTTGTTATTGAAGGGTTTTCAGATTTTCTTGTTATCTTATCAATTTCATCTATATATATAATCCCTTTTTGAGCTTTTGCTATATCAAATTCAGCATTTTGTATAAGTTTTAGAAGTATGTTTTCAACATCTTCTCCAACATATCCTGCTTCTGTAAGGGTTGTAGCATCTGCTATTGCAAATGGAACGTTTAATACTCTAGCTAGTGTTTGTGCTAAAAGAGTTTTACCACAACCTGTTGGACCTAAAAGTAAAATATTGCTTTTCTGTATTTCAACATCATCTATAATCTCTTTGCAATTAATTCTCTTGTAATGGTTATATACTGCTACTGCTAATGTCTTCTTAGCTTCATTTTGACCTATTACATATTCATCTAAAACAGCCTTAATTTCAGCTGGAGTAGGTATTTCTTCTGTCTTAACATCTTCATAGCCTAAATCTTCATCATAAATTTCGTTTTCAATTATATTATTGCAAACATTAATACATTCATCACAAATGTATACTGATTTTGGTCCTGCAATAAGTTTTTTAACCATTTCTTGTGCTTTGCCACAAAATGAACATCTTATTTCATTTACATCTTTTTTATTTGCCATTTGTTATTTCCTTTCTTTAAAACACAATTTTTTTATACTGGCGAGCAATGTTTACCACTAAATTATTTACTTCCTGTAATCTAGTATACCATCTATTAATCCATATTTTAGCGCTTCTTCAGCTGTCATATAGTGGTCTCTCTCTGTGTCTTTTTCAATTTGCTCTAGACTTTGACCTGTCTTTTCACTTAATAATTTATTTAACTTTTCTCTTGTCTTTACCATATGGTCTGCATGTATTTTTATTTCTGTTGTTTGACCTGCTAAGCCTCCTGAAATTAATGGTTGATGAATTAATACTTCTGCATTTGGTGTTGCAAATCTTTTTCCTTTTGTTCCACAAGCTAGAAGTACTGAACCCATACTTGCAGCTAAACCAACACATATTGTTGAAACTGGGCATTTAATGTAATTCATTGTATCTACAATTGCCATTCCGTCTGTTATAGAACCTCCCGGGCTATTTATATAAAATGATATCTCTTTATCTGGGTCTTCTGATTCTAAAAATAACATTTGTGCTACTACTAAACTAGCTGTTACATGATTTACATCTTCACTTAAGAATATTATTCTATCCTTTAGAAGTCTTGAGAATATATCATATGATCTTTCTCCTCTACTTGTTTGTTCAATTACATAAGGTACTAAACTATTTTTTTCCATATTATCAAATCCTTTCTATTTATGTAAAATAGGGACTAACTACATAGGTGCTAGCCCCTGTAAATATGCCTATTTTATTTTAGCATTATCTACAATATACTGAATTGTTTTTTCTGTTTTTATCGATTCTTCTACGTACTTTATTAGTTGTGCATTTTCTTTAATCTCTTCTTCTTTTTTTCCGTAAATATCTGCCATTTCTTTAATTTTTGTTTCAACTTCTTCTTTTGTAGCTTCTATTTCTGCGTCCTTCATTATTGCTTCTAATACTAAATTTCTCTTAACTTGTTTTTTTGCTTCTTCTTTATATTCATCTCTAAATTCTTGTTTGGTCTTTCCAATCATTTGTAGATATTGGTCTAACTTCATTCCTTGATAGCTTAATCTTGATGATATGTCTTGCTCCATATTATCAATTTGTGTTTCAATCATTCCACTTGGAATATCTACTTTAGAGGCCTTGCAAACCTCTTCTATAGCATTATCCTCTGTTTCGAATTTTGCTTTTGAGGTATTTGCTTTTTCTAATTTTTCTCTAATAGATTTTTTCCATTCATCTAATGTATCAAATTCGCTTGCATCTTTTGCAAATTCGTCATTTATTTCAGGTAATTCTTTTTTCTTTATTTCATGTAATTTGATTTTAAATATTGCTTCTTTTCCTTCTAGTTCTTTTGCTGGATAATCTTTTGGGAAGGTAACTTTTATATCTCTATCTTCATCAATTTTCATTCCTATTATTTGCTCTTCAAAACCTGGTATAAATTTTCCACTTCCTATTTCTAATTCGTGATTTTCTGCTTTTCCACCTTCAAATGCTTTACCATCAATAAATCCTTCAAAATCGATTATTGTTATATCTCCATTTTCTACAGCTCTATCTTCAACTGATACTAATCTTGCATTATGTTCTGCAATATGTTCTAGTTCATGATTTACATCTTCGTCAGATACATTATACTCTACTTTTTTTAATTCTATACCTTTATATTTTCCTAAAGTTACTTCTGGTTTCGTTTGTACAACTGCAGTGAATATTAAATCTTTTCCAGCTTCAATTTGTATTATATCAATTTTTGGCTTACTTACTGCTTCAATTTTATTATCTTCTAATCCTTTTGCATAAACTTCTCCTGCTATCTCATTAAAAGCATCTTCATAGAATATTTGTATTCCATATGTTTTTTCTACCATTTTAAAAGGAGCTTTACCTTTTCTAAAGCCTGGTATATTAAAATATTTTGCGTTTTTCTTGTATACATCTTGTATAGCTTCATCAAATTTTTGAGCTTCAACTGTAAATTCTAGTTTGATTTCATTTGCTTTATTCTCTACCTTTTCTACTTTTACTTTCATTGTTTAAATTCAATCCTTTCTGTTTGCTAAAATTAACTATATTATTATATCATAAATTATGTGATTTGCAAGTAGTTTGGATAATTATTTTGATATTTGCATTTTATGTTAATTTCTGGTATAATTTTATTATAAATACCTTAATGGGAGGTTTATTATGTTCATGTGTGATAAAACGCTTGATGTTGTTGGTCGGGTTTCTATTCCTTTAGAGTTTGTAAGACGTGCAGGTTTAGAGTTTGGAGAAATATGCCTTTGTGAGGAAAAGAATTCTCCTGATATGTTAGCTGTAAAAAACACTTCAGATGTTACAGATGAAGACTCTATTGTAGCTATAAAAACTCTAGATTCAAAAGGTCGATTCTATTACAGGGGCAACTTTAAACGTTATAGAATTATCTTAAAAGCCGGACAAATCTATCTTGTCACACTTTAACAAAAAGTTGTGAGTTTTTAATAAAACTCACAACTTTCTATTTAAAAATGTTTAAAATTTAAAGTCTCTATTTCTTTTTTAGAACTCTTTTTAGAAGTTCTAATCCCACTATTATTGCTCCACCTATTACAAAAAATACTATGTTAAAACTTGAAGGTGTCATAATAGGTTGAGGCTCCTTCAATGTTGCAGGTCCTACTACAATTGAATAAATTGAGCCTATCATTAAACCTAAAATCGCATATACAGTTTGTGAACGATGTTTTTCTAAACATTTTCTTGCAATCTTTGCAAATATCATAACTCCAAAGATTATTCCAAAACCAAATATTATTAAACTTGGTAATACTGAAAAATCAAAGTGTATAAATGCTTTTACATTATTCATAATTGGTATGTAAATTCCAAATATAAGTAATATAGTTGAGCCTGATATTCCTGGAAGAATCATTGCTGAAATTGCTATCATTGCAACTGCAAAAATATAAACCGCTGTACCTATATTTATTTCTTGTAAATTGATATTAAGATTAGCATTTGTACTTACAAGTGTAATTGCAACCACTAGAGCAATTCCAAGTATTGCAAATATATTGTTTTTGTATTTTCCTTTTATAACCTCTAATTCTTCTTTTGCTACAAGAGGTATTGCAAAAATTATAAATCCAAGAAATAATGAGCTCATTTCATATATTTTTGTACTAAATAATTCAGACAGAATACTTGCTGCCAAAACAAAACCTATAGCCCAACCAAGTAGTATTTTCAGTAGGTAAATAGCCGCATGCTTCTTTGCCTCCCAGTTTCCTCTAAAAATATCATCAAGCGAATTTATAAAATTATCATAAAAACCAAGTACAAATGCAACAGTTCCTCCAGATACTCCAGGCACACTATCAGCTAAAGCCATACAAAATCCATTAATAAAATTTGTTATAATCTCCTTTAATTTCTTCATTTAATATCCCCTCTATATAGGATTGCCTGTTTAGGCAATCCTAAGTAAATTTTTCGTTCTACACTATTTATTAATTGTTCATTAAACACTAAAAATAGTCTACTACATCTATCCAATTCATTAAAAATGCTTTTTCCTCTTCACTAGATTTAGATAAGTGTGCAGCTGCAACTATTGGTATCCATTTTTGAATATATTTTTTATCTGTTTTTGATTTCTCTGCAAATTTGTTTAAATACATTTCTGCTTCTTCTTTTTTATTATCTAAATGAAATAGCAAAAATGTTCTGGCTACATCTGCTGAGCTATTCCCCTGTGTTACGTGTGCCCAATCTATTACAAATACTGTTCCATCATTTTTTATAATCACATTGCTTGGGTTAAAATCTCCATGACATACCATATTGTGTTTTGGCATACTTTCTAGTCTTGTATTTAAGTCAAACTTTATTGTATCATTTAAATTTGTTTCTTCTATTTTTCTTTTCATTTTATCTTTTAGTTTGTTTAGCATTGGTGCTTTTTTTGATAATATGTTTAATTGAACATCTATAAATAAATTCATATATTCTTCGCGTTTATCTGGATTTTCCTTCATTAATTGTTCCAGGTTCTTCCCTTCGATATATTCTGAAACTAATGCCCATCTATTGTCTATTTTTGTTACCTCCAAAAGTTTTGGAATATTTAAACTAGTCTCTTCAACTCTTGCTTGGTTAAGTGCCTCATTTAAAATATTTGATTTTGGATAGTCTTCAATAAATAGTTTAATTGCTTTATTATTGTCTCTATATACTGTTTTTGTTTTTCTTTCAGCTAATATCTCCACTATCTATCACCTCCATAGTAAGCATTTAAGAACATCTCCTTAATCTCTTCAATTAAAGGATATCTTGGGTTTGAGCCTGTACATTGGTCATCGAAGGCTTGTTTGCTTAAATCATCTAATCTATTTAAAAATTCTTGCTCATCTACACCATATTCTCTAATGTTTTTCTTAATTCCAACCTTTTCTTTTAAATTATCTAATGCTTTTATTAGGTTTTCTACCTTTTCCTCATTTGTATTTCCACCTAATCCTAAATAGTCTGAAATTTCAGCATATCTTTTAAGTGTATGAGGATAACTGTATTGTGGGAAAGTTCCCATTTTAACAGGTGTATCGCTGCTGTTAAATCTTATAACCTCATCTATCATTAATGCATTTGCTATACCATGTGGGATATGATAGAAGGCTCCTAATTTGTGTGCCATTGAGTGACATACTCCTAAAAAAGCATTTGCAAAGGCCATACCAGCCATTGTTGCAGCATCTGCCATTTTTTCCCTTGCCTCACTATCTTCAGCCCCATTTTCATATGCTCGTGGTAAATATTCAAAAATCATTTTTAATCCATGAAGAGCTAAACTGTCTGTATAATCTGTAGACATCATTGATGCGTATGCTTCTAAGCAATGTATTGCAGCATCTATTCCAGAAGCGGCAGTTAACCCCTTTGGTGCATTCATCATTAAATCTGCATCAACTATAGCCATTTTAGGCATTAATTCATAATCTGCAAGTGGATATTTAATGCCTGTGTTATCATCTGTTATAACAGCAAATGGTGTAACCTCTGAACCTGTTCCACTTGAAGTTGGAACAGCTATAAAATATGCCTTTTCTCCCATTTTAGGGAAGGTGTATATTCTTTTTCTAATGTCTGAAAATCTCATTGCCATATCCATAAAATCCACTTCTGGATGTTCATACATTACCCACATAATTTTAGCAGCATCCATTGCACTTCCTCCACCTATTGCTATTATGCAATCTGGTTTAAAACTTTCCATCGCTTGGACTCCTTCTTTTGCTGAAACTAGAGTTGGATCTGGTTGTACATTTGAAAATGTTGTATATGATATACTCATTTCTTCTAATTTGCTTGTAATTGGCTTTGTATAGCCATTATTATATAAAAATTCATCTGTTACTATAAATACTCTTTTTTTATCCATTACAGTTTTTAATTCATCTAGTGCAACTGGTAAGCATCCTTTTTTAATATAAACCTTTTCAGGCACTCTAAACCAAAGCATATTTTCTCTCCTCTCTGCTATTGTTTTAATATTTAATAAATGTTTTACTCCAACATTTTCTGAAACCGAATTTCCTCCCCATGAACCACAGCCTAGTGTTAGTGATGGTGCAAGCTTAAAGTTGTATAAATCTCCAATTCCTCCTTGTGATGATGGCGTATTAATTAAAATTCTTCCTGTTTTCATTCTGTGTGAAAATTTTTCTATCTTTTCTGTTTCAGTATGTGCATTTACATATAAGGAAGCCGTATGTCCAAGTCCTCCATCTTCAATTAATTTCTCAGCTTTTTCAAGAGCTTCATCAAATGTGTTTGCTCTATACATTGCTAATACTGGAGATAATTTCTCGTGTGCAAATTCTTCGGATAAATCAACACTTTCAACCTCTCCTATTAAAATTTTTGTATTTTTCGGAACCTCAACTCCTGCTAGATTTGCAATTGTGTGCGCCTTTTGTCCCACAATTTTTGAATTTAATGCTCCATTTATTATAATTGTCTTTCTAACCTTTTCTGTTTGTTCACTATTTAATAAGTAACATCCTCTATCTATAAACTCTTGTCTAACTCTATCATATATAGAATTAAGAACTATTACAGATTGCTCTGATGCACATATCATACCATTATCAAAGGTTTTTGAATGTATAATTGAATTAACTGCTAAAAGAACATCTGCACTTTCATCTACAATTGCTGGAACATTGCCTGCTCCAACTCCTATTGCTGGTTTTCCACTTGAATATGCAGCCTTTACCATACCTGGTCCACCAGTTGCCAAGATAGTATCTGCTTCCTTCATTACCAGATTTGTTAAATCAAGTGATGGTACATCTATCCAATCAATAATTCCTTCTGGAGCACCTGCTTTTACAGCTGCCTCTAATACTATTTTTGCTGCCTCTATACTAGATTTTTTGGCTCTAGGATGTGGGCTAATAATAATTCCATTTCTTGTTTTTAATGCAATCAAAGTTTTAAAAATAACTGTTGAAGTTGGGTTTGTTGTTGGTATAACTGCTGCAATAACACCTATTGGTTCTGCTAATTTTTTTATACCATAAGCCTTATCCTCTTCAATTACTCCACACGTTTTAGTATGTCTATATGCATTATAAATGTATTCTGAAGCATAATGATTTTTTATAACTTTATCTTCAACTATACCCATACCAGTTTCTGCTACTGCCATTTCTGCAAGTGGTATACGTGCTTGATTTGCTGCAATTGCTGCTGCTTGAAATATTTTATCAACTTGTTCTTGGTTAAACTTGCCAAATTCTTTTTGTGCTTTACGTGTTTTTACTAGAGCTTTTTCTAAGCTTTCAACACTATCTACAATTTTTCTTTCTTCGCTCATTTTTTCTCCTTTCTTTCCTTCTTTAGTATATACCACATACGCATTTTTTTTTCAAGAATTTGCAGAAAATTTTATAGGAAAATATTGCTTTTTTTGTCATATCTGTTGTATAATGCTAGCATACTAATTTAGATATTCTAAATTTTCTAATTTGGATAATTATATTTTGAGATAATTTCGAGTCAGTAACTATATTATTATTTATCAAGTAAATTATTTTTTCTGAACAAGTTTATGTCTTATATATTTTTCACTGGTAAACAAAAATATATTTATTTAATTTAATCAGTTTTGTTTTTATTCTTTGGAGGTTCTATCTATGTTTTTTTATTTTCAAAAAATTTTTATTATATTTTTAATGTTTGTTGTTATATGTTTTATGGGAGTAACTTTTTCATTTAATTCTATGGATATGAATGATACTTCTTTGTTAGAAGAAGGTATTTCAAAATATATTTTCTCGAATTCTGGTCTTATATGGCCTACACCTGGCTATACAACAATAACTTCATATTTTGGATATAGAAAGTCTCCAATAAGTGGTGCTTCAAGTTATCATAATGGAATTGATATTGGTGCACCTAGTGGTTCGGAAATAATTGCAACATTTTCAGGACAAGTTACATATATTGGTTTCTATGGTGCTGGAGGTTATACAGTACAAATTTCTGATGGTTACTACACAGCTAATTATTCTCATATTTCTCCATATTTCTTAGTATATGTTAACCAAGCAATAAATCAAGGTGATGTTATTGCAACTGTTGGTCCAAAAAATGTATATGGTGTGCCTAATAACAAATATAAAGATTCAAAAGGGAATCCAACAAACGGAGCAACAACAGGCCCACATCTCCATTTTTCACTATACATCAATGGAAAATCTGTAAATCCTCTAAATTACCTGCCCTATTGACAAAAAATTATTTATTACTAATTATTCACTTTTCATTTCTCATAAAAAAAGATGCCTATAGCATCTTTTTTACATATCATCATCTTCATCATAGTGGCAATCATGTGGACAACAATCACATCCATTATCGCCACAACCATATTCATCATCTTCTCCCCAGTCGAGTTTAATTGAATTATTACATTCTGGGCAAATAATTTCACTTGCTGTTAAGTCATTCATTTGAGCATTAAAGCTTGCATTACAATAAGGACATTTTATTTCAACATCACAGTCTTCATCCTCCATATCATCTTCCATATAAATATCTTTTTCAATGTTTTTAATGCTCTTATTCATGTTTTTAATTTCTTCTTCAACATGTAATTGACTTTCTGCAATTGCCAAAATTTTTTTATTCATAGTTTGTTCTATTTCTGTAATCTCATCAAAGAAAAGATTATATAAATTAAATATTTCAACCTTTGCAATTTCCAAAGCCTCTTTATCCTTAACATTATTCTCTAAGTTCTTTAAAACGTTCTTAAAATCTGAATTGAAATTCGACATTAAAATTCCTCCAAAATTATTAATTATTAATTAACGCGAAGCGTTAAATTAAATTCTTTCCATATATTCGCCTGTTCTAGTATCAATTCTAATTTTGTCTCCTGTATTTACAAATAGTGGGACATTTATTGTTGCTCCTGTTTCTAGTGTTGCTGGTTTTGTTGCTCCTGCACCTGCTGTATTTCCACTAAAACCTGGTTCTGTGTATGTAATTTCAAGCTCTACAAACATTGGTGGTTCAATTGCAAATATTTTTCCTTTAAATGCTAATGTTTTTACCATCATATTTTCTTTTAAGAATTTAAGCATATCACCTAATTCTGATTTATTAAGTGGAATTTGGTCATATGTTTCATTATCCATAAAATAATATAAATCTCCATCTGAATATAAATATTGCATTTCTTTTTTTTCAATATCTGCTCCTTGTAGCTTTTCTGATGGATTAAATGTTTTTTCTAAGACTGAACCGTTAATTACATTTTTTAACTTTGTTCTAACAAAAGCAGCTCCTTTACCTGGTTTTACGTGTTGAAATTCAACTACCTTATATACAGATCCATCCATTTCAAATGTTGTTCCGTTTCTTACATCTCCTGCCATATAAACTTCTGCCATATTATCATACCTCTTTCTTTTTTAATTATACTAACTTATTTATTTTACTATATTTTTCCAGAAAAATCAAGATATTAGTTATATTATAACGTAATTTTTTGGAGATTTTGTAAGTACTGTGCATCCATTTTTTTCTACTAATATTGTATCTTCTATTCTTATTCCATATTTTTCTGGAACATATATGCCTGGTTCACTTGCTATTACCATATTTTCTTTTAAGAAGGTGTCATTTTTTGAATTGATGTATGGCATCTCGTGTGTTTCTAGTCCTATACTGTGTCCTAATGAATGAATTAGATCATAATTATATAGTCTGAAATCATTTTCTACCATTTGTGATATTGTTTTTATGCTTGCATATTCTTTTATTTCTTTTATTGTATATAGTTGATTTTTCAAAACCAAGTCATATACTGGTTTCATTTCTTCTAGTATACATCCCATAAATATTGTTCTTGTCATATCTGAACAGTATCCTTGATATTTGCATCCCATATCTATTAATATTGGATCTGCCGTTTGTACTGCTCTATCGCTTGGTTTCCAGTGCGGGTCAGCGCTATTTTCTCCTATTGCAACTACTGGATTAAAGGCTAGTCCTTCCGCTCCATTTTTTCTGAAAAACATTTCTATTTCAAAAGCTATTTCTTTCTCTGTTTTTCCTACTTTTATAAATTCTAATAAATGATTAAAACACTTATCTGTAATTTCGCAGGCTTTTTTTATTTTATATATTTCCTCGTTGTCTTTTACGGCTCTTAATTTTTCAATTATGTCTTCAGTTTCTGATAAGTTATTTACTTTGTATTTTTGTTTTAAATAATAATATTGTTTGTATGTTACATAATTTTCTTCAAATCCAACATTTTCACAAAATAGGAAGAAATTTTCATATTCGCTTACATCTCTGAAGTCTGCAACTATTATCTCATCATTTATTGTTACTGTTTTTCTTACACTTTCTAAAAACATAGTATATGTTAAGAATATGTTTTCTTTTCTTGTTATTAGTAGTGTTCCTTCGTTTTCTATATTGGTTAAGTATTTTATACTAACTGGATTTGTAACTATCATCCCTTCTAGTTTTAAATTTCTTAACCTCTCTCGTAAAAGTCTTATTTTTTCATTCATTGAAAAACGCCCTCCTTTTACTTTTTAAAATAATCCTAATGTAAATACTTTGTATAAAAATACATATAGAACATCACTTGAAACAAATATTGCCGTTATTGTTGCAAGTACTATAAATGGTCCAAATGGTATATATCCATCCTTTCTGTTTTTCTTTGCAATAAGTATAATTATGCTTATAATACCTCCTATTAAAAATGACAGTACCGAGATTAGTAGAATTTTATACCACCCAAAATATAGACCTAATACTCCCATTAGCTTTACGTCTCCTAAGCCCATTGCTTCCTTGCCTGCAATTAAGCCACCTAATAATGTTATTATTAAAAAAACTCCACCACCTACAAACATTCCTAAAAGCATATCTTTTGCTAAATTTAAGTTTTGAATTCCAAATATAAATACAAATATTATGCCTATTTCAAACATTGTGAAGTTTAGTCTGTTTGGTATTATTTGTATTTTATAATCTACAATAAATGCTGATATAAGCATTGGTGTAAGTAAACTAAATCTTAAAAAGTCTAAGCTAAGTTTGAATTTATATAGTAATGCAATATATGCTATTGCATTTATTACTATTAGTAAATAATTTGCTTTGGTTACATTTTTGTATTCTTTATAGGTTTCTTTTGACAATATTTTTCTTTCATTAAGAAATGCAACATTTACGTATTCTATGAATTGTCCAATTGTTCCACCTAAAATTGCCATTATCACGTATATTAAAATGTGTATATCGTTAATGTACATCTTCTCCTCCTCACGTGAAGTGTATTGTTCACTGTTTATTAATATTTCTTTCGTATTTTCCATTTCTATTCTATTATATCTTTTTTAATTTTGCAAGAGTTTTTTTATTATTTTATTTTCGTACTTGCATATGTTATAGCGTCATATCCATATTTCTTCTTTAAATTATCTAATACACTATCTATTTTATCTAATTTTTCTTTGTTCTTATCTTCGAACATTGATATTTGTCTTTGTTCCCTATCTTCTAAGTTATCCACTTTTATTCCTACAAGTCTTATAAATGTTCCTTCTTTATACATTTCCTTTAAAAGAGCTCTAGCTTTTGTAAATATGTGTTTTGTGTTTGAGGTGGCTATATCTAGTCTCCCTTGATGGGAAAAGTCTATGAATGCTTTTGTTCTTAGTTGTATATTCACTGTGTTTGCTACTAGATTATATTGCCTTAATCTATATGCTACTTGCTCTGTAAGAGTAAACAATATTCTTTCTATTTTTTCAATGTTACATAAATCCATAGGAAGTGTTGTTGCATTACTTATGCTTTTTGGCTTTTCATATTTATAATTGACTTCTGCATTGTCTATACCGTTTGCATATTCCCACATAATATTTCCATGTTTCCCGAAATTTTTTATTAATGTTTGTCTTTCTTTTTTTGCTAAATCTCCTATTGTTTTTATTCCCATCCTTTGTAGCTTGGGCACACTTTTTTTTCCAAGCATAAATAATTCTGATACTGGTAATCCCCACATTTTAGTTTGTATTTCATTTTGATACAGGGTGTGTATTTTGTCTGGCTTTTCAAAATCTGATGCCATTTTAGCTAATAATTTGTTATTGGAAACACCTATATTAACAGTAAATCCTAGCTCTTGTTTTACTCTTTTACTAATTTCCTTGGCTTTGTTTTCTAAAGTGTCCTTCATTAGGTATTCTGTCATATCTAAAAAGCATTCATCTATGCTATACCTTTCTATTTTATCTGTGTAATTTAATAATAGTGTATATAATTTGTTTGAATACTTTCTGTAAATTTCAAAATTGCCTTCGAATACTTTTACCTGTGGGCATTTGATTCTAGCTTGATAAATTGGCTCTCCTGTTACTATTCCAATTTCCTTTGCTTTCATACTTTTAGCAAGTACTATTCCTTTACGTGTTTCTTCATCTCCTCCAATTATAGCTGGAATAGTCCTTATATCTAAAGTTTCTCCACTTTGTAGTTTATATACTGCAAGCCAACTTAAAAATGCATTGTTTACATCTATGTGTAGTATTTTTCTTTCCATAGTTATCACCTAAAACAATTATAGAACTCTTGTTTGTAGTTGTCAATGTCTTCTTCTATTTTTCTAATAATTTTTTTAAAAATTTTCCAGTATAAGATCTCTCATTTTTTATTATTTGTTCTGGTGTTCCAATAGCAATTACTTCTCCGCCTTTTTCACCACTTTCTGGTCCTAAATCTATTATATAATCTGCTGTTTTTATTAAGTCTAAATTATGTTCTATAACTACAATACTGTTTCCTGTGTCTACAAGTCTTTGTAGTATATCAATTAATCTATGAACATCTGCAATATGAAGTCCTGTTGTTGGCTCGTCTAGAATATATAAAGTCTTTCCTGTTGCTCGTTTAGAAAGCTCTGTTGCAAGTTTTACTCTTTGTGCTTCTCCTCCTGATAGTGTAGTTGATGGTTGTCCTAATTTTATATATCCAAGTCCTACATCATATAATGTTTGTATCTTTTGTTTTATCTTAGGAATGTTACTAAAAAAGTCTAGTGCTTCTTCAACAGTCATATCTAGCACATCTGATATGTTTTTCCCTTTATATTTTACTTCTAAGGTCTCCCTGTTATATCTTTTTCCATGGCACACTTCACAAGGTACATATATGTCTGGTAAGAAATGCATCTCAATCTTAAGTACTCCATCACCTTGGCAGGTTTCACACCTTCCTCCTGATACATTAAAGCTGAATCTTCCTTTTTCATATCCTCTTAACTTTGCTTCATTTGTTCCTGCAAATATATCTCTTATTAAATCAAACACACCTGTATATGTTGCAGGATTTGACCTTGGCGTTTTTCCTATTGGAGATTGATCTATATTTATTACTTTATCTATGTTTTCTATTCCTAATATTTTATCATGTTTTCCTGGAAATTCTGATGCTTTATATAGTTCTTTTGCTAGTCCTTTATATAAAATCTCATTTATTAAGGTGCTTTTTCCAGAACCTGAAACTCCTGTTACACAAGTAAATACGCCAAGTGGTATTTTTACATCTATATTTTTTAAATTGTTCTCTCTAGCACCTTTTATTTCAATTGACTTTCCTGTTTGTTTTCTTCTTTTTTGTGGTACTTTTATTTGTTTTCTTCCACTTAAGTATGCACCGGTTATTGAGTTTGGGTTTTGTTTAATATTCTCAACTGTTCCTGCAGAAATTACATTTCCTCCATGTACCCCAGCTTCTGGTCCGATATCAATTATATAGTCAGCTGCATACATTGTGTCTTCATCGTGTTCTACTACTATAACAGTATTTCCTAGGTCTCTTAGTTTTTTTAGTGTTGCAATTAATTTATCATTGTCTCTCTGGTGCAAACCTATGCTTGGTTCATCAAGTATATATAAAACTCCCGTTAAACCTGCACCTATTTGGGTTGCAAGGCGTATTCTTTGAGCTTCTCCTCCAGATAATGTTCCAGCAGGTCTTGATAGTGTTAAATATTCTAGTCCTACATCTACTAAAAACTGTAACCTTTTGTTTAATTCTTTTAAAATTTGATTTGCGATTAATGTTTTGGTTTTATCTAATTTTAGATTGTTGATAAAGTCTTGTATTTTTGTTATTGACATATTTGTTAATTCTTGTATATTTTTTCCACCAACTGTTACTGCTAAGCTCTCTTTTTTTAATCGTGCTCCATAACAAGCCTCACATGGGCTTTCTGTCATATAATATTCATAAAACTCTCTCATTCCTTGAGATTTAGTTTCTCTATATCTTCTTTCTAATGTTGGTATTACTCCTTCAAATGGTGCTTTAAATTTTCTCTCTCCTACTGCTGAAGTGTATCTAAAGTTAATTTCCTCATCGCCTGTTCCATATAGTATCTTATTTAAAAAATCTTTTGGTAACTTCTTGATTGGAACTTTTATGTCTACGCCATAATGTTTGGCAATACTTTCGAAGTACATTTTAGCCATTGTATCGCCTTTTTTCATTGAGCTTGATCCAAAAGCTTTTACTCCATCATATAAAGTTTTGTTCTTGTCTGGTATTATTAAGTCTTCGTTCATTCTCATTAAATATCCAATTCCTGTACATTCTGGGCAAGCACCAAATGGATTGTTAAATGAGAACATTCTAGGAGATAATTCTTCTATGCTAATATTACAATCTGGGCAGGCATAGTTTTGGCTAAACAACATCTCGTTTTGTGGTGTGTTTATAAGTACTAAATTTTTTGCATATTTTAGTGATATTTCAATAGATTCTGCCAATCTACTTCTAATATTATCTTTGATTATAAGCCTGTCTACTATTAAATCAATATTATGTTTCTTTTTTCTATCTAAATCGATATCGTCTGTTAGTTCAACTATTGCTCCATCAATTCTTGCACGTACAAAACCCTCCTTCGAGAAACCTTCTAAAAGGGCTTTATATTCACCTTTTTTACCTCTTACAACAGGTGCTAATACTTGTATTTTTGTCCCCTCATCCAAATTCATTACAATTTCTACTATTTGATCAATTGTTTGTTCTTCTATTTTTTTACCACAATTTGGGCAATGTGGTTCTCCTATTCTTGCATATAATAAACGAATATAATCATATATTTCTGTAACCGTTCCAACTGTTGAACGTGGATTTTTAGAAGTGGTTTTTTGGTCTATTGCAATTGCTGGTGATAAGCCTTCTATTGACTCAACATCAGGCTTTTCCATTAGTCCTAGAAATTGACGTGCATATGAAGATAAACTTTCTACATAACGTCTCTGTCCCTCTGCATATAGGGTGTCAAACGCAAGAGATGACTTTCCTGAACCGGAAAGTCCTGTTATAACTACTAGTTTATTTCTTGGTATTGTTACATTTATGTTCTTTAGATTATGAGCTTTTGCGCCTTTTACTATTATATTGTCATTCATTTATATTTCATTCTCCTTTTTCTATTTCTATTGGATTTATATGTATTACAGTCAAATATATTTCGTCTAACTGTTCTATTTCCTTTTCTAGTTTATTTGCTATTTCATGGCTTTCAAATGTTGATAAATTACCATCTATGTAAATTGTAAAGGATATTTAATATTTATATCCTACTGGTGTTGCATTAAAGTGTTCTACCTTTTTTATTTCTTTATGCTTCATTATTATGTCCATTACCTTTTTCTTGTTTTCAAGGCTAATAGTTTTATCCATTAGAACATTATAACTTTCTAAAAATATGTTGCCTATTATTCCGAAAATACTTGCTTTTTGAGTTGATTTAAATCTATCCATATTTCATAATCCTTACTTAAGTAACTTTTTGTCCTAATTCTTGATATCTATAATTGTTAAATATTCCAGTATATATAATCTTTGAGTTTTTTAGTTTTTCAAAGTTTTCTGGTTTTGGCATATCTGGTAAATTTATATTGATATTGGATTTTTCTAGTATATGTTTTATAAATTCTGCACAATAGAAATAATTATTCCTATGTATTTTTTTATTTAAAAATATATAAATAAGTCCTAATGTATTAAATTTATATTTTGCTTTGTTCTCTTCAAACAATTTTATTTGTTGTTCTAGTTTTTCATATTGATAATCTGTTATTTGAATATAACAAATCATTGCTTTAGTATTTTTAAATCTTTTGAAAAATCCTAGATTTTGTCTTTCATGTACAAAACCTCCAACAAAGCAATTGTATGGATTTATTCTCCCAAATGAATACATTTTTTCTAAATTTTCATCAAGAGAAATTGATACGTGTGTATAAAACCTTTTAGTTTTGAATCTAATTATTCTACCTAGTACTGTACCTGAATATGTTAATATGAAATATATCTTTTTCACTTCGAATCCTTTCCTTATTTAAATTAATAAATCCAAGACTACTCCTGCTACTATGCCTACTAAATATAATATTCCTAATATTTTTAGGTTTTCTTTTTTATCTTTATTAACTTTGAATAATATTAAAATTCCTATTCCTGAATTAACAAGTAGTCCTGATATCATTGCCCCAAGTGTTATTATGTTTTCCAAATAGAGTTCTGTTAAAATGATTGAGCTTGCACAATTTGGAATAATGCCTATGATTGCAGTTATAACAGTTCCTAATATTGGAATATTCACAATTAGACTTGCAATTTTATCCTCCCCAATAAAATAAATTATATAATTTATTATTATGTTTATTATAAATATATACACAAATATTTGAATTGTATGTTTTATTGAAGACTTTATAATCCCATCATTTTCACAATTGCAATTATCATTTTCGCATATTTTGTGTATTTCAATATGTTCTTTTGATTTCTTACTATTTTTACTTAGCAAATCTATCAAAATACCTATTCCCATACCTATAAAAATTTTTATAGCTAGTATTTTTATTATTATGCCTATTTCTGCTCCTTCAGATATTAAGATTGGCAACATTTCATCTGATGTTGATAAAAATATTGCAATAAGTGTTCCTTGTGTTATAATTCTAGCCGCATAAAAGTTTGATGCTACTGCTGAAAAGCCACATTGCGGAATAATTCCTAAAATAGCACCTATTATTGGTCCAAATTTTCCTGATTTTCTAATAGCTTTTTCTGTCTTTTCTCCAGCGTGAATTTCTATTAATTCCATTATTATATAAGTTATAAATAAGAATGGTACTAATTTTAAACTATCAATTATTGTATCTTCTAAGATTTCTAGCATACTTTTTCCTCCATTTTGATATACATATAATATTTTAGCACATTTTTCATAAAAATACAGTATTTTTATGAAAAATGTGCTAATTAATATTATTTTTCTGACAACATATATCCAACGCCTCTAATTGTTTTAATGTATTTATCATATCCATATTTTTTTAAACTTTTTCTAAGTTCGCTTGTATATACTTCCACAACATTTGTTGTTGTAAATGAGTTAAAGCTCCAAACTTTATCAAATATTTGCTCTTTCGTTAAAATCTTATTTTTAGAGGTTACAAGGTATTCCAATATATCAAATTGTTTTCCTTGCAATGTGATTTCTTCATCTTTTATTGTTATATTTCGTTTTTGTGTATTTATTTTTAGGTCTTTAAATTCTAATAATTCATCTTGATAGTTTCCTTTTGTTCTTCTTATTATTGCGTTTAGTCTTGCTATTAATTCTTCAACTTCAAATGGTTTTACCAAGTAATCATCTGCCCCATATCTAAAGCCCTTTAACTTGTCTGAAATTGAATCTTTTGCTGTTAAAATTAGTACTGGTGTGTAAATCTTGTTTTCTCTTAATTTTAATAAAACATCATATCCAGACATTTCTGGTAACATTAAGTCTAATATTATTGCATCATAGATATTTTCCTTTGCATATAAATAGCCTTCATATCCATCAAATGCCTGTTCCGTTTGAAAATCTTTACATATGCATTGTGCAATGGTATCTGACAGAACTTTTTCATCTTCGATAATAAGAACCTTCACAATATTTTCATTCCTTTCTCTATATATAAAGCTTGTATGTTTTAAATTTATTAATATTTTATAAATCAAATGTTAAAATATAATTAAAAATGTTCTTGAAATAAGAACATTTTTTATATATGAGAGTATATCTATAAGCCGGGTTCTGTCTTGAACAGTCATTTATCTAGGATATATATTACTACATATCTCAAGCCACCAATTCAGAAGATGACGAGCAGTCTTAGCCTTCTTTTTAGGTGTTGCTCCAGATGGGGTTTACATTGACCCAATATGTCTCCATATTGGCGGTGAGCTCTTACCTCGCCTTTTCACCATTGCTCTAATGTAAAAAACACTAGGGCTGTTATTTTCTGTTGCACTTTCCTTAAGGTTTCCCTCACTGGACGTTATCCAGCAT
>OIYV01000121.1_pt1 | contig 55555 bp, 52 predicted proteins | sample 1588251 | NCBI WGS metagenome assembly OIYV01 (sample SAMN03283282) | human gut metagenome | biome: human-associated habitat; material: feces | host: Homo sapiens | place: Peru | collected 2012
GTCGTTTTACCACAATTATCTAATCCTTCAAAAATTACTAACATAGTATATCATCCCCCATATATAATTATATCACAATTTCAACGATTTTTATCACTAATCTGCCACATCCAAGACTCATCAAACATTTTCTAATGCATATCCAACAGTTAGAAGTAAAATAAAATCTCGCAAGCTATTTAATTAAAAAAGACAAATAAAAAACTTACGACACCATAATAGGTTCGTAAGTTGTATTCAAATGGAGCGATAACAAAGGTTATTCAAAACTCCTAATAGCAAAGTTGATAAACAACTAATCACTATAATTATAATTATTAACGTCTTCCAGTTTTTTTTGATTCCTCTAAATAACCAGCATTTGTTAATAATGTCTTTATTCCTTCAATATCTGCATATTTAATATAATATGGTACATTTATATTGTCTGTTGCTGCTAAATCATAAGCTGAATTAAATGCTTGATAAACTTTAGCTAGTGTATCTAGAGCTTTTTGATACATTGGGCTATCTTCTTTATATTTTACTAAATCTAAAGTTAGTTCTTTCATAGAAATATCTAATTTTTCTAATACTACCATTTATAATAGTAGGTTTGATATGACAAAACTCACATATAAATTCTAATCGTTGTTTAAGATTACTTTCTATTTCTAACTCTTGTGTAATAATCTTAATCACTACAAACACCATCCTTTCTTTTAAGGATGACTTTTTAACAAACAAAAAATCATCTCAATGTGAGATGATATCTATCGTAAATGTTCGAAAAGTTCGAACAGAAACGTCACTGGAGCGGATGAGGAGAATCGAACTCCCGTAGTCAGCTTGGAAGGCTGAAGTTCTACCACTAAACTACATCCGCAAAATGTAGGCATATTTAATTATACTAGATTTTTATAAATTGTCAACCTATTTTAATGATTTTTTTGGCTTTCTATAATTATTTTGTTTAAAAAATAGATAATTATTCAATAGAAGTGCATGTTATGCACTTCTATTTTTCTTTTGTTACATCTATCCATTTTTCATATTTTACAATTTTTTCTAAATTATTCACAGTTATTTTTATGGCATTGTTTATTTCTCCACATGCTGGGTATACGTATTCGTATTTTTTTAGGGATTTATCCAAATAGATTAATACATTGTCATTTACTGCGAATGGGCATATACCACCTTTAGGATGCCCTATTATGCTTTGGACTTTATCTATTTCTATCATTTTTGCTTTGGTTTGAAATTCTTTTCTGTACTTAGCGTTATCTATTTTTACATCACCTGCTGATACAATTAAAATTGGTGTATCTTTAACTATAAATGCAAGAGTTTTTGCTATCATACCCTCTTCTACTCCAAGGGCAATGGAAGCAAGGTTTACTGTGGCGCTTGATTTATCGAAAGTAATTATTTCATTATCTAAGTTGTATTGTTTTAGGTATTCTTTTACCTTTGCTAGTGACATATTAACCTACAAAATCAAATGTTTTTGCAACGTTTAAGGCATCTTCTGAAATGTTTTTATTACTTTCGTTTTTCTTTTCTAAGGCATCAATCATTGCAAATTTTTTATTTTTAAATACATAATATATTTTTTCATAAAATTCATCTAATTCAAATTCATATACTATTACTTTATTGTTTTTATCATTTGTAAATTCATAGCTATTTTTTATTTCATATTGACTATTAAAGCTATTTGCTATTCTTTCTTTTAAACTATTATAATCAGTTATTTCTTCATTCATATCATAATGTGATACTAGTATATAGCCAGATTCGCCACTTATATCATCTTTTGGAACATAGTAATAGCTGTTTTCTTCTTCTTCATCATTATATTTTTTATAGTTATTTGGTAAAGTAAATGTAATTTCTTTATCGTTTTCTGTTTTGTCTTCTTTGCTTTCTTTTTGTGAAATTATCCCTTGTATAATACATGCAAATATAAAGATAAATAATAAAATATATATAATACTGTTAAGACCTTTTTTGGTTTTTAATGAATAGTAATATCCATCTTTTGTTTTCTTTATTACTTTTGTGGTAATTAGGTGGTCTACTTGATTTTGGTCTTCTAATTCATTTAGTTTTTCTTCTGATATGGTATTATTTTTGTTTGTTGCGCCATATTTAATGAAAAAATCTCTGATTTTATTGTCATTATCTTTTGCTATTGAATTATTTGTTATTTCTATGTTTGATTTTCCTATTGCAACTTGTTTTTTTATTTGCATTAAGACACCACTTGTACCTAAGAATGTGAAAAGTATTGATACTATATAGTCTTTCATAATAGCTGATGAGAAGGCATTATCACTATATAGTATTTTTAAATTATTAATTGTTGGTGTGACATTTTCTTTTAACAATAATAATGAAGGTATAATAATTAAGGTTGCTATTGTAATTGAGATAAAAGATATGCCTCCGATAATATATGGTAGTTTTTTATCTACTTTACCTTTCATTAATTGATAACCTTTTAATGATGCAATTCCTATAAATATTGCTAAAATAGAGAACATCATATTAACATATACATAACATAATATCCATGGAATTGTTGCAATTAATCCTCCTATTAGAGCTCCTAATATTCCTTTAAAATAACTTTTGTTTTCTTCCATAAAATTCTCCTTTACTACTTTTTAAGTATATCATAATATGTATTTTTTATCTAAATTTTTAGTTATTTTGTCTTTTTCTTGTTGGATTTTTACTAATAATATCTTGTTCAAAAGCATTAATTATTTCAGGATTATTTTCGCTAAGTACTATTTTTTTGTGTTCTAGGTAGTTTGAATTATTTATATTTAGGCAATATAAATAATTAGATAATGCACTATTATAACTTTTTAAATTGTTAGGAGTATCTTTGCTTGTACAAGCTTTTAGTAATAGGTTTTCAAGTCTATTTAAATCATTATCGCTTAAATAGTCTTTTAAGTTTATAGTAAATTTATATATTAATATTTTTATTCTGTCGTTTAGATAATGGTTATTAAAATGTTTACTTGTATTTTCTAGTTCTTTTATAAATGGTTCTAGTGAAAGATTTGGGTTTTGGTTTAATAAGTGTTTAAGACAATCTAAGATATTTTCATAAAAAGATGATGTACAATTATCTACTATATTTAAAAATTCTTGGTACATAAATTTATAATCTTTTTCTTGTTCTTCTTCATAGTATAAAATTCTATGAAATAAATTAGTTAGGGTTTTTATAGTGTCGTTTGTGAAGAATAAACTGTTATTTTTAATATAGGTGAAAAAGTTTTGGTACGCTGGTAGAATTATTTTTTGTTCATAATAATTTTTTTCATAATTAGTTTTGAATTTGGGATAAAAATAGTCTTTGTTTTTAGTTTTTTTTGCGTTTTTTAAGTGTGTTCCTTCTAAAAAATAAATTTTTTTTAAATATAAATCGCTCATATAGTCACTCCTTACTTAAAGAATATCATATTAATTATGTTAACGCAAGTAACATAGATGTTCAATTAAGATTTTAAGTCCTATTATGATAAGAATAATACCTCCTGCTAGAACTGCTTTGGTTTTGTATTTTTCTCCAAAGAGGTTTCCTAAAAATACCCCAATCGAAGATAATATAAATGTTACAAGTGCTATTGTGGTTACTGAATATATTATGTTTACTTTTAAAAATGCGAAAGATATACCGACTGCTAGGGCATCTATGCTGGTTGCTATTGATAAAAGTAGCATTGTTTTTATGGATAAACTGTTATCAAATTTGTCTTGTTCTTTGGAACGTGATTCTATTATCATATTTATTCCGATTAGTGATAATAAGAAAAATGCTATGTAATGATTTATTGTTACTATTAAGTATTCAAATTTGTATGATAGTATATATCCAATAAGGGGCATAAGTCCTTGAAACATGCCAAACCAAGTACCGATTTTTAAGGCGTTTATTAATTTTATTTTATTAAAGCATAAGCCTTTACATAATGAAACTGCAAATGCATCCATAGATAGTGCAATTGCTGTAAAAAATATAGATAAGTTACTCAAGATTATCACTCTCTATAAAATATATGTTTGAAAATAAAAAAAAGAAAGGAATTATTGATTTTCCTTTCCGTGTAATCTAAAGCGTTCTTTATCATCTAGTATTTTTTTTCTTAATCTAATAGCGTCTGGAGTTATTTCTACATATTCATCGTCTTCAATAAATTCTAAGGCTTCTTCAAGTGAGAATTTTTTTGGAGTTATAAGGGTTAAGGCTTCATCTGAACCGGAAGCTCTTGTGTTGGTTAAGTTTTTGTTTTTACATGGGTTTACATTTAGGTCGTTACTGCGGTTATTAATACCTACAATCATTCCTTTGTATACTTCAGTTGATGGTTCTACTATAAGAGTTCCTCTATCGCTTAGGTTAAATAGTGAGAATGCCATTGTTTTTCCATCTTCCATTGAAACAAGGACGCCATTTTTTCTTGATTGAATTGGTCCTGCATATGGTTTATAGGAATCAAAGCCTCTTACCATGATACCTTCTCCTTTGGTGTTGGTTACGAATGATGAACGGTATCCTATTAGACCTCTTGTTGGAACTGAGAATTCTAGATGGGTTCTAAGTTCGTCATTATTAATTGAAATGATAGTACCTTTTCTTTCGTTTAAATCATTTATAACTGTTCCTGCATAATCATTTGGACAATCTATTAATACTTTTTCAAATGGTTCTAATTTAATGCCATTTTCTTCTTTCATTAGTACTTGTGGTTTTGATACTGATAATTCATAACCTTCTCTACGCATATTTTCTAGAAGAATTGATAAGTGTAATTCTCCACGTCCTGATACTTTGTATCCATCTGCGCCATTTAAAGATTCTACTTCTAAACCGACATTGGTTTCTAGTTCTTTGTCTAGTCTTTCTTTTATGTGACGATTTGTTAGAAATTTGCCACTTCTACCTGCGAATGGTGATGAATTAACTAAGAAGTTCATTGACATGGTTGGTTTATCTATGTGAATTGGAGGTAATGCTTCTACATGATTTGGGTCACATAGAGTATCTCCAATTGATAATTTTGTAGAAAGTGCTACTACAACTATATCTCCGTAATAAGCTTGGTCTACTTCAACTTTGTTAATGCCTTGATATGTAAATACTTTTGATATACGTGCTTGTTCAGTTGTTCCATCATTGTGAGATATTGTAACCATTGTTCCTTTTTTTAGGACACCTTTGTTTACTCTTCCAACTCCCATTCTTCCTAAATAGTCATCGTATTCTAGAGAAGATACTTGCATTTGGACAGGGTCATTTTCATTTCCTTCAAATACAGGAGTATGAGAAATTATGGTATCAAGTAATGGATAAATATTGTTTTCCATATGATTTTCGTCTAGACTTGCTACTCCTTCTCTTGCAATTCCATATACTATTGGGAAATCAAGTTGTTCGTCTGTAGCGTTTAGTTCTACGAAAAGGTCAAATGTCATGTTTACAACTTCATCTATACGAGCATCTTTTTTGTCTACTTTGTTAATAAATAGAATTGGTTTTAAATTTTGTTTTAATGCTTGTTCAAGAACAAATCTTGTTTGAGGCATTGGACCTTCTTTAGCATCTACTAAAAGTACTACAGTGTCTACAGTTTTAATAATTCTTTCTACTTCTGATGAAAAGTCTGCATGTCCTGGAGTATCAACTATATTTATTTTATAATCTTTGTATTTAATAGAACAGTTTTTTGAATAAATAGTAATTCCTCTTTCTTTTTCTAGGTCATTACTATCCATTACACAGTTATGTACTTCTTCACGGAATACACCACTTTGATTTAATAATGCATCTACTAATGTACTTTTTCCTACGTCTACGTGGGCAACTACTGCCATGTTTATTATTTTTTGCATAATATCTACCACCTTTTTAAAACACCAGTAAATAATACTACAAAATTAGTAAAAAATCAAGTTATTTTGTGAATTTAATTGATATAGAGGGAAAAGTTACCTTTAATTTATATAAGATATTTTAAGATGGTTAATTAAATTGGTAGCTTTTATTATTTTTTAATATGTTAATTGTTGGTAATTATTTTGTTTATTATGAAAAAAGAGGCTGTTTGTGCCTCTTTTGTAATTTTATTTAACTACTATATTAACTATTTTACTTGGTACAACAATAATTTTTGTTATTTCTTTATTTTCTATATGTTTTTTTACATTTTCTTGTTGTAGTGCAATTTTTTCTATTTCTTCGCGATTAGCATTTTTGTTTATTAAAATAGATGCTCTTAGTTTGCCATTTACTTGAACTCCTATTTCTTCTTCTTGTTCTATTAGTTTATTTTCATCATAACTTGGCCATTTTTCGTATGCGATAGTTTTTTGTTCATTAAATACATTATGCCATATTTCTTCACATATATGTGGAGTGATAGGACTTAGTAATTTAATAAAATTAATTGCGTAATCTTTTGGGAAAACTTTTTCTTTATATACTGCATTTATAAATACCATCATTTGACTAATTGCAGTATTAAAGTTTAAGGTTTCATAATCATTTGTTACTTTTTTTACAGTTTGATGATAAATTTTTTCTAGATTGGTATTTTGTTCATCTTTTATTTTGTTTTCTTCTGTATAAAGTCTATAAATTCTATCTAGGAAGCGTCTAGACCCTGCTAGGGAATCTTCGTTCCAAGGTTTATCTGCTTGTAATGGTCCCATAAACATTTCGTAAAGTCTTAAGGTATCAGCACCATATTTTTCTACTACGTCTGTAGGATTAACAACGTATTCTGGAAAGCGTTTACCCATTTTTATACCGTTAGAGCCTAGTATCATGCCTTGGTGAACTAGTTTTTTAAAAGGTTCTTTTACGCTTACTATTTTCTTGTCATATAAATAATTATTCCATACTCTGGCATATAATAGATGTCCAACAGCGTGTTCTGGACCACCAACATATAAGTCAACAGGCATCCAGTGTTCTAGTAGTTTTTTGTCTGCTAGGGCATTATCATTTTTTGGGTCGATATATCTTAAGAAATACCAACTAGAACCAGCAGAGCCTGGCATAGTTGAGGTTTCTCTTTTTCCTTTTATGCCATTAATTGTTACATTAACCCAATCGCTTGCATTTTCTAGAGGTGCTTTACCATTTTTTCCTTTGTAATCTTCAAGAGTTGGTAAAACAAGTGGCAAATCTTTATCATCTAAAACGATGTCTTTTCCATTTTCTAAGTGGATAATAGGAATTGGTTCGCCCCAATATCTTTGTCTTGCAAATATCCAGTCTCTTAAGCGATAATTAATTTTCTTAGTACCAATTTTTTTGTCTTCAAGATATTTAATCATTTTTTCTATTGCTTCTTCTTTGTTTAAACCATCTAAGAAAGAGGAATTTATGTGTAAGCCATCTTTAGTGTAGGCTTCTTTTGTAACGTCTCCGCCTTCTAGGACAGGGATAATATCTAGGTTAAATTTTTTGGCAAATTCATAGTCTCTTTCGTCATGGGCTGGAACTGCCATTATTGCGCCTGTTCCATAACTTACTAGGACATAATCGCTAATCCAAATTGGTATTTTTTTGTTATTAACTGGGTTTATGGCATAACTTCCGGTGAATACTCCTGTTTTTTCTTTATTGAGTTCTGTTCTTTCAAGTTCTGATTTGCTAGAACAGATTTTTTTATATTCTTCTATTTCTTTTTTGACTTCGTTTGTTGTTATTTTATCTACTAATTTGTGTTCTGGTGATAGAACGCAGTATGTTGCTCCAAATAAAGTGTCGCATCTGGTTGTAAAGACTTTGAATGAATAATCAGTGCCTTCTACTTTAAATATTACTTCTGCTCCGATTGATTTTCCTATCCAATTTTTTTGCATTTCTTTAGTGGATTCTGGCCAGTCTAATTCTTCTAGACCTTGAAGTAATCTTTCTGCAAAACTTGGCATATCAATAACCCATTGTTTCATGTTCTTACGAATAACGGGATATCCACCTCTTTCGCTTTTGCCATCAATTACTTCATCGTTTGCAAGTACTGTGCCTAAGGCTTCACACCAGTTGACTGGCATATCTACATATTTTGCATATCCATCTAAATATAAGTTTTTAAATATCCATTGTGTCCATTTATAAAAAGATGGGTCGCTTGTTGATAATTCTCTATCCCAATCGTAACTAAACCCTAGAGATTTTAGTTGTTTTCTAAAGGTTTTAATGTTTTCATTTGTAAATATAGCTGGATGATTGCCTGTTTTAATGGCAAATTGTTCTGCTGGTAATCCAAAGGAATCGTATCCAATTGGATGAAGAACGTTGAAGCCTTGCATTCTTTTCATTCTTGCAACAATATCTGTTGCAGTGTATCCTTCGGGATGACCAGCATGTAGTCCTACACCAGATGGATAAGGAAACATATCTAGTGCATAGAATTTTGGTTTACTGAAGTCATTAATATCTGTTTTAAATGTTTGGTTTTTTTCCCAGTATTCTTGCCACTTTTCTTCAATTTTTTTATGATTATACATCTTTTGTCATTCCTTTCTTCTTGTAATATAAGCCTAGTAGTTTATAAAACATATACATAAATATGCCTCCTACTGGGATAGCCATTACTAATTTTACGAGAATTTTGTTAGTTACTTCTGTAGTTAAAAGAGTAAATGCTACTGCTAAAGCATTAACTATTGCTAAAGTTTTCGATAATTTATTGTAATTGATTTTCTTTACGTTAATTCTATTCATTTTAATAAATAGATTAAACTCAGGTGGTAGTTTCTTTTTATCAATTTTTCCTTCTTTTTTTATAGTAAAAATTCTGTAGTATAAAAATATAAGTAAAAAAGCAATAGTAAATTCTAATAAATAAAAAATAGTTTTGTTCATAAATACCTCCAATATATATGCTTATTATAATACAAAATACCCTAATTAAACAACTCATTTTAAAAAAATTTTATTTATCTTGATATTTTTTTTGTAGTCTTTTTTTAGTTCTTTTACAAAAATGGATTCTTTATTAAGGGGTGTAAATAAGTATACTTTATTTTTGGTTCTAGTTAGTCCAACATAGAATAGTCTTCTTTCTTCGCTATATAGGTATTTTTCTTTATTATTGGTTACAAATCTTAGTATTTGATTATTTTTTATTTTGCATGGGAAACCTAGTATGTCATTTCTTAAATTAATCATTATAACATTTTCTTCTTCTAAGCCTTTAGATTTATGTACTGTTAAGTAATTGATTTTAATATTGTTATTTTTTAAGCATGTGATGGAGTTATTATTATATTTAAAGTATTTGGGATTTAGAACCATGTTTATATCATAGTTATTTCTTCCAAGTACTAGAATGTTTTTCTTTGTTTTGTTGTATATCAGGGATACTAGTTTGTAAAAGTCTTCTTTTATATTTTTGTAGTAAACTATTTCTATTGGATAGTCTAATTTTTTATTTGAGTTTAGGGTTTTTCTAATTTGTTTTTGGTTTTTCATAACAAAGAACCCTGCTACAGTGATTAATTCTAAACTGTTGCGATAGGTATTTTGAATTTTCATAATTTTAGAGTTTTTAAAGTATTTAGTAAAGTCTATAAATAATGATAAATCACATCCAGTAAATCTATATATACTTTGGAAATCATCTCCTACTACTAAAAGGTTGGCATTAGTTAGTTCAAGTAATTTTTTTATGAGTAAAAATCTAACGTATGATGTGTCTTGGTATTCATCAATTATGATATATTTGTAGTTAAGTTTAAGGTTGTTATTTAAATTTTTTGTAGCAAGTGTAATCATATCATCAAAATCAATTTCATTGTTTTCATTTAAATATCTTTGGTATTCTAAGTATATATTAAGTATAATGGTTAAAAGTATTTTTTCTTTTTGATAAAATAGGTTTTTTTTAGATGCTTTTAGGAATTTATTGAAATCATTTAGTTTATGATTGTTGCATTTAAATAAGTGAATAAATGTTTCTATTAAGTTTTCTAATTTGTTAACTTTTTGTTTATTATTATCTATGTAGGTAATATATTTATTTTTGTTTTTGTATTTTTCTTCTAGGATATTTAATATTATTTTCATGAATTTTGGGTTTTCTAATACATCAATATATATAAATTTATGAATGATATTAGAAAGAGTATCTACGTCAGTGATTTCAAATTTTATATTCATTTTCTTTAGTAATTCTATTGATAGTTTATGGAAAGTGTACACAGTTATATCTTTGTTAAATTCTTTTTTTATTTTTTCTTTTAGGGATTTGGAGGCATCACGGGTAAAAGAAATACATAGTATTTCATCTGGTTTAATGTTTTTATATTTAATTAAATAATTAATTTTTCCTAGGATAGTTAAAGTTTTTCCTGAGCCTGCTCCTGCTACTACGAGAATGTTTTTGGAGTTATCTAGTACTATTTTTTCTTGTTCACTATCTAAGTAATATCCACATATTTTTTCTTTCATAAGATTAATTATAGTTATTTTTTTATAAATGTAAAATTAATAAGAGTGTTTGATATTATTGTAGTTTATTATGGTAAATATAGTTTTTTCTATGGGAAATTTTAAGTTTATAATTAGAAAAATAAGTAAATTTGTGTTTTTTACTTATTTTGTTTTTTTATTTATTATCACTATTTATTCTTTTTTTCATAGTTATAGTTGATAGAATTAGTACTATGATTAAATATATTATAAAAGTAATAATGTTTTGTAAATTTATTAGGTTCATGTTATTATTTAGAATACCTTTAAGTATTGAAGTACAACTATAAAATGGTAAATAGTCACATAGTTTTGAGAAAAATTTTCCTAGTAATTCTTTTGGAAAGTATACACCTCCTGTAAAGCAAACTAGCTGAATAATAATGCTTGATACAAGTGATGATGATTTTTCGTTAAATATGCTCCCAATTATGACTCCAAATCCTATGAATAGAATTGAAATGATTAGGGTTATTAGTAAGGTATATAGAATGTTTATATTAAAGTTTAATCCTAAAACACACGCTAGTAAAAGAAATAGTGTTGTTCCTACTAATACAAGGGGTATAATTGAAATCATATATCCAAATATATAGTTTTTTGAACTCATTGGACTTATTTGTAATCTAGTTATAAATGAAGTGCTTCTATCTTTAGAAATAAGCATACCTGTAAATAATGTAATGAATGAAAGACTAAATACTATGATACCGGGTGTGAAGTTATTTAATTCATAATTTTCATTTGGTATTTTAAATTGTCTAAAGATAAAAAGTAAAAACATTGGTAATAGTATTGCAAAAATAATGCTTAATGGGTCTCTAATAATTTCTTTGAAGTTTCTTTTAGCAAAATTTAATGTTCTCATAGTTTATCCTCCATAGTTATTTTGATAAAGGCTTCTTCTAGGTTTTTGCTTTTTGTTTTGGTAATTATTTTTGAAGGGGTATCTAATTCTATTAAAAGTCCTTTATTTATTATACCTACTCTATCTGATAAAGCTTCTGCTTCTTCCATATAGTGAGTTGTTAGAATAATAGTCATTTTGTCTTTTTGTTTTTGTATGATATTCCAAAGTTCTCTTCTTGAAATGACATCAAGTCCTAAAGTTGGTTCATCTAAAAATAGTATTTTTGGATTATTTATTAAAGAAATAGCAATTGAAAGTTTTCTTTTATAACCTCCTGATAGGGTTTTTGCTTTTTGATTTAATACATCATTTAATTTAAATGTGTCTATTAGTTCTTTTATTTTTTCTTCTTTGTTTTTAATTTGGTAAACTCCTGCCATAAATTCTAAGTTTTCTTTAACAGATAGATTAAGTGCTACAGCGGTTTCTTGTGGTGAAACATTTAAAATTTCTTTTATTTTTGTGCTATCTTTTTTCATGTCAAGGTCATTAATTTTGATACTTCCACTTGTTGGTTTTATTAATCCTGAAAGCATTTTAATCATTGTGCTTTTTCCTGCGCCATTAACTCCTAGGAGAGAAAATAATTCTCCATCTTTTATGGTTAAAGTTACATTATTAACTGCTGTTTTTTCTTTGAATTTTTTAGTTAGGTTATTAATTTCTATCATATAGTTAATCCTCTTTTTTATCAAATACTTTGTTTGATAAGCTTTCAATAACATCTGATTTAACAAGTGCAATTCCTTTTTTCTTGTCACATAAAACTACGATGGAATCTCCTGGTTTAATATCAAACATATCTCTTGCTTCTTTAGGTATTACGATTTGTCCTTTTTCTCCTACTTTACTTATTCCTATATATTTATTTTTATCCATAGTAACCTCCGTTATACTTTTCATACTTATTATACTTTAATGTGGTAAAAAAATCAAGAGTATTTGATAATAAATTAATTATATAATATAATATTTTTAGGTGATTTTATGTTTCATGGAATTGATATTGTTTATGTGAGTAGATTTGATGATTTAAAAAATAATGAAGTATTTATGAATAAGATATTTACTATTGATGAACTTGATTATATTAAGCAAAGAAGTAATAATAGTTCTACTATTGCGGGTTTATATGCGAGTAAGGAGGCTTTTTTAAAGTCAATAAAAAAAGGAATAAATGATTATTCCTTAAAAGATATAGAAGTATATCATGATTTAAATAACGCTCCAAGTATTAGACTTCATAATGATTTATATGAATATAATAATAGGAATATATCTTTATCTATTTCTCATGATAATGATTATGCGATAGCAAGTGTTTTAATTGTTTAAGTTTTCTATATGTTTTAAGTAAGCATTATTCCATTCTTTATAATTAGGGTCATTTCTATGGTCAACAAAGTAATTAGTATCTTTTAAGTATTCTCCAAAGTATTTAGATACTTTTTTTGCGCCATAATAATTCAAGTGATTGCCTTTATCTTTTGTTTCTTTTGTCCAGTCAATACCTAAATTATACTCACTTCTATTTAAATTCATATACTCGAAACCATATTTTTGAGATAGTTCTTCGAATTTCATATCTCTAGTATTATTCCAAGATGTTTGTCCTGGAAGTCCAATTACTATTAATCTGACATTTTTTTCTTTTGCTAAGTCTACTATCTTTTTTAAATATTCTTCATTTTCTTTTAGTATTTTAGCTTTGAATTTATTTTCTTTCATATAATTTCTATTCTTACCTGGTTTATTTGTTTTATTAGTGCGATAGCCTTTTTCTATGTTAGTTAAACCTGTATTAGAAAAAACTAAATCTTTCCAATTATCATGATAATTAAATAGTGGTAAGATGTTTTTGCCCATCTTTATATATTTAGTGTACCATGGTCTTTTATTTGGGTCTCTAAAAAACATATTTGCTTCGACAAATGCTATTTTTGGATGTTGACTATCTAAGGCAATTTCATAATATTTATAAGCATCAGGAAGAATTAGGGCTGGTGAAGAGCAATCAAAAGTTGTATAGCCAAAGTTTCCATATATCTCCATTGGAACAATTGAGGAATAGATAAGACTATCTCCTAGAAAGATTGCATCAATTGTGTTTTCTTTTTCTCCAAGTATTTCATAGGTAGCGGTTTTATACATACCATATTTTCTAATGTTAGCTTTAGGAAGAAGTAAATAAGATAATGAATAATAAATAATAATAAATATTAATACAAATATAAAACTTTTAATAAAATTTTTCATAACTCCCCCTAAAAATCAGCATACATTGGGTCTACTGGTTGATAACCTGGTCCAAATGCTCCAAAGATAAGAATAGAAAATAATAATAAGTAGAAAATTATCCATCTAAGTATTATTGGTTTTTCTTCTATCTTGCTTCTGATGTTTATATTTTTTTCTTTTAATATACCTACTATGAATACTATTACTAATGATATTATTATTACTAAGTAGTCAGGTAAATCTAGTCCTAGAGTAATTAATTCTTTTTTATTGATGCTGAAATCAGTGAATATTTTATGAATCATGCCAAATGCTATTTTAACTTTGTCTGCTCTAAAGATAAGTTCACCGAATATTACTAAAATTGTTACTTTAATTGATTTTAATATTCTAAGTATGGTGCTATTATTAATTTTTAATTTAAGATATAGTTTATCTAGTTGAGGGTTAATTATATTACCAAGTGATATTAGGATGAAATGATACATACCAAATAGAATAAATGTCCACCCTGCTCCATGCCATAAACCGTTTAGTAACCATACTATAAATAATGCAAAGGTACCACTTACTAATGGTCCATAGTGATTACCTAGGATTTTTCTCATACTTAGTGTCATCTTTTTCATTGGTTTTGATAAGCTAATTGGATAATATATATAGTCTTTGAACCATTTACCTAGACTTATATGCCATCTAGTCCAAAATTCAGATATATTTTTAGAGAAGAATGGTTGTCTAAAGTTTTCTGGAATTTTAACATCAAATATTTCACCCATACCTAGAACAAAGTCCATTGCTCCTGAAAAATCCATATATAGCATAATTGTATAACAAACTGCTCCTAGAAATAGAGTTGGTCCACTGTAGGAAGCATAATTATTAAATACTGTCTTTACTAGGATGTTTAATCTATCTGCGATAATCATTTTTTTGAATAAACCCCATGATATTCTTTGAAGTCCAAAGCATAAATTGTGATAAGTAATTTTATTACCAGAGTATAAATCAAAGGCAGTATCATTGTATCTTGCAATTGGTCCTTCCATAATTTGTGGGAAGAATGACATAAATAATGCTACTCTGATAAAGTTTTTATCTGCTTTTATTGTTCCATTATAGACATCGAATAGATAACTTAAGGCTTGTAAGGTATAAAATGATATACCTATTGGTGCAATTAGTTTTAAGATTTTAAAGTGATAATCTATTTTGGCAATTTCAAATAAATTGTTAATATTTATAGTAAAGAATTTTAAATACTTAAATAAAAACAAAAATAATACATTAAATAATATACAAACTATTAAAACTTCTTTTTTTCTTTTTTTATATTTTTCTTTTATTTTCTTTTTATCGTCTTTTAATGCTTTTTCTAATGCTAAAGTTTTATTATTTTCTATTTTTTCTATCAATAATGCACTGAAGTAAATAGATATTATGGTTAGTATTAAAAATACAACTAATTTAGTACTGATAAGTGTGAAAAATAAAAGGCTAAATAAAAGTAATATAATTGGTCTAATTTTTTTTGGCATAAAGTTGTAAATGGCAACTACTCCAAAAAATAGATAATTATAATACTTTCTACATAATTTAGATATAATTAACATAATTATTCATTTTGTAATTTTAATATTAGTTCATATATCTTAGATGCAGAATTAAAGTTTTGAGGAATAATTTCTACTGCAGGTATTTCTACGTCAAATTCTTCTTCTATTTCTGATACTAGTGATAAAATAGTTAAAGAATCTAAGTATCTTCCATCAATTAAATCCTCTTTATTTTCATAATCTACTCCTGGTTTTAATTCTTCTAAAATTTCAATTAATTTTTCCATATACTACTCCTATCTATAACAAGGAAAATTTATTTCACTAGTTTTTAGAGCGTCTCTAACTACGTGGTAATTTCCTTTGCTATCACAAATTATTATTTTTGGTAATTCTCTACTTAGAAATAACGCTATTGCTTCTGTAGAAGAATAGGCACCAACATTTTTAAATATGAATGTATCGTTAAGTTGTAATTTATTAACGGTCACATCTTTTATTATTATATCATTTATTGTACAAAGTGAACCATATAAGTTATAGGTTACTTTGGGACAATCTCTTTTTGGAAAAATATCAAAGTGTGGTACTCTCATAGCCATAGTTTGGCCATAATAAACTAAGTGGTTCATGCCACCATCTAAGATAACGGTGTTACCATATTTATTGGTTTTTATGTCTACTACTCTTGTTAAATATATACCACAAGAAGCTGATATACTTCTTCCTATTTCAAGAGATATTTCTCTACCATTTAATTTATTTAGGGCTTTATTTAATTCTTCAAAGTAAGTATCTTCATCAAATTCTTCACCCTGAAAGTAAAATACTGGGGAACCTGTTCCATATTCTACTTCTTTTATTTTAATAGGATATTTACTTTCTATAAGTGAAATGAAGTTATTTAAATAATCAATTTCTTTGTTAACTTTTTTAATAGAGTGTTTTTGGGTTCCAGTAAAGTACTGAATACCTAATATATTTATATAATTATTGTTTTCGTTTTCTTTTATTATTTTTTCAAAGTCTTCTTCTATGACACCAAATTGATTTGATGAGGAAAGTCTAATTAATACATCTATTTTTTTATTATATTTTAAAGCTAATTCTGATAATAATTTATATTGATTATAGGATTCAATGGTGTATTTTAGGACATCATAATTAGACATTATATAAGATATAGATTTTTCATCTTTGTTTACTCCTGATATGACAAATTTTTTGCTATCTATATTTAGTTTATTGCATATTTCTACTTCTCCAAATGAGCATAGTTCGAAGCCGTCAACTAGTTTTGTAAGAAGTGGGATAATAAAGGTATTGGCTTTGACTGCATAAATAATTTTAAAGTTTTTATCTAGTTTACTTTTTATATAATTAACTCTATTAATTAGGGTATTTTCATCGTAGACATATAATGGAGTACTATATTTATCTAGTATTTCTTTGTAATTCATTATTTACCCTCCTTATATATTTTTAGTAATTCTTTTCTATCTGTTTTTCCGTTTTTATTCATTGGAAAGTTTTCTATTTTAATAAGTTTAGTAGGAACCATGTAAACTGGTAAAGTTTTTTGGAGTTCTTGTTTTAATTCTTTACTATCTATATCTCCGATATAGAAGCCATATATTTTTTCTTTTTCATTATCAAAAATAGTACATACTCTTATTACATTTTTGTTATTCATAATTGCTCTATCTATTTCTTCTAATTCTATTCTGTGACCCATGTATTTAATTTGAAAGTCTTTTCTACCACAGAAAATTAATTCTTTATCAGAGTTATATTTCGCTAAGTCTCCAGTTTTATATATCATATCAAAATAGAATTTGTTAGTGGGATTTTGGCAAAAGTGCTCATCTGTTTGTTCTTTGTTATTGTAATATCCTAGTGCTAGGCAAGAACCACTTACACAGATTTCGCCAATTTCATCTTCTTTTGTGATGATTTTATTATCTTTATCTAGAAGGAAAACTCGCTCATTATTAAATGGTTTACCGATAGGAATATATTCTTCATAGGTTCTTTTTCTATCAATGATATGATAAGTACAATTGCATGTTATTTCAGTTGGACCATATACATTAACAAAGGTAGCATTTTCTAGTTTGTCCATCCATATTTTTAAGTGTTTTAATGGCATTACTTCTCCACTAAAGATAACTTTTTTAACGCTTGTAGGAACTTTATAATCTAGAGCGTGAAAGGTTGTAATTAGGCATAGTGCAGAAACAGCCCATATAAGTGTGGTGGCATTATTTGTTGTTATATAGTCAAGAAGTAGTGTTGGGTTTGAAAAGTATTCTTTTGGCACGATTAGTAATGTTCCTTGGACAAATATAGATGAATAAATGTCTTTAACGGAAACATCAAAGTCAAAAGGGGCTTGATTAGCGATAATGTCATCACTATTTATGTTAAAGTCTTTTATAAATTCAGAAATAAAATCAATTATTGAACGATTTGATATTGCTACTCCTTTAGGTACACCTGTAGAACCTGATGTGAAATTAATGTAGACTGGGTCTAAATCGATTTTGTTTTGTTTTATTTCTTCTAGTAATTTTAAGTTTATAGAACTGTTTAATAAATCGTCAACATCGAAAATGTTGGATAGTGGAAAAACTGTTTTTGCTTTTTCGATATTTTCTTTATTAGTAACAATAGTTTTGCATTCTAAAACATTATAGATTTGTTCTAATCTATTATTAGGAAAATCTGGGTTTACTAAGCTGTAGCAACCTCCTGCATAGAGAATGCCAAAAAATGTTTCTAGGGTTTCTATTCCTTTATTCATAAAAACCATTACGGGTTCATTATTAGTTATATAAGAAGATAGGAAACTGCCTATTTTTCTAGAATTATTTATTAATTCATTGTAAGTAATACTTCTATCTTTATATATAACTGCTTTTTTATCAGAATTATTTTTTTCTAAATAAGTTATTACTAAATTCATTATTACATCACCTTACTGCGTATACTTAAATTATATCATAATCTGTTTAAAAGTAAACTATTTGTGTAAAGTTAACACCTTATTTTTTCATGGTAATTCTAGGTCATTAGTTTATATTTAAAATTTATGGTAAGGGATAATTGTATTAAAAAAAGACTTTGGTTAAGTCTTTTTATATTTATCTGGCGTCCCCGACTAGATTTGAACTAGCGACCTATTGCTTAGGAGGCAATTGCTCTATCCTGCTGAGCTACGGGGACATATATACATTATAACATGTATGTTTTAAAAAGTCTTTAGTTTTTAATAAAATAGTATCTTAACTATGGGTTATGATACTATTTTATATTATAATTAGATAAAATATTTTAACTTTTTAATAGAATTAAGAAAATATTTAAAGTATACTACTCGTGAATTTTCTTTATATATAAATTTACATCTGAGATTTTAACATTTGAGGTGTTTTGTTCTCCTATTATATATGCTAGAACTTCTAGAATAGTGTCTTTTTCAAATCTAAATAATATTGTTCTAGAAAAATACATTTGTGATATGTTTCCTTGTCCTAATTCAAAAGATAATCCTTTTATTTCTGAACCTTCACTAGTTTGTAAGAAGAAAGTTCCACCATGGGTATTATCTGCATTAGTTATAAGACCAGAAAATGTTATTTCATATAAACCGGATACTACTTCTACTGTGTCTTCATCTATTTTAAAGTATTCTGATGGGTTGGAAACAGTCCATGGATTTTCAAATAGCATTTGGTCAGAAGTTTCAGCATCACTAAAAGTAGTAAAGAATATTCCTTCTGTTGAAGATGCTACTAGTGGACCTGGAATACCTTGTTCTCCCTGAGGTCCTCTTTCACCCTGTTCTCCTGGTTCTCCTTTATCACCTTTTTCACCTTGTTCTCCTTTTGGACCTCTATCTCCTTTTTTACCGATAACTGAATAACCAATACCTAGTTTTAATAGTTTTCTTCTTAATTCTTCTAGTTCACAGTATTCTTTTGAAAACATAAAAATACCCCCTACCATAATATATGAAGGAAGCATTTTTATGTATATACTTATAACTTAGAACTACGACATTTTTTTATAAGTGTCTACATCAATATAGCTAGCAGAATAACCGCTCATGTAGTTATCACCTACAGCGTCAATCATTTCTCTATCTTTTAAACTATATTTATCAGTGTGTATCAATAAAATTGGTATGTTATACATTTTACTAAAGTTTAAGTCACCATTACCTATAAAGTCATAGCATACTACATAACTAGGAAATAAACTATATTTTCCATCGAAGTTTTTATTTCTAACTACTATTTCATTATATCCTTTTGTCCTATTTATTAGTTCTTCTTTTGTAAGTAGTCTTTGAATTCTTGTACTGCTTTCTAGTTCTTCAGAGAAAGAGTCAGATTCATATAAATGTATAATATTTGAAGTATCAATATTAAATCCTAATATGATATTTTTGTGGGGATTTCTAAATGTGTTCATGTTGTTATGACTAATTAAACTTAAGGATAATGTATCAGAGGGAATATCCCATTTTCCACCTATTTTTTTATCAAAAGTTGTATGATGTACTAGAATATAGAAGTCTTCTCCATTTAATTCATATATGTTATTGTTAAAACTATCTAAATTATTTAGATTGATTACACTATTGTTTATATTTTCATAGGAATGTTTTTTTACAGTCATGAAGTCATCATAAAACATTGATACGTAGTCTTTGCCATTGTTTAGGTTGTTAAATAGTTCTATTTGTTCTTTTGTACTCATATTATAATAATTAATAAATTTTAAATAAATGCTTAAATTTTCTTTAGGAATTATGACTTTATCTATTAAGCAAATATATTGTAAAATGGAGTAAATGTTTTTTAAAAAATTATATGATATATCTTCGAAATACATATCTATTGTTATTTCAAGCATTCTTTTGGTAGATAGTTCTTTTAAATATTTTTTTAGAAGAGATTTGTTATTAATTATTTTATCTATATTATAAAAATAGTATGGGTCTTCTTTAATTATATTTTTATAATCTTCTTTATTTATTATTTTTTCATAAATACTGTAATAAAAAGGTAATAATTCTTCTTTAGTTTCATTTATGGTTTTTATATAGTATTTTTTTCTTTGTTTTGTAATCATATTTTTTAGCGTAATGTTGTTAATTTCTTCTAAATAGTTTCTATATTTATTAATATCTTTTATATTAGTATATTTATTTATTAGTTCTTTACATAGTATATTTGTTGGTATATTGTCATTTTCTTTTATATAGGAGTGAATTATATCTATATTGCTATTTAAAAACATATTTTGATAGTATTTTTCTTCTAGTAATATAGTTATGACTTTTCTATCAAGCAGATATAAGTAATTTTCTTTAATATTAAGATTAATTAGTTTTTTTCTTAGGGTTTTGTTAGAGAATATTTGATACTGAACATCGCTATTTAAGTAAGAAATGCTTTTAATATATTTAGGATTTTTTAGTATGTAATTAAATAGAGATATTCCAAATTCATAATCTAAGGAATTAAAGCAATCATAGTTTTCTAATAGGTATTCAAATATAGTGCCATGAGATAAAAATTTGGAACTATAGTGATTGTTTAAAAAGGCATCTAATTTAGTTAATTTTGAATTGTTTTTAAGTATTCTGTTTATCATATCATCATCTAAGAAATAATCAATATCAGTTTCTGTTAAGAATTCTACTAGGTGAAAGAAGTCATAATATCTTTCATCATTAAGTAGTTCATCTCTTATTTCTTTATCTTTAAGTAGTTTTTTTCTAGTATCTAAATCACTACTAATAATATCTTTTGCTAGTGTAATCTTTTCTTTTTTCATTTGAACTCCTAATCAGTAATTAATTTATCCACTATTATATCATACTTGTCAAGTGAAAGATTATTTATTAGACATTTTTTATAGCATAGTCCAATTGAATATACTTTATTTTTAGCAAAGAATTTATCATAAAAACCTTTTCCATAGCCGATGCGATAATGATTTTTTGAAAAGCATATTCCCGGAGTTATGCAAACAGCATTTTTAAAGTTAGTTATTTTTCCTTGACTGATTGGTTCTAGAATTTTATATTTTCCTACTTTTAAGTCATTTAGTGATTTAATGCGATAAAAGTTAATTAAGTCATTTTCTATAGTAGGAACGTAAATTTCTTTTTTATTTATAAAGTATTTAATTATTCTTATTGTATCAATCTCTTCTTTGGTGGATACATAAGTAAGTATTTTTTTGCTTTTCTTTATTTTTTTATTGGTTATTAGTTTGATGAAGATAATAAAGTCTCTTATTTTTTTGAATTTAATACTTTTTCTTATTGTTCTATATTTGTTTCTTAGTTCTTGTTTCATATGTTTCTCCTAGAAAAAAAAGGCTAAAGCCTTTAGAAGTTTTTATGCATAAATGTTGGAATTTCAATCTCAGATGGTTCAAATCCTGAAGTTGTAGAACCTGAATCGTCATCATCGAAATCGTCAATATCTGGTGTTACTCTTTTTCCTGTTGCATTGCCATTAATTTGGTTATATAAAGGTTTAGCGCTTTTTTTATCAAAACCAGTAGCTATTACTGTAACAATGACTTCATCATTTAAGTTTTCATTTATTACAGAACCGAATATTGTATTAATATCAGTGTTTGCTGCTGCTCTTACTACTTCTGCTGCTTGTTCTGCTTCGAATAATGTTAAATTAGAGCCACCTGTAATATTTATAATTGCATCTGTTGCACCATGTATTGAAGTTTCAAGAAGTGGTGATGATACAGCTTGTTTAGCTGCTTCAATTGCTCTATCTTCTCCCATACCTATACCTATACCTATAATAGCGTTGCCTGATTTTTCCATAACTGCACGAATATCTGCAAAGTCTAGGTTAACTAAACCTACTACTGCGATTAAGTCTGAAATTGATTGGACACCACGAAGAAGTACATTATCAACTTCTTTAAAGGCATCAAGCATAGATGTTGATTTATCTATTATTTCTCTTAATCTATCGTTTGGTATTACAATTAAGGTATCTACATGTTTTTTTAATTCTTCAATACCTGCCATTGCGTTATCCATTCTTCTTCTTCCTTCAAATGAGAAAGGACGAGTTACGATACCTACAGTAAGTGCGCCAAGGTTCTCTGCTATTTCTGCGATTACTGGAGCAGCACCTGTTCCGGTACCACCACCCATACCACAAGTAATGAATACCATATCAGCACCTTTAAGTGCCTCTTCTATTTCCTTTTTGGCTTTAATTGCAGTTTCTTTTCCAATCTCAGGTTTAGCACCTGCTCCAAGTCCTGTCCCAAGTTGAATCTTTTTTTCAGCTTTTGATGCATTCAAAACTTGTGAATCTGTATTAACTACAATAAATTCTACTCCTCTAACACCTGCTTCTATCATACGGTTAACGGCGTTCCCACCGCCACCACCAACGCCTACTACTTTTATTTTTGCTAGTTGGTCCATCATCGCTAAATCAAGCATAACATCATCTCCTTATTTTAATCAAAAATTCTATCAAATATCTTACCTAGTACACTACTATTGCCCATTTTTTTGCCATTTACTATGATTTCTTCAACTTTTTCATTTGAAAACATAGTGTACTCTTTTTCACGTAAGTTTAATTTATCTACAAAATATTTAATTGCACCATAGCAAGTAATATATTTATTGTCTCTTATACCAATTACACCAGTATTTAAAACAGATACGTTTTTAGAATATAATTCAGAAACAATCGCATTAAATCCTAGCATAGAAGTAATACCCCCTGTAATAATTATATAACCAATTTCTTTATTTGTTAAGTTATTTATTTGATTTTTAATATTTTTTAATAATTCAACTATTCTATATTCTATTAATTCTGCTAATTTGTAATTATTAATATCTATTTTTTCGCAGTTTCTATTGGTAGAGGTGTATATTTCATCACTATCAGCATATTTTCTATTGGCAACAGCAAAATCTTTAATTATTTTTAAGGTTTCTTCCTCATCTGTTTTGTAATTAAATACTATGTCTTCAATTATTTTGTCAAAACCAAGTTTAACAACTTCTTCTTTTACGATTATTCCTTTATTAAAAATTGAAAGTACACTTTTTTCTTTACCAATATTAATACATCCGACTACTTTGCTATCAAGTTCTCTATTTTTAGCAACATAGTAATCTCCGATAGAGGAAATTAGTATGTCTACTACTTCAATTCCTAAAGATTCTATAACACTGACAACAGAATATACATTTTTTCTTGGTACTGATGCGATGATACATTTCATAGATAAGTTAGTTCCTTCTAAACCTAGAGGGTTATTAACTTTTTTATTTTTATTGATAATGTATTCTATAGGAAAAACACCAACTACTTCCAGAGAAGAATCGGCACTATCTTTTAAACATTTTTGCATTCCTTTAAATATTGTATCGCCATCTATTATGTTATTCATGGTATCAACATTAGTACTAGAAGACCCGATAGTGATTTCTATGTTATTGGAGGGAACTACTGCGATTAATTTTTCTAATTTAGTTCCTAATTTACTTTCAACTTGTTTAACACATTTTTTTATTGAACTAGTAACTAAAGAGGCATCAACAATTAAACCTTGTTTAACGCCAAAAGATTTAACACTTGAAGATGCTAAAACATTGTACTTATCATTAAAATATTCCATAACAACAATTTTAATTTCATCTGTTCCAATATCAATACTAGAATAAATATTTCTCATAAGCCTACCTCTAACATTCTATTTAAATTATACAATAACTAGAAAGAAAACTCAAGTACAAAATAAAAACGATAGTATATATTTTAAATAATAAGAAATTGATTAAAAAAAAGAAAGTTACTAATTTAAACTTTCTATTTCTTTTGGGCTTAAATTAGTAACTTTTATTATTTGTTCTATACTTAGTCCTTCTTTTAGTAATTTGCTTGCTATTGATAGTTTTTCTTCGTTTTTTCCTTGTTCCATTCCTTCATTATATCCGGTTTCTTTAGCAGCTAGCATTTGGTCTTTTCTTAATTCTTCTAAATCATATAGTCCAATTATTTCTTCATCTTTACTTACATCCTCTGCTTCTTTTAAATATTTTTCCATATTTTTATCTCCTTCATATAACTTTGGATCTAGATTATTTGTATCTTCATTATATACTAATAATATTTTATCCATTTCTGTTAATTCTTCTTTATTATACCATTTTCTTCTTATATTTGGAAGATAGATTTGGATTATTATTAAGTCATCTGTTAATGGATTACCTTTTTCATCTGATATATAGTATAGTACTGTTGAACGTTTTTCTCCTTTTATAGCAAAGTTATTAATGTTAATTTGAATTGTTGGTACATACTTTATATAGTTATTTCCTCTTTTTATTTGGGAGTTACTTATAGCAAAGGCATATCCAATATTTCTTCTTAACATATATCTATTAGTTGAAGAATTATTGTTTACTTCTACATTTAGTATACCTAAGTTACTTTTTGCTATTAAGTCTACTACTCTTCCTTTATCATAATAATTTTCTTGCTCTACTGTATTTTTTATATATTCTAAATCAAGTAAGTCTCCCATTTCGTATATATCAAATGTTGCTTTTAATAATCTGAGTAAGAATATTTTTCTTTTTTCATTACCTAACATACATTTAAACATTGCATCTGATGTAATTGGTATTTTCTTTCCCCTTTCTACTTTTCCGTAAGAATATTTTTCTGTTATTTGTTTTTCTAAAATTGTTTCTTTGTTTAACAATCTATTTTGTTTGAAGTTTTCCTTCATTTTTATCCCCTCCAATATAATAATTGTCTTAAAAAATGAAGTCACCTTGTTTTTTATAAAAAATTTTAATTTTTTGGGGAGTTATTTTATTTTTTTCTATTTCCATTATAATCATAGTATTTGAAAAATATATTTGAAGCATTTTTTGATATTCTAAGGTTTACATCTGTTTTATATTTTCCTTGATTGGGGTCTTGTACATGTGGAGATGATACTGCGATTGACATAACTGGTTTATCATATGGGGCATATCCTACAAAATTATTAGTAGTTGTTTCATAGTCAATTACGCCATCATTATCTACATCTATAAAGCTTTCACTAGTACCGGTTTTACCTGCTGGTTTATTAACACTTCCCATATAGCCAAATCTACCTGTTCCTGTACTCATAACTTTTTGAAAGCCTTGTCTTACTCTTTCTAAATATTTATCTTCTGTATCTACTTTGTTTAACACTACAGGACTTACTTTATAAATTGTTTCTTGTTTATCATTTAATACTTCTTTTAAAAGGTGTGGTCTTATACGGCTTCCTTTATTTGCTATTGTTGAAATATATTGAGATAATTGCATTGGTGTATACGTATCATATTGTCCTATTGAGTAGTTTATTAACAAATCTCCATCTTTTTTATCGCTTTTATATCCTGCTTCTTCTATTGGATAATCTATTCCAGTTTTAACACCTAATCCAAATTGATAGAAAACATTTCTATATATATCAAAGGCTTTTTCGTCTATTTTTAATACTTTATTATACTTATATTTAAAGCCACCGACCATCATTGCTATTTTATATTGATATACGTTGCTTGATCTTGCTAGGGCTTCGATGTCATTTATCGTACCTAATGTAGTCCATGAGCATTTACTTGGTAAATTGTATAGTTTTATGCATTTGTCTTCCATAACTGTTCCTATATCTATTACTTTAGTATTATAACCTACAATAATAGAGGCTCCTTTCACTACAGAACCTGGGGTTATGTTAGTTAATATTGTTCCTAAACTATTATCGTATATTTGATAGCCTTTTTTTGTTTTAGTTAAGCTTCTTCCTACCATTGAATATATTTCTCCAGTATAAGGATTTTGAATAACTATATAGCTACCACTGTAAAATCTTGTATTTGGTTCTTTTTTGGTTTTGATTATTTCTTTATCCATCATTTCTTCTAATTCTATTTGAAGGTCTATATCAATTGAAAGTACAATATCTGTTCCTTTTTTTCCTTCTTCTATTAATTTTAAAGTTCCATCATCTAGTACTTGATATTTAGCTTTTGCTCCTTTTAAAATGTCTTCATATTGTTTTTCTAAGCCACTTATTCCTACTCTATCTGTTAATAAATAGCCTTTTTTTAAGTAATAATTTGCATCTTCTTCTGGTATTCCTGTTGTGGTACTAGAAACATTTCCTAGTATGTCTCTTAAAGTGCTGTTATAGGGGTAAGTTCTTTCCCATTCTAATTTAGTAAAAAAGCCTTTTAATTTATCACTATTTTCTAGGATGTAAGCGTATTCTTTTTCTGTTACATTTGTTACTTTTATATCTTTTTCATCATAATAATAACCATTATTCATTAAATAGTATAAGTATGCTGCTTTTTTATCTTTGTCTTTTAAAGTGTTTAAATCTTCTTTTGATATTCTTTCTATTTTTAATTCGTATATATCATCTATAGTTAGTTTTCTATTTTCTAAATCTTTGTATTCTTTTTCTGTTATTTTATTATCACATTCTTTGCTATGAAGTAATAAGTAAAATTCTTTTAAATTTCTTGTACTTAAGTTATCATAATCTAAAGATAAATTATTACTTACTTCATATGCTAGAGATATTTCTTCTTCAGTAGTAATGTTTTTACTTTTTTTATAATATATACTTTTTACTGCTGTATTATCAACTAGTAATTTATGATTTCTGTCGTAAATTCTGCCTCTTGGAGTGCTTTCTCCATAGACATAGGTTGTGGTATTTTTTGATAATAGCATTTTATAGTAAGATGATCTTATTATGTTTAAATAACATATTCTTAAAAAAATACATGAAAAAACTAATATAATTAGTAATTCTATTATATTTATTTTTTTGTTTATTTTCTTATTCAAATTGTAATGTGATTTCTTTTTGTTTTTCATATTATTATTTTTTGTTAATTTTTAAAATTTATTACATAAAATAACATAGGTGATTATTTTGTATGAAAAAATGATAAAAAATTATATTAATAAAATGACTATTGATGATATTAATAGGTTTTTGGAAAAAGAAAATATGAAAATTAATAGTAATGATATTAATATAGTTTATATTTATATTAAGAATAATTTTGATGAAATATTAAAAGATGAGGTTAAAGTTTTAAATAGAATTAAAAATGATGTTAATAGTGATACATATGATAAAATTTTATTATTGTATGAAAAGTACAAGGATAAACTTGTACTACTAAAAAAATAAGGAAAAAAGTGGAGACTGCTGAAAAAGTAGTCTTTTATTTTACACTGAACGTTTTATAAATTTAAATCCCTATTTTTAATAAAATACACTTCAAAAGTGAAAAATATCATACAAAATACACTTAATTTTAATTATTAAAATAGGAAATAAAAAACTAAGATTTTTCATTTTGAAAATTTTCTTAGTTTTTCAGCAGTTTCAAAAAAGTGTTTTCTTATTTTTTTATACCAAATTTATTAAAGGGAAATAGTACTAAATTTGCATTTCCTAAAATATCTTTTCTATCGATACATCCAAAAAATCTACTATCAAGGGAATCTTTTCTATTATCTCCTAGAACCATATAGCAATTATCTGGTATTGTATCGTAATTTAATTCTTTAATATCGAAATCTTCAGTATCTTGGTTTTTAAAGTATTCTTCTACTTCTTCATTATTTATATAAAGTTTGCTATTTACATATTTTAGGGTTTCACCGGGCATACCAATTACTCTTTTTATTAATTTTTCACCATTATAGTTTACTACAACAATATCAAATCTTTTTATATCTTTAAATCTATATTTTATCTTATTTAAAATCATTATTTCTCCATTTTTTAAAGTAGTATCCATGCTTGTTCCATTAACTCTTACAGGAGTAATAATAAAGCTTCTTATTAAAATAATTATAATGATTATTATCAAATACGATAATAATTCTTTTTTTGTTTCTTTTTTCATAGTAGCACCTAAAGATAAAGAGGACAAAGCCTATTTTTGTCCTCTTTCTTTAATTCTGTATTGGCCAAGATAGTTCTTTAAGAAGTATAATTTAGCACGTCTTACTTTACCTTTTTTAACTACAGTAATTTTTGCTAATTTTGGTGAGTGAACTGGAAAAATTCTTTCTACTCCAACACCATAAGATTCTTTACGAACTGTAAAAGTTTCACTTATTCCTGATCCTTTACGTGCAATGACTATTCCTTCATATGCTTGGATACGTTCTTTTTTACCTTCAATGATTTTAACATCAACGCGAACTGTATCACCTACTCTAAATTCTGGAATATCATTTCTTAATTGTTTAGCTGAAATTTTGTCAACTAAATTCATCGATATCACTCCTTTAATTAAATTTACAATCATAATCATATAGAAAAGCGGATTGCTAATAACTATTAAAGTCTACCACATTTTTTATATTTTGTCTAGTTATTTGTCTATTTTTTATTAGTTTTAGTGATTTTTTACATATAAATTATATGTAATTAATATATTTTATAAACTATATTCCGAGTTTAAATCTTAAAGTTAACCTTAAATGTTGTAAAACCGTCTTTAGAGCTTGCACTAATTTCGCCATTGTGAGAATTTACAATGTTTTTGGCTATAGCAAGACCTAAGCCATATCTATTATCATTTCTATTTCTTGATTTGTCTTCTCTAAAAAATCTTTCAAATATTTTTTCTTCATCACCTTTTAGGATAGGATTACCTTTATTTATTACTTCAATAATTATATTATTTTTAACTTTTTTTAAATTAACAATAATATTGCCATTTTCTTCACTGTGTTTTATGGCGTTATCTATTAAGATAGACATAAGACACTCTATTTTATTACTATCACAGTTAAATTTTATATTTTTTTCTATATTTTGAGTTAATGTTATGTTTTTTTCATACATTAGGCTTTCAAAAGTAAGTAGTGATTTTTCTACTAATTTTGATAAATCATTGTTTATTAAAATCATTTCATTAAGTTCATTTTCAGTTTTTGCTAAAGTTAATAAATCATTTACTAATTTGTTCATTCTTTCGGATTCATTTTTTATATTAGTAAGCCATTTATCGTTATTTCTATCGGATTCTAGGGCTTCAGCATTAGCGAGAATAACCGTAATTGGTGTTTTCAATTCATGGGAAGCATCCATAATAAAACATTTTTGTTTGTCAAAGGACTCTTTAGCGGGTTTGGTTATGTAGTCAGTTAATACCTTGGATAGATATAGCATTATTAATTCAATTATTAAAAACATTGAAATTGAAGTTTTTATATAAAATACTAAGTTATTTTTTGCTACATCATTATTTACCATTACCAAAGTATTGTTATTTTTAAACTCATAAGAGTATTTATGTAAATATAAATTACCAATATTTTCTTTTTTGTTACTATATTTTATTATCGTATTAGCATATTTTGTTATTTTATCATAATTTTTTTGGTTGTTATTATAAGAAATTATATGAGTTATCGTTTTATTGTCATCAAAAAAAACTATATATGTATCAATATCCATAAATATCTTTGTATCATTGCTTTTAATAGTGCTGTCTAATCTCATAAGTTTTCTTTTGACATTATTTTTTTCATTTTGGTAATATTGATAGTTAAAGATTGATAGCATAATAAGTATGGAACAAGTCAGTATAGAAAACAAAACAATAAATACTTTATTCTTTAACTTCTTCATAGTTTACCTCTAATTTATAGCCTAAACCTCTTATTGCTTTTATATTAACCTTAGAACCTATTATTTTTAGTTTTTTTCTTATAAATGAAAAGTATGCCTCTAAATTATTGGACTCTATTTCATTGTCAATTCCCCATATTTTATCATAAATTTGTTCTTTAGAAATTATTTGATTAGGGTTTTGCATGAGATATTCAAGTATTAATAGTTCTTTACATACTACATTAATTTCTTCATTAGTTGTTTTGCATTTTAATTTAGCTTCTTTAACATTAAGTATTAAATCTTCATATTCTAGAATGTCTTTGATAAGGTTTATATCTGTTTTTTTTAGTTGTAGATTAACTCGCGCAACTAGTTCTTCGATATGAAATGGTTTAGTTAGGTAGTCGTTAGCACCATTTTCAAAACCTATTAATTTATCTTCTAGTAAGGATTTCGCAGTAAGGAGAATTACTTTTGTTTCCATATTATTACTTCTGATTTCTTTTAAAATTTCAAAGCCATTTAGGCTTGGGAGCATAACATCTAGAATAATTAAGTCATAAATACCTGTTAAAGCTAAATCTAAACCATCTAATCCATCGTGTGAAATATCTATAATATATTTTTCTTTTTTTAATCTAGATTCCAAAACATCTGTTAAAGATGGTTCATCTTCAATAATAAGTATTCTCATGCAAATCACCCACTTACATAATATTTTAATAACATTAAATAAACATTAAAATAATTATAAATCAAAAAAAGACATATTTCTAGTCCTTTATATGGTTTTTGTAAGATATTATAATTGATGTTTATTTAAAAAAACTTCTATTACAAATGTAGCAGTCAAAACTATGTGATATTGTTTTATATTTAGATTGCTATAAAAATAAAATAAACCTTTATTAAAAGGTTTATTCATCGAAAAATTCGTCAAAGAATTGGTCATCAGTTATAGAATTGTGCATATCTGAAATTTGAGATTCTGTAATTTTTGGTACAACTATTTCATTATTAATTGTTGGTTTTGGTTCATCAAGTGAAGAAATAGTTTGTTCTTCTTTTAGTTCACCAAATGGGAGAATAGTTTCTTCTTTAGATTTACCAAATGTTTCATCATATATTTTTTGTTTTTCGCGATTTTCTTCTGCTTCTAATTCAGCAATCTTCGCATCAATTTTTTTAACTAAATCTTCCATACTAAATGGTTTGTCAAAACTTGGTTTTTCATATGGAAGTTCTTCATATGATGGTTTTTCATTTTGCGAAGGTACATTGATATTATTCATGCTAGTATCAATTGGTTTGGTTGGTGCTTCTTTAGGAGCAGTTTCAAATAAACTCGCAAATGGATTACTACTTGGAGAAGGATTTGCAAATGGATTAGTAGAACCACCTGATGCAAATGGATTAAATTGTGCATCTTTTCCATTCATCATATCCATAAATTTGTTTTGTTTTTTTTCATCCATAAAATCTTTTAAGTTGAATACAGATATTGGTGTTTTTTCTCTTTGAACGAAAGGATCAGCCTCAATTTTTTTGATACCCCAGTCAGTCTTCCAGTTAGGATATAAATGAACCTTAGCAGTACCCATTCTTATACGTATTAATACTGCTTCATTTTCTTTCATTTGTTGAAGCTCAGAAACAGTAATTAATGGTCTAGTTTCTTCGTGTTCTTTGTCACCCTTGCCTACTTTTACTCTACGTTCACCAGATAACTCACTTATTTCTTTTAGAGCTGAAAGTTCTGTAGTAAGCAAATAAATTAAATTATTACAGTTACTTCTTATTGTTTGAGCATTTTCTTTACCATATATTGAATCTAATTGAGCAAAGTTTTGAATAATCATAGTGAAACGTACTAATCTAGAACGCGCTGCTGTAATCATTGTAGTAACATCTTTTAAAGGGGGCATATTTGCAAACTCATCTAGGATGAAGTTAGTTCTAACTTTTAAACGTCCACCAGGTAAATTTTGTGCTACCCCAATTAAAGATTCATAACATTGTTTAATAAAAATTGTAGCTAAAGCATGGTATGTTTTCTTTTCATCTTGAATAACAAGGAATACTGCTGTTTTTTGAGTACCAATTGTATCCATATCAAAATCACTTCTAGATAACATTTCTGATAATTTTTCACGTGAAGCGAAAATTCTTATTTTTTGTCTCATTGTAGACAAAATAGAACCTTTAGTCTCTTCAGGTGCGAAAACAGTACCTGACGCTGATATATATGAAGCTGAGCTTGGGTCTTTTCCATTAAAGTATTCTTTTATATATGTACTTCTAGGTCCAAATTTTTCCTCGCCAATGCTTGTCATAAGTGAAACGCTATTAATATTAATTTGTTCTGGCTTTGCATCTTCAAATAATCCAAGTGTTAAACCAACAAAATAGTCTGCTGCTGTTTTTTCCCAAAAAGGATCTTTGTTTCCTTCTTCGTATAATATATTTGATGCTACGTCATCTAATAGTTCCATTGCTTTATCGGTATTGCCATCTTTGTATAATTTATATGGAAGTGCAAGAGGGTTCCAACAATTACCTCTTTCTGGATCCCTGAAATTTAATACTACTATCTTATAACCCTTTGATTTTAAAAGTCCAGCCGATTCCTCATAAATCTCGCCTTTTGGATCTGTTATAATCATGGATTCACCTTTTTTTGCTAAGGCTTTTACCATAGGGTGAACAATATCTTGGGTTTTTCCTGAACCAGTTGAACCGATAATTATATTGTGAGCCTCGCCGTCATCAACCCACATTCTTTTTCCATCGTTAATTATAGGTACACCTGCAGCATCATAGGTTTCATCTTTTAATCTTACTGACTTTAATACTGCCTTTACTTCTTTTTCAGTTGTTAAACGTGAAAAACTATTTTCTTCTTTAGCTCCAAATTTTATACCAACACCTTTTTCTCTTACAAAAAAGTAATCTTTTAAAGATGTCATAATAATTACAAAAGCTACAATGTAAAAGACAATACATGCTGAAAGAAAGTTTTTCATTCCTGGAAAAGGATTTAATCCTGCAAAAGTACCAGTAGTAGCAAAACTATTGATATTGTTGACAAAAATCGCTACTAAAAACCAAAGTACTACAGCAAATATTGCAAATATTAGCCAATCTTGTGGTTTTGCTTTTAATTTTAATTTCATAAATTTCACCTCGAAATAACTACTCTTATTTTATCAAATAAGTTTACTAAAGTCTATAGAAACTTAAAAGGTGCAAAAACTTTTATAGTCCTCCACCTGTTCCAAAAGATTCAAGTTCCTCTTGAGTTACAATAACACTTATTCTCATTCTACGTGAACCGCATACGAATAAAGCTTCACCTTGAGAATAACGTTTAATACTCTCTTTTTCATTATCATTTAAATCTATTAAAAGAGATAAGTCCTCGACTGCTTGTTTTTTTAGACCCATAACTAAATAGTAAGCAGCATTGTCAAAAATTGCTTTACCTTGTGTTATTACTTCATTTGGAGTAAAATCACTTGGTTGTTGGGTTATGATTATATTTCCTGTGTTATATTTTCTGCTTCTTCTTTGCATTTGTGCTAAAAAGTCTGCTCCAAGGACATTCCCGCCGGATAATAATACATGGGCTTCATCAACCATCATAACTGTATTAACATTTGCATCCAAGCATAAACTCCAAGCATACTTTAATACATTGAAAAATAAAGCATTTCTTATATTTACATCTGAATTCATAAGTTCTCTTATGTTAAACACAATGAAATTACTCTTTGGCGCAATAGTTGTATGTCCGTTAAAATAAAATTTAAGCTCATTTGTAAGAGGTCTAATTTTTAACTCTAATCTTTCTAAAATATCTCTTTCATGTGTCATTTCTGTCATGTATGTAAGTTTTCCTTTTATAGTAGTATAAACATCATCAAAAGTTGGATAATTATTAGATGTAAAGTTAGAAAAATCTGTAGTAAAATCTATTCCAAAACGTTTGTATGTTTCTTGAACTAATTCTATGAAAATATTTAATACGTCTTCTTCAATTGATGGGTCATAATATTTCATAAATGCTTTTAAAAACTGTAATGTTTTAGTTAAAACTGTATATCCTAAACCTTGTCTTATTTCTTCTTCGTCTGCTTCTACTAAGACTTCTAATGGGTTTATAAGACCATATTCTCCACCTTTTCCTAAGTCAATGGAATCTCCACCATATAATTCAGTCATATCTTTAAGTTCATTTTCAGGGTCGATTGCTACGATTTTATAACCATTTCTAAGTGATGACCTTAAAAGTAATTTGGCAGCAGTACTTTTTCCTGAGCCTGATGTACCTAGAATAATCATATTAGCATTATTTCTATTATGTTCTTTTCTTATCTGATACAAAAATTGATTAAACAAAATTACTCCCCCAGAAAAATCTGTTCCAAGTAATGTAGATGCTCCTGGGTCTTTGATGCTGTCAAAAATATAGGGATACATTCCGGCCATAGTGGGACTAGGCATTATTGTTCCGATACGTTCTTCTATATCTTGTTTTGGGAAAATTGGAATAATTGATTTTAGTACTTTTTCTAGTTCAAAGCGTAATGGAACTGCTTTTAAATTCATAGCATCCATATAGTTTTTAACTTGCATTTTCTTGATTTCAAGTTCTTCTTTAGTGTCCGCTACTATAACAATATGCATTTGAAAATCAAATACTTTTGAATCTGCACTTGCTAATTGAGTAACAAATTGTTCTAAAGTATCGTAATCTTGTCTTATTCTTTCTTGATTGGTACGATCACGTTCTTCTTGATACCTGGCTTTCATTGAAGCTAATTCTTTATTCAAAAGTTTTCTTAATGTTTCAAATGAAACTGGTATATGTTTAACAACTATTTTAACACCTGGGATATTAGTAATATTAGATAAAAAACCTACTCCAATATAACGAGGATATGAAACAGCGGTTAAAATAGTCATATATTTATCGCTAATGTTAATCATATTACTATTAGAAAAATCTAGTCCTTTTGGGGCTACTTCTGATTTAAATAAACTCATTTAGGTAACACCGTTCCTTTCTCAAATCTTCTTCCAGCATTTAAGAAAGTATCAAGAATGGTTCTCAAATCATCGTTTGAAGCTTGGCTTGCTACCAAACCACAACTTGCTAAACCATTAATCATATTTCTTATTTTTTTATTTAGCATATCCATATTTTTTTCTTTGAATAATAAATAATATTCTGTGTCTACAACATTATTATTTGTAAACATTTCACCTTTGTCCATATCTTGTGCAATAAGTTTTCTTATTCTTGGATCCTGCGTTTTATTATATAAAAGTTGTAACTCTGCTTGATACATTGCAATATCAACTGGACGATCTGCTACAACAAGCCAAAACTCGTAGTCAATAGTATTATAAAAATTCATAAGGCCAATTAAAGTATTATCCATAGAATATCTATCTAAGATAAAAATGTTCTTTGGTGATATTTTTACACCTGCTACCATTTCTCCTTGATTGTTATACATAATATCATTTTTAATCATTTTTAAATTTAGCCAGTTTTCAGTATACCTTGAATTTTTTTGTACAGCATCAGGCAATTTTCTAGCGTTAGTTTTATTTGACATTCCTGATTTTACCCTCATTGATGGGTTCATATAGTTACCACTAATTTGACTTTTGTTTTGATTGATTTGTCCATCATTCATCTCTTTGTTCATACTTATAGCACCAACCTCTCCATATATATTTTTTTCTGTTTATAAATAGAAATTTCCATATTTCTCCAAGAAATACCCTAACATTATGATAATTAGGTACGGGGAAAACTAATAAGCCTGCTATAAAAGTCGGAATTACTATTACTATCACACCCCATAATTCTGCTGTTGAGATAATGAATAGTAATAAGAAAGTAGTAGCAAGTCCTATGCTTGCAATAAGTAAATCTTTAGGAAGCATAAAACCAAATATTAATGATTGTTTCTTACTATTAGCAGGTACTAAATATGTATAATCTCCCATTTATATCACACTCCTTTTTATTATTTAGATTGTTTTGAATAGTCATCAAATGCAACTGCTCTTCTGTATTCATCAGATTGTTGAATACCAACAATTTCTGTATCAAAGTTATTACGTAATTTTGTAGCGTATTCTTCTGAATCAAGATAATTGTCATATGTATTCATATCAACTGGTTTATGAGTTTTAGGATCAGATAGTAATTTTTGTAATGAACTGTTTTTGGAGAAAGTTGTTTGTGCTACTTCAAAAGCATGTCTTACCTTACCAGCATCTCCTTCAGAATATTTTATTTCTACTGCATCCATTTGACCAGTTTTTAAATTTTTATAACCTTTTTGGGATACAAATGTAGCACCATTAAGTGCAGAGTACATGCCATTTTTATCTTTTGCAGTCATCCATTTAATATACTCTTTTCTAATTGCTTTATAGTCTTCTTTTCCAATTTCACCATTTGTAAGTTTTGTTTTTAAGTCGGAAATAACATTGTTCTTTTCTGCCATTTCTTCTATTTTATCTTTTTGACCTCTCCAATCATCAAGAGTTTTTTGATCATCAACTTTTGATTTAATCATATTATCTAGTTTAGTTTTTGGTGAAATTCCAAGAGTTCCAGCCATTTCCGCAGCAGTACGTCTAAAGAAGCCTAGTCCATCAGCTTTAGCATCATTTATTCTAAAGTTCTTAGCTGCTACCTTGTGAGCTCCTCCTAGTACATCGCCTTTATATCCAGATCCTGCTCCTTGAAGAGCGCCACGAACAGCCCCTGATACTCTGCCAAACCCTTTACCAGTCATGCTACCAACAAATCCTCCAGCAATAGCTCCTGCTGTAATTCCAAAGCCTTTCTTAGCAGTATCCCATATATCTTTAAATGAACCTGAAGACATATCTATACCAAAAATCTTGTTAATCATTGTAGGTATTGCTTTAATAAATATTAATAAACCTAATATATAGAATAAACTCCATCCAGGTGTTTTAATATTAAGTACTATTTCCATTAGATTCATAACAAGTCCTATTGCAAATAGTTTGATAAATATATCAGCATATGTTGATAAATACATTTTTCCCCATTCATTAAATATTTTATCTTTTGGATCTATATAACTTATAACTGCTACAGGGGCAATTATTTGAAGTAATAATAATTTTAAACTACGTACTACAACATCTACACAAATGAAAATTAAATAGACTGTAATAGCAACTCCTATAATTAATGATAAGAATAAATCAATATCAATTTTATCACTTTGATAAGCATCAAATACAGTTTTGTTGCCTAACGAATTTAGTAATAATTTATCAGTAATTTCATTTACATTACTGCCATTACTACTTATAAATGATTTTAAGATTGCTTTGGAGAATGCTAAAGCTCCGTCACTTGCTTTCGTGTCATTATACTCTATATAGTACTCCTCTGAAGTTTTTGAAAAGTTTTCTAATTCTTTATTATAGTAAACTGCTGAGCTATGTTTTGCTCTATATCTTCCCAAATATACCATAAATTCTGTTTCTGAGGATTGAACATCAAAATTATATGTTCTTAAACCCCATTTTTTACTATCTCCAATGCTTGCCTGTAAATTTTTATTGCCTCCTTTTTGAGTAAAAATAGCAGGACATGCACTGAAATTAGAAGTTGCTGTAATATCATAATCATACGATGAAAAATTTAATGTTACGCCATTTGATGTAATACTATCTGTTAAAAATTCTATATAATAATTGCCTACTCCATCAATTTTTCTAGCATTAGAAGATAATAAATTTCTGTTTGTTGATATTTTAAAATGATGAGCATCAAATATTTTTGATTTATCTATTCCATCATCTGAATATTCAAAAAAGTAACAATCATGTACTTCACTTTCTGGCTTTTCTTCTGGAATTGTAAGTGAATTATAATTTATTGCACCAACAAAACTACTTATAATACCATCTGGTGCTAGGATTGCTTCTTCAAGTTTATTCATAAAATTAAATCCGAATGAACCTGGTTTTAGCACAATAAGTAATATTAACGAAATAAATACTCTTTTAATAATTGCACCAGCACCAGCACTTTTATCATTTATTTTATCAGGATCTATTAACATGTTTAAAAAACTAACAGTTATTCTAAATAGCATGAATACACCCATTAAAACATAAATGACACTAGTAAACGAAGAAATTGTATCAGTAAAATCAATTCTAGTTGTAGCAATATTTAAAATTAAATCGTAGACACGCGCTAAAGTTTTATAAATATCACAAATAAGAGTGAAAAAACCTTCACTTATTACTTTACCAAGTTTAGTAGCAGATGCTAACATATAAATATAATTAATCATAAACTTCACCGCCTATCCTATACCACATGTGCCAGTTATATAACCTGACATATTTAATAATAAATTTACAACCGTTGGAATAAAAAATATTACTATTCCTATTATTAATCTTTTTATAGATCTATTTAACGCTTCGTTCACAGTCTTTGTGTTATCACCAATAACAGCAGATAACATATCTATCATTATTAGGATAACACAAATTATTGGAACGCATATTTTAATAATTTTAAACACTTCTTGTAATATTTCAAGTAAGTCATTACCTAAAACATTACAATCATTTAATATATTTAAATATTTAATTGTTAAATTACCAATTTTTTCCATTTAATCACCCTCTGAATAAATACTCTGATTATTATAACATAATAATTAATAAATAACAATTAAATAATTTAAGAAAATTTTACTTTATTTTCCACGATTTTCATTTGCCGTTTTACGAGCACTATCTGCTTTTCTGTATTCATCAGTATTCTTAACAGCATCAATTTTGTTTTGATTTTCTATTGATGCATCTTTAACGGCTGTATTTGCATTTTTAAGGTCAGCATATGTTTGAATTTCAATAGTTCCACCAGCTTTTTCAATTGCTGTTCTGACACTAGCATTACTTTTAGCATAATTAGTCGCGCCTTTTAATAGTGCTTCCATTTGTTTAGATTTTCCTTCTGCTGTCATTTGCTCATTTACATTAAACTCAAAAGCAGACATATTGCTGACACCGTGTTTTGAAAGTAATTGCTTATATGTACTTCCTTTATAATTACTTTGCCCAGCATGTGCAATCTGTTCTGCAATAAAATCATCACGAATACTTTCATATTGGGTTCCAGTAATTAGGTTTTTTGAGCGTGCCGCAGCAAGTGTACTCATAAACTTTGAATCGTCAGCTAAACTCTCCATCTTACTTTTATAGTTTTCACTAAACTCATTGTATCTTTCTTGATCGGCAACTATAGACTGAATTTCTCTATCTTTTCTTGAGGCATAGTCCATTCCTATTCCACTAAATAACGTAGCACCTGTAAGTGCTGATGCTGTAACTCCGTCAGTATATGCTTGTCTATTTCTCATATTGGTTCTTGCAGCGCTTAAACCTGCGGTTATATTTCCTCTTGCGCCTCCGCCCATTCCTCGTAACGTTCCAGTCGCAACTCGTCCTACTCCACCTGCTGCTGCAAGCAACCTATTGCCAAAACCTTGGCCTTTGCTAGCATGATATGCTGCCCAACCTGTTCCTATAGTAGCAGCACCTGCAATTGCACCACCTGCTGCAATTCCTAATCCTGTTTTTGCCATTTTGCCTATTTCTTTAAATGAATTAGCAGATGCTTCAATACCAAATATTTTATTTATTATAGAAGGTAGCGCTTTTGCAAACACAAATATAGCTATTATAACCATTATTTTTTGAAATCCGGAAGCAAGCTCATTTGCTGATAAAAACGCATTTAAAATACTTACTGCAAGATTTATACATAATAACTTTATGAATAAATCAACATAAACAGAAATAAACATTTTTAACCAAGCACTAAAAACTTTATCTTTTGGGTCTATATAGCATATTACAGGAATTGGGGACATAACTTTCAACATCATGAGTTTAAATTCACGAACAATTAAATCGACGCACAAAATAAACAAATATACCATTAATCCAATCCCGAAAATTATTGCCATTAAAGCATCCGTGTCAACTTTAGGATTATCGCCCTTCATTAATTTAAAAACATTATTATTAGCTTCTGAACTATGAAGTACTGTATTTAAAGTATTTGCTGTATCTTCGCTATCATCTAACTGGTCAGTAAAAGAAAGAAGCATGGAACGAGCAAATATAGTCGCTTGATCGTCTACTAACAAATATTTTTCTGCTAAATTTTTTGATAATGTTTCTTTATCTTCGTCACTCAATGATGTAGAATATTTTAATAGTTCACGATCCGCATCAATTCCATCACGATTTTTAATATAATTCTTGCTCATGTTTTGTATTAATTCATCTTGTACTTTTTTTAACATTGTTTCATGGTTAGTTATTGGTATAGTTTTTGAATAATAAGAACTAGTATATTTCTCAATATATTTATTCGAGTTCATGAATTCAGCAACGCTTTTTTCGTACGATATATATGGTGGGCATTTTCCATTACTTAGATAATTTTTTTCTATCTTACTAACATTCATTTTGTAACTAATTATATCATTAATCAAATAGGAATTATCATATTTAAAACCTTCAATACTCCCAGAATTTTGAAATTCTATATACCATCCTGAATTCGTTCCCCATTTTGATTTAATGGATATTCCTGATGTATTTTTAGTAAAGGTTATATATTGCATTTCGCGCGGCTTAGCAGATATTTCAAATGAGTCTTTTCCTGCCTGGTCTTTTCCCCATTCTCCATTCTTAGAATATGCCTGATATAAGCACTTTATATTATCGGCTGCATAAACATCATCAAACATTATTGAAAAACCTTTTCTATATGAAACATACTCTGTTTCTGTCATTGATGGAAGTTGTTCTGTGATATTTTCTAATATCCCACCTTCGCCCACTATAGCGTCTTCCAACTTATCAAATAAACCAAAACAAAAGTTGCTTGGTCTACATATAATTAGTAGAATTATAGATATGAATACTCTCTTTATTACTGAGCCTGCCCCTGCTTGTTTATCATTTACTCTATCAGGATCTATTAGCATGCTCAAAAAACTAACAGTTATTCTAAATAACATAAACACGCCACATAATACATATATAGCATCTATTAAGCTATCAAAGTTTTGCATAACATCGCGAGCACCAAAATCAGTATTTTGAGCAACACTTAAAAATAAATCATAAATTTTTCTAACAGAATTATATATACCTATTAAAAGTTTAAATATATATTTAGCCACTTGTTTTCATCTCCTATCCTATTCCGCAAGTACCTGTTGTATATCCTATCCATTTTAATAATAAATTTATAAATGTAGGAATAAAAAATATTACTATACCTATTATTAATCTTTTGACTGCTTTACTTTGGGCATCTTTCATATTTTTTTCATCACCAGAGGTAACTGCGCTTAATATATCTATAGATATTAAAACGACGCAAAGTATTGGAACGCATATTTTTATTGCAAGAAATGCATCGTTTAAAATTTTCTGTAATTTTTCGCCAAGAATAGAACAGTCCGCATCTAAAACACTTATATATAAGTTACTAATTTTTAACAAGAAATTATTCATTTAGTTAATCACCTACTATCTTTATTCTATAAATAGTATAACAAAAAAAAAAACAAATAACAATATGTTATTTGTTAAAAATATTTTAATTAATTAATTTTTCCAATCATAGTTCCAAGGATCTAAACGAGTTGCCTCATACCAACAAGGACTACTTCCTACAGTTTCATTAACTAATCTAAATACTACTTGTACAATTGTGACAACAAAGAAAATAGCTACACCGTAAATAAGTCTTTTTATTAACATATTTTGTGCTTCTTTTATTGCTTTTTCTTCACCAGCCATAACAGCTTTTCCTAAATCAAGTGTTGCTAGAATTACAATAATTATTGGAATTGCGATTTTTAATATAAAAACTACTTTTGCTATTACGTTAAATATATTTAATACACTACCTTCACAGAACGTTTCTAATATAAACATAATATAACCTCTCTTTCTGTATTTAATATTACAGTATTTATTAAAATTTGTCAATTTTTTTTATAAAATATTATACATTTCACGGAAAAAGTGTTATTATTTATAAAGGTGATGAAAGTGAAAAATAAATTTTTAATTATAATGGGTTCTATTATCATAATTTTGGTTGCAGTTATTATAATATTTGGTGATCATGATAATAATGAATATTTAACTGAAATAAACTATAATACCTTAGTTAAAAAAATTGATAATAACGAGGACTTTATTTTATACATAAAGCAAACAGATTGTCAGCATTGTATGAAGTTTACACCAGTATTTGAAAAAGTACTTAAAAATTATAAAATTAAAGCATATTATTTAAATTTAACTAACTTAGAAAGTGAAAATAGAAGCAAATTATATAGTATAGTAAAAGTAGATGGTACTCCAGTAGTATATTTCTTTGAAAATGGAAAGGCTATATCTACTACTATTGATGGTAATAAGAGTAAAGATGTTATTATTGGTAAATTAAAAGCTACTGGATATATAAAATAAAAAATAATAAGGGCGAACTTATTATTTTTTATTTTAATTTTCGTTATTATTTAAAAATTTATATATATTATTATAAACATCTTCAGCTTGAAATGTTAATTTATATTTCTTAGAAATAGATATTAAATAAACTGCTGAAAGAAAATCTTTATTAAAGACTAATGCTAAGTTAAATAACTCCCTATATACATTTTCTTTGTTTTCACTTTCCATATATTTATTATAAATATACCCTATTAACATTTTTCCTTTTAATTTAGTTCCTACTTTTAAGTAGTTTAATTCTTTTACTTTTTTTATTAATAATCTATTAAAATTATCAATATTATATATTTTTGTTTTATCTATATCAAAGGTCTTTCCTAAATATTCAATAGAATCTAAAATATAATTTGATATATCTTTATTTTGTTTTATATTAGCAAATAATGTGTTATATTTTGTAATCTTGAATATTTCTTTTATTAATTTTGAATCATTGGATAAAAATATTACTTTTAATAAATCTATATAATATTCTTTTATTTTGTTATAGTTTTTACTTAATGAGTTATATTTAAAAGTATATGTATTACCGTCTAATTTATTAAACTTTTTCATAGTATCATTATATCCTAGTTTTATTCTTTCTTTTGCTTTTTCTTTTGTAAATACTAAAGTTCCGTAATCATTTAGATTATACTCTATTACTGTTACTGGTATTTCTTTATTTTTTGTTTTTCTTTTAATACCTATATTTTTTAAATCAATTGCTATTACTTCTGTGGCACCCATATCAACTGCTAAATTAATAGGCATATTATCATAAAAACCACCATCTATATAGTAATCATCATCTATTTTCTTTTTTTCTATAAAAGGATAAAATGTGGAAGATGCTAGAATATAGTCTACTAGCTTTCCTTCTGGTATTTCTTGCTTTGTTAATATTTTAGGAGTTCTTTTTTTGTAATTAAATGTTACAAGTCCGTAATCTATTTTTGATTTACGAATTTTTGGTTCATCTATTAATCTATCTAAATATTCCTTTGCTTTATCAAATTTTAATCCTAAGGTTTTAAATACTTTTGTTTCATCCTTTGTAAACAAGTCATCAGTTGTAATTTTGAGCCACATTTTCTTTGCTATATGATATTTATTTTCTGCAAATAAAGCTGCATTTATCGAACCAATAGAACATCCGGTTACAATATCTATTTTGATATGCAGTTTTCTTAGTGCTTTCCATACTCCTATTTGATATGATCCTTTAGCACCTCCTCCAGAAAAAACTAATGCTCTTTTCATATATTCACCTCATTTAAACTATTTATAATCTCAAATTATCTTTATAATTACTTCTTTAGTGTAACATATTTTTATAAAAAATAATAGTTTTATTATTGTAAAAATGAGAATTTTACTAAAAAAAGAAAACTTGAATTAGTAAATTTTATTATTTGTCCTATACTTGGCCCTTCTTTTAATAATTTACTTGTTATTGATAATTTTTTCATATTTTTCTGTGCTATAGTTTTATAATAACAAAAAAGTACTCTTTCAAGTACTATTTTGTTATTTCATATAAAACACTTCTAATTTTTTGTCATTGTGTAACATTTTAACGGTTACTTCTGTAGGATAACCTAAATCTTCCTCATATTCTACTTTTACTTTTACTATATATGCTTTGTCATCACTTATCTTTTTATAACTATAATTATTAGTTCTTACACTTTCTACACTAGTAGAGCTAACCTTTGGAAGTTCTTGCTTTCTATCACCATATACATTATGTTCTATATACTTATATACAGTTTCGGTGGCTTCATATACAAAGTTTTTTTCATAATCGCTTAATATAAATTCAGTTCCTCCGACATCATTTTTTGATATTTTATTGTCTAAGTTATAGAAATCAAATACTAGCATTTGCGCAACTAGTTTTGCATAAGCTTCTTCATCCACTGGTTCTTCTTTTAATACTTTATCTAGTTCTTCAAATAATTTTTTATATTCTTTTGGTGCATCTTCTTCTAGTGTATATCCATAATCTTTAATTTCATTTACTATTTTTACAGTAGTAGGTTTTGTGCTACTTCTAAATCTTTTATAAACGAAATATCCTCCTATGGATAAAGCAAGTACTAATATAATTATTGTTATAATTATAAAGGTTTTTTTTACTTTCTTTTTTATTTTCATTTTTCCACCTCATATTTTTTATTAGATAATATTTTGTTAAAGTAATTATATATAATTATGTTATTAGAAACATCTAATTTTTCATCTGCTAGTGATTTGTTTTTTTCTATGTATGTTTCGTTTAATGGAATATCAGTTAATGGTTTATATTCATTTTTGGAGTCATTATAGTAAACATAATTGGTTAAGAAATTACCATTAGGAAAAACTACTATATTATCTTCTAAATGATTAAATATATCACTACCTAAACTGTAATCACTAGAAATACCAATCATATTACCTAAAGTAGGAAGCACATCATACATTCCCATAGCGGTAGTAATTGTTTGGGATACGCCACCTTTACTCCAGATAATAAATGGTACACTTCTATTTAATTCATTTTCATAATAATCATAAGAAATATAATCTTTATCGTCTATAGTTCTAATTATATCATGTTCTTCATCATAATTAAAGTATTCTTCCCATAATGATGAAGAAATTCTAGCATCATGGTCTCCATATATGACAACTATTGTATTATCTAATAGATTTCTTTTGTCTAATTCTTCAATTAATAGTCCAATTTGTTCATCAGCATAATTAACTGAGACAAAGTAATCACCTAATTTTGTATCTTTTAAGAATTTATAACCCTCATCACCAAATAAATCATTAAATTCTGTAAAGTGTTCATCGTAACTGAATGGTGTATGGTTACTTAATGTAATTAGCGTCCCATAGAATTTTTCATGTTCTTTTGCTATTTGTTCAATATAGTCAACTGATTGTAATACGAATGATTTATCTGATAGACCAAAACCGATAGTTTCATCTATATCGTAAGAAGATTTTTCATAGAATTTATCGTATCCTAAACTTTTATACATTAAGTTTCTATTCCAAAAATCTCCATTATTAGCGTGCATACAGAATGTATAGTATCCTTTGTCTTTTAGTAAGGAATAAGTTGTAACGTAACTACTGTTGTAATAGTTATTAAATACTGTACCTATTTTTACTGGTAGTAGTGATGTCGCATAAGTGAATTCTGTATCACTACTAGTACCAAAGCTTACTTGCGAATAAAAGTTATTAAAATATATTCCTTGTTTTGCTAATTTGCTTAAATTTGGTGCGATTAGTGTTCCGTTTATTTTTCTATTTATGACTACATTTTGCATACTTTCTGCATGAATAGCAATGATGTTTTTATCTTTAAAAATGTTACTCATTTCATTAGAATGCTCTTTTTGTTTATTATCATAATATTCATTTATTTTTCTATAGGCTTTATCTGTACCAAATAAAGTAATAGTTTTTGATTCTATACTTTTTACTATGTCATTTACTTGATATAAGTATACGCCAAATCTAGTAACTGAGTATTCTCTATTCCATTGTGTATAAAATCTACTATAGTCTACTCCTTTTAAAGTTGATATGAATAATATAAATAATATTAAGACATAGTAGTATATAGTTTTATATATGGTTTTTTTCATATAAGATGATTTTTGTTTAACAATTTTTTTATTTATAAAGTATAGAAATATTGGAAACCATAGGAATACAAAGTATTTTATATTAAGTAAATTGCCTAATACATTGGCATCTCCAGTTTCATGATTAGTAATTATAAATGATATAAAAGTAATAGAAATAAAACTATTGTAATAACTATAGTACACTATATTAGCTAAGCATATAATAACTGATAATATTGACACGATGATTAAGTATGTAAATCTTTTGTTTTCTTTAAATGAAAAGTAAAATGATGCAAATATAATGGATATAAATAAATCTGCGAGAAAAGGAGTAATACTGTAAAAATTACCCACTGTGAAGGCTCTTAGTAAAATTCCATTTATTAATGAACCTAATATATAGTAGAAAACTATTTTGTTTTCTTTGTATATTGTTTTTATTTTAGTAAAATTATCTAAGAAAGTTTTTTTTGTGTTTTTAAATAAATTTTTTATTTTCTTTTTCATTTTTACACCTTTAATCATTTTGATATTTATTTATATTAATAGCCATACCTAGTACAAAAAGATATGATAAGAGATATATCCATGATAATAGAATTAGTATGTTGGCAAAGTTTCCATAAAGGACATCGTATTTAGCCATGTTAGTAATGTAAAATGCAAATACTTCTGTTACTATTATCCAACTAAATGAAGTGAAAAGCGCTCCAAGCGTAGTTTTACTACTTTCTATTTTTTTGTCAGGTGCCATTGTATATAGTAATTTAATATTTATAAATATAAAAGTAAATGAAAGTAACCATTTTACAATTTTATATACGGCACTAGAAACTTCTACTTCTCCAAAGAGGTATTTAAAGAGTAAATCTCCGAATACTGGTATAAAAATCATAAATAGCATTAGAAGTATGATAATGAATATCATTATTAGTGATTTAACTCTTGACTTAATGAAACTTGGTTGTTTTATATTGTATAGTTCATTAGAAGCATATATGATTGCTACAGGACCGTTTAATGCAAGTAATACATAAAATATGATTAATACTCCTAAGGTACTATAGTTAGTGTTGTTAACTAAGTCTCTAATAATATCTCCAAATACTGTTGGTAAGTTGTTTTCTATGATACTTAATAAGTTAAAATTTTTAATTACTATTCCTGCTACAAAAGATAGTAAAAGTAGAATTGGGACAAATGACATTAATAAGTTAAAAGCTATTTGTCCCGGTAAAATTTTAAGTTCTGGTTTGCTAAGCACCATTAGAAATTTTTTGAATGTTTTTTTTGTTTTTTCCATTATTTATAATTTTGCTCTTTGTTAGTTTTCATTTCTATTGTAGCATCATTAATTGCATCTTCTATAGTATTCATTTCATCTTCTATAATACTATAACCTATTGCAGCGCCAAAACTATATGGCAATTTTTCTAATTCTTTTTCAAGTTTAGAAATATAAGCATTGATTTGAGTTTTTGTGTATCCAATTAGATATATTAAGAATTCATTTCCATCAGTTCTTACTATTTCGCTTCTTTCTAATTGTGTATTAATTAGTATGGCGGCGGCTTTTTTAATTAGTAAATCGCCTTCATTATATCCATAATTGTCATTAATATATTTTAAATTATTTAGGTCTATAACAATTATTGATTTAGGGTATATTTTTGTATCGTCCCATTTGTTTATATTAGCATTTAAGTAATTTCTATTTTTAAGTGAGGTAAGCATATCATTATATTTTAAGACGTTTTCTTTTTTACCTTTATTTAATTTTACTTTACTTTTTGTTATTACTACAAATGATAATAAAATAAATATTGGTACTAAAATTATACAAAGTATAACAACGTATATAGATTTAAAATTACTTTCACTGTTTAAATTAGAGTAATAGTTACTAATGCTTCTATTTTTTATTTCATAGTAGTCAGTGTTATTTAAAACAAAATTAATAAGTTTATATAATACATCATTACTATTTTGAACATAATAATATGAGTTATTATTATAGTTATCCATAAATAGGAAATTGTATGAAGATAGACTATTTTTATTTGCGATATAGTCATATTCATCAAGCACTAATATATCGTCAGAAGATATTTTACTATTTAAATTATCTATTTGTTTAATTAGAGTATTGTAATTATCATTTAAATAGTTATATAAATTTGTATTTTTATATAAAACAATACTTTTATTAACAAGTCCTGTTCTATCTGTTATAATTTGATTATTTTTAGATAGTGCAACTAATTTTGAGTCAAATGCTGAAATAGTTTTATATCCTGTTTCATTTGTATAGTTAAAGTTAATGAATGCTATGTCTACAACTCCTTGTTTAATTGCATTTACTAGCTTTTCTTCAGAATCATAAGATATGAATTCAAAGTCGATATTTGCCATACTAGAGACTACATTTATATATTCTCCTGCTAAACCATATAATTTATTGCCTTCTAGAATGTTATATGAACTATTTTTAACAAAACCATATGTAAAGGTACGACTAGATAAATTAGATTTATCTTCGTCGGTTATAGATTTATTACTTATATATAAATTCATTAAGTTTTTTTCGTATGAAGATTCATAACTAATATCTTTCCAATCTTCTAAGTATTTGATTAAAATATCATTTAATCGCTCTGTTTGTCCTAGTCTTAATACTATTTTATTGGATAAATTATTGAAATCATATTTAATAAATAAGTTTTTATCTAATACTTCATCAAAAATAATATAACGTGGTCCAATTATATAACTTACTACTCCACTATTTAAGGCATTAACAAGTTCACTTACTGTTTCATAAGTTTTAATTTGGACACTAGAGTTGTAATTAGTAAATTTAATGTCTTTATCGTTATCAAGTATTCCTACTATAGGAGAATTTAAATCTTTAAAGTTTACTATAAACCCTTCGTTTTTGCCTACTAAAACATAACTATCTTCCATTATTAATAGGTCTTTATCTGTTAGTTTGTCTGTATTTTTTAATACTAAAATAGATAAATTATTAGCAGAATTTATATCACTATTTGGATAAGTGTACGATTTTTTATTAAATTTTAATCCAGTAGTTTCAAGCTTACTTAGGAAGTCAAATAAAACTCCTGTACCATTTTTTCCAATAAAACTAAGATTGTTAGGAACATCTATATCTATTAGAGTTGTTTTATTACTTTCAATCCATTGTTTTTCTAAAAGAGTTAGTTTACTTTCTTCATCTTCAGCATTAAGAAAGAAAAATACGCTTAAAAGGATAACTAAAGCAACTAAAACTGCTGTTACTATTTTCCACAGTTTAAATTTATTTTTACTACTTTTTTTCTGTTTATTTTTCATAATTCACCTTCTAAAATGTAAAATCTTTCTCAGTTTTGGTTTTGTATCCGATAAGATTATAACTGTCGTCTTCGCTTGTTAAGAAAAGTTCTATATCGTAATAGTTTAATTGTTCTTCAGTAAAGTATTCAAGTATAGTAGATGTAATTTTTTTAGCGTCTTTTTCTTTTACACCTTTTTTTATGGTAAGAATGATATTAACGATTCTACCATTAGTATAACTGTTTGATTTTGAAACGATATTTTCATCTACTATTTCATCATCAAGTTTTTTTAACTCTTCTTTTGTAACTTTTACTTCTTCTATTCCATCTAATCTGTCACCATATACAGGTTTTCCATTACTAGGAATTAGAAAACTATATAAACCATAACCCAAAAATATAAGTAACACAAAGATTATTATAGCAAGTGTTGTATACTTATTTTTTTTTAAATCTTTTAAAAACTTATTCATATAACCACTCCTTATTAATATAAGTCTATTATAGATATTATATCACATATTAAATATAATTTGTAGATTTTATTTTTTTAAGATATTAAGTAAAGTTTCATTAACTAATTTAGGATTGAAGTTTGATTTTACTTCTTTCATTACCATGCCCATTAAGAATTTGAATGCATTTTCTTTACCATTTTTATATTCATTAACACTATCGGTATAGTTTTCAAGTACTTTGTATATTATTTTTTCTAAGTCTTCTTTGTTATTATTTAGTGTAATGTTATTTTTCTTTAGGATGTCTTTAATAGATAGTTCTGTTTCCATAATTTCTTCTATTAAGTCTTTGAATATTTTTGAAGTTATTTCTCCATTATTTAACATATTAACAAGACAAATAAATTTATTTTTATCTAATTTAGTATCAAAAATACTAATTTTTTTATTATTTAGATAATTTGAAATATCTCCTAGTAATAGATTACTAGCTATTTTAAAGTCTATGTCTTCTTCGATAAACATATTTAAATAATCAGATAATTCTTTTTTATTGATGATTTTATCAATATTAATATCAATTATTCCTCTTTTCTTATAGATTTCTCTTCTTTCATTTGGCAATAATACTAATTTGTTTTTAGCGTTTTCTATTTGGTTATCACTTAAATATAGGTATGGTATATCTGGTTCTGGGAAATATCGATAATCATTACCTATTTCTTTTTTTCTCATTGGCAAAGTTTCTCCAGTAGTATCATCAAATCTTCTTGTTTCTTCTTCAACTGGTAAGTTCTGCTCTAGTAAGTTAGTTTGTCTTTTTATTTCACTAGTAATGGCTAAACCAACATTTGAAATTGACCCGATGTTTTTTACTTCGCATTTAGTTCCTAAAGTAGAAGTGTTACTTAGTGAAACATTAACATCTGCTCTCATTGAGCCTTCTTCTATTTTACAATCACTAACTCCTAAATAGAATAATAATTCTCTTAGTGTTTCTAGGTATTCCATGGCTTCTTCTTTTGTTGTTATATCAGGTTTTGATACTATTTCTATTAATGGCACTCCTGCCCTATTATAATTTAATAAAGTTCTGGAAGAAGTATGCATGCTTTTAGCAGTATCTTCTTCTATGTGGACACGTTCTATACCTATTTTTTTAGTGTATGAAGTCATGTTTATTTCTAGAAAGCCATCATAACCAATTGGAGTTCTGGCTTGAGTAATTTGATAGCCTTTTGGTAAATCTGGATAGAAGTAGTTTTTTCTATCAAAATGCATCTTTTTACTAATATTGCAATTAAGTGCAAGAGCACTTACTAAGGCTTTTTCTACTACATTTTTATTTACTGTAGGTAGTGTTCCTGGATAACCTAAATCTATCTCGTTAACATTGGAATTAATAAGAGCATTATAATCATTTTTTGATGGAGAGAAAACTTTGGAATTAGTTTTTAACTCGACATGTACTTCAATTCCTATTGTAGGTTTGTAATTATTCATTTTTTACACCTCCCGGTACTAAATCTAAATTAAGTTTTTTTTCAATAAAACTTGCTAATTTATAAATTGTTTTTTCATCGAATTTATTACCTATTATTTGCATTCCTATAGGTAATTTATCTTTAGAAAATCCTATTGGTAAGGAAAGTGCAGGAAGTCCAGCCATATTAACAGGAATAGTTAGTATATCATCAACGAAACTTTTGTTTGGGTCGTCAAGTGAATAATCAAGTTGATATGGTAAAGAAGTTGTTGTAGGTCCTATAATCAGGTCATAATTTTTAAATACTTTGTCAAACTCTAAGCTCATATTTTTTCTAATTTTTAAAGCTCTGTTATAGTATGTGATTGCATTTGGACCACTTAGTAAGTATGATCCTACCATTATTCTTCTTTTAACTTCATTACCAAAGCCAATAGAACGTGTTTTATCGTATAGTTCTTCTTTTGTTTTATATTCTTTGCAAGAATATCCGTATTTTACACCATCAAAACGCGCTAAATTTGAAGATGCCTCTCCTAGGGCAATAATTTGATATAATGGAACCGCATAGTTAATATAAGGAATATCTATTATATCAATTTTGATATTTTCTTTTTCTAATAAACTTTTTATTTCATTAAATTTATTTAAAATTTCTTTATCAATCGTATCATTTAGATAAAATCTAGGTATCGCTATTCTCATTTTGGAAACATCTTCACCTATTAAACTAGTAAAATCTTCGTTACTTTCTATATTGGTTAAATCTCTTTCGTCTTTTTTGCTTATTACATTAAGTAATAAGGCGTTTTCGTATACATTTCTAGTCATTGGTCCAATTTGGTCTAAACTTGATGCGAACGCAATAAGTCCAAAGCGTGATACTCTTCCATATGTTGGTTTTAATCCTACAATACCACAAAAACTAGATGGTTGTCTGATTGAACCACCGGTATCACTTCCAAGCGCAAGTGGTGTTATTCTACTTGAAACGCATACTGCAGAGCCTCCTGAAGAACCTCCTGAAACCAGTTTTTTATTCCAAGGATTAAGAACTGGTCCGTAAAAACTAGTTCTATTTGATGAACCCATGGCGTACTCATCCATATTAAGTTTTCCGATAATAACCATATTACTTTTATTAATGAGCTCTACTACATAAGCATCATATATAGGATTAAAATTATATAGCATTTTAGAGCCTGCGGTTGTTAGTAAGTTTTTAGTTATTATATTGTCTTTAAGCGCAATAGGTATACCAAAAAGAACATTATCTACTTCTTTTTTATCTAATTCTTTGGCTTTTTTTATTGCTTCTTCTTTATTTAATGTAATAAAGCAATTTAAGTCTTTATTTTGTTCTATTCTTTCAAAAGATTCAAGTACCAAATCTAATACTTTAATTTTTTTATCTTTTAAAAGTTTATTAATTGATAATATATCTAAATCTAAATACTTAGTCATTAAAAACACCTCTTACTTCAATGAAATTGTCTAGTTTCTCTGGAGCATTCTTAAGTACATCTTCTATTTCAATGCCTTGTTTGCTAGTGTCATCGCGTAATATAGTGTCATTAGACCATGGTGCAATTAAGATACCGTTTTCTTCTAGTTCTATGTCATTAATTTTTTCTATTTCATCTAATATTTTCTTTAAATCATATGAATACTTTTCTATTTCTTCATTAGTAAGTTCTAGTTTTGCTAGTTTGGCAACGTGTAGAACTTCTTCTTTTGATAATTTTCCCATATAATCACCCTCGCCTTACAATTATAACACGGATAGTAAAATAAGTAAAATTAATTAAATAATAAAAAAAGACTTAAATTTAAATCTTTTCAATGACTAAGGTTTTGTCTTTTCTATCGTAATATAGATATAGAAATTTAGGTATAATAATTACAATGAATAGTAGTAATAGTTTAACATTAATAAATGCTAAGAACATCATCATTACTGCTTCAGGAAAAAGTGTAATATATACGATTGGTTCATAAAGTAAACCTGCTATGTTAAGGAGTAATAAAATTGCTCCACCAAATATAATTATAGCTAGTAATGGTTCATAATAGATACTTGTAGTTCCTAAAAAGCAGATTGGAGAACTAACTAAGCAAGCTTTAGTCATAGTGCCGTTATTTACAAGTACTATAAATAAGAACATTAAGTATATGATATAAAATGCAATTGGTACAAATAAATATTTTCTATATCTTGAACAGCCTGGGTCTATTAAAGGGATTCTGCCTAGGCATTCATCTATTATTTTTCTATCGTTTTCTAATTCTATTTTTTCACTTTTCTTCATGGTAACACCTCTTTACTCTATAAACATTATATAACAATTATAGACTAAATACAAGGGGATTTTTGACAGATTTTTAGTTCTTATAAACTTACTAATTAGTGGAAGTGTTGGAGTAATTTACAACTTTATTCCAAGGATAATTTGTATAAAAATCAATATCTAAATCAATTGTAACATAATTTGAATTAGTCAAGCTTTTTTATAATTGCACACGCAAATTGATATATCAATTTGCAAAGGTGTTTTTATATTGACATAATCTATTTAGTTTCAATTAAATTTTTATTTAAAGTTTCCAATTCTTTAATTGTTTTATCATTTTCCAACACTTTCATTTGTCTAATTGCAGAATTGTTTAATTTAATTAATCTTTTTTTTTGAGAAATGTTATCATTAATTAATTCTGCATTTGTATTTTCTAAATTACACAATATTAATAAATGTTTTAAGTCCGTATAATCTCTAATATTTCCTCTTAAATTTGGATTGCTTTTTTTCCATTCTTTAGCAGTCATTCCAAACAAAGCAACATTTAATACATCTGCTTCTTCTGCATAAATATATTTTTTTTGATTTTCAGTTATTTTTGGAACAATATTTTGTTTTATTGAATCAGTATGAATTCTATAATTAGTTTTAGCTAACATTCTATTTGCAGTCCAATCCATTTTATGCTGATAGGATTCATTTATTTTTAGTCTTTCAAATTCTTGTATAACATATAATTTAAATTCTGGAGATAACCAACTAGCAAATTCTAATGCAATATCACTTCTTGCATATGTGCCACCGTTATTTCCAGATTTTGAAATAATACCAATCGCATTAGTTTCTTTAATCCATTTTTGTGGTGACATATAAAAACTATTTTTTCCAGCTGAATTTTCAAAGGTCGTAAATTCGTGACCTTTAAAATTTTCATTATTTAATTTTTCCCATAAACCTAGATAAGCAATAACATCCTTATTTCTCATCCATGTTTGTATTGGTATTTTGGGTTCCTCTGGATTTGCATATCTTGCTAAATCTGTTAGGGATATAAATTCTTTATTATCTATAGTTATTACTTTGATTTTATTATCATTAACTTCTAATTCTGATTTTATTATTTCCTGTTTCATTAAAACCTCCTGGTATAATTTTAAAATTCGTTTTTTCTATAACTATTTTATCACATTCCAAAGAATAAATAAAAGTAGCAATATTTATTGCCACAATTAATTATAATTATTTTTTTAGTGTTTTCGATATTTTTTTAGTATTAACAGCATTTAATACTAATAATAATCCGTATTTTGGAATGTTATCAGCAACATCTGGAACCTGTTCTTTCAAAGGTACAATATTTACAACATATGGTAAATCAAAATAATGACTCTCCTCAGCATCTGCTACAAATCCAGTAAATATTTCTCTATATCTGATTTTTCCATTTTCATTTAATAATTCAAATATATATTTTTGTTCTGTTTGTTTAATCATTGGTCCATATATCGTTGGTTCACTTGATATATATTCTAAATTAGCAACTACTAAATTATTAGTCACATAATTATCATCATTCAATTTATAATTATCGCTTTTAAAATTTAGTGACTCTTTTTTCTCATTCTGTTTTTTCTTTCCAAACATAATAAACCTCCCTCGTCAATTATATATTATATCATAGTTTTTGATATTTGAAACAAATTTTACATATTATCTGTGAACCTTACACGATTTAAAAAAAGTCTTGCTTCTAATATCACTATTAGAATTTTCTCCATTTAATAATACCATTATTAATGT
>OIYV01000125.1_pt1 | contig 53129 bp, 51 predicted proteins | sample 1588251 | NCBI WGS metagenome assembly OIYV01 (sample SAMN03283282) | human gut metagenome | biome: human-associated habitat; material: feces | host: Homo sapiens | place: Peru | collected 2012
GATAAAAAGGTGCTTTCTTTGCTCCCATTCTTTTAAGTCTAATTTTAACTGCCATCTCAATCCCTCGCTTTCTTTAATAATTCTATCACAAAAAAAATATACTGTCAACCATTTTTTGTTACAGTATATGTATTTTAATTAAAAATTTGCCTCTAATCTACCTGAACCACTACCAACAAGTTCAAAACCAATAGCACCATTAAATACTTTTGAATAATCACTAGATTGTTCAGCACCAGTATCAGTTAGCCAAATAACAAAATAATAATTCTTCGTTCCATTACTAGTAACAGTTAATTTACTAGAACTTTTCTCAAAATAAACAAAGCCACCACTACTATTAGATATTGTCATAACATCCGTAACAGCATTATAACTACTATCAAAAATTTGATACCTCAAATTAGTAGTAGTATAACTAGAAGACACTGTTCTTACATAACCATATAAAGATTCTGCTTTAGGATTATTATCTTTAGAAGTATTAGTAAGTTTAACGTTATATAATGAACAAACATCATAATTATTCTTATCAACACAATTATTCTTAATTGCCGTAACAATTTTATTATCCATTATTGGTACCATATTACTAGTTTCTTTAACTGTAGTCAAAGTAAGCACACTATTAATACCACTAGCGGATTTAACTGTAATATTTTGTGAATCATGTGCTACCAAATAAGCATAAGTTACTCCTACTGTCAACGTAGTAATAAGAATAACAGCGAGTACTGATACCAATATCTTATTTAATTTCTTTTCCATAATCCCTCCTACTCACCAATTGTAGATACATTATTTGAATTATCTCTCATACCATCAACACTAGCGGTAAGTCTTCCACCAGCAGAAGTTCTAAAAGTTACATCTGCTGAAAACTTCTTACCAGCATCAGTTTCATCTTGTATTTCACCAGTCTCACTAAGCCAAATAAGTAATACTAATTTTTTTGAAGTACTAATACCATCACGAGCTTCTGCTAATTTAAATGCATTCCCTAAAGATAAACCATTAGGATTATTAACATCAATATGTGTAATATCTTTATAGACATTACCATCAGTATCAAGTACCATATAACTAAGATTTTCAATACCATCTAAATGAAAATCAATAATACCTTCAACCTCTGTAGCAAGTTCAAAATTAAATACTTCAAGCCCATAAGCCAAACAAGCACCATTACCAAGATTATCAATACACTTTTGTTTATATGCAACATCAATATATTTATCTTCTAAAGGAATAATTTTATAACCAGTATAAATAGGAGACACACCAAGACCCAATCTAACTTTACCAGCTTCTACAGCAATAGCATTCATTTTACTCATTTGTGATAAAGAAAAATAAGAAAAAGTTCCTCCAATTAAAAGTATAACCATACTAAGAATCGTTGTACCAAGCAAAAACTTATTAACATTATTATTCATTCATATCATCCCTTTTCATTATACTTACATCTATATTACTTTCATAATAATCTTACCATAATTAATAAATAATTACAAGTGCTTTTCCTAATTTAATTACGAATAACCATATCTATTAAAATAAAAAAGAAGATATCATCTCCATATCCTCTAAAAAAACAAAATTAATGTCTAGGTTTAAATACTAAAGCCAAAATAAAAGATAAAAATAAAGCAACAGATATACCAGCAGAAGTTAAATCAAATATCCCAAAAGCCAGACCAAGTGGACCAAGCATAGCCCCTGTTTCCATTGCCCCATGAATAAGTAAATGACCAAACGAAGTAATAGGAATAAGAGCTCCTGCTCCCGCTAGTAAAACAATCTTATCATAAATACCAGCTAAATCCAGAAAAGAGCCAATAACTACAAACATACTTGTAACATGACCAGGAGTAAGTTTTGTATTATCAAGAATAATCTGTGCTATCATACAAACAAAACCACAAAATATAAAAGCATAAATATAAGTCATCATTTAATTACCTCCAAACTAATAGCATTAGCCATACTTGGTATTGACTCCTTTTGAAAAGTAAATGTTGGTGAAAAAATAGCCCCTGTTGGTACAATTAATACCCTCTTATATTTGCCCTTTAACATTTCCTTATAAATATAACCAAATACCACAAGTGAACTACATACCGGACCCGAACCACCAGCTAGAACAGGCTGTTTATCCAAATCATATAACATTACACCACAGTCATTATAATTATCCCCAAGTTCAATATTATATTTACTCATCATATAATCTTTTAAAATATTTTTCCCATATATACCCAAATCACCAGTTAAAATAAGATCATAATAAAAAACATCTCTCTTCGTATCTTTTAAATGATTATAAATAACATCTCCCGCAGCAGGAGCCATTACTGCTCCCATATGATTAACATCACTAGTCCCCATATCAGCAACTTTACCAATCGTAGAACTCTCTACCCTAATCTTACTCTTATTATTACCAAGTAAAACACTAACCGCTCCAGTAGCAGTAAAAGTAGCCGTTTTAGGTTTAGGAGTACCATACTCTGTTGGATTTCTAAATTGCTTTTCCGCCACCATATTATGACTAGAAGTACTAACCATAACCTTCTTAGCAAAACCACCTTCAATATAAGTACTGCCAATTGCTATTGCCTCTCCCATTGTCGAACAAGCTTCAAATATCCCCATAAAAGGAATATCAAAATCTCTAGCCATATAATCCGAAGCCGCTATCTGATTTTGCAAATCACCTGATATTAAAAGATCAATATCATCTTCCTTAAGTTTATTCTTAACTAAAATATTTTTATTAGCCTCCTTAAGTATATGAACTTCAGCTTTCTCCCAAGACTTCTCTCCAAAATATAAATCTTTTACATATCTCTTATCAAAATACTTACTAAGTGGACCATCATTTTCATAATTACCACATATCGTATAAGTATCTTCTATAAAAACATTATTATATTTAATAGTCATTCTTATCCTCCTATCACTAGTAATCTAATTAAACCAAAAATATATACTGATACAACACCATATAAAATAACAGTACCCGCTAGTTTAAAAATATTAGCTCCAATCCCAAGTACTAAACCCTCATTCTTATATTCCAAAGCCGCCGAAGTCATTGAATGAGCAAATCCCGTTATTGGAATAATTAAAGCAGCTTTAACCTTTGTAACTAAAACATCAAAAACCCCACAAGCAGTAAGTATTGAAGCAATAGTTATCAAAGTTAATATAACAAGTACCCCTGCTTCCTTTCTCGGTAAGTCAAGCCACATACAATAACATCTAAGTAATAATTCTGATAAAGACCCCAAAGCACCACCTACTACAAAAGAAATAAGAGCATTTTTAACCCAATTCTCTTTAGGAGTATTCTTATCAACTAATTCTTTATATTTATTCTTATTCATAATATCACCAATAATATTATTAACCATATTTCCATTATTATACAAATATTTTACATTAATTAACATATAATCTATTATGAAAAATAAGTTTATAAAATCCACTATCATATTAATAATCGGAGGTCTAATAACCAAAATATTAGGTATGATTATCAAAATAGTATTAACAAGAACTATAGGTACTGAAGGAATAAGTGAATACATGTTAGTCCTTCCTACCTTTAACCTTTTTATAACCTTATGTAATCTAGGAGTTCCCATAGCAATTACCAAACTAGTATCTGAAAAAAAGAATAATAGTAAAAAAATAGTAATACCCACTACTATTCTCATCTTATTATATAACCTAATTTTAATTCTAATAATAATCTTCTCATCAAAATACCTAGCTACAAACCTCTTACATCGCGAAAGTACCTACTATCCATTACTAGCAATAGGTACCACACTTCCCTTTATTGCCGTATCAAGTATTATCAAAGGATATTTCTTTGGTAAAGAAAAAGTCTTTCCTATTACCATATCCAACATTATAGAACAATTAACAAGACTTATCCTAACAATAACAATCGTATCATATATGATGAAATATTCCCTTGTCGCAGCAGTTACTACCGTAGTCCTAATAAATATAATAAGTGAAGGAACATCTATAATAATATTACTCTTCTTTCTACCAAAAGAAAAAATAACAAAAGAAGATACCCATACTAATAAACCATTACTAAAAGAAATATTAGGCATCTCCATACCAAATACCACATCTCGTCTAATCGGATCAATAACCTATTTCTTAGAACCAATTATCTTAACTAACATCCTAAAAAAAGTAGGATATACATCTGATTATATAGCCACTAGCTATGGCATAATAAATGGTTATGTTTATTCCCTATTACTATTACCATCATTCTTTACCCTGGCCATATCATCAGCTATTCTACCAATAGTATCAAATAGTTATAGTAGAGGCAATTTCTCTTATACAAGAAAAAAAATAAAAGAAGCCATCTTCTTCTCTATGTTAATTGGTATACCAGTAACCATAATTTTTATCTTTATACCAAATATCCCCCTAAAACTAATATATAATACCACTCACGGCTTAGAATACATAAGTATAACAGCCCCATTCTTCCTCTTACACTACATTCAAGCCCCACTTACTAGTACTTTAAATGGTATGGGTAAATCAAATATTGCTATGCAAGGAACATTATACGGTGGAATTATCAAACTACTAACACTAGTAGTATTAAGTTACCTAAAAATAGGAATATGGAGCCTCATTATCTCTAGTATACTAAACATTATTATTGTAACCATTCATCACATCTACTATGTAAAAAAATACTTAAAATAAATTGACACTATTAATATATTATAGTATAATAAAAATGTAATTAATTACATCTGACTGGTCGTGACCCGTAGGGTTGCGGCTGGTCTCTTTTTAAATATTACCAATACATTTTCTCTATCTTTAACTATTACCTTGTCAACCCAATCCGTAGTTTTAGAATTATATATTTTGGTTAATTGTGAAAACAAATCAACTTTATTTATATTACTATTAGTAATATCAAATATAAAATTTTTAGATTGCATCTTTTTTCTTTTAATAGCATCCTCTATAACTCTCTTTCCACTTCCTACTATTGTTTTCAAATCCCAAAGTTCATTTTTAAACAAATAATCAGCAGTCATAATACCATATGGATAATTAATTCTAGGCAACATATAAATCGTTCCACCAAAGCATTTACCTAACCATATTGCAACTTTCTTTTCATTGTCAGAATAATCCATTACAACGTATTTTCCATCAACATAATATTTAATACCATTAAAAATATAATATTTAGAATCAATAATTTTAAAATAATTAATTTTGTTATTTTTTAACCATAAATCAGTAATATCAACATATTTAAAATTTATATTATTTTTATCAGTCAAAAGTTAAGCACCTCTCTTATCATTGTTTTAATGTATATAGTAACATCAATAAAAGAGATTGTCAATCCAATTTTAACATGTTATAACGTAAATTAATAACAACCATAACTCATATAAAAAGAAATCATCTCTCTACATAAAATGACTTCTTTTACCTATTTCCAATCATCTATCTCTTAATATTTTTTTAAGTACCTTACCCTCTTTAATATCTTCATAATTAATACCAACATTTCTAAATACATTAATATCAGAATTAGCAGGATACTCAAGAAAACATTTCTTTAACTCTTCCTTAAAAGATACCTTGTCTTCCTTATATTTTTCATACATATAAATAGCAAATAAACCACCTATACCATAAATATAAGAATCCCTATATTCTAATCCCTTATCATAATTTAATACACCATAAAAATTAGTTTTATTCATAATATAATTAGCATACATCTTAATATTATCCTCATCAATATAAACATACCCATCTATACTATTATCTATATCACTCTTCATACTAATCAAATTCATACAAAAATTAAAAATAAATAACCTCATATAATACTCATTCAAACATAAATTAGTACTACAATCAAATATTCTATTCTCTTTCAAATATCTTAAAAAAGCATACTCAAAAAAGGTAGAAGCAACCTCACAATAAGGTGACATCATAGAATTATTTCTAAAAGAAATATTATCCTGAGAATATAAATGTTCTATCTCAAATAAGTGACCACATTCATGAGCTAAAGTAACCATAAAAGATAAATCATAACTATCACAACTATTATTAATCAATATAAAACTATCCTTAATAGACTCAAAAGGTAAAATAAAACCCTCATAATCCATTTCTGTTTCCAATACCCTACAATCCTTAGATTTATTATTTAACTTATTATAAATATTAATATCAAAATCCTTCAAAAAAGCCATTAATACATCTTTCATTTCTTTATAGTTTAATTTAGGTAATTTCTTATAATAATCTTTATATAAAGGATATTTTTCAGATATAAAACTATTAATAACTGTTTTAGATAATTCAAAAAAATACTTATTATTGCTATATAATACATCTAATAAACTATCATTATCAGGAATATAATCCTCCATCATATACCACTTATGTTTATTACTAATACCAAGTATCTCAGCACAAAAATCCTCATAAGAATATAAATCATAAGCTATTCTCTTTTGCTTAGACTTAGTACCAGCTTTTAAATACTCATAATTAAGTTTATTTCCTATCAAATTAACTGACTCTAATATATCTTTATCCATATCATATCTCCTTAATTAAGTATATCATAAATAATATAAAATAAAACAAAATATACCACTAGTTAACTCATATTCAAGATGAGCTACTATCTCATCTTGTTATGAATAGCCTATAGTCTATTCATAAATAATTATAAGATATCATATTCGGGGTGAATACTTTCTAACTGATAACATCCATAATATCTATTAATATTTTTTAATATACCACAATAGACTTAAATAGTATTCCTAAAGTAAAAAAAAGAAAACAATTAAGCACACCAATTGTTTTCTTTTCTTAACTTATTAATAATATTATTATGTTCACTTTCATTCTTAGTAAGATATACTTTACCTTTACAATCCGCTACAAAATAATAATAAGAATGTTTTTGAGGATTAACAGTAGCCTCAATACTCTCAATACTAGGATTACATATAGGACCTACTGGTAAGCCAGTATTAGAACTACATCTAGTATTATATTTATTAGAACAATCATTTAATTCCTTATAAGTCAAACTTTGTGACCAATCATCTATTTTAGAAGCATAGTAAGTAGTAGCATCACTGCCTAAAGTAGGATAAGCTTTAGAATTAAGTCTATTGTAAAAAACACCAGCTACACCTTTTCTATCATCAGCTTTAGCTCCCTCTAATTCTACAATAGAAGATAAAGTAATAATTTCATGAATACTAAGATTACTATTCTCAATATCCTTCTTATATTTAGATAATTTATTATCCATTTCATCAAGCATCTTAGCAAATATCTCTTCTACCTTAACATCTTTACTACTAAATCTATAAGTATTAGGATATAAATAACCCTCTAAAGGATAATAAATATTACTATTCTTAATATCATCAGTCAAAAACCAATACTTAGCAATCATACTATCAATATAAGTCTTATCTTTAAGTTTATTAATAACATCATCATAACTATTATTAGTATTATCACTAATCAAAGAAGCAATCTTTCTAATATTAATACCCTCTTTAAAAGTAATAGATACCTCATTAGGATTAATCTTAGATCCCTCTTCTAAAATATCAACTATTTTCTTAACACCCATATCTTCAGAAAAATTATAAGTACCAGCCTTTAAATTAGACTTATTAGTAAGTCTTGTATAAACCTTAAAAATAGTAACATTCTTAATTAAATTATTACTCTTTAAAGTATTAGCAATACTACCAATACTCCCCTCTTTAATAACAACTTCTTTTAATTCATCATTATCAGAAACTTTAGCCATATTAATATTATAATAAGTACAAACCGCCACTATAAAAAAAGTGGACATAACAAGTAAAGCCAAAGCAATATTTCTAAACCTCTTCATTTATTCCTCCACTAAAAAAGACTAATTAGTCTCCACATTATCTTTCTTATTTTCTTCTGTAATAGAGGTAATAATAGTTTCAATAATTTTCCATTCTCTCTCAGTTTCTACTGGTAATAATTCTAATGGCTCTGCATCAGGCTTAAATACCGAAGCATAAACCTTAGTATTACCATTCTCATCCTTAGTATTATCAGTATAAACCATATAATTCTTATTAGTCTCATCAGACTCAAAAGTAAATAATATTTCAAATTCTATCTCTTTACCATCTTTATCTATAACTTTAAAAGTATTCTCTTTATTCATTATCATTCTTCTCCTTATTCAAATAATCCTGTAGTATTACTTGAGCCGCTATACTATCAACAGATTTCTTTCTCTTCTTTCTCGATATATCAGCCTCTATTAAAATAGAATTAGATATAACTGAAGTCAATCTCTCATCATACATAATTACCGGTATATTAAGATTATTCTCTAATAATTCCTTATACTTCATAGTAATTAAAGCTCTCTCTCCTAGTGTGTTATTCATATTCTTAGGTAATCCCAATATAATTTTAGATACCCCATATTCCTTAACAATATTCTTAATCTCATCTATAGTACTAGCATAATCCTCATCTTTAAAAAATATTGTCTTATACGAAGTAGCAATTGTAAAAGTCGGATCAGACATAGCAAGACCAATAGTCTTACTACCCAAATCAATACCTAAATATCTCATTTCAAATAATTCTTAAGTAGTTCTTCTACTAAAGCTGTCCTATCTATTTTAGCAATTCTATTTCTAGCTTCCTTATATGAAGAAATATATCCCAAATCACCAGATATAATATAACCTACTATCTGATTAATAGGATTATATCCCCTCTCTGCTAAAGCTTCTACACAAGACTCTAAAGTATCTCTAATTTGTTCTCTTTTAATTTCTGATACATCAAAAGCAGTTGTATTACCATTCATAACATCACCTTCTACAATATAATTTTATCATATTATTAATATTTTAACAATATTTTTTTAACTATTTACAACCTAACAATAACATTATTATCTATCTAACATAAACTATAGTAGGTGAAAAACTATGTTTAATAATTTTTTCAATTTCTTTAGATTATGTGCAGGATTCAAATTATTTCTTCTTCTAATGGTACTAATGCTTATGATTATAACCTTCTACCAAATGCTAATAACCCTCTTTGCTCCCTGTTTTGGCAATGTCTTTATTTTATTATTAGAATATCTAGCCCTAATATGCCTCGGTTTTTGGCTAATATTTGGATGTTAAAAAAAAATAGAATCATTAATATCATGACTCTATTTTTATTTTACTTCCCATTTTCCAAATCAAAAATAATATCTCTAAGTTCCATAGCCCTTTCAAAATCAAGATTAGAAGCTGCCATCTTCATCTCTTTAGTTAAATTATCAATTAAATCTAACCTTTCCTTCTTACTAAGTTTTTCCTCTTTCTCAATTTTCTTATCTGTCTCATTAGAAACAACATCCGCTATATCTTTAATTATTGTTTTAGGAATAATATTATGTTCTAAATTATATTTTTCCTGAATAGATCTTCTTCTTTCAGTTTCATTAATAGCTTCTCTCATACTATCAGATATACCATCAGCATACATAATAACTCTTCCATTACTATTTCTAGCAGCCCTACCAATTGTTTGAATAAGACTTCTTGTACTTCTTAAAAAGCCCTGTTTATCAGCATCCATTATAGCTATAAGAGATACCTCTGGAATATCAATACCTTCCCTTAAAAGATTAATACCCACTACTACATCATACTTACCAAGTCTTAAATCTCTAATTATTTTAAGTCTTTCTAAAGTTTTTACTTCATTATGTAAATAAGCCACCTTAATATCTAAACTCTTCAAATAATTAGTAAGTTCTTCAGCCATTCTAATAGTTAAAGTAGTAATTAAAGTCCTCTCATTATTATCAATTTGTTTATTAATTTCCTCAAGCAAATTATCAATTTGATTCTTAGTAGGACGAACCTCTATTCTAGGATCCAATAATCCCGTTGGACGAATAATTTGTTCTACAGCCCTATCAGTTCTAGCCATCTCATAATCACCAGGAGTAGCACTTACATATATAACATCATTAATCTTACTCTGAAATTCTTCAAACTTTAAAGGCCTATTATCTAAAGCACTAGGAAGTCTAAAGCCATAATCAACTAAATTCATCTTTCTAGCCCTATCACCATTATACATAGCCTTAACTTGTGGAATAGTAACATGAGACTCATCTATTACTAATAAGAAATCTTTAGGAAAGAAATCAATAAGCGTATTAGGAGATTCTCCTTCTCCTTTTAAGGCAATATGTCTAGAATAATTCTCAATACCACGACAAAAACCTGTTTCTCCTAGCATCTCCATATCATAATTAACTCTCTCTTCAATCCTTTGAGCCTCAATTAATTTATTGTTCTCTTTAAAATACTTAACCCTCTCATCTTTTTCTTTTTCTATTCTCTCAATACTTATTTTTAATCTATCTTCATCAGTAACAAAGTGTGAAGCCGCAAATATAGATACAGTTCTCTTATCTTTTAAAATATGACCAGTTATCGTATCAACTTCACTAATTCTATCTATTTCATCACCAAACCATTCAATAAGTAACCCATTAGTCCTTTCATAAGCAGGTATTATCTCTAAAGCATCTCCTCTTACCCTAAATGTACCTCTCTTTAAATCAATATCATTTCTCTCATACAACATCTCTACTAATTTTTTTAAAACAATATCTCTATCTATAGAATCTCCTACATTCAAAGTAAGCATCTTCTTCTTATATTCTTCTATCTCACCTATACCATAAATACATGATACTGAAGCTACTACTATTACATCATCTCTCGATATCAATGCTGAAGTAGCACTATGTCTAAGTTCATCTATCTCATCATTAATCGAAGAATCTTTCTCTATATAAGTATCTGTACTTGGTACATAAGCCTCAGGTTGATAATAATCATAATAAGATACAAAGTACTCTACTCTATTTTCTGAAAATAATTCCTTAAGTTCATTATATAATTGACCCGCTAATGTCTTATTATGAGCAAGAACCAAAGTAGGTTTATTTGTTTCTGCTATTACATTAGCAATAGTAAAAGTCTTACCAGTACCAGTAGCCCCTAATAAAACTTGTTCTTTCTTACCACCTTGTATACCTTCTACTAATTCTTTTATTGCTTCCGGTTGATCACCACTAGGTTTATATTTTGATACTAATTTAAACATAATATCCCTCATTTCTTTTTATACAAGTTATAATTTCTTCATATAGATTATTCTATCATCATTTAAAAGAAAAAACAAGGGAGATATTTCTTCCTTGTAATCAATTATTTTTTATTATTAATCCATATTAAATCCCTAATAGTTTCAGAATATAACTTCTTAGTATCATCATCAATATCATTTATCTCATTAATAATACCAAGTATTTGATTTAGTTTTAACCTTTTAAATTCTCTAAAACTCCTAATGCCATTAACTTCTAACACATTAAATAAAGAAATAATCATATCTTTTAATTCCCTATCAGTATAATTTTTATTCCATTCTTTAATTCTTTTATCAATCTTAACACTAATATTAGATAGTTTACCCTTTACTAAAAACTGTCCAAAACATTCCCAAGTATTTATATCATGCTGCATTATACCATTAGCACTAGATTTAACAATCCTCTTACTATTAGTACTATAAAGTAACATACCTATTACACTATCTTCCGGTATATATATTTGTAATTTAGAAATAATCTTATTAATATTACCTAAATCCTTTTCTCTAAAACCAGGACCATCTAAATTATATATAGCCACTATCCTATTAAATACATCAACACTAGTCCCACCAGCAGCGGCCATAGCTAAATTACCCCCCTTAGAATGACCACCAACAAATATTTTATTATCAAACTCTTTAGCTACCTCATTTAAATAATCAATAGCATATACTTGAGATATAATAGGAAACTCATAACCTAAAGTAAAATCTTCTTTCCAACCAACAACAGTACCATTAGTTCCCTTATATGAAACAAATATCTTATCATCAAAATGAATAGTAATAGCTCCAAATTGTTTTTCATCATCAACATATTCTCTATAATTACTCAAATAAATATCCTTATACCTAGTACTAGTATAAATATCCTTAACATTTTGAATGTTTCCTTTCATAAAAGTACTCAAATAAACATCTTTAGTTTTCTGATACTTATCAAAAGCATCCCTTAAACTTATCTTATCATTACTTTCAAAAACAATATTATGCCAATCTATATAAGATAATTCAGTAAATAATAACACATCATTTATATTAAAACAACATTCCTTAAAAGATAAACCTTTATAATACCTTAAATATTCTTTTATCGTAGCCACATAATCACTCCTCTATTACATAATAAGTATAACATTTTTAACTAGAAAAAACAATTAAATATCTTCTAACCTACTAATCAAACCTTTTAAAATAGTATTATCCTCTATTTTATTTATACTACTACATTTTTTACCTATATCTTTTAAACTACTACCAATATTATATAACTCACTATTATCTAATATAATAAATCTATCATGAAATATATCAGTATTTATTATCTCTATATTTGAGTATTCCTGTCTATATTTCTTTATCGCAATCTCATCTATATTTTTAGTATACACTTTAATATTAACCATAATATTCTTAGTAATATCAAAGAGCTCTTTACCAGCATAATTATCTATTATAATTATTTCTTTCTTAGCCATACCTAATATATTTATAAGTAAAGAATAAGCATCATATATTTGTCCATCATAAAAAATATGATTAACTTTTTCTTTAGAACTAAATTCATTAAAAGATTGCTGAAGTAATTTAATATTAGTATCATGTTCTAATACTAAACTATTTATATATTTTTGTTCTATTAATGAATTACTTATAATCTTTTTCATTGCTACAAAAGCATCCATAATTTTTATACTTACTTCCTCTGCAACATCAGTTTTTAATACAGCACTAAGCATAGCAACACCTTGCTCAGTAAATACATAAGGTAAATATTTAATGTTAAAACCTTGTTTTTGATTATTTTTATTCAAGGTTTCAATTTGAAACCTTGAACGAATAGTAACATATTCCTCCAATGTTAATTGAAACATAAATCTTTCAGGGAACCTATTTATATGCCTTTTAACCGCTAGATTAAGCGATTTAGTTCCATTCTTACAACCATATAATTTTGCCAAATCAGAATCTAGCATCACTTGTTTTCCTCTTATCTCATAAATTAAATTTTCTATTTGTATATTATCTTTTACTATAACTTCTGACATCCAATACCTCCTTCATTTAAATAATATAATAGCCCTCTAACAGCATAATTATCTATTATAATTTTTTTCATTGCTACAAAAGCTCTCATAATTTTTATACTTACTTCTTCTGCAACATCAGTTTTTAATACAGCACTAAGCATAGCAACGCCTTGTTCAGTAAATACATATGGAAGTTTTCTTATTCCCCCATAATTACTCCAACTTGAAGTCACAAATTGAAACTTCAAGTTAGTATGTTCTTCTTTAGTAATCTGAAAATAAAAATCGTCAGGAAACCTATCAATATTTCTCTTAACTGCTTGATTAATCTCTTTAGTTCCATTCTTACAACCATATAATTTTGCTAAATCAGAATCAAGAATCACTTGTTTACCTCTTATCTCATAAATTAAATTTTCTATTTGTATATTATCTTTTACTATAACTTCTGACATTCAATACCTCCTTCATTTAAATAATATAATAACTCTTTTATCATTGTCTTATTGTTTATAATAACATATACTTCATTAGTAGTCAATCAAAAAAGAAAGATAACACAACAAAAAAATATTATAACTCCCAACAAGAATTATAATATTTATATCTCTTAATTAATTTAATTCATTACCTATAACATCCGCTATTTCTTTAGCATATTTATTAATCAATTCAAAATCTTTTCCCTCTAACATTACTCTAATTAAAGGTTCAGTACCAGATGGTCTTACCAAAACTCTTCCATCTGTTCCTAACAAATTTTCAAATTTTATAATTGAATTCTTAATCTTATCATTCATATAAAAATCACTCTTTTTATCATTACTAATTTTAACATTTATTAACACCTGAGGATATTTTATCATTATATTAGATAAATCACTTAATTTAATAGAAGAATCTGCTAATATAGAAAATAATATTAAAGAAGTTAATTCACCATCACCAGTATTAGCATAATCTTTTAAAATTACATGTCCAGATTGCTCACCACCTAATGAAAAACCACCCAATTTTAATTCTTCTAATACATATCTATCTCCTACTTTTGTAGCAATAAAATCTATATCATTATCTTTACAAAAATTAATAAATCCTAAATTATTCATTACCGTTCCAACAATAGTATTATTATTCAACTTATCTTTTTTCTTTAAGTCTAAACCAATTATAGACATAGCATAATCACCATCAATAATATTACCCAAATTATCAATAAAAATAGCCCTATCAGCATCACCATCATAACAAACACCAACATCTAATTTATTTTTAACTACATATTCCCCCAATACCTCTGGGTACATTGAACCACATTTATCATTAATATTAGTTCCATTAGGCCTGTTATTTATTATATGATAATTACATCCCAATTTAGAATATACATATTCACTAACATTAGAAGCAGCACCATTAGAAGCATCTATTGCTATATTTAAAGAAGAAAAAGAAACATTAGGATTATATTTTTTTACACAATCAAGTAAATAATTACCATAATCTTTAGTAGCATCTCTTTCTTTTAATGGTCTACCTATCTTACTTACAGGATAATCAAAATCATCTCTTATACATTTTTCTATTTCATCCTCTACTTCATCAGGTAATTTATAACCATTACTATCAAATATTTTTATACCATTATATTCATAAGAATTATGCGAAGCAGTAACCATAATACCAGCATCCATTTTATAATATTCTACTAAATGCGAAATAGCAGGAGTTGGAATTAATTGAACATCTAATACCGATACTCCTAACGAATATAAACCAGCCTTTAAAGCAGCCACTAACATATCTGAAGATTCTCTTCCATCATTACCAATTATAACCTTTACATTATCTTTATTCCTTGTTAAAACATAAGCAGCAGCTTTTCCTATTTCCATAGCAAGATTTGAAGTTAATTCAACCCCAGCAACTCCTCTTACACCATCAGTACCAAATAATCTTTTCATTACCTATTCTCCTTTTCTACCAAAACACTTTCATCTTTTAAAATACTATTACTATTTATTATACCCCTCACTCTAGTTAAAGGATAAATATTAGTATTTTTACCAACAACAGTACCCGGATATAATACACTATTACAACCAACCTCAGTATTATCACCTATTATAGATCCCATTTTTCTCATTCCTGTAGAAATCTTTTTATCCTTATATCTAATATCAACATTCGTACCATCACTTTTTAAATTACTAAGTATAACACCTGCTCCTAAATGAACATGATAGCCTAAAACAGAATCACCTACATAATTATAATGTGGTAATTGACATTTATCAAAAATAATAGCATTTTTTATCTCTGTACTATTTCCAATTACACAATTCTTTCCTATTATTACATTACCCCTTATATATGCCCCAGGCCTTACTATAGTATCATTATCAATTATACATGGAGCAGTAATAGTAGATAACTTATCAATTACTACATTAGAGCCAACCCAAATATGCTCTTCAATTTCAGTATAATTATTCTCATCCAAACTATTACCTAAAGTAATAATATACTCACTAATTTTAGGTAATACCTCCCAAGGATAATTACTATGTTCAAACAACTCTTTACATATTGTTTTATTAATATCTAAAATACCACTTAATTTCATATTTCATACCTCCAATCATAATAAGTATAACATTCTTTTAAAAGGAAAACAACAAAAAAACTACTTATCCGTAGTTTTCTTCTTATCATGATTCCATATAATATTAGTCTTTAATACTAACAATAAAGTTAATATAAAAAGTATTACATAAATAATTATACCATACATATTAGTACCTAACATCTTATTACCAATAGCATATAAAATAGACGCAGTAGCAAATAAAATATCAACTAAATATATAATAAGAACTGTTTTTCTTTGAGATAATCTAAGTTTTAATAACTGATGATGTAAATGATTCTTATCAGGTTCACCAAGTGGCTTATGATTAATTAATCTTCTAAGTATAGCAAATAAAGTATCCATAATTGGAATAGCAAGTAATAATATTGGTACAATAAAGGAAGTAAGAGTAATATTCTTAAATCCAAGTAAAGCAATAACCGCTATTATATAACCTAAAAACATACTACCAGAATCACCCATAAATATTTTAGCAGGATTAAAGTTATGTACTAAAAACCCTAAAGTACTACCAAGCATTATAAATGTAAGTAATATATCCAAACCATTAGAATTATTAAGAAGCATAGCAATAATACCTATAGTTAAAAAATATATACTAGCAATACCAGAAGATAATCCATCTAATCCATCAATCAAATTAATACAATTAATTATAGCTACTATAAAAATAATAGTTATTGGATACGCAAGTATACCAAAATCTATATATAATCCAAATGCCGATATATCCTGAAGAAGTATTTCCCCATATAAAGGCACAATAGAAGCCCCAACTATTTGAGCTAAAAACTTCCATTTAGCAGGTACTGGTTTAATATCATCAAAAATACCAGTTACCAATATAATAAAACTACCTATTAATATAGCATTCATTTGTACTGAATGAATACCAAATAACATATATCCCAATAAAAATCCAGCATATATACCAAGTCCACCCAATCTAGGTATAGGTACCTTATGTACTTTCCTCTCATTAGGAATATCCATTGCTCCTATAAACTCTGCTATTTTCTTAACTACTGGTATAAATAATGCTACAAAAACAAATGTAACACCTACCATCAATAATACTCTTGTTATTTCCATATAATACAACTCCTCAAAATCAATACATTTATATTATATAACATATTAAGTTTTTTATCAATTATATTTAGATAATATATAAGTAAACAAAAGATAAATTTACAATTTTATATTTTAAATTACAAAAAAGTAAACAAATTTTTCTCAATTATGTTTACTTTTATATTTTACATTATTTATTATCCTTAACAAAATTATAAGAATCTTTTACCATATCTTCAATACCATACTCTGCTGTCCAATTAAGTACATCTTTAGCTTTAAAAACATCAGCATAACAAGATGCAACATCTCCTTCTCTTCTACCAATAATTTTATATGGCACATCAACATTATTATATTTTTTAAAAGCTTCAACTAATTCTAGTACACTATATCCGTTACCAGTACCTAAATTAAAAGTATCAATTCCATTATTGTTAATTACCCATTCTACAGCCTTTATATGGCCCTTAGCTAAATCAACAACATGAATATAATCTCTTACTCCAGTACCATCTATAGTATCATAATCATTACCAAATATTGATAATTCTTTCAATTCATGAGTAGCTACTTTAACAATATAAGGCATCAAATTATTAGGGATATCATTAGGAGATTCTCCAATTAAACCACTTTTATGTGCTCCAATTGGATTAAAATATCTAAGTAATGCAATATTCCAACTATTATCAGAATAATATAAATCATTAAGTATTCTTTCATTTATAATTTTAGTTTCCCCATAAGGATTAGTAGCATGACCAACTTCAGTCGTTTCTTTTATAGGTAAACTTTTAGGAGTTCCATAAACAGTAGCACTAGAAGAAAATACTATATTTTTTACATCATATTCTTTCATAACCTCACATAAAGAAAGTGTACTATCAATATTATTTCTATAATACATAATAGGTTTTTGTACAGACTCACCAACCGCCTTATAACCGGCAAAATGAATTACTGCCTCTATTTTATGTTCTTCAAATATTTTTTTTAATAATGTTTTATCACAAACATCACCTTCATAAAATACTACACTTTTCCCAGTAATCTTTTCTATTTTATCTACTACATCTCTTTTAGAATTATATAAATTATCAATAATAACTACTTCATAATTATTATTTAATAATTCTACCACAGTATGGCTACCAATATAACCAGTACCTCCTGTTACTAATATTTTCATTATTGACCTCCATTAATTACCATTAATAAATTCATCGATTATTCTTACCATTTTACTAGTATTACTTCTAAATTTTTTAGGTTTAAATTTTTTTGCTTTTTCTAACACTACACCTAAATCATCATCTTCATATAACGGTAGTACATAACCAGCATTAGCAAAATTAGTAGTAATCTGTAATTGATGATCATTCATATGCTCATCATATTTAGCAAGTCTAGGAGCCACAATAACTTTTTTATTATGTTGTAACCCAGTAATAATAGATCCAACTCCTCCATGAGTAATAAGCAAATCACATTTGGATATTAAATCAGCAAACTTTTCTCTATCAATTAAATCAAATATTTCCATATCCTTACTTTCAAATTTAGTGTGACCAGCTTGTACCACAACTTCATCCTTTATATTCCCTTTATCTATTTCTTTTTGTACTGACTCAAGTAATCTCGTAAATTGTTTATCTTGAGTACCTAATGTTATTAAAATCATCAAAAAATCCACCCTCCATACGTTGCATCAGGATATAGTTCTAACATTTCTTTCCACTGAACTATAAATAAATCAGCAAACTTATAAACTATACTTCCTGTTCTAGACTTTGTCTTAGAATTAGCAAACGTTTCTATAAATATTATTTTACTGCCAAATATTTTACCAATAAGACACATAGGACCGGCAGTATGAGCCCCAGTCGAAACTATATATTTAGGTCTCACCTTAATATATATAAATAACGATATAAAACAATTTAATAATAACTTAAATGGATATATAATCTTCTTCCCTAAAGTAGTATAACTACCATATATCAAATATGATACTCTTTTAGGATATTTTTTCTTCAAACTCATATTTGATTTTGTTCTTTCAGTTACAATATAATAATCATATTTATCAAATAACTCTTTTAATTGTGTCAATTCCTCTAAATGACCACCAGTCGAAGAAATAAATAATACTTTCTTTTTCTTCATTTTACTCCCCTCCATTAACATAACTAATGAACTGTTTTTTAGTTGTATAATTAACAATTACCCACCTAGGAAGTCTAAACTTATCAATACCAGGTGTAACCTTTATTTTACCACCAGCATATTCCCCAGCAAAAGCCATTGTAAATCCAGCTTCCTTAAGTACTTTAATACTATAATCGTTATATTCATAAAATGGATAGCAGAACACTGTACTTCCATCTAACTTTTCACGACTAGTTTTTAAATCTGTCAACAACTTATCGTGATCCATACATTTTATTTCTCCACCCTGTCCACCACTGCAAAGACCTCCATTATGAATATTATCGCCATGTGAATGAATTTCGAAATACTCAGACTCAAATTGTTCTTTTTTAAACCAACTAGTTATCAAAAACAAAGTTGCATTAATTTTATATTCATCAACATATTTCTTTGCAACCTCTGCTCTGCCACCATCATCAAATGTAATAACTACACTCTTTTGAGGTAATTGTAATTTTTTATCTATATAAATTTCAAGTTCTTTCATTGTAGGTGTAAAGAAATTATTATCTTTAATATAAGAAAAATGTTCTTTTAATTGACTAGCAGAATGACAAATGATCTCATTACAAGTCTTATCATCATCTTCATAAGCAAAATGATAATTAAGAACGGGAACTCCATTAGCATTTTTTAATTCAGTATTATTATTTTCTTTAGTTTCTTTTATTTCATCTTTCTTAACATATAACAATCTATTATTAAACTCTATTCCATATCTATTATCATCCTTAATAATAATTGGTAAATCAAAAGACTTATTAAAAGTATACACTAAATTATTATTTTCATCATAGAAGGAAGTCTTATCATTAGTAACAATATTTTCATTAAATAATATATAACTTTTATATCTATCGCTATATAAGGTTAATGCATCTATTTTATCAACATCTTGATATTTTACATAATACTCATCATCAAAATCTTTAATCTTAAAATATTTAGTATCAGAAGTAATTTCAATTTCATCAAGATTTAGTTCTACATCCTTACCAATAAGACCAACTTCACTACCACTCTTGTCATAAAGTACTATATTCTTATTAGTCTTAACATACTTATTGTAATGCGAAGTAATTTTTTCTATAGTCTTTTCTTTATTCAGAGTAATATTCTTTGACACTACATATTTATATCCAAAATAGCCACATATTCCTAATACTATAATAAATAATATAACAATTATTAAATTACTTTTTTTATTTTTTTTCTTTCTCATCGTAATCTCCATCTAAAACAACATACCATTTTTTTAATATCTCATCTTTAGAAAACTTTTCAACTGTTGCTCTCGCTTTTTTACCCATTTTCTTGCGTAATTTATCATCTTTCATTATTTTATTAATACATTTGATATATTCTTTTTCATTTCTATTCTTAATTACATACCCATTCTCATTATTTGCAACAATATCATTAACACCGCTAGCAGTCTCATAAGCAATACATGGAATACCATAACTCATAGCTTCAAGTAAAACCATTGGCAACCCTTCAGTTAAAGAAGCCATTAAAAATAAACTAGATTTCAACATATATTCCTCTATTTCATTTTTATTTTTATAACCAGTCAATATTACTCTATCATTTAGTTGAAGATTATTAATTAATAATTTAAGATTATCGTACTCTTTTCCATCACCAATAATATATAATTTTGTTTTTTTATCATCAATTTTAGCAAAACTATTAATAATATCATCATTTTTCTTACCATAGTCTAATCTACTAACAGTAATAATATTTTTAGTATCTAATTTACTTATACTATCAGGTATTTCATACAACATGTTTGGCATAAGAATTACCTTAGTATGATGATTATTTTTGAGAACTTCTTTATAATCTTTCTCCAATGTTTTTGTAAGAGCAAATAAATAATCAATATTATTATACTTATTTTTAATAACATTTAAATATTTTTTATCATTATTATGATAATGATGCTCTTCTGCTATTTTAACACTATAATTATTTCCATACTTACTAAGTAAAGTATTAAATTCCCATCTAGTAGAAACTATATATTTTGAATCACAATGAATAATAAATCTTATAACCAATACTTTCTTTTTAATTAAAATACTAACAGCTTTAAATCCCTCTCTAAATATACCAATTATATTTTTTTTCTTCAAATTACCCAAAAATTGTTCTCTATTAGGTTCACCATCATATAAATATTGTATCTTAATCTTATCATTAATTTTATTAGTTTGATTTTTATTAAGCTTATAAAATGATACCAATTCAACATCATATTTATCACATAAACTATTAGCAGTATTAATAACAGCAGTTTCAATACCACCATAACCCAAATGTAGAAGTAAAAATGTTATTTTATTATTCTTTAATTCTATTTTATAATTATCATTATTATCACTGCATACTAAATATAAATAATACAAAGCAAATAATAAACTTAAATATATATTAGCATTAGTCTTTCTAAGTAGTGCCCCAGAAAATTGACCACCAATTAAAGATAATAATATTGTAAAAGTTAAAACAATAAATCTCGGTGAAACAAGTTTTATAGGTTTTGTTATCAAAACTTTTATTCCTAAATAAGCAAAATATAAAATAAACAAACAATATAAAGCAAATCCAATATAACCATAATAATAGAATATAGCGGTAAAATCATTTTCTAGATTTCTACCATAATCTGAAATAACTTTATAGTTAATACCAACAAGTTTTGTATAAATATCACTATCTTCAAATATTATTTTACCATATACTCTTTTTAGTAACCTATTATCACCTAAATTATATGCTGTTATTTTATCTTTCATAACTTCATACACTTTATCCTCACCAAGATCTTGAATAGCCTCTTCAAACAAATAACTTGTTTTTAAAATATATATTGTTTCTTCTTTAGTTAAACTTCCCCTATTAATTAATTCTACTATTTCTTCATCGTTACTATTTGTATTATTATCTACATCTTGTTTTCTATCAGAAGTAAACGAAAAATTATACAAAGCTAAGCAAAAAACAAAAACAATTACTGTAACAATCAACTTTTTACAATTATCCTTTTTCTTCGAATATAATGTATAAATAAGTACAATAAGACCCAATATCAATGTATAATAACATGCTCTCGTTCCGTTAAAGAATAAAAGAAAGAAAAAAATAATCAATCCTGAATAATATGTTAAATCATTTTTCTTTGAACAAAAATATAAAAATAGTGGTGATATTACAGTTAATATCATACTTTGCGTATTAGCAGAACTAAACCATCCAGTAATACCATAGTCACTATATGTTGTATTATAAGAATTAGTTATAACAGATAATAAAACACTTATAAATATAATTACATATGAAATACTTATTCCTTTTTCAATAGTAACATGTTCTTCTTTATGATATCTTAAATAATCAATAAAAGCAATTGTTAATATAGGAAATTGCATAACACTAATTATATATCTTATATCATCAAATAGTTCAAATCCACTAGTCCTATAAGAATTAGCGATATGAATCAAACTAAATAAGGCAAAAGGTAACATCATTAAAATATACCGTTTCTTATTTTCTGATTTTATAAAAGTATATATAACAGCAAATATCAAATAAAAACTTCTAACAGCAAAACTAATTATTGTAAGATTATTGTCAAAAGTAAAATAAGCTATAATATCTAATATAGGCTGTGTTACTATTATAAATAAAAGCCAATATTTTTCTATATATCCTTTTAAATCCATACTATCTTCCTTTCACCAAAAATAATAATCTTATTATACCATACATTTTCATATTAACCAAATTATATATTATTATTCTATTTCTTGATAAAGTACTTAAATATTTATTATTTTTAAAATTAGGAAATTCTATATACATATAATCAATTAACTTATTAATAACTTCTTTCTTTATTTTTTTATCAACTTCAGCATTAACTATTCTAACAATAGTAGATATATAAATATGATCTACAGCTAAAAACTCTATTTTATCTAAGTATTCTTCTTTTTTATTATGCTTAATATAAGACAAAATATCATCAAAGGCATCTAATATTTCCAAATTTCTTTGTACATTAGAATTATTCATAGTAGATCCTTGTCTTAATAAATAATCATAAAGTGGTTCATCAATAAAACCAAAACTATTAGAATTAATGATTGCTTTTAAAGTAAAGGCTAAATCCTCATACCAAACTTTTTCCTTAAATTTAAGTTTATTATTAACTAATATCTCTTTTTTATAGATTTTATTCCACACTGCCATTTTACCAAAAAATATATTTTCTAAATCAGTACTATAACTACTAACAAAAGTATCTTCAGTTTTTCTAGAATAATCTTCAACTACATTATAATTGCCACATACAACTATATCGTAATTACCATCTTTTGCCTTATTATATAATTTCTTATACATATCTGTTTCAACAAAATCATCACTATCAACATATCCAATATATTCCCCCATAGCCTTGTCTAAACCATAATTTCTAGCAGATCCCTGCCCTCCATTTTCCTTAATAAAAGATTTTACTTTATTAGGATATTTTTTAACATATTTATCTACTATTTCTTGACTATTATCTTTAGTACCATCATTTACTACAATTATTTCAATTTCTTTCAAAGATTGTTTAACTAAACTATCTAAACATTTATCAATATATTTTTCTACTCCATATACAGGAACTATTATACTAACATTGTACTTACTCATGTATATCACCTCTTAATTTTATTTTTAACATTTAAAATAATTTTAGATAAATTATACATATTATGATAATTTAGCCATGCTATAATTTTTCTATTTTTATTTATATTATTATAAAAATCTTGTTTTCTATAATCACTTATATTATCTCTACAATATTTAATTAATTGTCTTATTACATAATTTTTATCATCACTTTTTTGAATAGCAACCCTGTTAATAGTAGTTATAAGTATATGATTAAAAATCAAATAAGAAACAATATTTTTATCATACTTATCATTTTTCTTCAAATAGTCAATTATATCATCAATAACAATTATCATATCCAAGTTCTTTTTAGAATTATTATTATTCATCGTAGATTCATGTCCACAATTGCAATTATAAAACCCCTCACTTATATTAGATATCTTATCTGTGTTAAACAAAACTTTCGTTGTAAAATTAAAGTCCTCATACCATAGCCTAGATAAAAATCTAAAGTTATTTATAATTTCTCTTTTAAATATTTTATTACATGCAGATGGGGTCACTTCAAATACACTATTATATTTAGTACAATTATGATATATAGTATAATTGTCATAATGATCAATCATATCACAAATTACTATATCACTTTTATTTTTTTTAGCAAGATTATACATTTTTTCAAGTGCTTCACTATCTAACCAATCGTCACTATCAACAAATGAAATATATTCACCTTTTGCCTTTTCAATACCCAAATTTCTAGCGGAACCTTGTCCACCATTTTCTTTAATAAAAGATTTTACTTTATCAGGATATTTTTTTACATATTTATCTATTATCTTTTGACTATTATCAGGACTGCCATCATTAACAACAATTATTTCAATTTCCTCTAAAGTTTGATTAACTAAACTATCCAAACACTTTGCTATGTACTTTTCAACATTCCAAACAGGAACAATAATACTTACTTTAAATACATTACTCTTTTTATTTTTTTCCATATTCAAACACCAACTCGTCAAATCTTTTTCTCAATAATAACAATTCCTTATTTATACTTAATTTAATATTTTTTTTATTAGCCAAATTATTATGTTCGAAAGGATCCTTTTTGATATTGTAAACTTCTTTAATCTCATTATCATCAAAGTTTTTATTAATATAAGCATCAATTATAACATCATATTCGTCAGTTCTAACTCCCAACACAATTGGTCTTCTCCTTACATCAGGACAACCTCCTCCCATATATTCGAGAAGAGCATAATCTCTACCATTATATTTAATTAAGTTTTGTCCTTTAAATTCTTTAGGAATTTTAATTCCTGCTAAACTAAGCAACGTTGAAGGAATATCTTTAGTAGCCAAATAATTTTCTATCTTTCTAGGCTTAATGTCCTTATCATAAATTATAAAAGGTACATTATAATTTTCTCTGTAACAGGAATTAACATATTTTTCTCTAACAGGACAAAAATAATAAGAAAATCCATGATCGGCAGTTATAACAACACTAGTATTATCCAATAGTTTTTCTTTTTCAAGAAAATCAAATATATTCTTAATAACATTATCACAATATGATAATGATAAATCATATGCTACGTTACCTTTATATTTTTTTGGTATTTTCTTTAAGTAATTTCTTGCTCTATCAAAATCACTATCAATTACACCAATATCATCAGTATCCCAAGTAAAAAACATCTCATTATAATGAGCATCATCAATATGAATATAACTCATCCAATTTGTATTTTTATTTTTTTGTATCCAATTCATCAACTCATGCGAAATAGTATAAAAAGATCTTTCATTTTTTAACAAATCGTATTTAGGGGCAATCCTTTCATATAAATCTTTATCGAATAACGAGTTTTTATACCCTGCAAGCAACCCTTTTGCAGTTTTAAAATCCCTTTTTAATAATGACTTTAAAGTCTTTTTAAAAGGATATTTATTATATAATATATTTCGAGTAAAATCTATTTGCTGAATTTTTTTAAAAACATCTTTATAATCATTCATGACTTTATTTCTAACTTCTTCATTATGAACCTTATCAACCATCATATAAGTTTTTATTTTAAACAAAGGATGATTTTCTTTTAAAGTAAGTAATTTTTCTAAATATTCAATTTTATTAAAACAAAAATTATCGTATTCTTTATATAGTTTCTTTAAGTCAATATCCATTCCTGTTAAATCCATACAATCATACATCATAGAAGTTTCTGGATCCTTATTTAGTAATTTTTCAAAATAAGCTATCCAAGCTTTAAAATTATCTTCTAGCATATCAACTAACATCGTTTTTTCATCAGTTGTTAATTCATTTTTTAAATAAATATCACTAAAATATTTTAACCTGTATTCCCAAACTTGCATAAATTGAAATCCTTCTGTATATTTCATTTCATCATATCCTCTTACGAGCTGTGATGGATATATACTTGGATAATAAGTGTTAAAAAAAGTTTTATAACCATTTTTTTTAAAAACTTCTAATACACAAGTACTACCTTTAAGTTTATCCATATAACCACCATTGTCCATGGTGTCAACAGAACCAACAAGTGACATCAAAGCAGCCTCCGTGTAAGGCGCTTCAGAATACATTTTATCACCAGATATTGATTTTTTTCTTAATTCCGTCAAAAATGGAACACAATATTTAGAAGTATTTTTATTAAAAATAACATCATTCGTTACAGAATCAATTACTATAAATAACACATTTTTTTTCATTTTCTTACACCCTCTTTTTTATATTCATTATATGGTAAATTTAAATTCAAATAACATGGTGTATGTTCCCTAGCTTTTATTTGTTCTTTTGAAGGTATTTTCATATAGTCTCCATAAATACTTTTTAAATATTCATCTGTTTTTTCTGGAACAGGAAGTTTTGCATCTTCAAAATCAATATATTTAGGTTTACCATATATATTTCTTTTCATTTTATTTTGTTCATAACCATCACCATCAGCAATTGAACACCAATATTCACAATTATTAGTATCATATTTAAAACATCTTTTAGTTGTATATTTTAATATTCTTTTTCTACCAAAAATTTTCAAAATAATATTAAATATTCCTCTTAATATTTTATTATTAATAATATTTTTATTAGCAGATAACATAAAAGCTCTATTAACTTTCAAAATATTTTCCTTAATTTTATTATTTGGTACACCTACCAAAGGAAAAACATCAACATATACAGAACGTACTATATCAATATCTTTGTTTCCTTCCTCTATCAATGTAGTAGTTATATCTCTTATTTTAGAAAAAGATAAATAATAGTCTTCTTCTTTTTTGGGCGTTTGAACATAATATTTACTTTTATCAAGTTGTTCTTCACAAACGTTCAAAAATTTAATATAATTATCATAAGTCATTCCTATATCAAAATCATCATCCCAAGGAATAAAACCTTTATGTCTAATAGCACCAAGTGTTGAGCCATACAAAATATAATATTCAATATTATTATCTTTACATAATTTATCTATATCCTTAACAATATCCAATATTTTCAATTGCAATTTTCTTTTATAATCTTTTTCTAATTTCATTTTCACACCTACTCAAATTCAACTGTATTCTTAACATCATTATTTATTTCATATGGAAAATCATATAGATAATCCTTTAATTTTTCTTCTATTACTTTACTTTCTTCCTGATATTCTTTTTTTCTAAATAATTGTGTATTTTTTATTGATACATCAGGATTGAATCTTGATTTCATATTTATATGATCTTTACTAGTAAATCCCAAAAATTTTGTTATTCTCTTTACTTCATCATCATAATTATATATTAAATCCTCAAATCTAATTCTTAAAACCTTATCTGAATTACATTTTTTTTCACTTTTTCTCATTTTTTTATAAAAATCACAAAACTCATTTACATCAAGTGGAAAAGGTACACAAATCTGCTTTTGTTGCCAAATATATTTATTAATTATAAACACATCCCTAGGATCTCTTTCAACTACTATAGCTTTTAATCTATCATCAAAATAATTATCTACTCTAAACAAATTAAATGGTAATAAAAATTGATCTAATATTATGTTATCTTTTCCTTTTGATACTACATCTATTATATCATAAATATATTTATGAGACTCCTCATAAAATTTTTCTGAAGTTATATATGATATTCTCATACCATCAGAATATTTTAAAACTTTATTAAAACTAACTTTATTTCTAGTTAACATTTTAATAGGCTTTCTTAACAATAATTTTATAAACATCTTAGTATCAACTTCTTCATGTGTATACCAATATCCAGGAAAATTAAACTGTTGAATACGATTTATATACTCTTCAGTTATTCTCATAAAATTCGGTCCAATTATTTTTTGATAATTACCAACCCACCAAAACTTTTTATTATATAATTTTTTCATTTGAGTTTCAAAACTTCTAATAGCTTCATCACTTCTGATAGCATTATTACCTATTAATAATTTATCTTCTAAATCAAATAAACCATTTGGACAATGTAATAACACATATTCATAACTCTTAAACTCATTTTGACAATCTTTAAATTCAGAAACCAAATCTGTAATAGCAGATGAACCACTCCCCATATATCCCATTGGTACTATAATTCTTTCCATACTATTTTTTACCTACTTTCAATTTATTTTTAAATTTATTCATTATAAATATTAGATTATTATCTTTTTTAACAAATAAAACAATAAAATATAATAATACACATATAATAATAATTAAAGTCATCGTCACATAAAAACCTAAATTAAGTTTTCTAATTACAAACGATATTGGTATAAATAATAAACTTAAAATTATATATGTTATATTCTTTTTACTAAATACCTGAACATTTATATTCATTTTCTTTTTTGCATAAATAAAATGAATAATAAATACCATAAGTTCAACTAATCCAGTAGTAGCAAGAGCAGTTATTGGACTAAATATTTTAAATAACACTAACAAATAATTAATAAGCAGATTACTTATTCCACATACAAGTGATACTTTTAATATTCTATCTTCTCTATCGTTAGGATACATCACTAAATTATTCATAACAGATTCCAAAGATATAAATATTCTAGTTATACATGCTACCATTAATGGTGCAATAGCAGCCATATATTTCTTACCAGCATATAAAATAATTGCTTCTCTTGATAAAACAAATACTCCTAAACACATTGGAACAATAATAAATAACAATGATGAAATCGAATTATTTAACTTTTCTTCATATACTTTTTTACCTTCATTCCTTAATAAATAAGATAATCTAGGAATAGATACATTAATTATTGCATAAGGAATTGAAGCAAGTGTAGCCATCAAATAATAAGCAGTATAATAAATAGTAACAGACACATCATTCACATACTTACCTAGCATTACCCTATCAGATTGACCATATAACAAATCAACATTAGAAATTATCAAAACAGCTATCAACGGCTTAATATATTTTTTAATTTCAATTTTAGAAAAGTCAAACTTAATTCTTCTTTTTGCATAAACAAAACTTATTATATTGTTTAAAAAATTAGTAAGTGAAACTACAATAGCATATATCACTATATCATCAGGATTTCTAACAGCAAGTAATATAGATAAAAAATATATAATTTTAACTATAATTGACTTTATAGTTATAAACTTATAATTTTCTAAAGCCTCATTAACAAACTCAACATAAAAAATATTAGCAAATATTTGAATAGTCATTACCAAATACAATACTCTTGCAGTTCCAGTAGATACAAGTAAACTATAAATTACGTATAATATTAACACTAGCAAATTAGAAAACATTGATATCATAAATAAATTTGTAAATAACTTAGATACCTTTTCTTTATTATCTCTAATTTTACTTATTTCTCTAACCCCCAAAGTATATACACCAAAACCAGCAAATGCCAAAAACATTTGAAAATCAGCAAAAACTCTATTATACATTCCATATAAATCAACATCTAAAAGTCGCATAATATATGGACCAATTATTATAGGAACAAAAATATTAACCATACTTAATATTGATTTATATATAGTATTTTTAAATAAAGTGTTTTTCTTTTCAATTTTCTTTTCCATTTATTACCTCCAGCACTATATATATTCTATCATATTTTACTTATTTTATAAAGTATTTTGTCATTTTCTTTACAATATACCTATCAATAATTTTATATATTATATTTATAAATAAAGATAACGTTGTTGATATTAATAAGACTAATGGAATTATTTTAAAATATCCACCAAAAGAAAAGAAATCTATATTATCAAAAATATGAAAATACAAAAAATTATCTACCATTGATGATGTTAAATATATTCCAAGTGATAATTCTGATATTTCAGATATTATTTTATGAAAAACATTAGGTATTTTATTTAGATCTATATTTATGATAAAAATAAATATCAATACGGAAGTTAGCAAATTAAAAATGCTTCCCCAATCATTATAAATTCCCCATACAAAATTATTTCCTTTTGAAAAATAAATATTTATAAAAGCAGAAATTATCAACACTACTACAAATAAAATAAAATTTAAATATTTATTAATATTAATTTTATATTCATTCAAATAACAACCAATGAAATAATATGTTAATGGATATATTCCAGTCCACCAATCTGGAATTAATATATATTTAATATTAAATACACCTTGAAAAGAAGTCAAAAAAAGCATAGTTAATATTAACATTTGTTTTTGTTTCTTTTCTTTTAAACCATTATAAATAAGATTAATAAATGGTATTAATAAAAACAAGCCAAAATACATTTCTATATACCAAGCATAACCTATATCAAAAGACAAAATACTTTTAATTATATACTTAATATTAAATTCACCATTATTATAAATAGCATTATAACTTAAAAATAATACTGAATCTAATAAGTAAATTAATAATACTCTAATCCCTCCACTAAAATAATATTTCTTACTCAACTTTTTATCTTTCATAAGATAGCCAGTAACTATTATAAAAAGTGGCACACAAATCATAAATAATGTTCTAAAAAATATACCTATATACATTTTATTACCAACAATCAAATCTTTATACAATCCAATATTAGAAAAATAATGAACCGAAATAACAGAAAAAACCGCTATACACTTTATCAAATCAATATTTATATTTCTTACTTTTTTCTTCATTTTATACTACCTCACATCTTAAATTATACAATATTTTCTTAGCCTTATCAAGATATATAAAAAGAATATTACTTTTTATTGTAATATTCCTTTATACTTTTTACTAAATAATCATTATCAATAGTAGACTTAATTGCTATTCTTATATATTCACCATCATCAAATCCATTCTTACCATTTAATACTTTAATAAGAATTTTATTATTATCTAATAAATATTCAGCTAATTCATTTGCATTACCACTTAGTAATTTACACATAAAATAATTAGCTTCTGATGTATATATATATAAATCTTTTATTTTAATTAATTCTTTGTAAAATCTATCTCTTTCTTCTTTAATTTTTTTACATCCTTCTATATAATCTTTCTTATATATATTAATTATTTGAAGAAAATATTCAGCAAAAGAATTAATATTCCATACTGGCAAATTATTATTAATTGTTTTAATATATTTTTCATTACCAGAAGCAAGTACACCAAGTCTAAGACCTGGAACACCATAAGACTTACTAATACTCTTAATAACAACTAAATCAGAATATTTATTTAATATATCATCATCAATCAATGTATAATTATTATTAGCAAAATCCATAAATGATTCATCAAATATTACTTGTTTATTTTTTTCTTTAGCAATATCCAATATTTCTATTACTTCTTCATACTTTAAACAAGAACCACTAGGATTATCAGGAGATATTATTATCATAGTATCAACATCATCTAATTTATCAATAATTTTATCTAATGATAAACGATAATTATCATCACTACTATTTATATAAGCAATCTCGCAATCAGGAAAGCATCTAACATACTCATTAAATGATGGTATAGTAAGTCCTATTCTTTTTCCAACTATATATCTTAAATTATTAATAAGTTCAGCAGCACCATTTCCTATTAAAATATTATCTTCATTAACATTGTCAAACATCCTAGATGCACATATCTTTTCTATTTTTTGTCCAGAAGGATAATTAAACAAAAGTTCATTATAAAAATATTTCATTTTATCTATCATTTGCTTAGTAGGAAAATACGGATTAACTAAATAGCAATAATCTTTTATACCATTAAATCTCCAATATCCCCCAAATCTTTTATGAAATAATTCTAACTTTTCTTTAGTACTAGGAGCAAATATAGCATTAACAATATCATAATCTTGAGCATCATCTATTTCATACCAATCCTCTCCAGTTAATTTAAAACCATGTAATTTAACTTCTTTCAAACCACTTATAACTTTTAAAACTAACTCATAATAATCATTATTACCATATGCTTTAATATAAGATTCTAAAAATGGTAAATAAAATCTTTCACTAAACTCTTTACTAAATTTATAAATATTAACAGTTTTATAATAATTATCAGCATTTTTATATTCAAAGTTTTTTCTTTCTATAAAAGAATTAATAAAACCTTCATCATTTAAAGTAACTACTGTACCATCCATCCATTCTTCATATTTAGCTATAACCGCAGCACTATCATATTTAGAATCAACTAATTTCTTAACTATTGATACATCATATATCAAATCAGATTCTAATAAAATAGTATCATCCTTAATAAGATAATCCTTAGCTAAATATAATGAATATATATTATTAGTAGTATCATATACATCATTATCAACATATATTATATTTATCTTTTTATCTAATTCTTTTTCTCTAATATATTTTTTAACATTCTCTCCCTTATATCCCAAAACAATAATAAAATCTTTAATACCAGCTAAAAGTAAAGCATCAATTGCTCTTTCTAACAATGTTTTACCATAAACTTCAAGCATACATTTCGTATTATTTTTTGTATACTTTCCAAGTCTTGAACCTTTACCAGCTGCTAACATAATTGCTTGCATTTAACATTTCCTCCTCTTTATACATCATAACTTTTATCAATAGCTTTTAATTCATTAAAAGTATCAATTTCAATAATATCCCCTCTATTACATTCACGAACATATATTTTATAATCATTCTTTTTAACTTCCAGCATAACCTGTTCCCAATATTTTTCTTTACCACCTGGAGACATAAATACTTCTTTTATATCTTTTTCCATTTGTTTACCAGTTTCTTTATCATAATAAGAAATACCACACATTTGATAACAATTTACTCCTCCAACTTTTTCTTTAGTAATCACACCATTTTTAGTTTCTAAACACCAATCATCACTTCTATCAACTTTAAATCCTAAAAAATTAGAATGATACTCATATTTCCTTATCAAATCCTGATTATATAGATATAAATCAGATTCTAAAACATAAGAATTAGCAAATTTATCTCTAACTAAATATGCCGAAGAAATATTATTAGCCTCATTATACTTTTCATTATAAACAAATTTAATATTAGGATACTTTTTTAATAAGATTTCAAACTGTTCATTTAAATATCCAGTAACTATTATTATTTCGGGAATCTCTGCCTTAATAACAGCATCTAATAATGTTTCAATAATTTTTTTACCATTAACTAATACTAAAGGTTTAGGTGTATTAAGAGTAATTGGTACTAATCTAGAACCAAATCCAGCTGCTAAAAAAATTGCCCTTTTTACTTTATATGGTTCTAATTCTTTTAACCCTTTTTTTGTAATCTTATTATTTTCATTTATCAACTTATTATCAATAAGACTAGTTATTGTCTTATTTACAGTACCTAAAGAAAGATTAGTCATTTTAGCAATCTCTCTTTGTGATAATTCTCTATTTTCTTTTTCAATACAAACTAATATTTCAAATTCATTATACATTAACTTCATAATTCCACTTCTTTCTATCTTCTTTTCTATTTATTAAATAAATAGTTCCTTTTACAATTAAATTAAAGAACAATATAATTAACGACACAATAGCAGCCTCTCCTAACATCATATTGCCTTCATAAGTATTTATCATTAAAGATAAAGGCATTGTATCAGTATTAAATAAGAAAGTAACCGCCGATATAGTTACCATTGAATTAATAAAGAAATATGCTATCATTTCTCTTATTGTTATCTTACTACATGGTATTATAACATCTTTTATAATTCTAAAGGAACTTATATTACATGTTTTAGCAACAACCTCATAATTAGGATTAATTTTCAATAAAGCATTATATGCCATCAAATAAGGTGAAGCCATAAAATGAACAATATTTACCATTACAATTATAATAAAAGTATTATAAATAAAACTATCTTTAAAACTAATTGTATAAGATAATCCAAGTACAATACCAGGTATTGCAAGTGATGATATTGTCAATATATGAATAACTTTAGCAATTTTTCCTTTTATTCTAGCAGTAGCATAAGCAGTAAAATAAGTAATAAATGTCCCAATTATTGAAACTAACACAGATATTAAAAGTGAATTTAATACATATTTCCCAATATTATTAGACAAAACATATTCAAAATGTTTAAGAGAAAAACTTCTATTTATAATAAAATTATCTATAAAAGCATAATAAACAAATGAACCAATTACTGTAAATACAAAAATAATTATTAAATATAAAATAACAGAAAAAATACAATCTCTCACTTTATTATCATTTATTTTATAATCCTTACCTTCAAAATCACCACTACTATAATCTTTAGAAAAGTTATCAAATAAAAATGATATAATAGCTGGAACTAACAAAAATAATCCAATCATAGTACCTTTAGAAAAATCAAGTAACCCAATTACCTCTTTATACAAGAAAACAGGCAATGTCAAAAACTTTCCACCAACAGCAAGTGGTACACCATAATCAGTAAATATCATTGTAAATACTGCAAATATAGATGATAATAAAGGTTTTTTTAAATAACACAATGTTACTTTTTTAAATGTCTGCCATTTATTCAATCCCAATACTTTAGCAGTACTATACATATTATTATCTATATAATTAAAACCATCATCTAGCATTAAGAATGCAACTGGAAAAGAATACATAATTGAACCAAGTACAATACCTGTACTTCCTATTATATTAAAACCAATTGCTTTAGAAACTATACCATTTGCCCCAAATAAATTAATTAGCCCTAATCCATGAGAAATAGATGGTATAAGCATTGGTATAGTTAATAACACTTTTAATACTGCTCTATGCTTAATATTTGTTCTATTTAAAGTATAAGCAAGTAGATAAGCTATTATTATTGATATAATAGTAGATATACTAGTAACAAATAAAGAATTAGTAAGAGCTTCTTTAAAAGCTTTAGATGTCACCAAAATTCCAAAATTAGACCATTCTACCCTAAGTAACATTTCTACTAATGGATAAAACACCGTTATTAAAAGAAATACTAAAACTAAAATACTAACTTTACTTTTCTTTTTCATTATAAATCAATTCCTGTACATTTTTCAATTGAAGATACTTTCTCAATCAAATGATTAGTAACAAAATTCCTTACATAATCATTCTTTGGATGATTAAATATTTTATTAGGAACATCTATTTGTTCAATTTTACCATTATTCATTACCATAACTCTATCAGATAAAGAAAAAGCTTCTTCTTGATCATGAGTAATATATATCATAGTCGTTTTAAATTTTTTTTGTATTTCTTTTAATTCTTTTCTAAGACCTAATCTATTATCCGCATCAAGAGCACTCATTGGTTCATCGAAAAGAATAATATCAGGATTTAAAGCTAAAGTCCTCGCGATAGCAACTCTTTGTTGTTGGCCACCAGACAACTCATGAGGATATTTTTTAATATGTTCAGTCATATTTACAACTTTTATCATTTTTAAAGCTTCTTTTTCAGCAGCTTTCTTATTTTTTAATTTCAGATTTAACGCATACATAACATTATCCAATACTGTCATATTAGGAAACAAAGCATAGTTTTGAAAAACTATGCCCATTCCCCTTTTAGATGGATCTATTTTTGTTATTTCTTCATCTTTCTTTAATATTTTTCCTGAAGTAGCAGACTCAATTCCAATTAATATTTTTAATAAAGTAGTTTTACCACATCCAGATGGACCTAATATTGATAAAAACTCACCATCCATTACTTCAAAACTAATATTATCTAACACTATTTTATTATTATATATTTTGGTTAAATCTTTTATTTCAAGATTAACCATTTACCTCTCCCCATTTCTCAATTAATTTATCTTTAACTTCAGTACTATCGACACCAGTCATATTTGCATCTTTTAAATTTTCAGGATATTTTTTCATATTACTTTTTTGATCCTTTAATATTTTATCTGGCATATAATTTTCTTTATCATATTTACCAAAATCTTTTATTAACCAATTAAATACTTTCATTACATTCTCATTAGACTCTCTTCCTTTAATGATACCACATGAAGTTGTATTATAAGGAGAACCCGTTGTTAATTCTACAATACTAAAATCATAACCATTATTAATTGCTTCAACTCCTTGAGCAGTCATACCCATTGCAATAGCAATCTCACCTTGTTTTAATAAATTTGTTGGACCTGAACCTGATGTTGTGTATTCTCTTAAATTACCTTTTAACTTTTTAAAATACTCTATTGCTTTTTCTTCTCCCATAATATTTACTGCATTCAAGAAGAAACCATATCCTGTTCCAGATGTTTTAGGATCTGGCATTGCAATTAAATTTTTATATTCTGGTTTTAATAAATCCTCATATGTTTTTGGCACAGTTAAATTGTGTTCCTTAAAATACTTATTATCTATTATTAAATTCATTGTATATTTAACCCAAGTTAAATAGTTCTTTGATGTATTTACACCATCAAGATAAAAACTCGTATCAACACTTGATAAATCCGCAAAATTATCTTGAACATCTTTCATATGAGCTGTTTCCAAATCAATAACAATATCAGCTTCAACTTTAGTGCCCTCATTTTTTATTTTAGCAGCACTATTACCAGTAGCCATATGTTGAACTACAACATTTAAATTTGGAAATTCTTCTTTTAACATTTCTGTTAATTTTTGATTTCTTTCTTCCTCCATGCTAGTATAAATTACTACTTTATCTTTGTTTCCACATCCTGTTAGTAACATCACCATAAATAACATTACTATTAATAATAATTTCTTTTTCATATATATTTTACCTACTTTCTATGAACTATTTGTTCATATTTAGATTATACCATTCTTTTTTGAACATTACAACCATATTCATATATTTTATAAAAAAATAGTAGATTACTCTACTACTACAAAACCATCCGCTATTGGTCTAGTCTGTTCCATATTATCCCAGTTAATAGGATGATTAATAATTTCATTATTAACTACTAATACACTAGAATTACCACCATCTAGATTAGCGGCATTATAAGCATGATATCTAAGTAAAATATCAACTAAATGATTCATATCAGCACCCTTACTTTTTAAACTTCTACCATCAATTACTAAGAATAATACTATACCATCTTGTCTTTGCGCTATTGCCGTTCTAGGATGAACACCATATCCACCATTACCATTAATAAAAGCACTCTTACCATTAACTATAAGAAAAGGCCCAAATTCCACTGCATCTCTAATACCAATATTAATAGCCTCAGTAGCACTAATTCTACCTAGATAAAGTTTATTATCATTAGTAAAACCAATAATACCTCCACCATATAAGCTATAACCATAAGTATTAATGATTTTTCCATTAGATATAACAGTTCCTATCGCTTGACCACCATTACTTTTACCTTCAATATCAACAAATCCCCCACCATTTATCGCAATAGCTGCTCCTTCTCTTTTAGCCATATCAACCAAATACTCTCCTGCATAACCAATATTCTTACTATAAGTAACCTTAATCTTAGAAGGATCATAAACTGCCACTAAAAAACCACTAAAACCCTTCTCATTAATTTCAATTATCTTATACAAATCATTCTTATTCCTATCAAGTATTTCCTTATCATACTCATCAACATAACTCTTTTCTTCACCAATAATAGCACTAATATCCGTATTACCCTCAGGCTCTAAAATACTATGTCTTTTAAGAACCTTATCAATATACTCATCACTATAAAAAGTAGTAGCAAAATACTGATGATTCATTGTACTCATAGCGGTAGTAACAAGCCAATCTCTAAATCCATTAAAAGGACCATATAAAAGAAATAACACTACTACTGCTATTACATCACATACACCTAGTATTATACTAAAAATATTATCTCTCTTCTTATTTTTATTCTTATTATCTTCACTAACACTATCATTATCATTATTTATATAAATCTTTTTCTTACCAGCCATAATTATGTTACTCCTTTAAATATAATCCTAATTATTTTCCAAATAACCCACTATTCTTTTTATCTCATCATCATCAACTAAAGGAATACAAACTCTTTCTCTTTTACCACCAAAAGAAATATAAATAGCATCTTTACCTAAACTTTCATCCACATACTCATCTAAAAATCTATTATATTCATTCCTACTAGTTAAATAAAAACATAATTTAGAAATATCATCTTTATCAAATAAATAACTAATATCCTCATCTAATACACTATCAGTAGACATAATAATATGAATATTCATACTACTACCAACCTCTAATAAATAGTTAATATCATCTTTAACACTAATATCATTCTTTATAATTTCATATATTTCATCAATAAAGATAACAATCCTATCCCTATTACCATTAACTATTCTCTCTTCAAATTCTCTTCTAATACTTTTTATTTTATTAATAATTTCATCTTCATCATTAACAACCTCTACTACATCACTATAACTATTATAATTAATACTCTGTGAATCCAAAATAACAATTCTAGTACCATCTCTTTTCATCAACATATTCAAAATAATACTATTAAATAAATTAGATTTACCAGTTCCAGTTACTCCTACTACTAATAAATTCTTATCCCTATCAACATCAAAATAAATAACCTTATCATCCTCAGATAAACCAAGCGGTATCAAATTATTATCCTCATCATGAACCTCTTCTAATAACTCTTTTAAAGATAAAGTACTCTTTTTCATATTCTGCACCTTAATCTTAATCTCATTATCATTAATCTTAACAATATCTAATTCATGAACATCAACGCCTAAAGCTAAAGCAATTTCTTTTCTTAATCCCAATATATCATTATAATTTTTATCATCATTCCAAGAAATATGATATATTGTAACATTTCTATATACCTCATAAGTAATCTTTGTATTAAATCTAAAACTACTAAGAACATGTTTCAAATTACTAACAAACAAATCAGCATTTAAAACATTTCTTTCATTATCAAAAACCTTAGTATTAAGTAATTCTATCATCATTTCAACTTCTTTCTATTTTTAATCAAAATATTACCAGTCATCTCTTTAGGAATATCAATCCCCATTAAATATAATATAGTAGGAGCAATATCACCTAATTTACCATCCATTAATTTTAATCTCTTATCAGTAATAATAAAAGGTACCCTATTAGTAGTATGACTAGTATTAATACTACCATCCTTATTTCTCATAACCTCACAATTACCATGATCTGCCGTTATAATAACTGTATACTCATCTAACGATATATTATCAAGTATCTTCCCAATACAACTATCAACCGTTTCAACTGCTTTAATAGCGGCCTTATAATCCCCAGTATGACCAACCATATCACCATTAGCAAAGTTAAGTACAATCAAATCCTCGTTATTAGTGGCTATTTCTTTTACTAAAGAAGCCGTAATCATATTAGCACTCATTTCTGGCTCTAAATCATAAGTAGCAACTTTAGGACTAGGAACTAATATTCTTTTCTCACCATCAAATTCCTTATCAATACCACCATCAAAGAAATAAGTAACATGAGCATACTTTTCTGTTTCCGCTATACGAAGCTGAGTATAACCTTTATCAGCCATATATTCTCCTAAAGTATTAGAAAGTTTCTCTAACTTAAAAGCAAAAGGACAAAGTACTGTATCAGTAACATGCATCATTGTACATACCTTTAAATTACTAATCATCTTTCTATCAAAACACTCATAATCAGCATTAGTAAATATACTAGCAATTTCTCTTAACCTATCAGGTCTATAATTAAAGAATATAATACCATCATTATCCTTTATCAAGCCATCTTTACATACAGTCGTAGGAACAATAAACTCATCAGTAATCCCTTTCTTTTGATTACTATTCCATATTTCACTTGCTGGCATCTCTTTAGTACCAGTAACCATAGCTATATATGCTTTCTCTACCCTATCAAAATTATTATCCCTATCCATACCATAATATCTACCACCAACCGAAGCAATCTTACCAAGACCAATCTTTTTCATATAATTCTCAAGCATTGTAATATATTTAATACCACTAGTAGGACTAACATCTCTACCATCAGTAAATACATGAACATACACCTTATTTAACCCTTCATTTTTAGCCATATCTAATAACCTAGCCAAGTGATTAATATGTGAATGAACACCACCATCAGAAAGAAGACCAACTAAATGTAAACTAGAATTATTTTCTTTAACATGCCTAATAACTTTCAAAAATTCCTCATTATCATAAAAACTTCTATCTCTAACTTTACTATTAATAAATTCAAGTGACTGATATACAATACGCCCAGCCCCTATATTAGTATGTCCAACTTCAGAATTACCCATTTGTCCTCTAGGCAATCCAACTTCTACTCCAGAAGCAGCAAGAGTACTATGTGGATACTTCTTCCACAATTTATCTAAAAAAGGCGTATCTGCAGCCATTACAGCATTATATTTCTTATTCTTAGATAATCCTACACCATCCATAATACAAAGTAATATTTTCTTCATTTTAATCACCTATTCTTCTATATAATTATATATTAAATTTCCCCATTAATCAAGAAAAAAACAAACAATAATTATAATAAACACTAACTATTAAAAAGTAAATAAAATTAACATAACTATAAAATATATTGTAATTATTTATATTCTTTGATATATTATTAAAGAAAGGAGTAAATTATGGAATACGCTTTATTTACATTTTTATTTAGTGGAGCTATCATTGCTATTATTGCCGTAGTAACCATATATGTCATATATACAATAGCCTTATGGAAATTATTTAAAAAAGCTGGCAAAAATGGTTGGGAGGCCATTATCCCATTTTACAACATCTACACACTTACTGAAGTAGCAGGTCTAAATTGGTGGTTTTTTTTAATAGCAATATCAGGCAGTATTTTAAGTATTCTTAAAATAGATGGCTTAAGTATCCTAACCAATCTTGCTAGTACCTTTACTTATTTCTGCATCTTCTGGAATCTAGCAAAAAAAATGAAAATAAACACTATGCCAACAGCCTTACTAGGAGCCTTATTTAATTACATCATGATAATAATCTTTGGTTTCTCTGATAAATATGTTTATGACAAAAATATCGAAGTAAATCCAACTGGTCCTATTAATGATAACACCAATAATAGTTCAGAAAAATATTGCCTAGGTTGTGGCGTTAAACTAAAGAAAAATGCCAAATTTTGTGAAAATTGTGGAAAAAAAGTAGATTAAAAATAAAATTAATCTACTTTTTATTATACACAATATTTAACGCTATATATTACCACCCTAAAGAAAAAAAAGAAACAATAACGTTTCTTTTTAACCATTAATTTGTTTAGCTACTTCATCAGCAAAGTTTTCTTCTTTCTTTTCCATACCTTCGCCAACTTCATATCTTACGAAAGATAATACTTTCATATTCTTACTTTCTACATATTTAGATACTTTCATTTTATTTTCCTTAACAAAGCCTTGATCTAATAGACATACTTCTTCATAGAATTTATTTAATCTACCATTAACAATCATAGGAAGTTTATTTGCATCTAAACCTTCATTTTCAGCTTGTTCAGTTAAGATTTCTCTTTCTTTCTCTACTCTATCAGCAGGTACAGAATCTTTATCTAAATATAAAGGTCTCATAGCGGCTATTTGCATAGCAACATCTTTAGCTACTTCTTCATCTGTTCCTTCTAAAACAGCTAAAGTAACAATTTTTCCACCCATATGTGAATAAGTACCAAATACTTGATTATCTTCTTTTTCAATTAATTCAAATCTTCTAAATGATAATTTTTCCCCGATAGTAGCAGTCTTATCTACAATTAGATTTTCAATAGTATTACCATTAACTTCTAATTTCATAGCCTCTTCCATAGACTTAACACCACTATTTAAAATAGCATTAGCAATAGTTTCAACTAAACCAGTAAATTCTGGATTTTTAGCAACAAAATCTGTCTCTGAATTAACTTCAACAATTACAGCCTTATTACCATCGAATACAGCTTTTGCAAGTCCTTCAGCAGCAATTCTAGTCTGCTTTTTAGCAGCTTTAGAAATACCCTTCTCTCTAAGCCAAGTAATAGCTTCTTCCATATTACCATTTGTTTCAGTAAGAGCCTTCTTACAGTCTAACATTCCAGCACCTGTAGTTTCTCTTAATTCTTTTACCATATTAGCAGTAATCATAGTATTCCTCCTTATTTTAAATTTTCAATTAATTCTTCTTTTTTCATTTTAGAGTAACCTTTAATTTCTCTTTTCTTAGCAAGGTCTCTAAGTTCAGTTACTGTTAAGATATTTAAATCTAATTCTGGCTTTTCTTCTTTAATTTCTTCTTTCACAGTAACAGACTTTTCTTCCTTCTCTTCTTTTACTTCTTTTTTATCTTTTTTAGTAAAAGACTTTTCTTTAGAAGGTTTTTTATCATCTTCACTTACATAATCAACAATTGTTCCACCATTAGCTTCAATAATAGCATTAGTTAAAGAACCAAGTACAACTTTAATACTTCTTACAGCATCATCATTTCCAGGAAGTACATAATCTACATCATCAGGATCACAATTAGTGTCGATAAGACCAAATACTGGAATACCTAACTTTTTAGCTTCTCTTATTGCATTATATTCTTTAGTAGAATCTACAATAATAATAGCTTGAGGTAATTTAGTCATTTCTCTAATACCACATAAGTTTTTATTTAACTTTTCATATTCCTTCTTAAGTCCTACTACTTCTTTCTTAGGTAATCTATCAAAAGTACCATCTTTTTCCATCTTTTCAATTTCTTCAAGACGATTTACTCTTCTTCTGATAGTTCTAAAGTTAGTTAATGTACCACCTAACCATCTTTCAGTCATATAATACATATTACTTCTTTCAGCTTCTTCTTTACATACTTCTTGTGCTTGTTTCTTAGTTCCTACATATAGAACCTTTCCTCCATCAGCGGCAATTTTATTTAAAGCTTCATAAGCTTCTTCTATTTTAGCAACTGTCTTTTGTAAGTCTATGATATAAATATCATCTCTAGAGTTATAAATATACTCTTTCATTTTAGGATTCCATCTTTTAGTTTGATGACCAAAGTGAACTCCTGCTTCTAACAAATAGCTCATTGATACTACTGTCATATTAAACACTCTCCTTTCGTTTTGCTTCCAAATATCTCTTCTCTAACATCCACCATAAGGCACTAGGATAATTAAATCAATATTTGTGTATATTTTTTGAAAAGCCATATATATATTATCATATTATGCCAAATAAGTAAATAATTTTACTATATTTTATATTTAAAAGTGAAGAAAAGTCATCATCTTTTCTTCTTATGAATAGTCTATAATCTATTCATAAATAATCATAAGATATCATATTCACAATGAATACTTTCTAACTCCTATTTTTTCTCTATTTAAAAAAAGATACTCTCGTACCTTCAATTACTTCTCTAATATAAATGACCTTAATATAATAGCATTATCACTATTCTTAATATAAGTAACAATACCAGTACTATCACTTACACCAATAATGTCCGCTAATCTAGTACTATAAGTTACCTTAACATTAGCAATATACTCACCATTCTTATACCAAACCTTATCACTAGTAATCATAGAAACATATACACCATTACTACCAGGACGTCTATTATCATAATAAACATATTCCTTATCATATTCAGTATTACCCTTTTTAGCCTTATCAATATTAAAATCCTTACCAAATAATTCATTATAATACCTATTAAAAACATTATAATCTAAATAAGCAATAGTAAAATCATCAGTAGGAGATACATCAATCTTTTTATAATCACCCGCTGATAACACTACAAACTCATCCATATAATCAGGATAACTTAAAATATATTCCATCGTAAATAACTGTTTGTTTTCTATACTATTCAAATAATCATAATTATACCTAGGCTTATACTTACCATTATCATCCTGCATATCAATACCCTCTTTAACAATAAGCCATCCAAGTGGAGAACCAATTTTTGCCAAATATTCATTAGCGGTCCCAAGTTCTTTCTCTTCATCTATCTCTACATTAATATTTCTTGCCAATATCTTATCTGTAATAATATAACCCGCTACTAAAAAAGAAATAATACCTACAATAATAAATAATACATTAATTTTTTTCATTTCGCACCTCTCCTACTACAAGTATATCACAAATACCAAAAAAAATTAACCAATATCAGTTAATTTTTTCTTAATAAATTCTTAAGTTATTTTATCTTTCTAGCCTCTAAATAATACCTCTTATCATAACTATGGCCCATAGAAAAAGTTTTTCTAGGCAAAGCACCATCTAAAATAACTGTTCTAAATAGTTCTTCTTTAGGCATAGCTTCAAATAAAATACCAACATTACCTTCTTCACTACCCATACTTCTAGTAGTTTCATCACCATGAATATAATCAAGTTTACCACTATGATCTTTTAAATAATCATCTAAAAACATTTGAATAGAACCAACAGCAATATTAGATTTAGGATTAGAAATATATAGTCTCTTATCAAAATCTTTAGTAACTAATTCAAAATATTCACCATCACCATCTTCATTAATATCATAATACTTATGTAATTCCTCTACTAAATTATTAACATCAGTATTAAAGATAACTCTATGAATTGGTTCAAACTCTAAAGCTGGACTATGTAAATTAACAACCTCTACTAAAGCATATCTAGCAGGATTATTTAAATATTCCTCTTCACTCATAGTCTTCTTTAAATTCTCATAATTAGCTTTAGCGGTAGCAAGTGAATGATTACCATCGCCCATAGCAAATAATAATACACCCTTATTTTTAACATTATATTTCTTTTCAAAGTAATCCTTATCCATCAAGCTTTCTAAACCACTTTCAATACCATTAATTACCTCATCACTTAATTTATAACCCTTAATATGACCGCCATTTTCCATCAAATCAAAGTCATAAACCACATCTTCACTAGTAACCTTATCTTTTAAACTTTCAATAATATTTTTCTTCTCATCATCGATTAAAATCATAATATGAGGAAGTTCTAAAGAAGCATTTTCTCTTACTTTTAACCTAGGAGGAATTCTCTCAATAACAGTCTTTTCAGTAGCTCTAATTAAAGTTTGTGAACCCTTCTCATAAGAATAGTCTTCCAAATCGACCATTGCCATTAATCCTTCTCTTACTTTTCCATCTTTCTGTGTTCTCTCTAGATATATCATTGTATCTTTATATTCATCAAAAATACCATCATCTAAATATTCTTCCATAGTCTTATTAATTTTTTTAATTCTATCCTCAACATCAGTATCTTCCAAATATAACTCTGGTAAAATTAAATTTAAAGTTGAAGGACTACTACCAACTTCCTTTTCTACCTCTTTCCAATACTCAGGTTCACTTGTATATTGATCACAAGCTACTACTGACCATTTAGTCATGTCTACATCTTTAGGTAATAAGATGTTTGCTCTTTTTAATGGTAACATAATTATCTCTTCCTTTCTCTATCTTATTTATTATCCATTATATCTTTAATTACTTCTCTTTCATCTAAATGTTCTCTAACCCCATTTATCTCCCTATATGTCTCATGACCTTTACCTAATAAAAGAATAATATCACCTTCTTCAGCATGATCAATAGCATACTTAATAGCAGCCTTTCTATCCGCTATCTTAATATATTTACCATTAGTTTTCTTCAAACCAATTTCAATATCATTCATAATATCATTAATATCCTCATATCTAGAATTATCTTCAGTAACAATAGTAAAATCTGCTAATCGACCAGATATTTCACCCATATCATATCTTCTGTCCTTACTTCTATTACCACCACATCCAAATAGTGATACAATTCTCTTAGGATGATAAGCTCTCATCGTTTCTAAAATACTTTCCATCGATACACCATTATGAGCATAATCAATCATAACTGTATATCTACTAGATACTGGTACAATCTCAACCCTACCCTTAACAGCAACTTTAGCAAGAGCCTTTTTAATATCCTCTACTGGTATACCAATTAAAGTAGTAGTAAGAATAGCGGATATTGCATTATAAGCTGAAAACTCACCTGGAGTATTAACTAAAAAAGTATCGTTAAGTAAACCTTTAGTAGTTAACTCTAAACCAATAAAATGTTCTTTTCTTAATAAATTAATATTATCAATAACTAATGTAGCATTCTTATCTTTACCAAAAGTATGAATATCACAAATACTATTCTTTATCATATCCTCATAATGTGAATCATCGATATTTAATATACCATGACGACATCTTTGAAATAGAAGACTTTTACAATAAATATAATCTTCCATATTTTCATGTTCTCCTTCACCAATATGATCTCTTGTTAAATTAGTAAATACACCATAATCAAACATCATTCCTTCTACTCTACCAACTTTTAACGCCTGAGAAGAAACTTCCATAATAGCATATTCTACACCTTTATCTACCATTTCTCTCAGGTACTTTTGAATATCATAACTTTCTGGAGTAGTATTAACCGTTTCATAATGAGTATCCCCAATAAAAATACCCATTGTTCCAATAACACCCGTTTTATAACCAGCCTCTTCAATAATATTCTTAATCATCCATGATGTAGTAGTCTTACCTTTAGTACCAGTAATACCTATCATAGTAAGTTTACTTGCTGGATTATCAAAATAATTAATTGCAAGTTGCGACAAACTCTTTCTTGTACTTTCTAATTTTATTACTGTAACATCTTCTTTTACCTGAACATCTTTCTCAACAAATATAACTGTAGCTCCCTTTTCAGTAGCGGTCTCTATATAATCGTGTCCATCTACTAAAGAACCAGTTAAACAAACAAATGCTGAAGATTTAGTTATTTTTCTAGAATCATAATATAAACCAGTTATCTCTTTATCAAGATTTCCCTTTATTACCTTATATTCTATATTTTGTAGTAATTTATCTAACTTCATTATTTTACACCTCTCATTATTATTATATTATATTTTTTATTATATTTAAAGTGCATATCCAATTATTTTACACTTTTTTATCCAAGATAAGCCTTATTTTAGTCTTATCTTGTTATGAATAGCCTATTATAGTCTATTCATAAACAATCATAAGATATCATACTCACAGTGAATACTTTCTAACTTCTTTTCTCCACTATTAAAAGAAGATACTCTCGTATCCCCTTACTAATCTAGTATAAAACTAGTTAACCTCAATATTTTCTTCTTTTAATTCTTCACTAAATACTTCTTTAAATCTAACTAACTCTTTTTTAATAACATCAGGATATACAGCCTTAGTAGTTCTAATAGCATCATAAATGTTTTTAAAATCTATAGTTTTTCTATTATCATAAATAGCATTAGAAAAACACTGTCTAAGTATTACTAAAGCAATATCCGGATATCTAGAAGATATTTCATATACTCTCTTATATTCAGTAGTCATATTAACAATAAACTTCATAATCTTTTCATTAATAAAATCAGTATAAGGAAGAACTACTCCTGTCTGCTGTTCTAACTTAGGCAAAGTCTTTAAAAGTATTTCAACAGTCATCTCTTCAGTAGGTTCAGATACATCAACCTTTTCAAATCTTCTTAAAAAAGCCTTATCCCTTAAAATATATCTTTCATACTCATCAGTAGTAGTAGCACCAATCATTTTAATAGTACCTCTACTTAAACCTTCTTTAAACATATTAGCTAAATCCAAAGAACCAGATCCAATTAAAGTATGAATTTCATCAATAAAAAGAATAACTTTATCTTTTTCTTTTAATTCTTCTACTAATTTTAATACTCTATTTTCTTCACCATTATTAGTAAGTAATGCCGTTGTATTAACTCTATAAATAGTATAACCATCTAAAGCATTAGGCACCTCATGTCTTTGTATTCTATATGCTAATCCCTCTACAATAGCAGTTTTACCAATACCTGGTTTACCAACTAATACTGCTGATTTTTCTGGTGTTAAAAGAACTAGTATTAATTTTTTAATTTCTTCATCTCTCGCAATAGCAGGATTAGTTATATATTTAACATCAGTTAAATTATCTGAAAACCTTTCTAATATACTATCCATGTATACCACCCGCTATTGAAAGAAGTATTAATATTAAACCACTAAGCATCATTCCAGATAAAAATATTGCATCCAAAAAACCACCACTTGTTCTTTTACGATAATCATAATACATCTTATATTTTCTATTTGTCATAATATCTCCCCTACAATATATTTTTTATTCTTTCTTTTAAATCTTCATCTTTTATTTCATTAGCAATAACATCTAGTTCTTCAGCCTTCTTATATAGACCTAACTTTTCTTCATAATTATGTAATTCACTCTCTACTTTTTTAATACTCTTATGTACTGCATTTCTACTTACATCTTCATTTTCACTAATTTCTCCTAACGATAAATTATTAAAATAATAATCCTCAAAATACTCTCTTTGTTTATCACTTAATAATTCACCATAGAAATCATATAAAATAATTAAATATTCTCTCTCATTCATTATCTTATCTTAACCAAAGTATATATAACTTCCACTATTATCAAAATAACACCTAAAGAAAATAATATATATACTAATTTCTTTTTAGACTCATCTTCAATGTAGTAATAGCAAATACAAAACAAAAATAAAGCAAATGAAATTAAAGTAGCAGGTAAATAAACAACATTAGTCATAGATAATATTAGTAATACTAAAAATATTACTCCCACAAATGCCGTTATAGTCATTTCTATTTTTTTTAACTTTATAGAATCAACTAACTTATATTTTTCCTCTTTCTTCTTTTTTTCTTTTTTCATCATAAATTTCCCTTTCCTCTCTTATAAATCCTTAAATAAACCATAAATATATTTTTCTATATCAAAAGTCTGAAGATCATCTTCACCTTCACCAAGTCCAACAAACTTAACCGGTATATTAGTCTCTTCTTTTATAGCCAATATTATTCCACCTTTAGCAGTACCATCTAACTTAGTTAAAACTATACCAGTAATATCAGTTACTTCACTAAAAGCCTTAGCCTGCATAATACCATTTTGACCTGAACTAGCATCAATTACAAGCAATGTTTCAGATGGAGCACTAGGAATTACTTTCTTAATAACATTATTCATTTTCTCTAACTCATTCATTAGATTAACCTTATTTTGCAATCTACCTGCAGTATCAATTAGAATAACATCATATTCCCCTTTAATTCCTCTATCAAGACCATCATATACAGCAGCCGACGGATCTTTAGAAGTTGTACTAACAACCTCTATATCAAGTCTTTGTCCCCATTCCTTTAATTGTTCTATAGCACCTGCCCTAAAAGTATCAGCAGCCACTAATAAAACTTTTTTACCATCTTTCTTTAATTTATTAGCTATCTTACCAATACTAGTAGTTTTACCTACACCATTAACACCAATAAATAATATTACTGTAGGACCCTCATCACTATAATTAATCTTACTCTTAAGTACCCCGTTATCAACATACATTATAAGTAATTCATCAATTATTATTTCTTTTAAAGTATCAGTATCTTTTATGCTCTCTTCTTTAACTCTCTTTTTTAATTTATCAACAAACTTAACTACTGTATTAACCCCAATATCAGACATTATAAGAATATCCTCTAATTCTTCAAAATAATCATCATCAATATTCTTATACTTTTTAGATAAAGAAGCTAACTCCGTAGAAAACTCTTTTCTTGTTTTAGCAAGACCCTCTTCATATTTTTCTGCCGATTTATCTTTAGAAAAAACTGTTTTAATTTTATTAAATATGCTCATCTTAACCTCCTGTTATCTACATACTAATTATAACATCTTTATACTTAAAAATAAAGTATTATTTTCATAGATAATAGAAAAAGATTAAGTATTATTAACACCTAATCCTTAATATAATTATTTATTCTATCTATTTCTTTATTAATATTAACAATATCACAACCTATATTACTAATATCATCACTAACATTATATTTTTCTTTAATAGATAAAATTCTTGAAACAGACTTATCTATTTTATCTTTATCTATTTTATTATCACATACCATTTTTATTACCTTATTAATAATTCTCTCATCATTATTTCTATATTTAAATAAAATAATATCAGATTCACTACTAAATGCCTTTTTCAAAGCAATAGGTTTATATAAAATATCTAACGATTTCATTCTAATATCATCAGTAATAACTAAACCATCATAATTATATCTCTTCCTTAAATATTCATACACAAAATCCTTTGATATAGAAGCAGGTAATAATTTAGTAAGTTTCCTAATTACAATATGACCAACCATAATAGCATCACATCCATTCTTAATCGCAACTTCAAATGGATATAAATGTTTATTTAATATTTCTTTATAATCAAAAATATAAGGAAGTAAAAAATGTGTATCCATTTTTGTAGAACCATGACCAGGAAAATGTTTAATAACAGGAATTACATCATACTTCTGCATTTCTTGAACATAAGTAACACTAGAATCCGCTACCAAAGAAACATCACTAGAAAAACATCTCCATTTAAGAACACTACTATTAGAATTATTATATATATCAACAACTGGAGCAAAATTCATATTAATACCACTACCACTAAGTTCTTTAGAAATAACACTGGCATATTCTTTAATAATATTTTGATTATTTAATTTAGAAAAACGATAAATACTCTTAAGATTATTAAACTCTTTCGGCATTCTATTTACCCTTCCACCCTCTTCATCAATAGCTATTAGTAGAGGTACTTTATTATCTTTATTAGCCTCTCTTAATCTTTTGATCAAATTAAGCATATCATTATAATCACCATAATTTCTTTTATAAAGAATTACACCACCAATTTTATACTTTTTAATAAGTTCTATTATACCATCAGTATTTCTATCATTAACACCAAACATAAACATTTGCCCTACTTTTTCTTCTAATGATAATTTCTCTAACATATATAATTCCTCCTTTCACATTTATAGAAAACAGAAAAGACTATTTAGCCTCTTCTGTACATCTTGTTTCTCTTATAACTGTAACCTTAATAGTTCCAGGATATTTTAGTTCATTTTCAATTTGTTCTTTAATCTGTCTAGCAATTTGATGAGCAGTTAAATCATCTATTTCTTCAGGTTTAACCATTACACGAAGCTCTCTTCCTGCTTGTACAGCATAAGCCTTTTCAACACCTGCAACTTTATTACCAATAGCCTCTAATTCTTCTAATCTTTGAACATAATTCTCTGAAGAATCATTTCTAGCACCAGGTCTTGATGCTGAAATAGAATCCGCTATAGCAACAATCGAAGCAATAATACTAGTAGGAGCAGTATCTCCATGATGTGAAGCAATTGCATTTATAACAACTTCATCTTCACCATATTTTTTAGCAAGATCTACACCAATTTTAACATGACTTCCTTCCATCTCAAAATCAACAGCCTTACCAATATCATGAAGTAATCCAGCCCTTTTAGCAAGATTCACATTCTCACCTAATTCACCAGCTAAAATACCTGCTAAATTAGCAACTTCCATTGAATGTTTCAAAGCATTTTGACCATAACTACTTCTAAAATGCAACTTACCAACTATAGAAGCAAGTTCTGGATCCATCTTTGATAACCCTAATTCATATAAAGCATTCTTTCCATACTCTTTAATAGCGGTTCTAATATCAGCACAAGTTTTAGCGTATAGTTCCTCTATTCTAGCAGGATGTATTCTACCATCCTTAATTAAAGTTTCCAAAGTTAATCTTGCAATTTCTCTTCTTAAAGGATCAAAACTAGATATAACAATAGCCTCAGGTGTATCATCAATTATTAAATCTACTCCTGTTACTGATTCTATTGTTCTAATATTTCTACCTTCTCTACCAATCAATCTACCCTTCATTTCATCATTAGGAAGAGTAATTACTGATACTGTTTGTTCACTAGTAATATCTGCTGCATACTTTTGCATAGTACCTACTAGTAAATCTTTACTTTTTTCATCTACTTCTAATTTTGCTTCTGCTTCTCTTTCTTTAATGTATGCTGCTATTTCTTTAGTCATTTTATCTTCAACCATTTTCATAACAGCCTCTCTTGCTTGTTCTTTAGTATATTTGCTTATTTTTTCTAGTTCTTCAAGTTCTTTTCTTTTTATTTCTTCCATTTCTTCTTTTGCTTCTTGAATTTTTTGCTGTTTATCTAACAAATTATTTTCTCTTTCCTCTAAAGCATTTTCTCTGTTTTGCATTGCTAAATCACGACGATCAATATTATTTTCTCTTTGAAGTAATCTTTCTTCTTGCTCTTTAATTTCGCCTTTTTTCTCTTTAATTTCTTTATCAGCATCCATTTTTAATTTATGAATTTCTTCTTTTGTTTCAAATAAAGTATCTCTTTTAAGTTTTTCAGCATCTTTCTTTGCAACATCTATTATCGAATCTGCTGTCTTAGCTTCATTCTTCTTCTTTAAAATATTAATAACAGTAATAACAACTAATCCTATGATTAATCCAAGAACAAATAGTAAAATGGAGAAAACTGTTTCATTCATATGAACAC
>OIYV01000129.1_pt1 | contig 51692 bp, 40 predicted proteins | sample 1588251 | NCBI WGS metagenome assembly OIYV01 (sample SAMN03283282) | human gut metagenome | biome: human-associated habitat; material: feces | host: Homo sapiens | place: Peru | collected 2012
CTACTTATTCAAGCAGTTGCTAAACAACACCAAAGTTAAATGAAAGAGCCGTGGTTCCATGAAAAGAAAGTGCAGTATCGAATTCTCCCTTTTCAAACTCTCCATCCCATACACCAGAGACAAAGAAATTTTCACAACACTCTACCGTAGTACCATGGGAAATATTTATTACCCCCCCGTTTGCTAATTTTTGCTAACCAGGAAAGAGATGGTATACTCTCGTTTTTTTGATATTCAAATCTCATCTTCTTATTTCATTACATTCATTAATCCTCCGGTATGCCAAAATACAATATTTTTGTCTTGCAAACCCTGTTTTTCTATCTCTTGCATCATTCCGTAAAAACCTTTGCCGGAATAAGTTGTTGAAAACACAAGTCCTGTATGTGCTGTGGTCTTGTCAAGAAATGCTTTCATTTCTGGAGTGAATTTTTCGTAACCGCCACACAAATAATCGGCATTGAAACAGATGCTATCTGAATAGTCTTTCTCTATGCCATAATGCGAAGCGAGCATGTTTGCAAATTCTGCTATCACCTGCTTGCCACGCTCCAACTGTCGAGCAACAGAAATACCTACGCATTTCACATCGCCCCAGCCCACAAGGTCAAGTCCGACCACTATTCCTGCCTGTGTAGAGCCTGTACCTGAAGCCAAAAACACATAGTCTGGTTTATAGCCTTGCTGGTCGCATTGCCGTTTTAATTCTCTTACAGCATCCACAAAGCAAGTGCCACCTGGCAGATTGTGGCCACCGCCTATCACATAATAAGGATTGTAACCCTCTGTTTTCAGCTGGTTCATCGCCCTATCCATTGCCGAAGCAGTATCTTCTGGTCGTATCAGTTCGCACTCCGCTCCACTCAGTCTGTCGAGCAAGGCATTGCCTTTCTCGCTAAGAAAGCGTTGTTCTGAACCTTGAATACATAAATGGCATTTCCACCCATTCTTCGCACACATCAGAGCCATAGCCCTATTATGGTTGCTCTGAATGCCTCCGCATGTAACAATGGCATCATAACCATTCTCTCGCAAGAATTGCTCATAAGCCACAGCCTTGCGAGCTTTACTGCCACCACCCACAAATGGGTAAATATCATCACGAACTATCTTTAACGGCTTTCCGTTAACTACATAGTCCTCTATGAGAATGTAATTATTTTTTTTCTGATATTCCATTTTTGTTTTATCAAACAACAGCCCCAAACCACAAAGCTGTCCATTATCAAAGTAATAATAAAAACGAGAGTTGCGTATTCAATATCAGTGTGAACGTTACAATGGAAAATTTTGTCAACCAACCGACCTAACAATTCTTTAATCGGAAAATGGGTAGCCATTGCATAAAAGCTGTTTTGACCAAACCACTTGATAAAAGACTTCACCTTTTGCGCATAACCAGTAAATTTCATTCCACTTAGATAAACACTAAACAAAATCATGGTGACAATTCCAACATAACTATTCAAATAGAATAGAGCAATACTTTTGCCAAGTTTGTTAGAGCCTATTGTAACATACCCATTACATATAGACGAGAAGTAAAGCAGAATAATAAGAATCACAATAACCGACCAGCCGAAAACTGCCCTATTTTGTATTACTTGTTGAAGCCTCTCATGAGAAACCCGTCCTATTAGCCAATATCCTGAACCATAGAACAACAAGGCAACCAAAGCTCCATCAAAGCTCCAAGGAAGTGTCACCCATAAACTTCCCCCCCCCATTTCCAAATAGCAGCCTAAAACAGAAACTATTACACAAGTTATAATTGCTGACAATTTTGGAAGCTTGTTAATAACATAATAAAGAATTTCCACTGTAAACAAACAAGTTACAAACCATAAAGGAAGGTTGTGGCGAAGATAGCCGGAAGAACCTTGAGCTATAAAAGTTTGGAGCAAAGGATACAAATAGTCTGTAGAATCATGGGCCAAAATTCTCATCCCCACCCATAATACCCATGTAACAAGGGAAAAAATCAAATAAGGCAAAAGAAGGGTCTTTATTCTTCGCTTAATCAATTTCCAAAGTGTTGCATATTTTTCTGCTTTGAAAACCATTCCTGACATAAAGAAAAACAATGGAATATGAAATGCATACACCATCTGATTTGACCATCCTTCATGAATGATATGTCCCCAAATTATAGTAAACATACCCAAAGCTTTTGCTATATCAATGTAATCCAGCCGAGGTTTAATATTCGAAATATACTGGTTCATAACCGTTTATAATTTAAACTGTTCTATACCTAAATTATACTCTACTCGGAGACCATCATAATCATCAAATACAATTACAAGGTCATCTCCATTTTCATCCTTTATTTTAAGCGAAGTGTTAACAAACAAAAGCTTAGAACACAAATCTTCAATATCCTTACCATAGAGACCTATTAACCCCATAGTTGCTTTTTCACGTACAAAAGATCCAGCACGCTTTGGCATGTCTACAAAGATTCCTTCTTTTTCTTTTCCATCAAGCAGTTCTATTCCATTGACTACTTCAGCAATTCCGGCATGTTTAGTAAACAAGTGATAGGATGCAGCACACCCACTGTAAGCTTGATTTAATTCTTCAGGTAAATCAGCAACAGTATGCTTTACACCTCTTGCTATATCAAGCATCCACTTAATGGTATTAAAACCACTGACCATCGCATAAGGACGATAAGTCATAACTCCACCAAAGCGATATCCCATCTCAAGGAGATAGAATTTACCATCCGCATCACGCATGATATCAACCCACACAATACCTTCTTTACATCCGGCTTCCTTAAAGACTCTCTTCACACTTTCATTGACTTCATCAATATACTGACGAAGATAACATGAAGTGGTATTTTTTAAAGAGTAAAGATTACATGCGCAACCAGGTTCATGGTGTGTAGAACTAAAATATAGCAAACGAGCTTCTCCCTCCGCTAATACATAATGCACATTAAACTCTTCTCCTTCCAATTGACGTTCAACTATGATACTATTATCAGAAATTGAACGGGCTAATTTATACGCTTCACGTAGCTCATTTTCATTATTACAGTAACTCATACCTCGGTTACCACTTTTATCACAAGGTTTTACTACAACTGGATAGACAATCTTTTCGGCAACATTTTCAAGTTCTTCATCAGCGAACTCATAATCAGTAGCTATCGGAGCCCCAACTTTCTTGCACAAAGTTTTGAAAATACGTTTATTTCTTGCAACAGCCCAAGTTTCATCATTGTCACAATAAATAGGAAGCCCCAATTGCTTACAAATTATCCGACAATTTGAAATGTTGAAGTCACTAGCCCCAAACATCATTGCCGTTATGCCACTTTCTTTGCTTTTTGCTACCAACGTGTCTATATCAGTGGTACTTATCAACCATGCCTCATCTGCTTCCTGTTTGGATGGAGATGTTTCCATAAGGTCAGAAACTATAACATACATACCAGCCTTATGAGCTTCTTTAACGACTGATATAGTTCCAAAATCGCTACCAAGAATCAAAAGTTTTTCTTGCATAATATTCTTTATTATTTTTTGAGTTTTTTATTAGCACGTTCCACATTCAGCTTACCGGAACCACCTTGAGGAATTACCCCAACTACCTCGCTCCTATTAATCATATTTTTGAAAGTCAGAAAGAGAACCCTAACATCCATCACAAAATTCAGGTGCTCCACGTAGTATGCATCCAATTCTAGTTTTCTGTCCCAAGTGATATTACTTCGTCCATTTACCTGTGCCCATCCAGAGATTCCGGGGCGAACAGTGTGGCGCAAACGCTCACGCTCAGTGTAGTAAGGCAAATATTCAGGAAGTAATGGACGAGGGCCAATAAGCGCCATATCACCCTTCAGCACATTAATCAACTGAGGCAACTCATCAATCGACGTTTTACGGACAAACTTGCCCACGGCTGTGATTCTGTCCTTATCGGGCAGAAGATTGCCTTCGGCATCGCGTTCATCGGTCATCGACTTAAACTTCATCACACGGAAAATCTTCTCATCTTTTCCTGGGCGCTCCTGATAAAAAATTGCCCCAGCCCCCTTATTGGCAATTGTGAGCCAAATGTAGATGACCAGAAGAAACGGCCAAATCACAAGGAGCGCTAAAAGCACAATAGTAAAATCAATTGCGCGCTTAAAAAAGTTTTTATACATAATGTTGATACGATTTTTTACTCTGTAAAAGTGAAAAAAGGTCATCACCTCATCAGCCCAACAAATGCTTAACAATAGCATTGTAAGTGTGACCAGAAGTGTAGTTATTCAAGAAAAAATGATACCCATTTTCCCCCATCTGCTTTAAATCAGCTTTCAGCAATTCATCCACCCTTGCCACAAACGCCTCCACATCGTTGCTCGGAGCCCACACACCATAGCCATTTTCAGTAGCAATACTACCTGTGTCGCAATTAGGATCCGTGCAAGCAAGAATCGGCTTTTTGCTCATCAAATAGGGTAACAAACGAGATGGGTAATTCGGAATCGTAAAGCGATAATCCAAAAATATCAACCCCACATCACAAGCAGCGGCAAGCTCATCGTAATCAGCTTTTGGCAAACTACGTATCAAAGTCACGGCCTTAGGGTGATATTCTGCCACAAAAGCCTCAAGACGAGCATACTCCGTACCATCACCCACCAGCAAGAAATGGCAATCATCCCTATCCTTCACAGCCTTCAAGCACTCAATCAAGAAAGGAATCCCCTGAGGCTTACCCATATTGCCACCATAAATGAATATCGGCTTATCCACAGGCAGACCATATTTCTCCCGAATCCTAACGGCCGCTCCACTCTGCAGAGTGTTGGAGGAAGTATTCAAATCATAACTATTCGGAGCCACTTCCACCTTCTCGGCGCTCACCTCCGGATTATGCTCAAGCACATAGCGCACATTGGCAGGACTCATACACCCAATAAAATCAGAGATACGATAAAGTTGCTTCTCCTTGCGTCTAAACATCTTATAAAGCAAACCCCGCACGCCCGACTTCGAAAGCATACCCATATCCACCGCATTCTGCGGAAAAATATCCTTCAACAGCAGGTAAGTCATCGCCTTGCCACCCGAAACCCTCTTAGCGTAGCGAATCACATTGTTGAAAGTGATAGGAGGCGTGCTATAGAGAATCAAATCAAATTTCACGCCACCGAAATGCTTCTTAAGCGCACGCTTAAACTGGCCTTCAAGCAGCAGCTGCCCAATGCCCTTCTCCACCACATTTGCCCTCGTCACATTCAGCGTGCGCACGCCCAGGCAATGTATGCCACCCACCGTCTTCACCTCAGTTGGCTTCCCCAACCGGCGTTCATTCGGGTGAATCACATACACCACATGCCCCTCGTCGCGAAACTTCCGCATCAAATCAGTATAGATGCCATGGTTCTCAACATTCGCAAAAACCGTCGACATCGTAAGAAAAAGTATATTCATCAGTTAAATAAAAATTATTTCAGCACAAAAACTCATTATACAAATCCACATATCTCTCAAAACACTTATCCTTGTCAAAGCACGCAAATCGCCATCAAGAAACAGGCTGATATAATAAGAACTCGGTTCTATTCCCGTCTTGAACATGACCAAGCTAAGAATTCTTAGCTTGGTATCAATCTTTTCATTTAGCAATATGTAAGACTGAAGTTTCAAATTGTTTTAAATCTACAATGACTTTATCTAAGAACTTTAACCTACCTGTCAAATACTTTTCTTTGTCAAATTCCGATATATATTTGTGGATTAAAGGCTCCATATCGGCATTTTCATCAACAATTACACCCAAATCATATTTCTCACACAACTGTGCCTGAAAAGTATCAGCATTTACAATCAAAGGCTTACAACACAGAACGGCATTATAAAAGCGATTAGTTATTAGAGTCCTACTATTGATGTCATCGCCTGTAAAAGCGTTTACCATATCGCTTTGTCTAATAATGTCAAGTTCATCCTTCTTCTGGTATCTACCCGTAAAAGAGACATTTTTGATACCTCTATCCTCTGCATGCTTCTGTAAAATAGGCAAAGCCCAACCTGATCCTGCGAAAGTCAAAAAATAACCCTTATTATTAGCAAAACTATCCATCACAAACGCATTTGCAACATCATCTCGTAATTGTCCAATGGTAAGAATATTCAAGTGCTCCTTATTCATGTTTTTAATAGGTTCATCATAACAAGCTTTCAGAAGCTCAAGGCCAACATTATGACCCACCAAATACTTTGTTTTATTTTTAGGCATCCACTTCAGAAATCCCTCAGAAGAAACTACTGTATAAGCCGAGTTCTCAACCAATTTCTCTAACGAACAATTGAATATCTTCGTATTGCACAACGGTGAATGGTCGCGTACATCGAAGATAAATCGACCCTTAAACCACCTGCTCAAGAATCGCTCCATGAAGATGGAATATGTTACTGTAAACACAACCATACTCGTATACTCATGTTTCTGCAAGTGTTTTCTCACATAAAGACCAAATCTTATAGCGTGATACATTTTCTTCCATGCTGAGCCGAATGCATCAGAATAAACATCCCAACTATAATAGTTTGAAGGATCAACATAAGTATCTTCTAAAAGTCGATTCCAATACAAGACATCGTAATCGACCTTATTAATCTCAAAGATTCTTATATAATACTGCACATAAGGAGCATCAGAAATATTAGACGGTGCCACCAAAAGTACCTTACTCATCACAAACCCTATTAATATGTTCAATAATTTTTTTTACTTGAGGTTTTGGCATCTTCTTATCCTTTATGAAGAAAGATGCACCTACCCCCTTTTGCGCTAATTCTTCTTTCGACTTTTCACAAATGTTATATATACTTTTTCTCAATCCCGTTACAGATTCTTCTGAAATATAAAACAAATGTTCATCATACTCTTGTGGCATACATTGCAGATGTGCCATCAGTGTTGGTGTACCACTTGCCATATACTCCATTGTTTTAGAAGGGAAAGAGTATTTGGTATAATCCTCATTGCTCCTACGGGGATTAACTAATAATGTTGCCGACTTCTGAAGCTTAATCACCTCATTACGAGGCATCATTCCTTTATAAATAATACGGGAATCCTTCCGAGCATACGCTTCAACATCCTCTCGCCCATCGCCATTTCCACATATCCACAATCGATAATCAGGATTATCTATACCATGAAACGCCTCCAACAAATCAACAATACCGTATCTTCTGCCTAAATTTCCTGTATATAGAACTACCTTGTTTTTATCTTTTTCAACATCTTCATCGTCCTGTTCTGGATCATATATTCCCTCAATCACTATCCATGGCCTTTCTCCCACTGGAAGCCTATCCTTCATGGCTGCTGATAATAATACATATCCATCGACATAGTCAAAGAATGAACCAGAGGCTGGCTTATTTCCTCCCATGCAATTATTTAATCTCGTAATAAAACCATTGTCAGAAGCCATATATTCAGGGAGGTCAGCAGCCAACAGAAACACCTTTGAATCAGGAAAGTACTTTTTAACCTTCTCTATAACTGGCAGATGAGTATAGGAGTAAAAAAATAAAATTCTATTGTCTTTGCTCTTTGCGCACCATTCAAGTATGCGTTTATTCATCTTCCGGTGAATATCACTTCGTTTTATATACATTAAATTACAATAGGAAATACTCTCAAACCCATTTATTTTAATTCCCTTTACAAAAGGTTTTTTGTAGTAAAGAGGAAAAGAGCCAATAACAGGAGCATTTAAGACCTCCACAGGAGCGTTATTCTCTCGGAATCCTTTTAAAATTGCGCGACTTAGGTTATTTGCAGCATAGTCAAGCGCAACTTTAGAACATTTAAAATACTCTCCGAATAAAGAATCGTGATATAACTGTGAAATATATAAAACATTTTTCATATTATAAATACTTAATTATAACGCTACAAATACAACTGATTGTTTTAGTTTTAGTTACACATACTTATAATTCACCAATTATTGCTATAACTTGTATTGTACTAAAAATACGCAAGCAGCACAATAGTCAATAGCCAGCTCGCATTTCTTCAGACGTTGCCCAATTAATATGTCCCCAAAATAATGAAATCAACAGTAAGTACCACTCGTAAAAAAAAACATGAGAAAAAAAAGAATTCATCAGTATTGTCACAAAAGCAAATATAGCAGAGGGTGCATAGTTTGATCTTACTTTTATTAATGTATAAACATACTTACTAAATAAAAATACAAAAAGCAATAGAGCACAGAAGCCAAATAGCCCATAATCGAAAAGGAACTCCAAATAGTCGTTATGCGCTGATAACCTTTCTGGAGATAAATGCGACAAACTGTTATATCCATGACCAAATAACCAATCAAACGCCCCCCCATTCATAATCATTGCAATCGTTGTCTTGTAAATTTCATCTCTACCAGAAGAATCACCTTTATTTAACTGGGTAAATCTATCTAATAACATATCGCCTCTGTCGCCAAAAAATGTTTGAAAAAACTCATAACATCCAAAAGCTCCAATGCAAATCACTGCCAGCATAATGAATTTGCTTTTTTTTGATTCATTCACAAAAAAAGACACATAAAGAAATGCAGCCAAGGCAAAGATATAGGCGACCAGACCTGAGCGCTTAAGTGAATATAATAAAGCAACACCTGTTGCCATTAATACTATATATCTAACTAGCTTATACTTACTACAAAGAAGTATAGGAGTAAAATACAGCAATGTATATGCCGCATTATTTTGGCTATCAAAATTAATGAAAATATTATGTTGATAGTTATAATAATAAAACACAGTTAACAGACAGTAAACCAACAGCATACCAATCATATATACACGTTCGTTCTTGCCATTTGATAGAAATCTGTACGGCAAGTAAACTCCAATTGCAGGTAACATTAAGCTGACAAACAATTCCTTTGCAGGGAGTGGGGTAAATAAGCTATGCAACAAAACCACAAGATACGAAGTCCATATAAACAAACTGAATTTTTTAATATTTTCATTTCTAATTGCCCCATACTGGACTTTAAGCAAAATAGACACCAATAATATACATAGTGGATATATAATCGAAGACTGTATAGATGTTTCTACAGGAAACATTCTTGACGCCTCATAGAAATACAACCCAAACAGTACAATACTGAATAAAAGGATTTTATATAGTTTCACTTCAAAATGAATTATAATTAACCCAACATTTTTTTATATTGTATAGCAATATACTCTTCGAAGAACTCTGGAGCTTTTTCCATATTTGCAACAGGAAGACTATTACTCAAATAATCCTTTAACATTTTTTTTACTTGAGCTACCACATCTTCAATATCTGATATATCTGATATATACCCTACATGCGAAGATTCAACAATATCTCTTAAAGTGCCATTTTTAGGGCTTACACAAAATATTGGTTTTTCACACTGAAACGCATCCACACATTTTGTTGGTAAATAAATACCTTCCTCACAATCAGTTTCTACTATTAAAGACACATCACAAGAAGATATAAAATTCATACAATCAGAATACTGTTTGGGTGGAATAAAATCAATAACATTAGAAAGCCCCAACTCTAAAGATATTTGTTTTAATTCCTCACTATAATAACCAACAAAATAAAGTTTTACTTTCACATCAAATTCTTTTAGAGCTGAAGACAATGCCTTAAGAAACACTTCTGGTTTTCTTGGGGCACCAACACTACCACAGCTCACAATCTTTAATGTTGAATTTCTTGTTGTATCTGCTTTGAAGAATTGCCTTAATTCAGAGTGTGCCATATGATGAATAACCCTCGTATTTTCTTTCTTTACATAGGAAAAGCATTTCAACATATAGTTCCTAAGCCGTGCGCTCGGAAATGTATGAATATCTGCATATTTTTGAATTGCTTTATACACCTTATTCTCAAAAAATGAAAGTTTTGCATTATAACCTTGACCATAAGGGGCTGGGAAGCGTTTCAATGGAAATGGATCATTCCAATTTGCAATCCACCTGACGCCATATTTCTTTTTTAGAGTAATACCTACGATATCGGTAAAAAAGCCTCTGGTAATCATCACGTCGTAATGAAAACCCTTATCCTGTTTAACAAGATTTTCAACAGCTTTAAGGACCGAATAAGCAATTGATATCCCATTATAAAAGAAACCTGTTTTTACAAAAATCCCTAAATTATATGGCAAATTCTTCATATTACTACATAACGAAGCACTTCTCGAAAAATTTCGCAATTTTGGATTTACCGTTATCACCCTCATACTTGAAGGTTTTTGTAGAAACTTATCTATTTTTGAATCTACAGGGTATGTAGATGGATCAGAGCAAGTAAACACATCAACTTGATAGCCCATAGAGGCTAATACATATGCAACTTTTGAATTACATATTGACTCTGAACTTTTAATTGGAAAAGAGTGTGGAGCTATATATAGTATTTTTTTCATTTTATCAATCACATTATATTAGTCATCATATCGTTATAGGCTTCCAACATTAGTTTCGCTTTTTGAGCGCACTTCCCATCATCAAAATTCAAAATCTTAGAAGCGACATCTGTAGGAGTTGCTATACTTGAAGGTTTGTGAACATTACAATAATTGTCAAGTAAACCGAATCTACTAATAATTTGATAAGTCTTACTAGAAAGGGGGTTTATTCCATAGGCTTCTTCCGCTTTAGAAAATCCATATGTGTCCACAACATACAAAGGAATAGAATTATGTAGCGAGCACAGTACAGGGTGCATCAATTCTCCAATATATCCTTTTGAGTATTTTATAAGACAATACCATTCAATAGGATCAATAGGAAACTTGAGTCTGTGAGACAAAACATTCTTAGCTGTTTTATTTGCTTGAGGCAGTTCATAAGCTGTTAGCCCCCTCTTCTTCAGTTCTAATTCTACTTGCTTTTTCCATTCTGAAGATATAGATTTGTGGTCTACCGTTACCAGCACATAGTTCTCATCAAGCCCAAACTTCTCTAAAATATACTCTTTAGAGAATTGTTCTTTAACATTCTGATTAAAAGCAAAAACAGGATCAGGAGTAATCTTTGGAACAATCTTTCCATTACTTAATTTCTTTATCATGCTTTGCGTCCACACATCGCGAACAGAAATATACGAAAACCTATCAAGTGCCCTTTGGAATTGTGCCTTCTTAAATAGAATTTTAGGATAATTCGTATTCTGAGCCGATCCTGACATTATTGCAAGTTTTACTGGATGAACAAGATAATCCGCAAAATCCCCCCAAAATGCATTGGGAAAATCCGAATCAACACACGGCTTACTATATACTAAGCCTCGTCGTGTCAAATGTATCCGACAAAGTATCGGTATATAAGTTAATACTGCATCACTACCAATAACCACTAGTTCAATACCATTTTCTTCTATCACTTGCGCAACATCTTCACTACTACGACATATTTTTGTAATCCTCGAATAGCGTTCTTTTGCGAATTGATGAAATGCTTGGTTTTGTTCTTGCGGCACAACCTTCTCATAATATTTTTCCAAATCTTCTGGAACCCAATTTATAATAAAAGGTTCATGACCTGCATTTTTAAAATATCCAAAAGTAGAAAGCGTTTGAAGATTTGCTCCAAAATTGGAAACGAAATGATATGTTAAAATTCCTACTCTCATCAGCTCTTTTTTAGTATTTTATTAGACATAGATTTCAAAAAAGATTTCTCACTTTTATCCAATCCCGCAAGCAACATAATTAGGCAAGTTATTCCTATTGTCACAAAAACAAGCAAAATTGAATCAATTACCGATGTTCCATATCCTTTCAGAAAAAACGGTATCGGTATAGAAAGACATGTTACCACACTACATGGAAGAACCACTTTTTTTATGTATTCGCTTAGCTTATATGGAACATATCTCTTAATGTAGCACAACCTATATAAATAAGCGAATGTGCTAACAAGCAAATTTATAATGAATGCTACTACCGGAGACAATCCAAACTTAAAAGCTATATAAACTAATGGTACGTTCAGAAAAACAATTAGACTAACTAATACTTGATATTTCTGGACTTTACCGGTAGCACCTATTGCCGTCCATAAAGGCGCCGACAATGCCTCAGTAAATGAAGATACTATTACAAGTTGAGTAAAAATAACTGCATAATCTGGCACATTCACCAACCAAATAGATAATATCTCCTTACAGAACAGTATAATTGGAAAAGATATTACGAACAATAAGTAATATGAGAACTTGGAAGAACTGTATAACAACGATAATAGTTGTTTTTTTTCGTCTGCAGCATATAGTTTTACAATCTGGGGAGTAAAGGCGGTCTGAAAACTTGACACAAAACCATACACAGCATTAAGTACTTGATTAGCTACACCAACAGCCGCATTAACCGCAACATTATAGAATATATTAATTAAAATGTTTGTGCCCTGCTTCGCACCTACCATAGCCATACCCCCAAAAAGATACCAAGTTGAAAAAGATATCATTTCTTTATATTGATGTTTATCCCATACAAATTTAAATCTTGTAAATGACAACTTTCTCTTACACTCAATTTGATAGATGAATAATGACAATAGAGTCACCAACATAAGAAGTATTGAATACATCACAAGACTATCATAGGAAATAATTGGAAGAACAAGAACAACCCCTAATTTCAAAACAACCTCAAGAACTGAAACATAAGCAAATATAGACATCCTTTCTGCCGCAATAATTGAAGCTCTATATGGAACCACCATAATACCTATTAATGTGGTTATAACAGACATCTGATAAACCCACATAGCAGCAGACCCTCTTCCTTCTGGGATGTTGAGTTGTGTCACAACAAACCATACTCCAACGGTTTCTGACAAAAACAGAACCAACAGGAATATAGTAAAATGCGTCAATATTGAAGTATTAAACACATGTGAAACTATACTGTCATCCCTTAATCCCAAGCTATAATTAAGAAAACGCTGGGTAGATGATGTCATCGCATTGGTTAAAAAGGAGAATAAAACCACCACCCCACCAACAACATTGTATATACCAAAATCGTCTGCTCCTAGCACCTGTAGTACCACTCTAGAAGTATAAAGCGATATTACCATAGTAAAGAGCATACGTATGTACAACAAGATTGTATTTACAGCTATACGTTTGTTATTTGCGGAATTATTTGACATTGTTTTTTATATTTAAACTTTTGTTCGTTATAGCTAAAGTCTTGTTTTTTACCATTATACGATAGTACTTCTAATAAATATGATGCTCAACCAATAATATCATTCCCATAAAGTAATTATGTTTATAACAAAATACCATCGAGGGATTCCCCCTCTATGGGTTTTTCGCAGGCCTTATTGCTCTAACATCTTTCGAATCTCATAGACAGCGCCAAAGATTACCCATTGCTATAGAAATAGCACCACCATAAGTTAGCTCAATGAGCAACTATATGGCATCAGCCACAAGAATTAGTGTGTGAGCTATAGCTGACCTTCCAAAAAAGATAATCAGGGTATTGGTAGACATAGCCTCCATCTCAGATAGGCTCACCTTTATTTTTGCTATTTTTAAAAAAACATCAAGAAATATTATAAAGAGCCTTGCATAGGTTTATAGTCACAACTCAGTTTGTAGGACATATCCGCTTTTGTTAAAGAGTATACACATTATCTCCAAAAGCGAAAAATTTCATAAATACAAAACACTTACTTCTTAACCCATTCAACAGGTTCATCTACCAGTTCATAATTCTGATACCCATCCTGAGTAAGAATTACATGACAACGTTTAAAAAGAGCTATTACTTCATCGAGTTTTACATTTTCTACAACAATCTTTACCGCTTTTGATTTATCCCCCCTTTCTTTATCAATACATATAATTGAAAAATAAACTTCAGAGGACTGATTTCCTACATAAAACGTAGCTCCAATAGGGTTATAACGATTTGTGTCTACTTCTAAATCATCTAAATACTGCTTGAGGGATAAATCGTCAGACATATCTGCTGCACTAGTGCCCACATAATCATTGTACTGTACTTTTGCCTTCATTGTCGGATTTTTTTCAAAAAAAACAAGAATTCTACAATATTAATAACTCTCTCTCGTCAAACAATATCATTTCCTACCATAACACTTATTATGCGACGACAAGCCTTCCCATCGCCATAAGGGTTAACCGCTTGCGACATTCTCTTATATGCTTCTTCATCATCGAGAAGTGTACTAACTTCGCTCATAATCTTATGATAATCAGTACCAACAAGATGAACGGTGCCACTTGCAAGTGCTTCAGGACGCTCAGTTGTGTCACGCATTACTAAAACTGGCTTACCCAGCCCTGGTGCTTCTTCCTGAATGCCACCTGAGTCTGTAAGAACAATTGTTGCTTTACTCATAAGGTACACAAACTCCAAATATTGAAGGGGCTCTATGAAGAAGAAATTTGAACGAGTTAAGTCTTCTCCAAAAACCTCATGGATTGGTTTGCGTACATTTGGATTAAGGTGCATTGGGTACACGAAATCTACATTTTGATATTTTTCTGAAAGATCTTTCATAGCAGTCACCATACGAACAAATCCTTCCCCAAAATTTTCTCGACGATGCCCTGTAATAAGCACAAGTTTCTTTCCATTATTCAATCGTGTGATATCATAACCAGCCTGCAAAAGAACTTCTTCTTGCTTTTTAGCAAGTGATACATCTTTTTTAAGCTTATCAACCACCATATGAAGCGCATCAATCACTGTATTACCTGTTACATATATCTTGCCTTGCGCATGTTCCTCTTGCAAGTTTTTTTCTGAAAGGGGGGTCGGTGCAAAGTTATAAGTTGCAATACGCCCTGTAATTTGACGATTCATTTCCTCTGGCCAAGGACTGTATATATTATGTGTTCGTAACCCTGCTTCCACATGCCCTACTGGTATTTGTTGATAAAATGCAGCAAGAGCTGATGCTGTTGAGGTTGTGGTATCACCATGAACCAAAACTACATCAGGCTTACACTCCTTCAAAACATCACGCATACCAGTAAGTACACGTGCCGTCACATCATACAAATCCTGACCCTGCTTCATTATGTTAAGATCATAATCAGGCTTCACATCAAAAATTGCCAACACTTGATCAAGCATTTCACGATGCTGACCTGTCACACACACCAGGGTTTTAAACTCATCGGTATGTTTTTGAAACTCCTTTACCAATGGGCACATCTTAATAGCCTCGGGTCGAGTTCCGAAAACGAGCATAATTGTTTTCATATCATTTTTTTTAAATCTCTAAACTTAGAATTTGCGCCAGACCATTTTGTTGACGATGCCGACGTAGGATTGGACGATTTTTACTACTTTGGTGCTTACGTTTTCGTCTACATAGTCGGGTACGGGGATTCCGTGTTGGCCGTCGCGACAGAGTTCTACGGCTGTATCAACTGCTTGGAGGAGCGACTTTTCGTCAATGCCGGCGATAATGAAGTCGCCTTTGTCGATGGCTTCGGGGCGCTCAGTGGAGGTACGAATGCAGATGGCAGGGAATGGATGCCCCACACTGGTAAAGAAACTGCTTTCTTCGGGGAGTGTGCCGCTATCGCTCACCACTGCAAAGGCGTTCATCTGAAGACAGTTGTAGTCGTGGAAACCGAGTGGCTCGTGCTGAATCACGCGCTCATCAAGCTTGAAGCCGGAGGCTGCAAGGCGGTTGCGGCTGCGTGGGTGGCAGCTGTAGAGGATTGGCATGTCGTACTTCTCCGCCATCTTATTGATTGCTGAGAAAAGTGACATGAAATTCTTCTCGGTGTCGATGTTTTCCTCTCGGTGTGCCGAAAGAAGAATGTATTTGCCCTTCTCCAAGCCGAGACGCTGGTGCACATCGCTCGCTTCGATGTCGGCAAGGTTGTTGTGAAGCACTTCTGCCATTGGCGAACCTGTCACATAGGTGCGCTCCTTGGGTAGACCGCAATCGGCAAGATAGCGGCGAGCATGCTCAGAGTATGCCATGTTCACATCGCTGATAATGTCAACGATACGGCGGTTGGTCTCTTCTGGCAGACACTCGTCCTTGCAGCGGTTACCAGCCTCCATGTGGAAGATAGGAATGTGCAGACGCTTGGCGCCAATCACACTCAGGCATGAGTTGGTGTCGCCCAACACAAGCACCGCATCGGGCTTAGTCTGCGCAAATAGCTTGTAAGAGCAGTTGATGATGTTGCCACAAGTGGCACCGAGGTCATCACCTACTGCATCCATATACACTTCAGGCTCTGCGAGCTTCAAGTCGCGGAAGAAGATGCCATTGAGGTTGAAGTCGTAGTTCTGTCCCGTGTGGGCAAGAATCACGTCGAAATACTGACGGCATTTGTTGATAACGGCTGCCAGACGGATAATCTCTGGACGTGTACCAACAACGATGATAAGCTTCAGCTTACCGTTCTCTTTAAATTTTATGTCTGAATAATCAAATTTAGGTTGCATAAGAAGACTCTTTTTTTGAACACGAATTGCACTGATTGAACTGATGTTTTAATAAGGTTAGCGAATTTTTCGTTCCCATTCAAGACCGTTGTAATGCCCGAAATTATAGAGCAACCCCAGTTTGAATCCGGTAGCCTTCAAATAATTAAAAACTTGGCTTCTGTGTGAATCATCCAAATGAGCCACGGCTTTCAGTTCCACAATAATGTCGCCATAACAAACGAAGTCCGCCTTGTAGGTTTGCCGCAATTCCTTCCCTTCGTAAAATATTTTCAGCTCTTTTTCCCTTTCGTAGGGAATACCTCGCTTTATAAATTCAAGTTCAAGGGCCTCTTGGTATACAGCCTCAAGGAATCCGTGTCCCAGAGCATTATACACATTCATTGCAGCACCATTTATAGCGTAACTTTGCTCCTTGTTGTACAACATCTTCAAATCCGTTCAATTCGTGGAATCTGTGTTCGTTTATTTTTCTACTTTATCAAAATAAGTGTCTGGTTTGTTGGGGTCGAAGATTTCGTTGCAGTACATTACTGTTACAAGGTCTTCGGTGTCGGAGAGGTTGATGATGTTGTGGGTGTAGCCTGGAAGCATGATTACGGATTGAATCTTGTCACCACTCACCTCGTAGTTAAGCACCTCGTCTGTGCCTTCCTTGCGGAGCTGGATAAGGCCGTGACCGCTAACCACGATGAACTGCTCCCACTTGGTGTTGTGCCAATGCTCGCCCTTGGTGATGCCTGGCTTGGAGATGTTGATGCTCACCTGACCACAGTTGAGCGTGTGCACCAACTCGGTGAACGAACCACGGTTGTCCACATTCATTTTCAGGTCGAAAATAGCCTTTTCCTTGGGCAGATAGCTCAGGAATGTACTGAAGAGGCGCTTTGCGAACGAATCGGCTGGAATTTCGGGAATCATCAGTGTGGTGGGCATATCGGCAAACTTGTGGAGCAGCTCCACAATTTCGCCGAGTGTTGCCTTATGGGTTACGGGACAATAGCAGTATCTACCCTTCTTTTCGAACACAGATTTATCAGATTGAACAGATTTTTCATTATCCGTTTTATTCGTACAATCCGTGTTCGTTCCATTCATTGGAATAACCTCTAAGCCCTCAAACTCGCAATGGTGCTCTTCGCCTTTCAGTGCATGAATCATCTCGTCAACGAGATCGTCGATATAGAGCAGTTCCAGCTCCACGCTTGGGTCGTTGACGGTGATTGGCAGGTCGTTGGCGATGTTGTTGCAGAATGTGGCTACGGCGCTGTTGTAGTTGGGGCGGCACCATTTACCATAAAGGTTAGGGAAACGATAAACCAGCACCTTAGCGCCAGTTTCCTTGCCATACGCCAAAAACAGGTCTTCGCCAGCCTTCTTGCTGCGGCCGTACTCGCTATTGCCGAAACGACCGGTCAACGATGCCTGCTGTGAGCTTGACAGCATCACTGGGCAGTTGTTGCCGTGCGCCTTCAGCGTGTCGAGCAAGGTGGAGGCGAAACCGAAGTTGCCTTTCATAAACTCGTCGTTGTCCTTTGGGCGGTTCACTCCGGCAAGGTTGAACACGAAGTCGCACTCCTTGCACCATGCGTCAAGCTGTTCGGGAGTAGAGTCGAGGTCGTACTCGAACACTTCCTCTATGGCGAGGTCGCCATAGCAGCGAGCCTTGCCGTCTTTAATATTATTGAGTTGGGCACAAAGGTTTTTGCCTACAAAGCCCTTGGCACCTGTAACTAAAATCTTCATTTTCGTCGTTTTTTGAACACGGATTTCACAGTTTTTTATTATATCCGACTCGTCTGTTCAATTCGTGTACGTTATCATTACTGCACGAAGTTGCCTTCGCCGCTCAGTTCTTTTTGAATATATTCAAGTGCTCCAATCTTTGCCTTGGTTTCCTCAAGGTTCAGACGATAGGTGTTATCGGAGTTGAATTCTTCAATTTCCGCACGCTTAGTGTCGCCTTCCTTGAAGAATTTATCGTAGTTCAGACCACGGTTATCGGCTGGCACGCGGTAGAAATTGCCCATGTCCTCCGCCTTGGCACACTCTTCCTTGGTGAGCAATGTCTCGTACATCTTCTCACCGTGGCGAATACCAATTATCTTGATATCTTCCTTCTTGCCACCGAAGAGCTCGCAAACTGCCTCGGCCTGTGTCTGAATGGTGCACGCAGGGGCCTTTTGCACGAGAATATCGCCGTTTTGACCATGCTCAAACGCAAAGAGCACGAGGTCGACAGCCTCCTCAAGCGACATGATGAAGCGAGTCATCTTTGGTTCGGTCAGCGTGATAGGGTTGCCATTGCGAATTTGATCAATCCACAAAGGAATAACAGAACCACGTGAACACATCACATTGCCATAGCGGGTGCAGCAAATCTTGGTCTTGCCTGAATAGCGGCTCTTGGCCACTGCAATTTTCTCCTCAATGGCCTTGGTAATGCCCATGGCGTTGATAGGATAAGCAGCCTTATCAGTAGAAAGGCAAATCACTGCGCCTACGCCAGCCTCTATGGCTGCGGTCAACACATTATCGGTGCCAATCACATTAGTCTGCACAGCCTCCATCGGGAAAAATTCGCAGCTGGGCACCTGCTTGAGCGCTGCTGCATGGAAAATGTAGTCAACGCCTGGCATAGCGTTGCGGCACGACTGCAAGTTGCGAACGTCGCCGATAAAGAACTTAATCTTATATGCCACATCTGGATATTTCATCTGATACTCGTGGCGCATATCGTCCTGTTTCTTCTCGTCGCGCGAGAAAATGCGAATTTCACCAATGTCTGTACGGAGAAAACGATTCAATACTGCATTGCCGAAGGAACCTGTTCCACCGGTAATCATAAGGGTTTTACCTGCAAAAATGCTCATAGTTATATCTATTTAAAACTTTTGTTTTTTAATCTCTTCTGAAAATGTCGCGTGTATATACTTTTTCTTCCACATCGTCGAGGCATGCGTCGTAGCGGTTGGCGATGATGGCGTGGCTTTGTGCCTTGAACTGTGCCAGGTCGTTGACCACCTTGCTGCCGAAGAATGTGGTGCCGTCTTCAAGTGTTGGTTCATAGATAATCACCTCTGCACCCTTTGCCTTGATACGCTTCATGATGCCTTGAATGGCTGACTGACGGAAGTTGTCAGAGTTCGACTTCATGGTGAGGCGATACACGCCAATCACACAGCCACCCTGCTCTGTGCCGAACTGGTTATTGCTGTAATAGTCGTACCAGCCTGCTTTGCGGAGCACTGCGTCGGCGATGTAGTCTTTGCGGGTGCGGTTCGATTCCACGATGGCCGACATCATGTTTTGTGGCACGTCTTGGTAGTTAGCGAGCAGCTGCTTGGTGTCTTTTGGAAGGCAGTAGCCGCCGTAGCCAAATGATGGGTTATTATAATGTGTACCGATGCGTGGATCGAGGCCAACGCCCTCGATGATGGCTTCTGAGTCAAGACCCTTTACTTCTGCATAGGTGTCAAGCTCGTTGAAGTAGCTCACGCGGAGCGCGAGATAGGTGTTGGCGAAAAGCTTCACCGCCTCGGCTTCCTTCATGCCCATGAACAGGGTGTCGATGTTTTCCTTGATGGCGCCTTCTTGCAAGAGTGCGGCAAAGGTCTTAGCAGCCTCTTTCAGCATCTCCACATCGGTAACCGATTGGATAGCTTTGTTTTCCGCCTCAAATTCGGGCTTGTCGATGATTTTAGGATAGCCCACGATGATGCGGCTTGGGTAAAGGTTGTCGTAGAGTGCCTTGCTCTCGCGAAGGAATTCGGGCGAGAACAAGAGGTTGAACTTCTTCACGCCTTTCTGCGCATACTTCAAGTAGAGGTTGCGGGTGTAGCCCACCGGAATGGTCGATTTGATAATCATCACTGCATCGGGATTCACCTCCAGCACCAGGTCGATCACCTCTTCCACATGGCTTGTGTCGAAGTAATTCTTCACAGGGTCGTAGTTGGTGGGGGCAGCAATCACCACAAAGTCGGCATCGGCGTAGGCTGCCTTGCCGTCGAGGGTGGCAACAAGGTTCAATGGCTTCTCTGCCAAATACTTTTCGATGTAATCGTCCTGAATGGGCGAAATACGGTTGTTCAACTTTTCCACCTTTTCAGGAATCACGTCCACTGCTGTTACATGATGGTGCTGGGATAGCAATGTAGCTATGCTCAGTCCCACGTAGCCCGTACCAGCCACGGCAATTTTAATATCTTTACCTTTATACATGTATTATTCAGATCACCATAATATTATTGAAATGAGGACTATTCGGCTATCTCGAAGTCTTCGTTGTGCACATTGTTCACCGCCACGGCAAATCCACCAATGTTCATCACCAACTGACGGTCACGCTTCACTCGCACCACATAGCACTCCTGCCCTTTAAAAAGGCCTGTAAGCACGCGGAGCCTCACGTGGTCTTTAGCAAATCGCTCAAATGGCTCGCGCATGAATGTCAACCGCTCTGGCTCGTTTTGCATCACTGCCATGAATGGCTGCATCACGCTGTCGGGGATTGATGCGGGCTTTTTGGTGCTACAGTTGTTCACCAGATAATACTGAGGGAAGTTGAGTTTCAGGAATGTCCTCAACTGATTGGTAGCACCCTGCAAGAACACAAGCCCATTTACGGTAGGCTTTTCCGTTTTCACCACGCCTTTTCCGTCGGGTTTGTCTTTGTATCTAACTGTGCGGTGTTCGAAACACTTCGGCTTGAAATCGCCCAAAAGTTTTCGATTTTCGAGATTTTTTTCAAAAACTGCCGCCGACATGTGCTGTATGAAGATATAGCCCCATGGAGCCGCTTCCGTTTTTGGTGTGCTGGGTATTTCGATTTTGTCATCGGCGCATTCGTCTTCGCTTCGTGCGGCATTCTCCTTTTCTGGCTTTTCTGCACTTGCTGCATCTTCAAAACCAGCTATTTCTCCCACTTTCGAGACCGATTCGCCAGTCCCGACTATGTGGATGCCCTTTGGTAAACGCTTGTTGTTATACACGTCGTTCACGTCGGCTGTAGAAGATAGAAGCGAGCAATCCTGCGTCATTTTCATTTTCTACTTTATGTCACTGTTGGCCATCATCAACCTGAGTGATTGCGCCAATTTTACATTGACATTATTCATAAAATCATACAGTTAAGTATGTTTGGCCATTAACGGATGAGTAGGTCGCGACTTAGCTAAAAGCTAAAGCAAGCGCAAATACTTAGCATCGTCGTCCCCCACCCTTGTGTATGGCTTTGTGTCTTTATCCGCTCATTTATGCTTTCCCGCCATAAAGACAAAAAATAGTACTGCAAAGGTACATAATTCTCCACACATATCCTACTTATTGCCTCCAAAAGTGCCACATTTAACACAACTTACACAATAATTCGAACTGCAGCTCACCCTATCCCCCATTTCCAATTTTAATCCATTAGTCTTTTTGCATGTTTTTCAAAATTCGCACACTTTCCCAGTAATCGTCAATGTTCTTAAATATTTGCTTTGCGCCTTCTTCTGAAAGATGATGTCCGCTGTCAATCATTTCATAACTGCTATAATAACCCGAAAACTCTTCCACATACTTAGTTCCAAACAATTCATCATACTTTCCAAAAAAGCCTTTTACAAGCATCTTCTCTTGATAATTAACAGATTTCGCTATCCATATTTCATACGGCATATATGTCTTTATCATCTTCATGAAAGCCGCATCTTGCTCCACCAGTTTACACAGTTCTACAGGTGGATCCCAACATGGATTGATGACAAATCTCGGAATCCCATTTAAAGTCAAAGTGATAAATCCCCCAAGACTCGAACCTATCACCAAATCAATCTTGAATTCGTCAATAAAATTCAAAATTTGCTCTCTTGCGTGCGAACAGTCTGCCTCATCATAATCAATTGAAAACAACTTATACCCCTCCGGAAGCGCATTTAAAACTCGTTTATACCCTCTCCCATACGCAGAACCTCGAAACCCATGAACATAAAGCACTCTTTTCATATTCCAATCAATTTTAAATTCACATACAATAATAGTAAAAAGTCCCAAAAATTCAATCCCCACCCACAAAACTTCTCACAAAATTAGACAACGTTAAGTAGGTTTATTTCCTATCGGAGAAAAAATCACGCCAAAACGGATTTTCGGCATCAAATATCCTGCGTTCCATAGCAGATAGTTTGTGTGGATAATCTGCGAATAGGTTATAAATTTTCACCTTGTCGAATGAAAAAAGCCACACACCTGTCTCGTCGGTATTGTCAACCCACCAAATAGTGTCGGAGGGTTTGTTTTTGTAAAATCTGCGATTAGCCATATTTTCACATGTTTATTTACGCAAATTTAGCAGTTATTGCGATATTCACAGCCTATTTCATTGCGTTTTTTTCGTCAATCGTGTAGCATGTGCTTAATCGGTTTATTATTCGCTATAATGTTATTCTGATTCCACAACGTAGGCGACACACGCACTTATCATCGCCTGCGTTGATTGCACGGTCGATGAACTTGTTGAAAAGGTCTATGCCTGTTAGCGGTTGTGAATTGCTTTCAAATTTGTATCTTTACATCGTGGTAGACAACGCCTTACTGTGTTCAGCGAGGCAGTCGCCTGTTGTGAATTGCTTTCAAATTTGTATCTTTACATCGTGGTAGACAACGTAGCGACCTTTTTATCATCGTCAACCATGGTTGTGAATTGCTTTCAAATTTGTATCTTTACATCGTGGTAGACAACAAAGGCGTAGCAAGCATGAAAGAAAGTCCTGTTGTGAATTGCTTTCAAATTTGTATCTTTACATCGTGGTAGACAACTTGATTACACGTTGAGAGCGAATCTTGAACGTTGTGAATTGCTTTCAAATTTGTATCTTTACATCGTGGTAGACAACCTTCAAGAATTTTTTGCTCTAAATCTGCCAGTTGTGAATTGCTTTCAAATTTGTATCTTTACATCGTGGTAGACAACTGATTTGTTGTTGTTATTGCTAACTCGTTAGTTGTGAATTGCTTTCAAATTTGTATCTTTACATCGTGGTAGACAACTGATTACCTGTATTCAACAGTATATCAATCGGTTGCAAAGATTTTAGAAAAAATAAAAAATGATTGTTTACTACGCAAAAGCCTCACTGATGTGGGGCTTTTTTTGTGGAGTTAGTTTTCTTCGTGCACACTGCATTTAGGTGATGTGGGGAATAATTTGTAATTTTGTGGTGTAAAAAATTATTAATTTTTGAACGTGATGAAGAAAACGATATTATTGTTAGTGAGTGTGGTGGCGATGGCTTTGACTGCCGATGTAATGGCGGAAACGCGCGATGAAATCGCCAAAATTGGGCAAAATGTGGGCGCGGAAGGCAAGTTTTGCTACTGGACGGAAGGCAGCGTGCCTTTGGCAAAACTCAAGAACTTTGTGGAGCGTGTGACCAATCCGCAGAGCGATGGCTTTGTGCCGCAGTCCGACCGCGTGGCGGTGTTTGACCTCGACGGCACGCTCGTGTGCGAAACCGCCCCATCGTATTTTGAATGGATGATGTATTTGCACCGCGTGTACGACGACCCCACTTTCCACGCCACGAAAGAGCAGATTGCCACCGCCGACACCATTAAGAAGGCTGTGTACGCTCGCTCGGTGCCTGGCGATATGATGTGGACAGAGGCAATCGCGCAAAACGAGGTATTTGCCGGCATGACCGATGAACAGTATCGCGATTACGCAATTGAATTTATGGAAACGCCTGTTGAGGGCATGAGCAATTTGCAGTGGGGCGAAGCCATCTACTTGCCCATGGCTGAAGTGGTGGGATATTTAGCAGCCAACGGCTTCACCACCTACGTGATTTCGGGCAGCGAGCGTCAGGTGACACGCGCCTATGCCGATGGAGCGTTGGCGTTTGGCCGCAACCACATCATAGGCTCCGACATCTACACCTACGCCACCTCGCAAGGCAATAAAGAGGGCTGGGACTATTCGTTCAAGCCTACCGACGATGTGGTGCGCGGCGCTATGTATGTGAAAAACTTGAAGATGAACAAAGTGAGCGCCATTGTGCGCGAGATAGGCATAAAACCGATTTTGGCTTTTGGCAATTCATCGGGCGACTTCAGCATGTTTGAATACACGGTCGCAAACAACCACTACCCCAGCATGGCGTTTTGCGTGCTCGCCGACGATGTGGTGCGCGAGTACGGCAACCCTACAAAAGCAGTAAAAATGAAATCGTCGTGCGACGCTAAAAACTGGACCACAATCTCAATGAAAACCGACTTCGCCACCATCTACGGCAAAAATGTAAATAAACAAGAAAAATAGCCCATCCTCTTTATATTATATAAGGAGAACAATTAAACCCAAATCGGTCATTAGGCCGTGTAAGGATTTTTAGATTACTTTTTGCGGTCTTTCGGCTTTTATAAGATGCCTTTCGCTTATTTTTAATTCGTAATAGTTCGCTATCACTCATTAAAAGACAAGCAAAATTCATTCTTCTAAAACTCCGAAATACCACAAGCCCTAATGACCGATTTGGGATAAATACGATTTGCCACATCCACATACATAGGGCATGGCAGAATCCCCATTGGATAGTATGGAGAGAAATCATTCGGGAATATTGTTCGTTTCTTTTCTAAGTTATAATTATAGGTATTTCAATTAGGAAAAATGGAAAACGGGGCTTAATAATAGTGATTTAACACAAATTTCCCTACCTTTCAACTTTCCATGGCAAATTTAACACTTTTCGCTCAAGCAATCAACACTCTTCCAATAATTCATCAAAGAGGCAAATACCGACAAGCACTACAAAAACCACAACACTGTTGCCTATCCCACTTGATTTCGGAGAAGTGGAGCTTAGAAGAGCTCTAACTGTTGTGGGCCGTATTCTTTTACATGCTCAGTGGTACCGTGGAATAGTTCCATTGCTCCGAATTGCTTGTCGGTGACGCATAGAATGCCTATCATTCCCGAATCAGGGAGTATCGACTTTACCCGCTTGATATGCACATTGGCATTTTCCCTGCTGGGACAGTGGCGAAGATAGATGGAAAACTGAAACATCGTAAAGCCATCTTTCATGATTTCTTTACGGAAACGAGCCGCCACTTTTCGTTGTTTTTTCGTCTCGGTAGGCAAGTCGTAAAATACCAATACCCACATAATTCTATATTCGCTGATTCTTTCCATTATGGAACAGTAGGATAGCTCAACGTTTTCAATTCTCCTGCATAGCATTTGGCAAGCGAAGAAGTGGTGACTGATGCCGCCACCATCAAAGGACTGCGCTTTCCCTCTATCTTCACATCGAGTGTGGGGATTTGTAGCAATTCTCGCTTCACGTCGATAGAAATATCGTCCATTTCACCGTATTTTTTGAGAATGTTTTTCACCAATTCATCTACAAATGGGCGGTAAGGCTCCATAATGTCGTCGGCAAGACAATAGGCATTGTAGCGATTATGGTGATGAATACCAAGCGTGGGCATCAACCCTGACCCTACCAATGCACGAGCAATCACGCCACGAAGTATGGCGTAACCATAATTGAGATAATTGTTTGGACACGCAAACTCTCTGCCACGAATAAAGTCTTCCACTTCTGGAAAAAAGTTTCTCCAATAGTAGGCAGCTGCACGTGCCTCAAGATTGGTGGCATCATCGCTTCGCACTTCGCTCACCCATGCCCGCATGTTGCCCGTTTGCACACCTTTTACCATCTTCTCAAGCATAGCCGCTTGATTGGCAATTTTGGCTTGCACCGTTTGTTGCCACAACTGCTTGCGAAGTGGCTTGCTGCAATCCACTTGATTTTGAAATCGCTCGCTCTGAAGTGTGTTACCCTCAAGTGGAAGCAATAGCCCAGTGGGCAGGTGAGCATTATCGCAAGTAATCACAGCACAATTGTTAGCAAGCAGAGCTTCAAGTAGTCCTTGCGTGATGGTGATACGCTTATGGTCGAGTATCACCACCCCAAGGTCTTCAATCGGGAAAGTGCGTACGCTTTCCTTTTTTATTTTATCGCACACGGTGTCATTCTCCTCCACTTCTGGCAGACGAAGCACCATCTGCGAATGAACTAAGCTCAAATAGGCTGGATTTCCAAAATAGAGTGTCCGCTTAATCATATTCACCTACTGCTACAATTTTACCAATATGGTCAACCCTCACTTTCACAAAGCCTCTCAAAGCATTTTCATTTTGAATTCGCTTCCAAGTTATATTCCTAAGAGGCTTTGACTCTTCCACGTTTGTTTCCAAATGATGACGAAATATATAGTATTTTGTTGACAATTTCTGCACACGGAATAAATGTGGGCTGACGAGATTGAAGTTTGCCTCATCCATCAAGTCAAGCTCTTCAGGATTGAAGCCATGCTCCAAATCTGGCACCACAAAGTATTCGTTTTGCTTCATAGTGAAGAGGAACTTCCAACCCAAATCCTTGTTGTACTGCTTATCCACCACTTGCAAGCCCATATTTTTGCACATCATAGCTTCATAAAACGAAACGATATGCTCATGGTAGTTGCCTTGTTCATCTTCAAAGATTGCTACATGGTGATTATTGCTCGTGCTCACATAATCGGTCGGCTCTGTCTCGCCATTCTTATTCACCTTCTCGTGAAGTGGCGTCGCCACATTCACACCCTTGATGGTTACGCTTTTTATGGCAATGCCTTTTTCCTCATTGAGCCAGATAGGATTGTCATCAAGATTTGAAAATGCGGCTTTAGCATCACCCTTAAAATCTTCAAGTCTTTTTTCCAAGATGCGTCGAACACCTGCATCAATCACCTTTTCAATCTTCAAATCAGGTGTGATAGATTTGCGAATAGTGTACACGCTTTCCATACTCACTGTTTTCACTTTTGGTGGCACTGCGTGGGTGTGCAACTCGTCGAGCCACAAAATATTCTTCTCTAATGAGTTCTTTCCTGTAAATGCTTTCGCAGGGTTGCCTCCAAACTCCTTCAACCGAGCCAGCAATGCCTCACGATACGCCTTTCGACATACAGTGGCAATTTTCGCCTCATCGAAGTTTTTCCCCACTTTCTCCAATGCAGAAGCGTAACGGTTGCGCTTTCCATACACTGTCTCGTTGTGAAGCTGGCCACGAGGCGTAAGAGTGATTTGCTTTGCGCCATTTTTCGCACGGTTTCTATTCGGTGTCGCCACCTTGTTTTTAGCCTTAATCGACACAAGAATAGACTTTAGTTGATTCATGGCTTTTGCTCTAAAATCGGGCATTGGGAGCTTGAACTTACGACCAGTGGTAAGCTCCTTATACATTATGCCGTATATGCTGTCGCCACCACCTCGTGCGTTAAGATTATTGAGTAGTTGCACATGCGAAACGGTGGTGAACGCTATAGTGAGGGCATCCATTGCGTGATGGCGATGGTCGTTGCGCTTAGTCCAATCTTTTATTCTGCGCACTTGGTGACCGTCGTTATTATAATGCGCTTCAGTCAATCCAAGCCTATCGTACTTTTCCCAGTTTAATTCCTTCATCACGTCCACCAATTGCCAATCTTCACGCAATCGAGCCGTGATAGATCCTGTGGTAACGACTACCGTACGCGCAATTTCGTGAAGCATCCTTTTAGCCTCCTTGGCTATGTATTGCGAGTCGCTCAAATCGCGATTAAGGAACCCACTTTGAATGTCTTTTTCGGGGGTAAGCAGTTGCTTTTGCTTGCGTGGATTGGTTTTGCCATACACAGTTTTCACCCTCGCCTCATAATCTACAAAACCCTTTTCACCATATTTCTGCTTCACATAGTCACAGGCTGTCATATCAGCCTTTTCGATGTTGACGCTACGCAACTCCAACGTCTTGTTGCCAAATGAATCGTCAAACAATTTCGCCTGTGGAATGATGTGCTCAATATCAAACTCGCGCGAAAACAGCTTTTCTTTTGAAATATAAGTGTTGGAGTAAAGCGTTTTGTATGCATTTGGTTTCAATTCTTCGTAGAGCCGATAACGAATGATGTCGTTGCGACTGGGATGGTTTATTTTAAAATCGTCGATGAGTATCTTTTTAATATCTTCAGTTTCCTTTGTGCGAAGGCGAAGCGCATTAGTGGCGTTTTCACGTTGCTTTTGGCTTTGTTTGAGCTCTCGTGCCAATTCAATATGCACTTCGTCAAACGGTCCGTACGCACTTATACATTCATTCACCACATGCACCATCTGGTTAAGAATCTTCTCTACCACTGGATTTCGCAGACTGTTTTTAGGCAGCACCTCAAGGCATGGCTTCAGCTCACGTTGCTCAATTTCCTCCTTTGTGAGCGACTGCTTTGAATGGCGATAACCTGCCATTTCACACGCCTCGCTATATTTTTTCCCATCATTTTTCATGAAAGGCAAAATGCGCTTGATAGCCTTGGCGCTGAGCGAGCCATAATCTTGCTCAAGTCTCACATTCACCAAAGCTGTGGCATAATCTTCAGGAAGTGAGGTAAGCTGCTGAATATGCTTCACCAAGCCATCGTTGCCCGTGGTGGAGCTGTCGCCCTCGTATGAATAAAGCAAGTGCCAAATACGGAACATAGCATCATCCTCGTTGATGGAAGTGACTATAAAGTCGGAATTGTAGCCCAATGCTCCAAATACGGTTTTCACCATATCAATTTTTTCTTGGCTACTCAGTTTATCAAACTTCTCCACATCATGATCGCTCCACTCCACCACGTTTTTGCAAGCATCCATCAGCGCTGAAGCCGTGGTGTTGCCATCAATCTTATCGTAGTTTAGGCTATACTCCTTAGCATTAATCTTCAACAATTTCATAGCAGCCGAGCCCTTTATTTCCTTTACATATCGCAATTCGTCAGCCAACATTTTTCGCTGGTCAAGCGATAGAGGAATAGAAGTGCCGTCTTCTTTGGAAATAAGCGCGAGATTGTTGAGTTCGCTCCAAATTTTGAATTCTTGATAAATTGGCGAACTTTTGGGGCACACACGAGAGCCAGTGGTTACAATCTTTTTCTTGCCATCAACCATCACTTCAATTTGCTTGCTCTCAAACTCGCAGAATGAAATCAATCCCTTTTGAGACTTCAATTTACGCTGATAGAATATAATAATGTCGCGAAGTTCTTCTTTACGTTCTTTGGTTAGCTCGCTATGGAACCGCTTCTGACACTCCCAAATGGTTTCAAACTCGTTGAGATAATCTTGACGATAAAATACTCTGTTTTTAATACGAAAATGAGGGTCGGCATCAAGATTTTTCATCAAATACTGCCCTACAGTGAGATGCTGGAAATATAGTTCCTTACTGTGATCGCTAATAGCTCCGAGGTAGCCACTGGCTTTGTCAATTTCACCATTGATGGTAGAGAGCACAAGCACCACTTGCTCAATATCGAGTTGATTAGCCAACGCTTCCACACGCCACCTTGCAAGGGTGATGACACGAGTTTTGCGGTCGGTCAGTTCTGCGCATTTCACTTTATGAATGACGAAAAACATTTTCTCTGTGGTTGATTTATTGCGCCCCATCAACTTTTCCTTCAGTTCGGCATTGAGCACCTCTGGGTAATACTGACTTTGGTGGTTAAAAATGATGTTGAATTCTGCTTGCAAATCCGAGCGATAGTAGCTTGGGATATACTTTTTCCCACTATTGAGAATTTTTAATGTATATTCTCCAGGAGTGAGGTGTTCCTCGTAGAGCGACTTTGCCACCGCCATTCCATCGATTAATTCACCATCTTCCTCATTGTTCATTTTTCGCGAACTCTTGTAACCACGCTTTTTATTGAGCATCAAAAGCACTCGGCACAACTGCTCAAGCGAAATCACCTCGGTTGCGGCTTTAGCACGCAAGCGATAAGTTTCAAAAGTAGAAGAATTGCCTTCTTCTGCCAGCCGCGTATCATCAGTAATCCAACCATAAGACTTGAGCGCACTCAAAAGATTTTCACGACGCAACTTGTAGCGTTGTAGATTGCGGCGCATACTTCTCTTGAGCGTGCGGTCGGCTGTGGTGGTAATACTTTTCCCTTGCTCAAAATTGCCTTTTTCATCAACTGTGAGAGGATTTACTCTTACTCCAAGCTTCACGATGCTTGATTCTTCATTGTGGTCGACTGCCTGATTAACGACAGCCCACCCGATGCTACTAGTTCCCAAGTCAAGGCCTAAAACTTTCTTCATTGTATGTAAAATTAGGTGTGTTTGAATATTTTTTTCAAAAATACAACTTATTTTTTGGAAAATGAAATAATATTGCTAAATTTGCCATACAAATTTGAAGCAATTCGCAATAAGGATTATTCCGTTGTGAAAACATCAAGGGCGGCTCATGTCGCTCTTTTTTTATTCTCCACAAAAGTTCTGAAAAAAGTCAACAGGTCAACGAGGCAACGAGAATGCCAAAAGGCGAAGGTATCGTCTTAACTTCTTTAACTTCTTAACTTCTTTAACTTCTTCTCCCCCTATGTGTATTTTACTAAAAAAATAGTAACTTTGTGGGGTAATTTATGAGTTCACTGTTTGGTAAAATACTTGACACACGGCCGAAGCCTAACGAGGCTGTTGGGCATATCGAGCTTCTCGACACCACACTGCGTGATGGCGAGCAAACCTCTGGTGTGAGCTTCTCTACAGCTGAGAAGTTGAGCATATCGCGTATGCTGCTCACCAATCTGCGTGTGCCTCGCATCGAGATTGGCAGTTGCCACGTTTCCATCGGTGAATTCGAGTCGGCAAAGGCGATTTGCCAATGGGCTGCCGACAATGGCCAACTCGCGCGCATCGAAATTTTGGGATTTATCGACGGCGGTAAATCGGTGGAATGGGTGAACAAGGTGGGCGGCAAGGTGATTAATCTGCTGGTGAAGGGATCGGAAAGGCACTGCAACCTTCAACTGGGCAAAACGCTCGAACAGCACTGCGCCGACATCGTGAGGGAAGTGAACTTGGCGCACACCAAGGGGCTGAAGGTGAATCTGTATCTTGAGGACTGGTCGAATGGCATACGCGCCTCCAAGCACTATGTGTATAAACTGATGGACACGCTGCAGCACCTGCCCATTGAGCGATTTATGCTTGCCGACACGCTCGGTATCATGAATCCTAATCAGGTGTATGAATACTGCAAGCGTATGGTGAACCGCTACCCTGCTCTACATTTCGACTTCCACGCCCACAACGACTACGACCTTGCCACAAGCAACGCTTTTGCTGCGGGGCTGGTGGGCATCAAGGGCATTCACTGCACCATCAACGGTCTGGGCGAGCGCGCCGGCAATGCTCCACTGGCTTCGGTGGTGCCTATGGTGCACGACATGCTGCACATGACCACGGGCATCGACGAAAAGCAAATCTACACCGTGAGCCACATCGTGGAATCGTTTTCGGGCGTGGTGGTGGCGCAAAACGAGCCTATCATTGGCGAGAATGTGTTTACACAAACCGCTGGCGTACATGCCGACGGCGACAGGAAAAACGAGCTCTACTACAACAGCCTACTGCCCGAACGCTTCGGCCGCAAACGTGAATACGCCCTTGGTAAACTGTCGGGCGAGGCAAGTATCACCGAGAATTTGCTGGAGCTGGGCATTCAGTTGGGCAAGAAATACGTACAGAAAGTGACTGAAAGAATCGTTCAATTGGGCGATAAAAAGGAGATTGTGACGCAAGACGACCTGCCCTACATCGTGGCAGATATCGTGAAGCGCGACTCGGTAATCAACAAGGTGAAAATTGTGAACTACTCGCTCACTATGTCGCACGGATTGCACCCCACCGCCACGGTGAAACTCGAAATCGAGGGCAAGGAATACGAACAAAGCGCATTCGGCGATGGCCAGTTCGACGCGTTTATCAAAGCGGTGAAGAAAATCTACAAAGACAACCTGAAACGTGAAATGCCTCGCCTCACCAACTACACGGTGAGCATTCCACCCCACGGCAGCACCGACGCGCTGGTGATGACCAACATCACTTGGAACTACAATGGCCACATCATCAAGACGCGCGGCCTGGAGGTGGACCAGATAGAAGCCGCCTTCCAAGCCACCATCAAAATGCTAAACATCATCGAAGGAATGCGCAAATAGAATGGCGGTAATGGACTGTGCCCCCAAAAACGATAACGCCCAAACGTAGGGACATGCCTTCGGCATGTTTCAATAGCAAATCGACAATGCGTCAACACACAGGAAACATGCCAAAGGCATGTCCCTACGTTATGATGAATCACGAATTTAACTTACCATCACTTCAGACCAATGCTATCATTTTGATTACTAACAATTTGTTACGAATAGCAAAAATAGTATTCCCCACCAACAACCGCCCCATGCCTGCCATACGCGCAAATAAATATTGGCGTTTTTTGAAATGGAATGAAAACTATTTCGTAAATTTGTGCAGCAACCATTAATTATGCTATCAAGACAATGACTGAAATGGATTTTATAGTGAGCGAAAATCTGAGCATCTCCCCTCTTTACGGACTGCTCAAACTCACTCCACAATCAGGCACGATGCCTGACACGCACCCCGGACAGTTTGTTCAGGTGGAAGTTCCTCATTCAAAAACCACTTTCCTCCGCCGTCCTATCTCCATCTGCTATGTGGATGAAGAGCGAAATCAGCTCTGGCTGCTCATACGCAAGGCTGGCGAGGGCACAGCATCGCTTTTGGCAACACGAGTGGGCGAAACGCTCAACCTTGTGATGCCACTTGGCAACGGCTTCAGCTGCTCGTTCGCTGGCGAAATGATGCTCATAGGTGGCGGCGTGGGCGTCGCTCCATTGCTCCAACTGGGCAAAGTGCTCTCTAAACTTGGCAAAAAGGTGAGATTTCTGCTTGGCGCACGCTCGGCAAGCGACTTGCTGCTGCTCGACGAGTTTAAGCGTTGGGGCGAGGTGTATATCTCCACCGAAGACGGTTCAGAGGGCGAAAAAGGATTCGTTACCCAACATTCCATCCTCAATTCCCCCATCGACCACATCGCTTGCTGCGGCCCTCAACCCATGATGAAAGCCGTGGCCGCCATTGCCAAGAGCAAGGGCATCGACTGCGAGGTGTCGCTCGAAAACATGATGGCTTGCGGTTTGGGCGCTTGTTTGTGCTGCGTGGAAGACACCGCCGACAGCGGTCATGTGTGTGTATGTAAAGAAGGTCCTGTATTTAATATAAATCGATTGAAATGGTAGATTTAAGCGTTGAAATTGGAAAACTGAAGTTGAAAAACCCGATTATGACAGCATCGGGAACCTTTGGATATGGCGAAGAATTCGCCGATTTTATCGATTTGAACCGCCTTGGAGGCATCATTGTGAAGGGCACCACGCTCCACCATCGCGAGGGCAACCCTTATCCTCGTATGGCAGAAACCCCGAGCGGCATGCTCAACGCCGTAGGGCTCCAGAACAAAGGCGTGGATTACTTCATCGAGCATATTTATCCCCGTATCAAAGACCTTGACACACGAGTGATAGTGAATGTGAGCGGTTCGTGCATCGACGATTATGTGGCTGTGTGCGAAAAACTCAGCCCTCTTGATAAAGTGGCAGCCGTGGAAATCAACATTTCTTGCCCCAATGTGAAGCAGGGCGGTATGGGATTCGGCACCACATGCAGCGGTGCGGAGAGCGTGACAAGCGCCGTACGCAAAGCCTACGACGGCACAATGATTGTGAAACTCACGCCAAACGTGACCGACATCACCGAGATAGCACGCGCCGTGGAGGCCGCTGGCGCTGATGCCGTGTCGCTCACCAACACCTTCCTGGGCATGGCTATCGACGTGGAGAAGCGCAAACCAATGCTCTCTACCATCACAGGCGGCTTGTCGGGACCTTGCATTCGCCCTATTGCGGTGAGAATGGTTTGGCAGGTGGCCAACGCCGTGAAAGTGCCTGTTGTGGGACTTGGCGGCATTGCAAGTGGCCGCGATGCCATTGAATTCCTCCTTGCCGGTGCCACCGCCGTACAGATTGGCACAGCCAACTTCGTTGACCCACAAGTGACCGTTAAGGCAATCGACTACATTGAAGATTATTTGATACGCCACCAAATAGCGAACGTGCGCGAATTAATCGGCGGAATGGAGGTGTAACTCATCCATTCACCTTTCGCGCCCTCACAAGGGATTAAAACGGCTTTACGGTCGTTTTTATCCACAGTCCACACTATAAGAAATCAGAAAAGGCTCAAAAGCGATTGCTTTTGGGCCTTTTCTTCGATTTCACCGCCTGAAATCAGGCATATATGATAGATTTTGATAGGAGTATTCCTGAGAATGATGCTTAGCGGCTGCTGCGGGGGATAAATTCCTCGAAGCTGTTATCACTATAGAATACCATGATTGAAGTTACACGGCGCTCCACAGGTGCCACATTCACGCCTTTTTCCACTGCTGGTTTAGTAGTTTTTTTTGCCATAGTTTGCAAGGCTGCCGAGATGGCCGCAACAGGTGTAGGCGAAGGCGTGGTAGGCTGATACGACGACTCATCATCACCGAATGAAATAGAGGTCATATAGGGTGTGCGAGATTCCTGATCAACTTCCGATGCCGTGGAATTTTCTAAATTCTCAGAGGGTTGAGCCACGGTGGGCGAGGGCATAGAGTTCGCATTTGGAACAAACATATCCCCGTCGCCAAACATAAGCCACATTATATTAAGAGCTGGATAAGCATTATGAATTTTAGTGATGAGTTCATCACTTACTTTTTTGTTGCGCCCATTGAGCAGCTGCGATAGAGTGGGACGGGGAATATCGCAAGTGTCGGCGAATGTGGAATTAGAAATTCCGTTATGACTTAAGAAAAATTTTAGGCGAGAAACTATGTCCATAATTGCAAACAGTAAAAATCCACTAAAAATTGAGTTTGCAAATGTATAAACAATTATTTAAAAACACAAATTTATTGACGTAAATTTAAATAATGAATTTGTAAATAGCAAATATCGTAAAACAAACAGCCAAAATACCCAATTCAATATTCAGAACACACGATTCACATATCCAAAATCCATATTTTATAATTATATTATATTACAACTTTAATTTATACTACTTATTTAGTTGGTATATAGCATATTACTTTACATTTAACCACACTTTACAGCAAACCACCCTCTCAAGCACAAAAACCATTATATACCACAACTTTATAGTTTAATATCTATTTAATTGGTTTTTAATACTTTACATTGATTGCAAATAATTGTTAACCACTATTTTTAATGCGCTTGTAAACGATTTAATCGTTAATTCTCCAGCACACCATTTCGCTTTCAAAACGCAAACCGAAAAACAAACGAAAACACCCTATTTCATTTTGCAAAACACGATGTGGTTTTACGAATTAATCGGTGAATTTTGTAATTTAAATTCACAAACAAGCGGCGGTAATTTTACCATTTTCTGCGGTGTTTTCGCTCAACTCATTCTCCTGCCATTTTTTTCAATCAAATCCATCATTCGTTCACAAAATCAAATTCTAATCAATTCTCAGAGGGTAATCCACGGCAAAAATATATGGCGTAACCTTTTGACAAACAAATAAGTTACGCCACATAACGATGTATGCAAACATGTAAACTGCTTGATGCTTCAGAAAAATGTAAAATAGGTGTTTTTTTACGGCGAATGTGCGCCACAAAGCCCTGTGAGGACACCAAAACGGCTTTTTACTGCTTCAAATCACGCAAAAATCGGTGAATTTTGAATTTTCTGACGCAAAAACCGCGTCATTTTTCTGATAATTCTTTTTTCAGGAATCGGGCAGTGATTGAATTTGGGTTCTCTGCCACTTCTTCTGGAGTGCCAAAAGCCACGATTTGTCCGCCATTTCTGCCACCCTCTGGTCCGAGGTCAATGATATAGTCGGCGCACTTAATCACATCTAAATTGTGATCGGTGGTAATTACCGTATTTCGCTTTTGGACCAATTTATCAAGCACCGATAAAAGTATCTTAATATCTTCAAAGTGCAGACCGGTGGTTGGCTCGTCGAGAATGTAGAGCGTTTTCCCTGTGTCTTTTTTCGAGAGTTCGGCGGCGAGTTTCACACGCTGACATTCTCCGCCCGAAAGAGTGCTCGACGGTTGGCCAAGTTTGATGTAGCCCAACCCCACTTCTTGCAGCACTTTTATCTTGTTGAGAATCGCAGGAATTGCATCGAAAAACTCTACGGCTTGGTTTATCGTCATGTCGAGGACATCAGCAATCGATTTTCCCTTGAATTTCACCTCCAAAGTCTCTCTGTTATAGCGCTTTCCGCCACACACCTCACATGGCACGAGCACATCGGGCAAAAAATTCATTTCCACCGTTTTATAGCCATTTCCATTACAAACCTCACATCTGCCGCCCTTGGCGTTAAATGAGAAGCGTCCTGGCTTGTAGCCACGAATCTTCGACTCTGGCAGGTTCACAAACAAATTGCGAATGTCGGTAAACACGCCTGTGTAGGTGGCTGGATTGGAGCGGGGCGTGCGGCCCAGTGGCGACTGGTCAACGGTCACCACCTTGTCGATATACTCCAAGCCCTCGATGCTCTTGTAAGGGAGCGGCTCGGTGAGCGAGCGATACAGCTTTTGGCTGATGATGGGCTGAAGTGTGCCGTTGACCAGCGACGATTTACCACTGCCCGATACGCCTGTCACGCAAATAAACGTGCCCAAAGGAAAGTCCACGTCCACATTCTTGAGGTTGTGTCCATTGCAGCCACGAAGCCTTATCACGTCGCCATTGCCCGAACGGCGCACCTTCGGAATTTCTATCTTCTTCAATCCGCTCAAATAATCGGCGGTGAGCGTGCTTTCTTTGAGCATTTGCTTAGGAGTGCCCGCAAACACCACATTACCGCCTCTACGCCCCGCTTTTGGGCCTATATCCACAATATAATCGGCATTGAGCATCATGTCTTTGTCGTGCTCCACCACTATCACGGTGTTGCCCTCGTCGCGCAGTTTTTTCAGCGACGCTATGAGGCGTTCGCTGTCGCGCTGATGCAGACCAATGCTCGGCTCGTCGAGAATGTAAAGCACATTCACCAGTTGCGAGCCTATTTGAGTGGCCAAACGGATGCGCTGGCTTTCACCACCTGATAGCGAAGCCGACGAGCGGTTGAGCGACACATAATCCAAACCCACATCAAGCATAAAATTCAGTCGGCTAAGGATTTCCTTCACGATTTCATCGGCAATTTTCCACTTTTTCGGTTCCATGTGGTTGTGCAAATCGCCGAGCCAGTCGCGCAGTTCGCTGATGTCCATACTCGCAAGCTGCGCAATGTTTTTGCCGTTGATGAAGAAATGCAAAGCCTCCTTGTTCAAGCGCGCGCCACCACATTCCGGGCATACGCAACGCGAATAGAACTGCCCTGCCCATTTCTGAGCCTTTGAGCCTGCCGATTCGTCTTGCTGAAGTTCGATATACTTTACCAGTCCATCGTAGGTGAGGAAATAGTTGTTGGTGCTCAGCGTTTCGGTTTTGATGTTGAGCCGTTCGTCGGTGCCGTTCATGATGTCGTCGAGGGCTTCTTCTGGAAGTTCCGACAATGGCGTGTTGATGTCGCAGCCATATTTTTCACAAATGGCGGCAATCTGCCAAAACACCAGCGAGTTTTTATATTTCCCCAAAGGCAGCACTCCCCCTTCTTTGATGGAGAGCGACATGTCGGGCATGATTTTCTCACGGTCAACGAGATTCACATAGCCCAGTCCCTTGCACTTATGGCAAGCGCCCTGTGGCGAGTTGAACGAGAAGTTGTGCGGAGCCGGATCGAGGTACGAAAGCCCCGTAGATGGGTCCATCAGCGTCTTGCTGTAATAGGATATTTCATCGGTGGCGGCGTCGAGGATAAGCAGTTGGTCTTTGCCCTGCCTGAACGCCAGTTCCACGGTTTCTTTAAGGCGCTTTTCGTCCTTTCGTGCCACCTTCAAGCGGTCGATCACCAGTTCCACAGTGTGATTCTTGTAGCGGTCGAGCTTCATGCCGAATGTAATTTCACGCAATTCGCCATCGATACGCACGTTGATATAGCCCTTCTTCCTATATTGCTCAAAAAGGTCTTTGTAGTGGCCTTTGCGATTCTTCACAAGTGGCGCCAGAATGTAAATTTTCTTGCCGTCGTACTTGTCGAGAATCATCGAAAGTATCTTTTCAACGGAGTATTTCACCATACGCTCACCAGAGGTGTAGCTCACGGCATCGGCGGCACGCGCAAAAAGCAGTCGCAAATAGTCGTAAACCTCAGTAGAGGTGCCTACGGTGGAGCGAGGATTTTTGTTGGTGGTTTTCTGCCCTATCGAAATCACTGGGCTAAGCCCCGTAATCTTGTCAACATCAGGGCGTTCGAGCACACCGAGCATATTTCGCGCGTACGCAGAAAATGTTTCCAAATATCGGCGTTGTCCTTCGGCAAAAATAGTGTCGAACGCTAACGACGATTTTCCACTACCACTCAGCCCCGTAATCACGGTGAGCTTGTAGTGTGGAATATCCACATCTATGTTTTTCAGATTGTGGACACGTGCGCCAAGCACACTCACACATTCAGTTTCTTTCCCGTTGAAAATCATAATTTGCAAAGTTACAAAAAGAAGTCAGAAATCAGAAATTAGAGGTCAGAAATTAGATGTTAGAAAATAGAAATTAGAGGTTGGAAATTAGAGGTTGGAAATTAGAGGTTGGAAATTAGAGGTTGGATGTTAGAGCGAAGCTCTCCGAGTGCTCAGAGTGCTCAGAGTGCTCCAATCATACCAAGCCCCCATCCGCTTTTTTCAAAAACAAAAGCTGTGCCACCATCAATAGCGGCACAGCCTTGTTTTACGTTTATTTCAAATCGTTCTTTATTCCACTACGGTAGTGCCGCTTTTCAGGGCATTTTTGCGGAAGCGGAGAATGTTGATGTCGCCGCTGAGCTTATACACTTTGTCGTCGGCACCTCGTGCTTGAATCACGTAGTAATACACGCCTGTGCTCACCAATTTGCCGCGATATTTGCCGTCCCAACCGTCGTCGGGGTTGCTAAATTCAAATATCTTGTTGCCCCAAGTGTTGAAGATTGTGCAGTGAAATTCCACAATCGACTTGTGCTTCACTTTCCAAATGTCGCCCACGCCCTCTGTTGAACCAGGAGAGAACACATTTGGGCAAACCAGTTCGCTTTCGCCAATGTGCACAGTGTAGGTGGGGCCGTATGCCTCGCAACCGCCTTGCAGGTTCGTGCCCACAAAGCGCCAATACGATGTGCCTGTGGTGTTGAAGGTTTGCTCCACTTCGTCATCGTTGAAGCGCGCCTCTATGCTCTGAAAATCAGAGTCGAGTGCCTTTTGCCACTCTTTGTGGTCAACGGCGTCGGTGCAATACGCCTTAAATGTCACCGTGGCAGGTGCCGAACCGCCCAATTCCTCGCTTTCATCGGTGTTTTCGCCACCTTCGCCGCCTTCACTGCTGTCCTCGTCGTCGCTCTCATCGATGCCGTCGTTGCGCTTTTGCTTGATGGCAGTGGTGCGAACATCCACGGCTGTGGTGGTGTAAGTGTCGCTCTCCATTTCCACTTCTTCGTTCCAAAATTTGAGGAAACGGTCGCCACTGATGTGGAATGTGGTGTTGCACAGCGGAGCGGTAATCACCAACTGTGGTTTTACCGATGTGAGCACGTAGGTGGTATCCACCTGTGTCCATTGAACGGCGGTTTCGTCCCATACGAGCGTACGGAAATTCAACTTGATTTCACGGCTCAGCACCCTTCTCACACCAGTAATGGTGAAGTATGATATTTCGTCGGCGGATCCATCAATGCTCAGCGTGGCAGTGCCACAATCCTCTGGCGCAAGGGCAGAAATGCTGTTGAAGCGCAAGTAGTGGTCGGCATAATTCACCACCCAAACGTAGGTGCGATTAGTGCCTTCCTCTATGATATAGCCCTGCCCGGCAATCACTTGCGCAAGCGTAGTGGTGCGCCCATCGGTAGTGATACCCGAAATTTCCTCGGCATATCCCCCACCTTGGCTACCAAAACTATACCACACCACAGGCGTATCGCTCGTCGCCCGATACTGCATACCCACGCCCTGCGTGTTGTAGAGCACATAAATATGGTTCAAACCCGTATTTTTCTCCGGAATCAAGTCGTAAACCTCGTGTGAGCCGCCCACAAACGACACCTGTGCCCACCCCGATACCGAAGCCAGCACAGCCACTATGATGAGTAAAAAAATCTTCTTCATAACATACAAAGATAACCATTATCACCAATAATAACGAAAAATCCGCCCCAAAATTGCCCATACGCAATTTTTCAAGCGGATTCAAAACGTTTTAACCCAAATCTGCGGGGGTTATCATTTCAGCTTCAAAACAGGTTTTGGCTTCAGCCCATATTTCGCCAGTAATTTCGCTTCACGCGAATGAGGCAATATGGCACTTTTCCCTGATTGCACCCAATGATAAGCCAGTGCGCTTTTGGGTAATGCATCTATTTTTGGAGCTTTTGCTTTTAGCCACAATTTCAGCCAATTGAGTTTTGCTATCATTTTTGGCACTTCACCAGTAAAGGCAGGGTGAATCTCCACAAAATAAACCTTTTGACCATACCCAATGGCATAATCCCAACGATTCTCGTTCGGATAAAGTTGAGCCACAGCATCATCAATATTTAAACTGCCGTCCAAACGGCTACCGTCAGAAGCCACCACCTTGCCAACCTCTGCCCTTCTCAGTGCGCGAAGCCCAGGCTCGTATGCAGCCGACACCTCTGCCGTTTGCTCTACTGCCAATTGAAAATCAGTCTTCGCCATACTCTGCCATATACTTCGACACCACCTCCGATGCCTTTGAAGCAAACTGCGACAAACCTCCCCATTCTGCTTCGCCCATGTTTTCGCTTGCCACATCAAGAGCGCTAATATCATCGGTGACTACGCCCTCTTTTGTATGGGAGAAATAGAATGTTCGCACATCTTTGCTAACAGCACCTTTCACGGTTTCACCCACATTGCTATCTAAACTGGCATCAAACAGTTCACATAGTGCCTGTTCTCTCACCTCCTGCGGAAATTGTTGCAGCATTTTAAACGTCCAAGCAAATTCCAGCAGCACAGGCGAATGTGTCGATACAATCACCTTGTAGCCCATCTTAATCAGTTCAAGAATCTGTATGATTACCGATTGAATGGCTCTTGGATGCAATCCCATTTCGGGTTCTTCCACCACCACATACTCGTATTGATTGCCGTTGATGCTTTTCGCCATAGGTTCTGTAAGACAGTAAAACGCCATTAACAAAGGCATAAACTCCTTTTGCCCCGCACTCCATGTCATAAAGGGCAAACTTGTATCCCCTACCTTCATTCGCATCTTCTTCTGTCCTGCCTGTTCGTCAATTACCACTTCTCCACCATGGAAAATCGTATCATTAAACGACTGCTTCATGCCGTCGTTCAGCCTTTGATTCAAAGGAAATATCACGTTTTCACTCCCCATGCCGTGTTGGAAAAACAACCTGAGCGTTTCGCTGAAATTGCGCAAAACGTATGGCGAAGATATATCAAATTCCATGAAATTTTTAGGACGACCATCCGAAATCGACAATATGCGCTGGGCTGGAATATAGAAAAGTCGCTCCTTGGCGTCGGCATTCTCAGCATTCAGCAGAGAGCACTTCTCAAACGCCTCACCATCAACCTTCACCATGGTGCAGTTTTTCCACATTGAAGAAAGCCTATCGCCAAAATAATAGTTCAGAACCTTGTCGGAATCGCCATCAATCACATAATTGTATTTCAGAAGATTCTGAACGATATAATCTTTGTCCACAATAAGCTTCGCAAGCTGTAGGAAAAGCGTTTTTCCACTGGCTTGCGGACCTAAGAGAATTGTCAAATCCCCAAGCTCCACATCAAGATTCTTAATTGGACCAAAATTAGATATTTGAAACTTATTCATTGTCGTCGCTCTTTTATAAGCCGCCGCCCATCATCTGTGGCGCACAACTCTTCTGCAAAGATAACCATTATCAACAATAATAACGAAAAATCCGCCCCAAAATTGCCCATACGCAATTTTTCAAAGCGGATTCAAAACGTTTTAACCCAAATCTGCGGGGGTTATCATTTCAGCCTCAAAACAGGCTTTGGCTTCAGCCCATATTTCGCCAGTAATATTTTTTAATCTTCATCATCTTCTTCGTTATTGAAGTTATAGTTACTTCCTCTACCAGGTCTATCTCCCTTTCCATTTAGTTTTTTTTAGGAACAGGGCCTCCATAACGTGCTACTACTTGGATAACAAAATTACACGATCCCCAAATTCCTCCTTTCACAACCATCACTTCTGTACTATGATATGCAAAACAACCATACTCTATATTATAACAACACACAGTAAACGGCTCTATAGAAGACATAATCAACAACGAGCCCATAAAAAACAAGGTAAAAGACATAATACAATATCCAACACTATAATCTCTATCCATCGGGTTATCAGGGACAGCTACAATGACAACACGTGCCGTTAAATAAAGTAGGGCGACATGAACAAATGCAAAACAGAAAATTTGAAAGAGTGCATATAACGAAAAATATGGCAACGGAGCGCCATATCCAATAGCTACCACATAAAGTGCTACAATAAGCACAGATGATGCCATTCTGAAGTAATACGAAAAAAAATATAAATACGAAACCACTATTATGGCAAAAAGAAAAACATCAAAAAACAAATTACTAAAGCTAAAAACAAATGGAGACATGAATTCTTTACCAAATACTATCAAAAAGAGTAACACTATCCCTACTTTATGTTTTTTTATGTCATACAATGGTTGCTCAAAATAAGGTATCGGCCGCTGTGATTTCGTTTTTTTCTTATAATTTTTCATAATCAATCATTTAAATTTATAATTCTGAGTGTACAACTGTTAATTGTCAATCTGTGATTAGCGGAATTTCATTTTCTGGATACAAACAATCCAATAACAAATACTTCTTCCGTAAATATTTATAATCATTCAGTGCATTAGGATAAGTTGACAAGTATTGATCCCTTGAAATTTCGTTTTGATCTTCATCATAAAAGTGTTTGTCTTCTGAAGGGGCATTTGGTATAATGGCTCTAATATCCCCATTACTCTGCATTACCAAAACAGAATTAACACTCCCGTCGTCAACTAAAACAATTAAATTTCCATCAAAAAGCAACCCAGAAAATTCTGCATAGTCTGATTGTGGAAGGCATATTTTCTTAAATTCACAACCTTCCCAATTATCCACTACTATTCTCACTTTAGAAACATCTTTTCTTGCACATGAAACTACAAAAAAAGCAATCGCTAATATAAATACTATCTTCATTATTATTTTAAAAACATCTAGTTTGACAATATTAAACACATCTGAAATCTTCCGATATAACAATATCCATTCACAATAACGGCGCATACGATTTAGCCATAGTCAATAATCAACCATCTTCTCAATAAAGTCCTTTTTCACAAAGAAAACTGGCTAAAAGAGTAATCGTTGAATCTATATCCAGTTTCGAGCAAATCTCATGTGGTGTATGCATATATCTGCATGGAATTGACACAACAGCCGTTCTGACCCCATTTCCTGATAATTGAATTGGGTTAGCATCCGTTCCTGTGGGGTATGGGCTGACCTCAACTTGATACTTTATATTATGCTCAATAGCTGTATCTTCCAAACATTTAAAAAGATTAGGAAATATATTAGGTCCTTGGGCTAATACACACCCTTCACCTAATTTAATATCTCCATCACTAATAATATTGCTCAAAGGATAATCTGTGGAATGGGTCAAGTCAATACAAATACATATATCTGGCTTTATCGAATTAGCAGCCACGAGGGCTCCTCTCATTCCTATTTCCTCGTTATTTGACGCCACATAGTACACATTCCACGGAAGTTCTTCATTTTGTAGTTTCTCTGCTATTTTTAAAATGACTTCCAACCCAATGCTATCGTCAAAATAAGACCCTGTAATCAAGTTATTAGGCAATGCCTCATAATCAGAGCAAAAATAGGCATAATCGCCCTTACTAACCATCAGCATCGCTTCTTCTTGGTTTTTGGCACCTATATCTATCCAAAGGTTCTCATAAGTCACTTTCACATTCACTTCTTCTCGCAAAAGGTGAATAGGTTTTTTGCCAATGATACCAGTAATCATCCTATCCCCATGCCTTATTATTACTTTTCTTGCAGGAAGAATTGAAGCATCAATTCCTCCTGACGGTTTAACATAGAGAAATCCATTGGCATCAATGTACGTTATCATTAAGCACACCACATCATGATGCGCAATAAGCATAATACTCTCGCCATCGCCGACTTTATGCGCAACCACATTACCTATAACGTCAGTATAAACTTCGTCTGCATAGGACTTTAAAATATTGGCAAGCCCCATTAACTTATCATATTTATCTCTAATCACAACTTATTCATAAGGATTGTTTGGACCATATTTGTTTGTGTCTTCTGCATCTTTTCGTTTTCTTTCGCCTATTTCTGAAATAGTATTCATAGACACATCGTTGATCAGCTTTCTGTGAATGGCAAGCAAATCACTCACATTCTCAGATGAGACTGAATACTCTTTACCATCCAAACCAACCACAGTGTTATCCGTTCCAAGTCGGTCTCGTAAGTTCTGTTGCATTGACTTAAACAATTTTTGCTTTTGGTCTTTCGCTGTCTCTTTTGAAAAATATCTTTCGCAATCTTCATCAAACAGATCTTTTAACATAGAACATTTATTATTAAAGGGTTATTATTAAAACATAGGGGGAATCCCCCTATGTTAATTAACGTAGTTGGTTTTAGAATCCGCGATACATAATACCGCAAGAAATCTCTGTTAACTTAGGACAACCAGCTACAGACATCACATTTGATGTTTTCTTGATTTTAAGCACTACTTTCATAATTGAAGGAGTTAAAGGTTATAGGCATACTTCGGGAGATGCCACTTATCCATTTTATTTAAAATTTTCGTTGTAATATTGTTTCTTTTATCGGCAGTTTTTGCAACGCATCGATGAGTTGTTCTCGCGTCATAGACTGATTCGAATTTTTCATCAACTTCTGCGCCAAATTATACCTACACTTAGCCATATAGCAGTTAGTTTCCGCTGGTTTACGAAAATCTCCATGTTCAGTATAATTCACACCTGCGCACAAATTGCAATAGTCGCAGTAATCATATCTGCCACATTCTGTATAATCGCCAACAACGGAATTTCTCCAACATTTTAGCTCTAAACTACCCGTTAATATATCATAAGCAGACTGTTTCTTTAGGTTTCCTAAGTTCAGAGAAAAGGCGACGCATGCTCGAAGATTTCCGTCAGGTGTTAAACAAAATCCAGTTTCACCGGCTCCACAACTACATTGATTAAGGTCTCTTTTTTGTCCACCGAAATTTGGGGCTTCAGGTCCAACATATAATGGAATATTGTTGTCTCTCAACACTATTTGTAATTGTTCCTCTGTCAATCTCAGCTGTTTTGCACATAAGTCACCATCATTGGATTCAGTAATATTGATTTCAAACTGAGGAATAGCCCTATATTTCTTTGCCAAATCTGCCACCATATAATAGGTATGCAAGTTTGGTTGCATTACACAGCATTTAAGATTCAATGGCACAGCCAGTGAAGACAATTGCTCCACTATTTTAATTGAACGATTCCACGATCCCGGAATACGTGTTATTTTATCATGATCTTCTGCAACTCCACTATACACACTCACTCCTACCAATCTTGGATAATAATCAGCCAATCGTTGCACATTGTTCAACAAACGTTGTCCATTAGTGAACACATCAAAAGCTATTTCCTTTTCGTAAAGATATTCAATTATTTCCCAAACAAATTCTTTAGAAAAAGGATCTCCCCCAGAAAGACACACCTTAACCAATCCCATTTCATACATCTCGTCGATTATTCGCTTATAATCATCCAACGACAGTTCTGAAAAGTCTTCACGATGAGAAATTTCTTGATTATTGCGTGTTGCACCAGGGTTATAACAATGTATACACATTTCACTACAGCGATATGTGAGTTCAAACATACAAGAACAAATAGTTTTCCCATCATCAACTGCTGTGAAATAAAGTTGTTCAGCATTCGTAGTAGCCATTGGGAGCTTTTCTTTAGCATCATTGTCACTCCATGCGCCCTGCTGTTGTCTAAAAGCCACCACTTGTTTTCGATAATGTTCTATTCCTTCAGCAAAGACTATTTCATTGGTAACTAATCCATGTTGGGAAAGCAGTTCCATAAAGTCACAAACCGACTCCAACGCTATACCCGTTTGTTCAGAGATAGTGTAAATATCAATCTTTCCATTTCTTTTAACTTGCAAAATATGTCCTATTACAATTGCTGATTCCTCGTCAAAGAAAAAACTGAATCCAGCAATTAAATTATACATAATTGCCACTTTTTTTATCTCATTGTATCTTCCACACGTCCATTCTGGGCGATAGTATTCTTTATTTTCAACGTGTGCCATTGAGCATGTTTTGTGTTTCTCTCGTCCCCAATGTCGAAACGGTTTATGTTATGGTCTAAAAAAGAAAGCGTGGGACGATGTCGTTGTCAATCATCAACGAGGCATCGCCAAACGCCCTAACTCGAAATTGAACAACCCACCCCCACGCTGAAGCTTATAAGGCCTCCCCACTTGTATGGGGGTGGATAATACAAGCACAGCGAAGGCGTTTCTGGCTGCCTCAATATCCCTTGAGTTATGAAAATTGGCGATTTTCGTTGATAGGAATTGAAGCGAAACGCTTTCAAATAATATGTCTTGCAAAATGCGATGATGTAGCGTATGCTCACACCACGCATAATGCAATTGCAAATATATGAATTTATCTTTGAAACGCCAAGCAAATAATCACATTTTCATTCGCCTATTTCAAAACCTCCCACAAGCCACAAAAAGGTTTTAAAAGAATCCTACTATCCTGTACAACATGTTTGATTGGGGACTATATAGAATAATGTGTGGGGGTTGGTGAAATAAAAATGGCGGTTTTGCTTTGTAGTGCGAGTGGATTGCTTTAACTTTGTAGAAGAATTTAGATTTAAACAGTAATCCATCTTAATTTTTTATGATTACATTCTTTAAAAAAGGAGCAAACACCATCTATGCGGTAGGTGCTGACCATGCTCTTTCACCAAAGGAACTTGAGAAGTTAGAATGGCTGCTCGGCGGCATTCAAGTGCAGGACGACACTTTACGAGGCACGTTTATCGGCCCACGAAAGGAGATGATTACGCCCTGGAGTACGAACGCGGTCGAAATCACCCAAAACATGGCGATGACCGGCATTGAGCGCATCGAAGAGTTCACAACCACAAAAGAAAAGGATCCCAAGTACGACAAAATGCTTCAACGTGTGTACCACACATTAGACAGCGACACCTTCACTATCACTCGTACGCCGGATCCTATCGTTTATATCGACGATATTGAAGCCTACAATAAGTCGGAAGGTTTGGCTCTCAGCCCCGAAGAGGTGGATTACCTAAAGGGACTTGGCAAGCGCCTCGGCCGCCCTCTCACCGACAGCGAAGTGTTTGGTTTCTCGCAGGTGAACAGCGAGCACTGCCGTCACAAAATTTTCGGTGGCACTTTCATCATCGACGGCGAGGAAATGCCTACAAGCCTTTTCAACCTCATTAAAAAGACTACCAAGGAATATCCCAACAAGGTGATTTCTGCCTATAAAGATAATGTGGCGTTTATCGACGGTCCCAAGATTGAGCAATTCGCTCCAGTGAATCCCGACCAACCCGACTTCTTCGAAGTGAAGGAAATCGACTCAGTGATTTCGCTGAAGGCCGAAACCCACAACTTCCCTACCACCGTAGAACCTTTCAACGGTGCCGCTACTGGTTCGGGCGGTGAAATCCGCGACCGTCTGGGTGGTGGACGCGCAAGTTTGCCATTGGCTGGCACGGCTGTGTATATGACCAGCTACCCTCGCACCGAAGCTGAGCGTGCTTGGGAACGCTGCACCATGCCTCCACGCCCATGGCTCTATCAAACTCCTGAAGAAATTCTCATCAAGGCTTCAAACGGCGCAAGCGACTTCGGCAACAAGTTTGGCCAGCCTCTTATCTGCGGTTCTCTCCTCACATTTGAGCACGAGGAAGCAAAACGCCAATTGGCATACGACAAAGTGATTATGCTTGCCGGTGGTGTGGGCTTCGCGAATAAGCGCGACGCAATCAAGGGCACTCCAAAGGCTGGCGAGAAAGTGGTGCTGATGGGTGGCGACAACTACCGCATCGGTATGGGCGGTGGTGCCGTTTCGAGCGTGAACACCGGCCAATACGCCAACGCCATCGAGCTCAACGCCGTGCAACGCGCCAACCCTGAAATGCAGAAGCGTGTCGCCAACGTGATTCGTGCCTTGGCTGAAGACGACACCAACCCTATCGTGTCGATCCACGACCACGGTGCTGGCGGTCACCTCAACGCCCTCTCTGAACTGGTGGAAGAAACTGGCGGACGCATCGATATGGCTGCTCTGCCTGTGGGCGACCCTACCCTTTCGTCGAAGGAAATCATCGGCAACGAAAGCCAGGAACGCATGGGCTTTGTGGCTGAGGAAAAGGATTTGGCTCGCATCAAGAAGATTGCCGAACGCGAGCGCGCTCCATTCTATGTGGTGGGCGAAACCACTGGCGACGACCGCTTCGTGTTTGAGCAAGCCGATGGCGTGAAACCTATCGACTTGGGCATGAAGGATATGTTTGGCAGTTCTCCAAAGACTGTAATGACCGACAGCACTAAGCACCACAAATACAAAGCAGTGAAAACCGACGCTGCAAAACTCAACGAATATATCGAAACCGTGCTTCAAATTGAAGGCGTGGCATGTAAGGACTGGTTGACCAACAAGGTGGACCGCTCTGTGACTGGTAAGATTGCACGCCAGCAATGCCAAGGCGAAATTCAATTGCCTTTAAGCGACTGTGGCGTGGTGTCTCTCGACTACACTGGCAACAGCGGTATCGCCACCTCTATCGGCCATGCGCCTCAAGCCGGTCTTATCGACCCTGCCGCTGGATCTGTGCTCTCCATCACCGAGGCATTGACCAACATTGTGGGCGCAAACCTCAATGGCGGTCTGAAGGCAGTTTCGCTGAGCGCCAACTGGATGTGGCCATGCCGCAACGAGGGTGAAGACGCTGGTCTCTACCGCGCTGTGAAGGCTTGTAGCGATTTCGCTTGCTCCCTCGGCATCAACATTCCTACCGGCAAGGATAGCCTTTCTATGACCCAGAAATACGGCAACAAGAAGGTGATTGCCCCAGGCACCGTGATTATCTCTGCTGGCGGTGAGGTGTGCGACGTGAAGAAAACCGTAAGCCCTGTGCTCCAACAAAAGAAGAGCCGTCTCTACTATATCGATTTCTCTGGCTGCGACATGCAACTCGGTGGCTCTGCCCTTGCACAATCTATGGGATTGCTTGGCGACAAGGCTCCTGGCGTGAAGAGTGCCGATTACTTTGCCAACGCATTCAATGCTGTGCAGGCTTTGGTGGAAAACAAGCAACTCTTGGCAGCACACGACATCAGCGCTGGCGGTTTGCTCACCACTGTGCTTGAAATGACTTTCGCCAACACCAAGGGCGGTGTGAACCTCGACCTCGACGGTATGGCTGAGCAAGACATCGTGAAGGTGCTCTTTGCCGAAAATCCTGCTCTTGTGATTCAGGTGGCAAACAACCAATGCGGCAAGGTGGAACGCGAACTCGCAGAGCGTGGCGTGAAGTTTATCTACATCGGTGAACCTTCTGAAGAGCGCACCGTGACCGTGACACAAAACGGCGACGAATACATATTCTTCATCGACTATCTGCGCGACCTTTGGTTCAAGACCTCATATCTGCTCGACTGCAAGCAAAGCGGCAACAAATTGGCAAAGGCTCGCTTCGAAAACTACAAGAAGCAACCTCTGCGCTGGCGTATGCCTGCTGGCTTCACTGGTAAGGCAGCAGACTTGGGCATCAACGGTTTCAAGCACGGAAAAACTGGCATCAAGGCGGCTATTATCCGTGAAAAGGGTGTGAATGGCGACCGTGAAATGGCTTATTCACTCTACCTTGCCGGATTCGATGTGAAAGACGTGCACATGACCGACTTGATGACCGGCCGCGAAACACTTGAAGATGTGAATATGATTGTGTTCTGCGGCGGATTCTCCAACAGCGACGTGCTCGGCTCTGCAAAGGGCTGGGCAAGCGGTTTCGTGTGGAACGAAAAGGCTAAACAAGCACTCGAAAACTTCTACAAGCGCACCGACACTTTGAGCCTCGGTATCTGCAACGGTTGCCAAGTGATGATTGAACTCAACCTGCTCAACCCAGAATACAGCAGCCAGCCTCACATGGACCACAACGATAGCCACAAGTTTGAATCCAACTTCATCGGCCTGTCGATTCCAGAAAACAACTCTGTGATGTTCGGCAACCTCGCCGGTTCTAAACTCGGCATCTGGGTGGCTCACGGTGAAGGCAAGTTCAACCTGCCTGAAGGCGCCGACAACTACAATGTGGTGGCACAATACAACTACCGCTCATATCCAGCCAACCCTAACGGCTCGCCACGCGGCATCGCTGGTATCGCCTCTAAGGACGGCCGCCACTTGGCTATGATGCCTCACTTGGAACGCGCCATCTTCCCATGGCAATGTGGCTTCTATCCACAGGCTCGCCAAGCCGACGAGGTTACTCCATGGATCCAAGCCTTCGTAAATGCCAAGAACTGGATAGCCGACCACAAGAAGTAAACAAACACTTCCCCAAAATAACCAAAAGACCCGATGAATTCGCTCCATCGGGTCTTTTTTTTACCCCAAAAACCAATGTCAATAAGGTTAAAATGGATTCAGTGGATAAAAAACCGCTCGCCTTCGGCGAAAAACCAATCTTCAGTAATCAGATTATCCGAAAGCGCAAATAAAGATAACCCAATCCCCTTTTGATTGGCAGATGCGATGATTTATGTCAGCCACAATAGGCGAGGGTGCAATTGCTTCCTACCAATACCTCACTCTTTCATCAGGGGTTTTTCGCCGTGAAACGGCGAGCGGTTTTTATCCTTGGTGCAATGTGGTGAGCCCTCGTAAGAGGGTGGCGGAGGGATTGTGTGGTTGGCGGCA